>Ga0187893_10008875_pt1 | contig 15691 bp, 17 predicted proteins | sample MA1701074metaG_FD_139574 | JGI IMG/M metagenome (GOLD analysis project Ga0187893, IMG submission 139574) | White microbial mat communities from a basaltic lava cave in the Kipuka Kanohina Cave System on the Island of Hawaii, USA - MA170107-4 metaG ... | reverse complement strand
GCACGGGTTGCGGTGGTGTTTACGCCCGACGGTCCGTACCCACAAGACACGGACCACTGGGGCATGGGCGGCGACGCGTGGCAGACGCACCGCTCTGCATGGCGCGCTGAGGACTTCCCGTCGCCGTGGACCGTAGAGACGTGGCCGCTACCGCCAGGCGTGCTGTGGGCGGTGCGAAGGCACTGAGACGAAATGCGAACAGAAGACGCGTACTCGCCGCACAAGGCCGTGCGCCACCTGGACGTGGTCCAGGCGGTGCGCGGGGGGCGACCAGCGCGCCCGGCGCACGTGCAGATCATCCTGAGCGACGCGTGCAACCAGGCCTGCAACTTCTGCGCATATCGAGACCCGTCATACACGTCCTCCACGCTGTTTTACGAGGTCGACGCGATCAACGTGAAGCGCGGCCTACGGCGCGACACCGCGCACCCGGAGCGCAACTACAACCCGTCACGCATGATCCCGTGGCCCAAGGTGCAGGAGATCCTGGACGACTGCGCCGCGATGGGCGTCTCTGGCGTGCAGTTCACGGGCGGCGGTGAGCCGACGGTCCACCCCAGGTGGATGGACGCGATCCGGTACGCGCATAGCCGCGGACTCGCCACGTCGCTGGTCACCAACGGCGTCAACGTCGATCGTGACGGAGGCGCCGACGTGGTGGCCACCATGGCGTGGTTGCGGTTCTCGGTCGACGCCGGCGACGCGGCGACCTACACCGCCACGCGCAACTGTCCCGATTCGCACTGGGACCGTGTCTGGGCCAACGTGGCGGAGACCGCGCAGGCGGCGCGGCGGCACCGGCAGGCGTACGGCCACGGGGCCGTGGTCGGCGTCGGCTACGTGGTCACGCCGGACAACTGGCGCGGCATCCATGACGCGGTGTGGCTGGCGCGTGAGGCGGGCGCAGACAACATTCGCATCTCGGCGCGGTTCTCGGCCGACGACGAGCGGCTGTTTGCCGACTGCCACGAGGCTGCGGCGGTCCACGCGCGCGCGGCCGAGTCGCTGCAGACCGAGGCGTTTCGCGTCTACAACCGCTTCGGCGAGAAGCTGGACGACCTGCGGCAGAAGGCGCCCGATTACCCGCGCTGCGGCTACCAGCACTTCACGACGTACATCGGCGCCGACCTGAACCTCTACCGCTGCTGTGTCTACGCCTACCACCCGACGGGGCTCTACGGCTCCATCAAGGAGCGCAGGTTCCGCGACGCGTGGATGGACGAGGGACGTGCCCGTGGCATGGCCGACTTCGACACCGCGAAGTGCGAGCGGTGCCAGTTCAACGGCATCAACCGGTTTCTCAACTATGCGCTGCGGGCGGACGACCCGGCGCATAGCGCGTTTGTCTAGGTCGTCTTGGAGCGGCCGGACGGCCGCAGGGAGTGCGCGATGAAGCCACGAGTCTTTCTGGCACCTGAGCCCGAGGGCGGAGCGGGTGGCGGCGGAGCGCCGGCGGCAGGTGCGAGCGGCGAGACGGGGCAGCGCAAGGTGGGTGAGGAGGCCGCGGCGCCGTCGCACCGCGACTGGAACGCCACCGCGGCCAATATCCGCGACACCAACACCAAGCTGGACAAGCTGGCGGGCTCGCTGGAGACGCTGGTCACTACGCTGGGCAAGGGCGTCGTGCAGGAGCCCCCGGCGGTCAAGCAGGATAAGTCCGATGGCGGCGACGCGCTGGAAGCCCTGCGCGCCGAGGTTGCGGCGAGCCGCGCCGAGGTTGCCACCATGAAGCGGGACGCGGCGCTGAGCGCGGCGCTTCTCGAGCACGGAATCACCAACGCCGACGTGCGCGGTCTCATCGCGTCGGCGGTCAAGGCCGACAACCCCTCGGACGTGGGGGCTTTCGTCGCCAAGTACGCCCCAGCGTTCAAGCCCGCCGCGGACGCCGGCAAGGGCAAGGACGTCGCGGCGAAGGCAGAGACCCCGCCTCTCCCGGCTGGCACCAGTGACAGTGGCGCCAGCGGGGCAGCGGCCAAGTCCGTGATCCCGAACGACATCCTAGCCATCGAGCCCGACGCGTGGAAGCAGCTCAACCCGGAGGAAAAGCGCCGCCGGTACGAGCAGCACAAGCGCGAGCGGGGCGGTGACTACAACCCGTTCGCAGCCGGCAAGTCGGCCAAGAAGTAAGGCCGCCACTGCGAGCACAGCAAGGACTGCGCGACGACGCAGTGAGGTAGAGCCATGGCCAATGAAACCAGGACGACGAGTCTCACGGAGATCGTGAACAGCGAGGCGATCGCCGAGCTGATCATCATGTACGCGCACGACCAGACGGTCATCGCGCCGCTCACCCGCGTGAAGAACCTCGCGGGGATGTTCACTGCCACGGCGAGTTTCCCCCAGTGGGAGCTCGACGCGGTGGAGGACATCACCGAGGGCACGACCACGATGACAAACGTGGAACTGCAGACCACCGAGATCGCCACGATCGCGGCGGCGCAGATGGGCGTGCTGCGCGAGGTCACCGACTTCGCGATGGCCACGAACATCCTCGGCCCCGACGGGCTGATGCAGTTCGTGATCGAGGACGGGGCGCGTCTCTGCGCCCTCGAGCTGGAGAACGACCTCGCGGCGCTGTTCTCCGGGTTCGCCACCACGGTCGGCTCGACGGGCGTGGACCTGTCGGTGGCCAACGTCGTGGAGGCCATCGCCCGTCTGGACACCGCCAACGCGCGCGGCCGCAAGGTGCTCGTGCTGGACGACCAGCAGGCGTACGACATCCGCGCGGCGGTGGCGGCGTCGACCGGCACCGTGTTCGCCAACTCGGCTCAGGCGACTCAGTCGGTGCTCAACGCCAACAACGCGGGATTCGTTGGCGAGCTGTTCGGCGTGCCGATCTGGCTCACCAACCTGACCGACACGGCCAACACGGGAGCCGACGTGGTGGGCGCGATGTTCATCGATGGCAACACCGACCCGATGTACGCCGGGCTCGGCATGGCGCTGGTCTGGCAGCCGCGCGTGAAGGCGCTCACCCTGCCCGATCAGGTGGCCGAGCAGGTGGCCATCACCATGGCCGTGGGCGTGGGCCGCATCTCCGGCTTCGGCGTCGACATCACCACCGACGCGTAACAGCCGTCCACCTCCGAGCGAGCGCCGAGCGGCGCGGCAGCCCACCCCCCCGGGCGACCGTGCCGGCTCGGCGCTCGCTCGTGTTTCTCCGTGGTGACAAAGGGAGCTGAGTCATGAACGAAAAGAACCCAGCGTGGCAGCAGGTGGAGCCCCTGCGGAAGTTCCAGGACACCGGCAAGCGACGCCGGGTCCGCACCGAGGGAGGGAAGACGCGCATGGTCCCCGCTCTGCCCTTCGAGTACTGGTGCAAGCCGTCGGGCAGCCTCGTGAGACTTGCGGTCATGACGACGCGCAACGTGGCGCAGGCCGTCGACCCGACGCGCTACATGGACTACGCGCACCGCCGGGCCATCCGCGAGGGCTGGTTCCCATGGGAGTACGCCCTCATGAAGAAGCTCATGCCGGACGCGGGCGCGGACTGCGCCAGCGAGGCCGACTGGGACAAGAAGCGCCACGCGCTCCAGAAGCAGCGCATGCAGAAGCACAAGGAGCGGACGCGTCAGACCGAGGCGCGCTGGCTCGACCAGTCTGAGCAGCGGAAGCTGGAGAGCAAGGAGGCGTTCGCCGAGGCGATCAAGGAGTTCACCGCCGAGCTCAAGTCGATCGATGGCAAGCGGTAGTCCGTGGGCAAGTACACCGAGAAGGACCTGCGCCGCGCCAAGGCGTCGGCCTTACAGGCTGTGACCGACCAGCAGCGACGGCTCGGCGTGCCCGACCCCGGCGGTCGTGTCGTCGAGGAGTTCGTGGACCCCATCATCGCGAAGATGGACCGCGAAGGCCCCGGCGAGCCACGGGTCACCGCGGCGCCCGAGCGCCAGCGGCCGGATGACGTATTTGTGGAGCAGATCGGCGTGTACGACTGGAACCTGCGCACCGACGAGGTCGTGGTGCACGAGGGGTCCTACCAGCCCGGGCACGTCGATCTCATGCACGCGGTCTTTCAGAAGCTCATGCGCCACCCGAGCTGGCGTGACAAGGTGGTGGCGGCGCGCGAACAGTGCAAACGCCACCTGATCGGCGGCCAGCTGCCAGGGTGCGCCAGCTGTGCGCGGCGCGAGCGACATCTCCGGGACATCTGGGAGGCGGCCCGGAAGGTGTTCACGCCCAAGCCAAGGAAGCTGGTGGTGTCGTGAAGCTCGCGATCGGAATCCCCGCCTACGGTGGCAAGGTGTCCATGGGCCACGTGTTCCAGGGCTGCCAGCTCGCGTGGGCGTTCAGCAAGAACATGCTGGCCAGCCCATTGGTGCTGAGCGTCGACACCGCCTCCGTGGACAAGGCACGCAATATCCTGGTGGCGAGGACGCGGGACGCGGGCGCCGACTGGCTGCTCATGTGCGACGCCGACACGTACTGCCCCAAGCCGCCGGCCATTTTCGAGATGCTGAAGACGGGCATCAACCGCGGGGCGGCCGTGATCGGCGCGCCGGTCAAGATGCGCAAGCGACCTGGCTACAACGTGAGCGCTGGCGAGGGCTTCGAGCCGCTGGCCGAGGACACATGGCGGGGGAGGGTCGTGGAGGTCGAGCGGATCGGGACGGCGTTCACGGCGGTAAACCTCCAGTGGTTGGTCGCCAATTGGCCCGACTCGCCGTGGTTCATGTTCGAGCACTTGCCCGGGCCCCAGCCGGACACGGTCGGCGAGGACTTCTGGTTCTGTCGCGGTGTGCGCCGGCGTGGCGGGCTCATTCTCGCCGACGGGCGCTACGAGCCGTACCACGAGAGGGCCACCGAGGACTCGGGCATGCTGCTGGATCTCGGGCTGTTCGACGCCGCTAACGTCGAGGAACAGGCGCCGTGCGACCTGAGGCTGGCGGCGAGCGGGATCTGACACCCACATGCAGACCACCGAGATCGTCTACAACCGCACCGGACAGTCTGTGGAGTTCTACCCGCCGCAGGCCGCGCAGGAGGCGCTCGGCGTCCCCTCGTCGGTGACGGCCTCGGTGTACGACGGCGCCCGCTCCAACGACGACACTGCCGACTTCGCGCCTACCGTGACCGTTGACTCGGTGGATACCACGGTGGACGTAGCCTGTGGCCAGACCAACACGCCGTCCAACCGCCGCAAGATCCCTCTCGCAGCCACGACCAGCATCGTGGCGGGTCGGCTGTACCTGCTTGACAGCGGGAATGGCAGCCATCGCGAGGTCGTCGAGGTGGCCAAGATATCCTCGGGCGACCACGTCGAGTCCGTGACGGAGCTGGCCTACGACTACGCAGTCACCGCCTCTACCTTCAAGGGGCTGCGCTGCACGTTCCCCGTGGACGCCACGTGGGTGACGACCGAGTCCAACGTGCTGCGTCCTACGCAGGCGTCCTACCGCGTGCGATGGCAGTACACGGTCGGCGGGACCGTCTACAACTACGAGACGTATCTGCGCCTGGTGCGCAACCCGTTCGGCCACACGCTGACGCCCCAGGACCTGATGGCGAGCTGGCCGGGGATCTTCCAGAGGGAGACCCGCGATGGCCGCGGCGAGAAGTTCAAGCGCCTGCTCGCGAGCGCCGAGGACCGGGTCCGCGCCGACGTGCTGGCCGAGGGCTACCGGCCAGAGCAGATCAAGGACACGGAGGTGCGCGACCGCCTGGTGTTGCTCGCCTTCGAGTACGAGCTGGGCCGCAAGGTCGGACCGCCGGAGGGGCGCGACCAGGCCGACTTCGTGCGCGAGGCCGCGCAGGAGTACGGCGTGCTGTTCGGCAAGACCATCTCCACGCTGCGGCTAGCCCTGGACTCGAGCGTGGAGGGAGCCATCAACGAGAAGCCCATCCAGCGGTACTTCTTCGAGCGGTGATGTGTGGCGCTGAGCACGACCACGTGGGCCGGCGGGAGTGGTATCCGCGACGCGCTCATCACGGCCATCGAGGGCGTGACGCCCGCACTGGACGCCTCGTGTCGGTTCAGGCGCCCCGACGACCGGCGCAGCGACCTGCGCACGTGGGCGGCGGGCAACCCGAGTGACGCGTGTCTGCGCCGCTTCGAGCTGCGCATGGTCGACAAGGGGCCGCTGCCTGAGATCCAGTACCCGGACGCCCGCCAGGTTGAGGCCCGCTGTGAACTGCTCGTGGCCTACCACACCGCCGAGGGGTTCTACGGCCCCCTCGAGCGAGACGACATGGAGCGCTGGATCGAGTCCGACTCCATGCAACTCCGCGACGAGCTGATCAGCACCTCGAACCTGATCGCGGGATGGAACGGCGTTACCGACGTGCAGGAGTCGGTGGACTGGGGAGACCCCACGTTCCTGAGTCTGCAGTTCACGGTCCTTTACTACAACACGCAGTCGACGACGTAGGGCGGCTGTCGAGGAGCAACGACCCATGCCGATGTCCGCAGACGTGGCGATGCGCTCGCGGTTTCTCGCGGGTGGCCTGATCGAGCGCGGCAACTCGTCCAGCGCCGTGGAGCTCGGCCCCATGACCCGCGGCAACAAGTACCTCCTCACGGCCGACGTTGCCGCGTACTTCTACCAGACCTCGGTGGGCGGCACGGCGGTGACCAGCACCACGGGCTTTCCACTCGCGGCCGGTGAGAAGGTTGTGATCGCCTGCGATGACGGCACCGAGGACGCCGTGGTGTCCATCATTGCGGCGAGCGGGACGGCGGTCACGCACCTCTGGAGGATGGGCTGATGAGCCTCGGCCCGTTCAACCCGTTCAGCGGTGGCGGCGGTGGCGGAATCAGTACGGGGGCCGCCCAGGCACTGATCGACGCGTCGATCGACACCAACAACGTGCTCATCGAAACTCTGTTTGCGCAGATCTTCGCCGGTCGAACGACGAGCGGCGCGGTCACCGTCTCGGTCACCGCGGCGCTCGCCGCCAACGTCTACGCCACGACCTACGCTGTCAACGCCGGCGTCGCGGTGCGCTGCTCTGGATTCGCGATCTACGCCTCGGTCTCGATCACGGTCGCCGCGACCGGCATCATCGAGGGCTGCAACCCGGCGACGATCGACGCGTCGGGCGGTACGGCTGGCGCGGCGCCGCCGCAGGGAGCTTACGCGATGGGCAGCGTCGCCGCGGGCGGGGCCGGCGGTGTTGGCGCCGGCGCGGCGGCGGCGGGCGGGGCGATCTCGTCATCGGCCATGGCGGGGACCGTGGCCGATCACGGTGGCGACGGTGGCAATGGCGTCGTCGCCGGTGCGGACGGCGGCGGGACGACTGCGTATACCGCCGCCGCCGGGTCCCATGGCCCCGCGCTCTTGCTGCACGCCGTGTTCGGCGCGAACACTTACAGCGGCGCCTTCGCTCGACCTAACGGGGGCGCCGGCGGCGGCGGCGGTGGTGGTGACGGAGTGGCTGGCGCGGGCGGCGGCGGTGGCGGTGGCGGTCCAGTGATGGCGCTATTCGCGCCATCGATCGTGAACAACGGCACGATCAGGAGTCCGGGGGGGCGAGGCGGCGGCGGGGCCGTCACGGCGGCAGCGACCGGCGGTGGTGGTGGCGGCGGCGGCGGCAGCATCGTCACGGTGGCCAGGAGCTACACGGGCTCGGGCTCCTGGTCAGTCGCGGGCGGCGCAGCCGGCGAGGGACAGACGGGCGGCGCCAATGGCGCAGCGGGCGCCGTCGGAGTGCGCTTCCAGCTGCTGATCTCCGTCGACAACGGAGTAACCGAGGTGACGCCATGAAGATCCTCTGCGCGCATTCCCAGCATCTCGCGCTCGCGGCCGTTGCGGGTGGCGACAAGCTGCGCAAGTGGCCAAGCAGCGCCGAGGTTGGGGACTACGAGCGCGCGCCAATGCCGCTCATGTACTGCGCGCGGTGCTCAGCGTTCCACGACGCCGACGTGGCGGCGGGCGGCGACGGACAAGGCGGCGGTAGCGCCGTGTTGCGCGGATTCCAGATCGACCGAATGAACGGCGCCCAGGTCGCGATCGACGAGCGCGAGGCGAAGTGAGCCTGCGCGCAACCATGGAGTGGTGATATGGCCATCTTCAAGACACAGGAGATTCTGCTCAACACGGAGTCGTCCTTCTGCGCGGGCGAGTCCAACCCGGCCGGCAACTCCTACGGGACCAGGATCCCCGTGCTGAGCGTGCGTCCGAGCTTGCGCCAGGACCGCCAGACCGACGGTTCGATCCAGTCGCGGGCCAACGAGTCGCGGCCCGGCTACCTGATGCCTACTGATGGCGAGCTGGAGTTCACCACGCTGTGGCCGGGCTACATGTCCGACGTTGGGACCGGCACGATCACCGCCACGTGGCACCACCTGCTCATGGCTGGGTGGCTCGGCGGCAGCCACGTCGCCGACGACGGCGGGACCATCTCCAGCGCCACCGACGCCGACTCCATGGTGACCACGGGCGTCACCGGTCTCACCGCCGGCGGCGTGGTGCTCATCGGCGACGACGCCGACGGGCGGGCAGACGGCCAGCCGGCCGTGGTGTCGACGTGGTCGGGCGGCACGCTGGAGCTGCTCACCGCGCTGCCGGGAACGCCCAGCGCCGCCGACAAGGTGCGCCCATGCCAGGTCTCCTACTGGGACGAGACGGCGGCCGTGGAGACGCGGCGCTTCTGCGTCGGTTTCACGGCCTCAGGCGAGCAGTACCACATGCTCGGCGCGGCATGTGATTCGGTCACCTTCGACCTCAACGTGCAGCGCCAGACGGTCCCCACCACCACCTTCCGCTACCGGCACGCCTACTGGGAACAGGACGCGATAACGATCCCCAGCGGCACGGCCATGTCTGACTGCCTCGCCGCGCCCATCGGCGGCGGCGCCTGCTACCTGCAGGCGTTCGGCACCAGCACGCGCCAGCTCCTCGCGCCGTCGAGCGTGCGACTCACGGTCGACTTCGTTCTGGCGGAGCGGCCGGGCCAGCCGTCGGGCGCCAACAACTACCGGCGCGGCCTCACCGGCTACGAGCGCGTCCAGGCCATTCCGACGATCGAGCTCACCATCCCGGAGGCCGACTATACGTCCATCTTCAGCACCGGGTTCGGCACCGACGGGTCCGGCTCCACCCACTACCACGTGCTCTGGAACAACACGAGCACGTCCACTGCCGTCCCGGGTCGCGTGGTCGGCTTCTACATGCCGCGCGCCTACCTGATCGGCACCCGCCCCACCTTCGCTGACGCGAACGGCCTGCTCCACAAGACCTTCATGCTCCGCGGTCGTGAAAGCTCCACGACCACCAGCCAGCTGACCCGGTCCGCGATCCGCTTCTTCGCCGGCTAGGCGTCCTGCAGTCAGCACCCGAGCCGCACCAGTCACCCTGCGATCCGGTGTGGCTCGGGTGCTGATTGGAGGATGACAACGGATGCTCGCCGCTCGCACGAAAGAACTGGTGGAGTACGTCTCGCTAACCGACAAGGCGCTGGACGATTCGATGGACGTGGGCCAGTACATGCGCACCTTCGACCGCGTTCACATGCCGGTGCGCGAGGGCTACACGCCGTCGGTGTTTCGCCTCAAGCGGCTGTCCCGCGCCCACTACATGCGCCTCGTCGCCTCCAAGCCGGACGAGATGCCGATCGCCATGGAGGCTTACCCGATCGTGGCGTACGGGTTGAAGGGCGTCTCGGGCTACCGGGGGCTGAGCGGGTCGGAGCTGGTGCTGAGGTTCAAGAACCAGGGGGCGCTCGACGAGCAGGTGGCGCCGCAGTGCTTGGACGAGATCGCCGCCGACCTGGCGATCGAGCTGGCGTTCACGATCAAGCAGATGTCGAGGATCGACCCTTTGGCCGAGTGATCCTCCGCGTCCTGCCGCACCTGGCCGCAGACCCCGATGTGGCGGGGGCAGTGGCCCCGTTCGACTGCGTGGCCTGTCAGAGCGGCGGCGGTCCGGTGGCGCGGACGGAGGCGCAGCGGGCGGCGCTCCACTGCGGGTGGATGGACCGCCGGGACTGGGAGTGGCCGTCCTGCCTGCCAGAGGTCGTGGGCTACGACCCACAGCAGGGCGCCGAGGGCGTGACCTACAACGAGGCGCGCGAAGACGGCGTCCTCGAGCCCGACATCTGTCCCGGCTATCTGGCCGCCCAGCCGCTGGTGGCCGAGGTGGTGGAGGCATTCGGCGCCTACGAGAAGGGCGAACTGGGCGTGGCGTTCCCCGACCCCGCCCACGCGCTCATCGAGGGCGTCATGGCGCTCGCCAAGGCGGCGGCGCGGTACACCGAGCAACGGCTGAGGGCGGTGCGCCTAGAAACAGAGCGTAACCGCTGAGGAGGTCGATCATGGCGGCCAAGACCGTGGACCTGTTCGCGGGGCTGCGGAAGGTGAAGTCCAGCGCCACGACACGCGGATCCTCGATCGCCGTCAACAAGATGACGATCGAGTTCTCCGGCCCGCCGGCCAACGTGGTCATCGACCCCGACGCGACGGCCGAGACCGTGGCGCTGGCGATCGTCCAGCACGTCAAGGGGAGCCTGCTCGCCGGGCGCATGCCGGACGGTAGCCAGGTGCCGCCGCACGCTCCGGGGACCGTGGAGCGGCGCAAGGACCGCTTGGCGCAGGCGCGGCGCGGCGGGGCACCCGCGAAGAGGTACAAGGACCGGCAGTTCCGCGCCAACGCTCGCAAGCGGTTCGCTGGGCGGTTCAACGCGCAGCGGGCGGGCAGGTTCATGCCCACGGGACTCCTGCCGACGTGGGGCGTCGAGTCGGGCATGCTGGTGCACACACTGGTGGCCGAGCGGCTGAAGAGTGGCGGTGTGAGGATCTTCACCGCCAACGCGCGCGGCGTGGCGGACCGGTCGGGCCGAGCGGCCATGTCGCGGGTGTTCGGGCGCATGGGATTCCTGTCCGCCGTGCGCAGCCCCATGGCGCGCGAGGCGCTCAAGGCGGCCCTCAGGGCCAGCCTGCCGGGGACGAAGGTTGGGCTCGGGGCGCTCCTGCGCCAAGTGCAAAAGACGGCGGCGACGGCGGGACGGCTCGTGGAGCAGGCAGGGCCATAGGACCATGGCAGACGCAGAGGCAACAGCCGTACTCAAGATCGGTGGCGACACCACCGGTCTGCAGCGCGCCATCGAGCAGGGCGCGCGTGCCACGTCGCGGCTTGGGGACGCGGTGGAGGGTATGCGGTCCAAGTGGGACTCGGCGATCTCCGGTATCGTCGCATCCGCGGCTCGCCTAGATGGCGCCCTGGCGCTCGTGGAGCGCGGCGTGCGCACGCTGCGTACTGGGCTTGACTGGTCGGCGGATATCGCGCAATTCGACGCCCTCAGCAAGGCCCTGCCCACGGGGGCGTTTGAGAAGTTTTCAGCAGCCTCGAAGGAGTCTGCGTCCCGCTCCGACCTCCTGCGCGTCTCGGTCAAGTCCATGACGGGCGAGCTGGGCCTCACCGAGGACCAGATGACACGGGTGTGGCGCGCGGCCGAGGCGCTCTCACGGCACGGGATGGAGCCCACGGCCACGATCGCCGAGCAGCTGGCCCGCGCGCTACAGAAGAACGGTGAAACGCTAGACAACTTCGGCGTGGCGATCGAGAGGACCGGCGACCAGGCCCTGGACACTGAGCGAGCACTCGCCAAGCTGGACCAGATCGTCGCCGACACTGGGCCTGTCGACGCCAGGACGGCCTCTTTGCGACAGCTCAACGCGCAACTCGAGGACGTGACGCTGTGGATCAAGCGCGTCGTGGCGGCGGCGGTTGCGGCGCTCGCCGACCTCGTGCGCGCCAACCAGGAATACGGTCTCTGGGGCGACTTCGGCGAGGCCGCAAGCGAGGCCATTTCCAATCCGTTGAACATTCGCGGTAACCGCGGCACGGTGGGACGACTCTTTAAGCGTGGCGGTTACGCCGAGTTGGCAGCCATGCAGGCCGAGTACAACCGACCGACCCTGACCTACGAACAGGAGATGTCGCAGGACTTCGGCGAGGGCACCGTAGTGAACGTGGCCGAGTACCGTGCTGGCGTAGCGGCGGGCGCCCGTCTCGACTACAGCGGATACGACGTGGGATCCCTGGACGCCGCGGGCACCAGGTTCACGTCGGCGCCCACGACCGGCTTTGGCCTTGGCGACTACGAGTCCAACCTCGACGAGCTGGAGGCTCGCGGTGATGTGTCCTCGGCGTTCTCGGGCCGCGTGGATCCGTTCGGCGAGTCTCGTGTCGCCGGCAGCATTGGCTCGGACGCGACCGAGCGCGCGTCCGCTGCCATGGCTGACCTGACCTACCAGACCGCCCTCTACCGCGACACCGCCCGCGAGGCGTTCGGCGCTCTCGGCTCCGGCCTGGTCATGGCCGCTGAGGCCGCTCTCACGGGTGGCCAGTCCGTGTCCGCCGTGGTGCGCCAGACGCTCCGCGGGCTGGGCACGCAGGCCAAGATTCGCGCCGGCATGGAGCTCGGCGAGGGGTTCGCGGCGCTGGCCCTCGGCCCCCTCGGGGGTGTGTCGGCGGGCGCGCACTTCAAGGCGGCGGCGATCTTCGCCGGTGTCGCGGCAGCGGCCGGCATCGCGGCGGGTGCCATGGGCGGCGGCGGGGCCGGTGGTGGAGGCGGCTACGCACCGGCGGGCGGATTCCGCGCGCCGTCTACGGGCCGCGGTGGCGCCGAGGGGGGCGACACCTACTACATCACCATCTCGAACAGCCACGTCATGGACAAGGCCGACATGGCGAAGCGGATCGCCGACGAGGTGCGGGCGGCCAAGCGGGGCGGCCACTCGCGCGAGGGCTTCGTCTCGTCCATGAGTGGGGGCTAGGCCATGGCCCTCCCCGGACTGCAGGGCCAGATCGTCGTGGCGTCGGCCACCACCATCGCCACGATCGGCGGCACCAACGTGACGCTGAGCGCGGCCACTTACTACCCCAACATGCTAAACGGCGGCGGCCCGTCGTTCGTCACGCACGTCGCGTCGGCCATGACGACCGCCGCCGGCTTCACGATCAGCGGCTCCATGTCGTGGAACGCGGATGACTCGACCGGGAAGATCACGTTCTCGGCCGGCTCCGCGTTCGCCGTGACGTGGACCGACACCACGTATCGCGACATTCTGGGCTTCACTGGCAATCTGGCGAGCGGGACATCTCACACCGCCACCAAGGCGTCCAAGTTCATCTGGTTGCCCAGCTCAGGCCGTGCAGTCGCCGACGCGCCCGAGGCGCCCACCTCCGACTTTACGGACGACTTCGGCCCCGAGGAGGTCGACATGTCGTTCACGCGGGCGCCCTCTGGTGCGTCGCGCGCGGTGGGATACACGGTGCGCAAGGGACCGATGCGCATCGCCTTCGACATGGTGAAGTCCAACAAGATGTGGCGGGCCCAAGAGTCCGTGGGGAATGAGTCGCTACAGCAGTTCTGGCGCGACTGCTTGGCCATGGGTAAGGGCTTCCGCTACTGCCCGGACCGCTCCGATCTGTCCTACTACGCCACGCTGCGCGCCACCGACAGCGTCCGGCGCTTCGGTCCGCCCATGGTCGTCCCGATCCGTCCCGACTGGACCAACAGTTCCGCCTCGCTCTGGGCGGTCGGCTTCGACGCCGTGATGATCTGACATGGCTACCACCGCCTCGTGGCTCTCCACCTATGCGCACGCCGAGCTGGCGGTGACGCTCGCCTTCGAGGGTTACGACCTGCTCGTCACCTCCGCCGCATCCGCCTCGGACATGGCCACCGCCTGGAGCGCGACCGACTGGACTACGGTCAAGCCGGGACTGGTCGGCATCTCCAACCTGAACCAGCAGATCAACTTGTTCGCGGCCGACATCGAGGGCGATACGGTCACCTTCGAGGCACTGGACACCGACGACACGTTGCTGGGCCTGCTGCTCAGGGAGGCCAACTCCAGCGCCGCGACATCGTTCATGCGCTCCAGTGTCGCCGCGGGCACAGGTAACATCGCCGTGAAGTCGTCCACTGCCTTCGCCAGCAGCGGTACGGCCTACTGCGGCCGCGAAGGTTTCACCTACGCTGGCAAGTTGGGTGCCCCTGATCCCTCGCTGGACACGCTCACGCGCGGGAAGTGGTCGCTGTTCGGCACCAGTTCGACGCCGACGCGCTACGGGCACGAGCACTTCCTGGCGACCAACGCGACGGCCAGCAGCAAGACGGCGCCAATCGTGTCCAGCCACCCCAGGAGCTGGGTGGGCCGGGGCGTCGGGCTCTACCTCCACCACCGTGAGTCGCCCGTTGGCGGCACGGGTGCATGGTCGACGTACGCGAACAGCCGGCTCCTGTGGGCGGGGACGATCGAGAGCTACGAGGACGCCGGCGACTTCCGCATCCGGATCCAGTGCCGCAACCTCGTCGGCAAGTTGCGCGGGGAGGTCATGAGCGAGCAGTGGAGTGCGCGGCTCGCCCGGGGCATGGGCCTCGCGACGGCTCACTCCGACGTGTGGCAGGTGGTCGTAGCAGACGTGTCCTACAACACACAGACCTCGTCCACGCTCACGCCGCAGTTCACGTTGCCAACGCTGCCGGCGACGCACGAGGAGGTGGCGCAGGCGCTCAACGACCTGTTCGCCAGCCTGCGCAGCTCCAACAGCGCCGGCGACGTGATCAACGCGGCCCACACGTGGGAATGCAGGCTCGTCGGCGGGCGCTACGTGATCTCCTGCCGCTCCTCGGGGACGCTCACGACCAGCCACGAAATGGCGATCGGCCTCAGCCCGGCGGTCTGGACGTTGCTCGGCTGGCCGTCCGACGGCGAGGGCGTGGTGTTTGACGCCAATGGCAACAAGGTGCTGCCGCGCCCCATGAGCTGGGGCGGCGGTGACCACTTCTACATGCAGGCGCCTGACGGCCCGGTGGAGTACATGATCCCCACCGACGCACGGATCGCGCCGCCCGTCGTCTACCTCGCCGACGCGAGCCTTACGGGTTCGTTCGGCAACCAGCCTACTGACTCGATCCAGTCGGTGGGCGAGCTGGACGCGGCCGTCGAGGGCTTCGTGAAGATGGGCGACATGGTGCTGGCGGTGAAGTACGACACCGGCCCGCCGCGCCTCACCGTCTACGGCTTCATGCACCCGCTCGAGGTGCGGAACCACATCACTGGCATGGTAACGCAGAGCTACTACTTCACCGACGTAGCCGGCGAGGGGATCGCGCCGTACGTGCGGCTCAACCAGGTCGAGCAGGCGCCGGTCCTGACACAGATCCACTACGAGCGAGGTAACGCTGGCACGCTGGCCCTGCGGCTCTTGCTGTCCACGGGTGGCGGCGCGGGCGCCTCGGCCTACAACGACTCCACATACGACGTGTACCGCGGCAACGGGTTCGGCCTGGCGCTGCCCTACACGGCCGTGGACGTGGACTCGTTCGTGGCGCTCGACGACGTGCCGATCACGCTGTACCTGGAGAAGCCGACGCCGTTCGTGGACATCATTGAGCAGGTGCTCTCCGCCAGCGGTCGCTACGTGGTCTGGCGCTCACGCACCAGCGCCACCGCCACGAAGATCACCGTGGTCCAGCCGGGCAGCGAAAACCCGTATCTGGCGTCGGCGGCAAGCCTCACCGAGGCCAACAAATGCGCGGCCTCGGTCGACGATCCCGACCGCTGCCGGGTGACCCGTTCCCCGGACGCGCTCATCAACCGGATCATCCTGGAGTACGCGGGGGACTTGAAGGGTGAGAACACCAGCAAGTGGATCGTGACCGACGTGGTGAGCCAGTCGGACCACGGCAAGCGGCGCACGCACAACATCAAGGCGCCAATCGTGCGCGACGTGGAGGCCATCGG
>Ga0187893_10008874_pt1 | contig 15693 bp, 10 predicted proteins | sample MA1701074metaG_FD_139574 | JGI IMG/M metagenome (GOLD analysis project Ga0187893, IMG submission 139574) | White microbial mat communities from a basaltic lava cave in the Kipuka Kanohina Cave System on the Island of Hawaii, USA - MA170107-4 metaG ... | reverse complement strand
GGTGACTCGAGAAACTTTTCGATTTCCGGCAGAACTTCTTCCGCGACCGTCTGTAGTTCGCCTGCCGACTGCGTCATGCGAATCTTATCGGCAATGGCTCGGCCAATGTGCTCGCGCGCCGAAATCGCCGACTCAGTAACGGCGTCCGGCCTTTCCAGGGTAATCCGCACGGCGCGCATGTCGGTGCCACAAGCCCGGCAAAACTGGCTGGGTTGTCTCTCTTCGGAACCGCAAGTTGGACAGTACATGACGAACTATACGGCAGGGCTGAAACCAGGTTCCTTGATCCTAATGAGTCCTATAGGTCGACTAGGTCCTATACGTCCCTAGTCCTCCACCTTCACGCCCTTCCAAAATGCCACGTGGTCCTTGATCTCCGCCGCCGCAGGCTTGGGCTCAGGATAGTACCAGGCCGCATCCTTATTGACCTCACCATCAACCACTACGTTGTAATAACTTGCCTCGCCCTTCCACGGACAGGTGCTGTGAGTGCTGCTTTCCTGAAAGTATTGCCGGTTGACTGATGCGGGCGGGAAATAGTGATTCCCTTCGATGACTACGGTTTTATCGCTTTCCGCGACGGTAGCATTGTTCCAAATAGCTTTCATATCTTTAACTGAACTCCTCCTTCCCTGCCTCCTGCCCTGCCTCCTGCTCTGCCTCCTCAAGAGGTGACTCGTTGTTCTTAGGTTACCAGTCTCCCCCACTCACAGAAGGGAGGATCGTGATCTCGCTGCCATTTGAGAGCTTCGTGTCAAGCAATTGCATCCGCCGAATATTCTCGTTATCGAGGAAAATGTTGACGTGCTGACGGAGCTCGCCGCGTTCGTTGACAACGCGATCACGTAAGCCGACGTGCAAGTCCCATAACTTTTCGAGCGCCTCGCGCACCGTTGCCGGCGCCGAGTCGATCCTCAACTCGCTGCGACCGCCAGTAAAATCCGTCAAGAATCCCGTTACATTAATCGTAATCATTGAACTAGTGTGGCGTTTCAGAAAACTCGAAACAGATTACCGGCTCATCAGGTGACCGCGCACGATCTACGAAACACACGAACTCACGCGAAAGCGAGATCTGATCGTGCTTGTGACTCCCGACTCCAGATTTCCGACTCGCAACTTACGGTAGAATGCCTTCCGGCACCAGCCAGGCATGTACATCGAGCGCCAGCCGGCCCGCCTTCACCGCCGGATCGGTCGCCGCCAGTTCTTTGGCCTCATCCAAAGACTCAACTTTGAAAACGAATATGCCGCGTAACTGGCCATTGTCACCGAACGGCCCAGCCACCACCAGCTTCCCACTCTGTGCTAGCTTATTAATGTTCGCCAGATGCGCTTTTTGGGTCTCTTCCGTCTCCGGCGTGCGCTCGGGAGTCCACTTAGGACCACGGGTCAGAAAAGCCAGGTAAGCCGTTTCAAACTTCTTCATCGGGAGAATGGCTTTCTTCATCACCTCTTCCGACCACCACGGGTGCATCTCGACTGAGAAGTGCCCTGACTTTACGGCCGGGTCAGCATGGGCCAACGCGCGAGCCTCGTCAGCCGTCTTTGAGCGCAGCACATACAAACCCACGATTTCACCGTGATCTCGCAGCGGTCCACCGATAACCGCCTTTCCCGATTCAACCAAACTCTTGAAATAGCCAAACTGTTGGTCGTGAATTTCTCTTACCTTTGTCTCTTCACCACTCCATTGCGGCCCACGTTTGAACAGCGCCATGTGAAATTCGACGAGCTTGAACTGAGGCTCAGCCGGCTGCTGAGCAATCGCTGGTATCGATACAGGCGCAAGTAATAACGAGATTAGGACAATTATTTTCATCTGTCTCTCCCTGTTTCGGTGAACAACTCCTCGAATCTTGTTTTGAGCTACTTTGTACGGAAGAAACGATCCACTAAACCACCCAAAGCCACACGAATTGGCATTGAGTGCATGGTAGCGTTTAGGTCGATTCATCTTAGACCACGGCGGTTTTTACGCAGACCACTGGCGGCAGCCCTTCCATGATTGAGTTCCACGATTCGCCGCCATCCGCCGATCCAAAGAGTTTTCCATTCCGCGTCCCGAAGTATATTCCGGTGGGGTTCAGCTTATCGCCGGCCATCCCATCGCGCAGCACCGTCTCAAAAGCATTTTCCTGTGGCAGACCATTAGTCAAAGGTTCCCACGATTCCCCGGCGTTGCGCGTGCGATAGACGCGGAGTTTGGCTTCCGGCGTACAACGAAATTCATCCGACTCGAGCGGAATAATGAAAGTCGTGTTTGGATCGTTATGATCGATCTCCATCGCGAAACCGAAATCGGAAGGCACGCCGTTGGCGATGTCCAGCCACGAGTCGCCCCCATCATCGCTCTTGTACAGACCCCAATGGTTTTGCAGAAAGATGCGATTCGGTTTTGCAGGATGGCTGACGATCTTGTGTACGCATTGACCAAACTCCGGGTACCACTGATCGGGCGGCAGGAACTGAGCCCGCACACCCTGATTGCGCACTTGCCAGGTTTGCCCGCCATCGTCGGTGCGGTAGACGCCGCCGGTCGAAATCGCAATATGCATTCGGTCTTTATTCGCCGGATCGGGTAGCACGGTGTGAAGGCACAAACCACCGCCGCCGGGCTGCCATTGCGGCCGGTGCGGATGATCGTAAAGCCCTCTCACCAGCGACCACGTTTCACCCGCGTCATCCGATCTGAACAACGCCGCGGGTTCAACGCCACAATAAAGTGTGTTTGGCTCCTGATCATTTCCCAAAGTGATCTGCCAGATCTGCTTGACAGAATTGTCCGCGTCGTCGGGGAACTTAACCCCATAGGTTTCGGGCTCAGTCCAGCTCATGCCGTAATCATCGGACGAACTCAGGTAGGAACCCCAGAAAGAACTGTTGACCGCAGACCACAGCCGCTTGCGTCCATCGCGATCGTCGTAGGCCATCGCGTAAATCGCGCGGCCGGGAAAGTAGGGGCCTCCCACCTCCCAGTCTTTGCGAGTCGCATCAGACTTGAGAATAAACGCTCCTTTCATCGTGCCTACCAGCAGGAGCACATCACGAGGATTGGCCTGGACATGGTTGGGGGCCGGCATATTAGAAATCTCCAAAAAATTATTTGAATTGCTGTGCAGAGATTATAAAGAAAGGCGACTGCATCGCAAAGTTAAGCCAGTTCTGAGGATCGTTGTTTCATTGGCGCTAGCTTCAGCCAGGTGTTAACCATCTTCGCTCCTGAATCATCCAGAATAAACTTAATTGGAGATCTGCAGTTTGGCTGAAGTTCTTGCCCAATCCGTAAGATTAGACTTTCACAAAGGATTGCGGCAACTTAAGGTATGCCGGCAATCTCTAAGTGACTTGTTAAACCAGTACGGAAAACTGGCCTGGCTCAAAAAGAATGAAGGGGAGCATGCAAGTGAACTTTAAGGAACGGCGTTCGCTTTTATCCAGGGCGGGATTCATGGCTTGCGTCATCTTTGCCGCTGTGTGGGCGGGGATTGGTTTCGACGCAGCAGGTCAAACCGGCAGCGTAAGCAAACGAAATCGGTAAATGCGCTTGATTACCCCGGCGGCGATCTGGGCGCGAAAATCAATGCCGCGGACCGAGCGCTGGGCAAAAGCGCGGGCGAAATCGTCGTTCGCGGTGGCGGCACGATCTCAACCTCAATCGTTCTCTCGCCGGATCACACCTTGAGCCTTGGGCCGGGAAATTATGTTACTACCACCAAAGAGGCCCCCATTCTCATGCAACCGCGCACTTCGCTGGTGGGTTCCGGCTGGGAAACGATCATTGTCGAGTCGACCGCGCCCGGCCAGTTCACGGTAATCAGCGCTTATAACCAGGCTCGATTGAACGGTTCGGCGGACTCTGATCTGCTGATTCGCGATCTTCAGGTGAAGGGCGCTAATTCGGGATTTCATTCCGCGCCGCAGGCGATTTCGCTGGGAAACTGCACGCGTTGCACGGTTGATAGGGTTTGGATAAACGGCACTCGCTCTATTGGCGTGCAGCTTGGCGGCGCCGGAGAGATGGGAAACTTTGCCCAGGACTCCAAAGTGGTGAATAGTCTCTTTACTCGCGTCGCTTCGCAAAACCTCGCGCTGGTCAACGGCAGGAATATTTTGTTCGAAGGCAACCGGTTTATGGCCCCCGGACAGCGTGGAGGTCCAGGTTCCACCGCAATCGATCTCGAGGTGAATGGGGCCAGGGATCGGCTCGAGAATGTCATCATTCGCAACAACACGATCGACGCGCGCGGTTCAGAACTGCCTACGTCAGGGAATGGCATTGTGGTTCAGGCTACCAGCGGCACTCCTTTCGTAGGATCGATCCTCGTGGAGAACAACACCATCATCGGCGGCGAAACAAAAGGCACGATTACGAATGTGTTGAGTAATGCGATCTATGTGTTTGGGGGAACGATGCGTGATGTCACGATCAGAAATAACGATATTACGCGAACGGGTCAGGCAGGTATTAACTTGGAGGGGTCTCGCTTTAAAGTTACAAATAACACGCTCAGGGACGTTGGCGGCGGCGGCACTCCGGGATTCATTCTTACAGATGTGTTCGACAGCGAGATCAGCAATAACACTTTCATCTATAGTGGCGCGGGACCTGCAGACGGCCGAATCGTAATCTCACCAAACTCACGGAGAAATGTGATTCGAAACAACACGGGTTTCGGCATCCAAGGCTTGGTCAGATAGCCATGCGGATCGGTTCGGTTCATTAGCTGGTTCATTAGCTGGACTCATTGATATCAACTGAATGCGGGCGTAATATTCTCACCTTGAAAAACTGGTCCCTATTAAGTGGGGACTGGAAACTTGTCCTCTGTCACTCTGCGCTATGCCAAGTCTATGAAAGAACCCGAAAAACTGGACCTCCTCATTGATCGCCTTGAAGCTTACGCCCGCCGGCAACCTGGTCTGTATCGCTTGCGCGTAGCGCTGCTGGCGGCGTTGGGTTACGCCTATCTAATCGCGGTGGTCGCGTTGTTATTGCTGATTGTGTATCTGATGCTGTTCCATGTCAGGTGGAGCGGCTTTACGATCAAGATCATATGGATACCGTTGGTGCTGGTGGGGCTAGTGGCGCGCTCGCTCTGGATTACCATACCTGATCCTGATGGAAAAGAGCTGAATCGCCAGCAAGCTCCCCGGTTATTCGAGGCGGTTCAACAAGTGGAACAGGCTCTGGCTGGCCCCCAAGTTGATCGAATCCTCCTTTCTGATGAATTCAACGCCGCGATTGTTCAAATTCCCCGATTTGGAATGTTTGGCTGGCTGCGCAATTATCTGGTCATTGGCCTACCGCTAATGCACGCACTGTCGCCGAAGGAATTTCGCGCGGTTCTCGCGCATGAGTTTGGTCACCTCTCGGGTAACCACGGGCGCTTTTCAGGATGGGTTTATCGGGTAAGAGCGAGCTGGATCCAGATTCTCGAGCGCGTTCATGAAGAGCGACATTACGCGTCATTTATCTTCGTGCCATTTTTAAATTGGTATGCCCCCTTCTTCAATGCCTACTCGTTTGTGCTGGCCCGGAGGCAGGAGTACGAAGCTGATTCGTATTCCGTGAAACTGGTTGGAAGAGATGTAGCCGCTCGCTCACTGATTCGCTTGTCCACCGCGCAGCATTCGCTTGAGGAGGAGTTTTGGCCGGCCTTTTTCCGGAGAGCGCATGCCGAACCTAAAGCTCCCCAAGACCCCTTTTCACAAATCCTGCTTGGAGTGGGCCAGTCCACTTCCAGCGCCAGAGCCAGGAAATGGTTTTGGGACGAACTAAAGACCAGAACCGGCCACGATGATACTCACCCGGCCTTGGCCGACCGACTGGAGGCCTTGGGATTCTCTCGGGACAATTTCGAAAAAGACAACATCACCAAACTTCTCGTCGAAACGAACGGTGAATCAAGTGGAAACGCAGCAGAATACTACTTAAGGGAACTGCCTGAAGATCTTATAGCTGGATATGACCGTCTCTGGCGTGAACAAATAACCAAACCCTGGCGCGAGCGGCATGACAACTTTCAGCAAACACGCCGCCGCCTTACAGAACTACAAGACAAAGAAAATTCGGACACTCTGACCCTCGATGAACAGATGGAGCGAGTGCGTGCTTTACGAGAGGTATCAGAATCGGATGCCGCCTTACCACTCCTTAGACGGATCCTACAGGAGAATCCCGATCATGCCGAGGCAAACTTTTCGTTAGGCGCTTTGCTCTTAGAACAGAATGATTCGTCAGGAATTGAATACCTAAAGAAGACCTTGAAATCCATGCCCTGGACAGCTGAGGAGGCCCTCAAACAGATTTCAAATTTTCACTTGGAGCACGGTCGTCCCGACGAAGCCCTTCTCTACCGAAACCGGGCCGAGCAGCATCGAAAACAAATCGAAGAAGCGCTTTCTTTTTCTCCAGATGATAGCTTCGAGCCACATCGTTTAACGCCCGAACAGGTTAAGGTTTTGAGGGAACAGTTGGAAAAGGTGCGTGGCCTCAGTCGAGCTTATCTGGTCCGAAAGATACCGAAAGCAGGAGGCGAACAATTTCATGTGCTGGGCGTGGTTGCCGGCTACACTTGGCAGGAGGGCCAGAGCACGAAGAACTATGGAGCGCTGCTCGATGAGTTGTCGGCTCGGGTTGAGTTTTCCGTCTTAACCGTGCTGGTGAGCTTAGATCAGGATCGAAAATATCTGGCAGGCATCTTTAGCCAGATCAAGGACGCAGAGGTGTTCTCAAGCATCGATCCCGAGGATGTCGAATACTTCCTCTAGCTGTGGTCCCAATCGCACCTCACGCAGGACGACGCAGATAGGTACGAAGCGCAGGTGGGGTCGCTTTCCTGACCAAAGCAGCTTTAGCTTTCCACTCCGTTGCCCGACTGAGCTCGACCAGAAACTTTGTCTCGCCCGACTCAAGAACTGTCACCGGTATTCCATCTCGATAGAGAACGCGGTTGGCTGTGTGAGCCGTAATCCGCCCACCTGAAGTAATGATTCCCACAAGATTCAAAGGATCGGCTGCACTAACGGAAATCATAGTTTCATTCGCCGGCGCTCGACGAATTGAACGCACCATTCCCACGGCTTCCGGCAAAGCAAACTGTTCGCCTGAAATACCAGCCACAAATCTTCCGCCGCGAATCTCGCCGCGAGCTTCGAGACGATGGTAAACGCGCAACAGCACCCGCCAGGGGATGGTAATCCCTTCGCGCTCGAGGATCCGCTTGAAGACTATCCCGTAGCGTTTGAGTAGCACGCGGGCAATCTGTTCGGTGGTTTCGAAGTCCTGTCCGACAAACTTCAGTTTGTCGTTCTTCTCCGATGTTGTTGAAACATCCGCACGTTCATTGACACGCGAGAGGATCGACCAGCGGCCGGCGCTCGACATATCGTAAACCGGCCGGTGATGCTTGCGACGCGCCGCAGCATGAGTTTTGCGGCTCGACGGCGTGAGGAGCGCCCGCAATCCCGTGAAACTATCCGACACAACCAATCCATAAGCCACCAATTCGCCAAGGGATTCTTCGACCTGACTGCGCAGAAATTTTGTGCCATCGACAAGGTCGGTGAAGAACGAGGCGCCGCGCGTGGCCAAATATTCATAAACTGCCGTCGTAGTAGTTGAGAATTCACTGTCCTTAACTGAAGGAGCGGGAAAGGCTGAGCTCCAGGTTGCGAAGTCCTTACGGTGCAACAAGGCAATCGGAGTGTTGCGAACGGGCGCGAACCCACGCGTCTTCTCTCCGTTCTCCCCGGACGCCGAGCGTGCCGGCGGAGTTAAGCGAGCCCATACGACTTCGCCTGAAAGACAGAGTGCATCAAGCCAGGCCGGATCGTATTCGACCAGACGAGCCGGAAAGATCTCACCTTCCCAGGCTGCCGCGGGCGCTTCGAAACCTTCCAATTGCTCAATCAACGCCAACAAACTTTGCGGCCCTTCCATCTGATGATCGGGCGCAACCTTTTGCCACGCCAAGAGAAATCGCACAAAATCGGCGGACGAGACAGGCTCAATCTCCTGCCGCAGCCGGTTAAGCGTATAACTATGAATTCGCGCGAGCAGACGACGCGCGCACCATTCAGTGACCTGGATTCCGGGTGTGAACTTGCCGCGGATGACAAACCCTTCGGCTTCGAGTTTAAGTAAGCCACCCTCCATTTGACTTGCGGTTAGTCCGAAAGAGCTGGCCAGATCGTCAACCGTGACTGGACCAAGTCCTTCAAGCCGGCCGCGCAAGATCTCAACCAGCGCATCTTCAGCGGTCGATTGAGTCCGGGCTACAGTTTCCGGCGCGGTGATTGGCGGCCTTAGAGTCGCTCTCGGATAGATGAGGTTGAGTTGTGGCAGCCGCTCGGCCGCGACCAAAAGATTCAAGCTCTTCTCTGGGAGCGCGGGCGTCTCGCCCGCTTGGGATTCGTTGGATGCTGGTTCAAGTGGTCCGGAGCCCGGGACCTGTGCGGGCGGGACGCCCGCGCTCCCAGTATTTACTTGCGTGCTCCCAGTATTTAGTTGAAGGATGGCGGCGCGACGATCTTGCTGAAGTTGTGCAAAAAACTCCTGCCATTCGGAGCCTTCTACCGCAGTCAAAAAGCCCAATTCCACTAACGCATCATGCAGCTCATCCGCGTCGCGTGGCTCGGGCCAGGCCTCGTCACGCACCCGGTCGATGGCCGCCTGATCGAGCTTCCCCAAATCCGAAGCAGTTTGCGGATCGAGCCAGCGCCTTTGAAATACCGCTCGCGTTCTTCTCTCCTCAAGAGGCGCGTCATCGAGATAAGCGTATGGCCGGGCATTGAGTATTTCAGCGGCCAGCGGTGAAGGCTCGAGCAAGTCGCGCGCAAAAAGACTTCTTTCGTTACGCTCAATCGACAACAGGAGCGCTTCCAAGCCCTCGATGTCCATCGCTTCTTCCAGACAGTCGCGCACGGTCTGGCTCACCAAAGGATGCTCTGGAATCTCTATTTGACCCGGCAGGTTTTCCGCGCATGCCACCTGATCCGGGAAGACCGCAGTCAAAAGGTCCTCGGCATCCATGCGCTGAAGCTGTGCCGGTATCTTTTTGCCGCCTCGTCTCCTCAGCACCGCCAGCGCTCGCGTCACATTCCACCGCCAGCGAATATTCCACATGGGCGCATCAAGGAGCGCCTGACACAACAAGTCACGAACCGTCCGAGAGTTCAAATAATGAAAGACATCTTCGAGCGGAAAGCTGTGGGTAGGACCGAGCGACAGCACAATTGCGTCTTCAGTGGCGGCGGCTTGCAACTCAAAGTTGAACTGGCGGCAAAAGCGCTTACGCAGTGCCAGTCCCCAGGCACGATTCAGACGGCCGCCGAAGGGCGAATGAAGCACGAGCTGCATACTGCCGCTGTCATCAAAAAATCGCTCGAGCACGAGGTTTTGGTGGGACGGCATAACGCCCAGCGCTACTTTCGCGCCGGCAAGATATTCAGCAACTTGCTCTGCGGCGGCTCGCGAGACACCGATCTCGTCGGTCAGATACTCGATGGCCGGCTCGAAGTTTACCGAGTGGCCCAGACTTAAGTCTGTGTTGCTGTCGCCGCTTTCAGTTACGGCAGCTTGTGACACCTGATCTTCACAGACTGAAGTCTGTGCCACTTCACCTTCACAGACTGAAGTCTGTGCCACTTCACTTTCACAGACTGAAGTCTGTGCCACTTCACCTTCACAGACTGAAGTCTGTGCCACTTCACCTTCACAGACTGAAGTCTGTGCCACTTCACCTTCACAGACTGAAGTCTGTGCCACTTCGATCTTGACGCGATCTGCAATCTCCTCGCGCAGCCGGGAAACAGATTCTGAAAGTTCATGCGTGCGAGCGGGAGCCTCGCCGAGCCAGAAAGGAATTGACGGCGGTTGTCCAGCAGCGTCTTCAACTCGCACCTTGCCCTGCTCGACGCGCAAGATGCGCCAGGAGGTGTTGCCGAGCTGAAAGATGTCGCCCTGTAGACTCTCGATGGCGAAGTCTTCATTGACCGAACCGATCACCAGACCGCTTGGCTCGAGCACGACGGCGTAATCCGCAGTGTCCGGAATCGCGCCGCCCGAAGTGATCGCGGCGAGCCGCGCACCACGCCGGCCACGCAGACGATGGTTGACTGCGTCGTGATGCAGATATGTCGAGCGGCGACCACGTTTTGTCGAGAACCCTTCGGCCAGCATCCGCACGACGGTGTCGAAGTTATTGCGATCAAGATTTCGATAGGGATAAGCGCGACGAATCATCGCGAACAGCGACTCCTCAGTCCATTCTTCCGCTGCCACGCTAGCCACGATCTGCTGCGCCAGGATGTCGAGCGGCTGCTCAGGAATTGAGAGACGATCCAACTCGCCCCGTCGCACGGAATCAATCAAGGCCGCGCATTCGACCAGTTCATCCCGCGACAATGGAAAGATTCTGCCTTTGGGAAAACCGGCAACCGTGTGGTTAGACCTGCCCACGCGCTGAAGAAAACTGGCTATTGAACGTGTCGAGCCAATCTGGCAGACGAGATTGACATCGCCAATGTCAATACCCAGTTCGAGTGACGCTGTGGCCACCAGGGCGCTGAGCTCACCCGCTTTAAGTCTTTGCTCGGCAGCGAGCCGCTGTTCACGAGCGAGACTGCCGTGATGCGCGGCGATGTTCTCGTCGCCAATGCGCTCGCCAAGATGACGAGCAACACGCTCGGCTAAACGACGAGTGTTGACGAAAACGAGCGTCGTTCGGTGTTCTCTGATGAGCTGCGCGAGGCGGTCGTAAACTTCATCCCAAACCTCACCCGACATCACTGCCTGCAAGGGAGAATCAGGAACTTCGATTGCCAGGTCCAGCTTGCGAGCGTGCCCGCTGTCTATGATTGTGCAGTTCGCTTTGCCTTCAGCATCAATCCCGGATGAACCCACGAGGAAGCGCGCCACTTCCTCGATGGGACGTTGAGTCGCGGAGAGGCCGATGCGGATCAGGGTTGAATTGCGGAATGCGGATTGCGAATTGCGGATTTCGTTTTCCGGGTTTTGAATCTCAAATTTCGAATCTCGAATTTCAGATTTAAGCGTTCGGGTTTCAGATTGCGAACCTGGAATTTCGCTCGGGTCATGCTGGAAAACAAGCTGTTCCAGGCGCTCGACCGAGAGCGCCAGATGCGAGCCGCGTTTATCGCCCACCACTGCATGTATCTCATCCAGGATCAGTGTTCGGGCGGTTTGCAGCATCCGCCGGCCCCCCTCGCTCGTCAGCAGGATGTAGAGAGACTCAGGCGTGGTGACCACGATGTGAGGCGGACGCTTGGTCATTGCAGTGCGTTCGGAGGCTGGAGTATCTCCCGTGCGCACCAGAGTACGAATGTTGACTTCCGGAAGACCCAGAGCCTTGAGTTCCTGTTGAATACCCTCGAGAGGCGCCTGGAGGTTGGCGCGAATATCGTTGCTGAGCGCTTTCAACGGCGAGACGTAGACTACGTGCGTCGTATCGTCGAGCTTTCCTTCCAGTCCCAGTCGAACCAGATCGTCAATGGCCGCCAGAAACGCCGCCAGCGTCTTCCCCGACCCGGTTGGCGCGGCAATCAATGTGCTGCGATGTTCCTTAATCGAAGGCCAGGCCATTTCCTGAGGCCTGGTGGCGGCGGGAAAACTTTTGCTGAACCAGCGGGCGACCGCCGGGTGGAAGATTTCTGAATTCATAGGGAGAGGAATTATAAGCCCAGAGAGCTGAAATTGCACGTATGAAACAACGGCCTAGACATGCAAGAGGGCAATTAATAGTCCGGAGTTCGTCGAGACACCCGCCAACTTCCAAAGTTGGGAGAAAGAAACCTAACTTTAGCCGCAGATTGACGCGGATGATGCCGATTAGAACAGATCAGAGTAAGGTACCTCGGTCTTCTATATATTCCGTTTTTGATCCGCGCCTATCCGCGTTCATCCGTGGCTAATTTGACTTTCCGCGTTAGGGCGACATGTTCGAATCCAACACTCGAATGGTTTTGTCCATCGGCAAGGTAAATAGCCGTCGACCGTCGGGACTGAATACGGCTTTGTAAACCTGCTGATCGTAAGGGATTGTCAGTACCCTGGCTCCGGTTCTGGTGTCCCACAGGCGCACGGTGCTGTCGCCGCTGGCGGAAACCAATCGCGACCCGTCCGGATTGAACGTCACCATGTTAATTCCGGCATCGTGCCCTTCGAGCGTGCGCAATTCTCGGCTAGACGGCACGTCCCACAGCTTGACGATTCGACCTGCCGCCGTCGCCAAAGTCTTTCCGTCCGGGCTGAATACTATTGAACCAACCTGACTTCGGTGAGCCGCGAGCTTAACTTTCAAAACTCCATTACTGGCATTCCAGATAATCGCTGAACCGTCAGTCCCTCCGGTGGCCAGCCATTTACCGTCACTGCTGTAAGCAACTGCGCTAACACCCTTGTCATGATCTAATTTGAGCAATTCCTTACCGGTGCTCGCGTCCCACAGTTTGGCGCTTCCAGGTGCGGAAGCCGATAAGATCCGCTTCCCGTCCGGACTAAAGCCGATAGTGGTGAGTTGGATTCCTTTGACTACTTCAAAAGAGTGTAGCTGTTTCTGCTGCTCGACCTGCCACAGCCGCACCTCGCCATCATTGCCGACGCTCGCCAGGTGCTTGCCATCCGGACTCAAGGCGAGGGCGTTCGCCGATTCCTTGTGTCCATCCCAGGACGCGAGTTCTTCACCGCTGTCCGCGTTCCACATCTTGAGCTTGCCTGTCCATCCGCCAGAGAAGGCGCGCCGGCCATCAACACTGATCGCAACATCATAAGCGACCTGATCGTGAGACCAGCGGTTTCGTGAAGTATTAACGCTTTCGGCATTCCAGATCCGGACCGTCTGATCGCTTGAGGCCGAATAGAAACGATTGCCGTCCGGAGTGAAAGTGACATCGCCCACCGCTGACTCGTGTCCAAGCAACGTCGCAACCTCGGTTTCCTCTTGCACATTCCACAGACGAACGGTTTGATCCGTCGACACGGAAGCCAACATCTTGCCGCCGGGATGAAACGCCACGCCGTTCACAGATTTGGTATGTCCCCACCCGCGCCCGCCCAGTGTGTGAAGCAATCGCGCCGGATTCAAGTCCCACACCCTCACCGTTCCATCATGAGCGCCAACGGCCAGGCGGTTGTTATCGTGGTTGAAAGCCAGAGCGTGGACGGCTTTATAAGCGTCACTTTGGGGTGGTTCGAGAACTATCGGCTCGTTCCAGCGGCCGACATCCCAGATCGCAACAGTAAATCCCCATGAGCCGACTGCGAGGCGGCGGCCATCGTTGCTGAACACGATGTTTTCGAGTGGCTTGTCGGCGTGCTCGAGATATTTTAAATGCTCCCCGGTTTGTGCATCCCAGATTTCAACAATGCCAAAGACGCCACGCTCGGGAGTCCGATCCCACGAACAGGAGGCCAGCAACTTGCCGTCAGGACTGAAGACCGCTGCCGCGACGCCCTTCCCTCTGCCTTGAAGAGCTAGTAGTTCCTTTCCTGTTTCCGCGTCCACCACTCGAATAGCTTGTCCTGACGCGGTGGCCGCAAGGCGTTTGCCATCGGCACTAAAAGCAACTGCGAGCGCAGTGGTCTTAAAGTCCGGTAGGGTGAACAGCTCTTTGGATGTAAGCAGGTCCCACACCTTGACTGTCTTATCGCTCGAGGCGGATGCGAGGCGCTTGCCGTCTGGGCTTACTGCCAGAGCCAATACTGCGTCGTTGTGTCCCTTGATGATGCCAATGCTCTGCTCCGCCTGTCTGCTTAAGTACCGCCACTCCCAGTTGCGATATTTTGCCGGCGCACCAGCCAGCCAGCGTTTAGCTTCCTTAGTTTCGTGCAGGCGCAACGCTGACGAAGCGGCTGAGATATGAGCAAGATAAGATTGGAATTCTGGATCAATGTTTGCAGTTCGGCTCGAAATATCGGTTCCTCGTTGCGCGACAACTGAAGAAACCACCAGCAACACGCAAACACCGGTTGCGGGCAGGCGTTGCAGCACAAATGATTTCCAACTCATAGTTCGGTGAGAGTAGTTCAATTGACCAAGCCAATGTTTCATTCGTGGTTTTCGGGTTCTTTAGTGGATTGTAGCTACTGTCCCATTGCTCAACGCGCCTACCTATAGAGATCACGAACAGGACAGAACATTAACTCTCACACACCTTCTTGAGTTGGTCGAGAGCTTTCGCCCATGCGGCGCGGAGCCCGTCTGCCTCCGCGCGCGTCTGAATCCTGGTGTGATTTACCAGCAGCCCAGTCTTGCCTTTACCTTTGTCCTGAAATTGAACGTCAACCTGAGTTGGAGCTGTAAGAGCCGGGTTCTCAAAGCTCATTCGGATATCCTTGTTCTCCCGCACGCGCAAAAACTGTCCGTTGTCGCCATCCTGGTTCTGATAGGAGCCTCCGTCTTTCACATCGGCCTTCGTTGCGTCTCCAAACCACTTGCTCAACGCTGCCCCGTTCAACCACGCGCCGAATACCTGATTGGGAGGCGCAGCAATTGTCTTGGTCGAGCAGATAAAGTATCCCTCGTACAATCCGTCTTTCTTACGAACCTGATGATGCTTTTCGTACTCGACTGCGATAGTTGTGCACCACCAGGGATCGATTTTTTGCGCCATTAGGTTGTTGCTGATTGCGCGGCGGCCTTGCTTTAGCCCCTCCTGCTTATCAATCTCGGCGAACCACTGATCGAGCGTCTTGCCCGTGGCCGCCTTGGCCGCTTCGTTGGTGACGGGATGATCGGGCTTGAAGTTATACTTCATTGGCATCGCTCCTTTCGTGATCAGCGCCAGGCGCCAATGATGGCCCCCATGATGACAAAGGCCAGCGTCATGTACCCACCATTAATGGCGATGTAGGTCCACGACTTATTCTCGAAGACGCCGATGACGCCAATGGCCATAGCTACCCAGCCTAATCCTGCCAGCCCGCCAGCCATCATTCCCCAAGTTACATTCGTCGTTGGCCCAGCCAAGAACATAGCCAAATTCAATGCCATAACAAGAGAAAAGACAAATGACCAGCCAAACATTCTTGCCTTGCTAAAGGTTTGCAAGTCCGCTTCGGTAAAGTTGTTGGCCCGCATCCAGGCTTTACCGAAAAGCATCGGGGAGTACCAAAGACCGCCCAGGATGAAGGTCGATAGGGCCGCCACGAGCACGGCTAAATAGTTGATGGTGGAAAGGTCCATAGCACGTCCTCCTTGGGTTTTAGGACTAAGGCATAGGAGTCTAAGCAAAGACCTCAGGAAATGTATTGTAAAAAATTAACCCGCCGGCTGTTCTTGGGGTTCAATATGATCCAAGGTAGCGGGGCTCTGTATAGACGCGGAAGGGCTGACTTAAAGTAACTGCGGGCGAGACGCCCGCGCTCCCAGTAATGAGGTTGAGTCATACTCGCGAAACATTTTTCCGCCCTTACAACGCTCCCCTTTAGTAGTTTGACTCGCCTAAACCATCAAGCTTTCTAACTGGGAGCGCGGGCGTCCCCGCCCGCTTCGTTCGAATGTGAAACAAACTCGTGGGTGGAGAAGCCGCGTGGATCGGAACTCAGGTGCTTAGAAAGGAGGTGCGGGCGGGGACGCCCGCTTCGTTCGAGTGTGAAACAAACTCGTGGGTTGAGAAGCCGCGTGGATCGGAACTCGGGTGCTTAGAAAGGAGGTGCGGGCGGGGACG
>Ga0187893_10008871_pt1 | contig 15698 bp, 27 predicted proteins | sample MA1701074metaG_FD_139574 | JGI IMG/M metagenome (GOLD analysis project Ga0187893, IMG submission 139574) | White microbial mat communities from a basaltic lava cave in the Kipuka Kanohina Cave System on the Island of Hawaii, USA - MA170107-4 metaG ... | reverse complement strand
ATCCAACCATCCCAGCCAAGTTTTTGAAAATTGCGCCTAGAGCGGTTCGTGGTGAACTGAGTCACCATCACTTGTTTCGGAGCTTGCGGTATTACTCGGTGGAGTGGACATCTCGCTATTCGCCATTGGTCCGGTCTGAGGAGCAGGACCAAGCTCTTGGATATCAGGGGTTTCCAGGACCGCGTTCACGATTTTATCCAAACCATCCCCTGACAACTCAGCTTTTACTACGTAGCCCGTGATGTTAAGTGCTCGCAGGCCGGCGGGCGCGTCGGCTTCGTTCAGATTAGAGATTATAAATACAGGAATAGACTTACCCCAGTCGCTGGAACGCATCCGTTTTAAGATCTCATCACCAGCGACGGCTGGAACCATTAAATCTAACAAAACGAGATCGGGCAGCTCTTTCTGGATTAGATATAATGCCGCAATTCCGTCGCTAGCTACAGAAACTTTATGCCCAAGCAGCTCTATCCGGGTTTTGTAAATTTCGGCTAGGTCCTGGTTGTCTTCGACAATTACAACTTTTTTCGATTTTGGTTGTTGGTCCATAATGCTTATATTTTATCTCAATACACCTACTCTAGCCACAGGAGTTTTTGGGGTACAATTAGGTTATGCTTTTTGAGTTCGTCGCTTGGTGGTATGGGCCGGGCTGGCTGGGGGCTTGGAAGAACTCGCTTGGGTGGGTCCAAAAGGTCCAGCTGGCGTTCTCGGTTGACGTTCTTTTAAAAACCCTGTTTTCACCTTGGAAGCGAATTGTCAGCCTGCCGGGCCGCTCGTTAGACGAAAAGTTCCGGGCTAGCGTAGATAATCTGGTATCTCGGGTCATCGGCTTCTTTGTGAGAATTATCGTTCTGATCGCTGCGCTTGCGATGATTGCAGCTACCGCAGTGGCCGGCATAGCTGTGGCGGTGCTTTGGCCGCTGCTGCCGTTTATTGGCATTGGTTTGATATTTTGGGGGATTTTAGGGTGAGTCCCGTTAGAACCCAGGAATCTCATAACGTCAGTTCGGCGATTGAATGTGGTATGGACCGTCAAACTTTAACCAATCAATGCAAATTTAGTGAGGTTCTAACGGGATGAACCTTAACACCAACAGTTGGAGAACTCGTAAGGCTCGGGCAGCGGCGGTTGTAACTCCGACTCTATGGCGAACCCTCCAAATAGTTATACTGCTGTTTGGCCTGGGTGGTGTTGCCATGCTGGCTATAGAAGACACTCGCCGCTTCGGCTATATCTGGCTGGGCTTGGCGGTCTTGGCTGCTGTACTAGCGCTTTGGTACAGGCGCGATCTTAGTGATCTTCCGCCTAAGAGCCCGGCGGGGTCACTGGACGATATGTTAGAACCGGGCCTACTAGCGGCTTTAAGTAAAGTAAAAGAGATTAGCCCCCGCTCAGCCTGGGCGGCAGGCGTCAGCCAATGGCAGGGCAGATTCATGATTAACCACCTATTGTTGGATAGCAAGCAAGTGAGTTCGTTGCTAAGTTCGCAACCAACAGATATGAACACTGTTTGGCAGGCGGCTACGGCGCTGCAGTTTAAGGAAAATTCCCCAGAGCTAGACGGCGCCGCTTTGATTGGCGGATTGATCTTAAGTTCCGAGCCTGCCAAGAAGTACTTGGCAACAATCAATCTGAAAGAAGAGGAGATTGGTGAAGCGTGCAGCTGGAGCCAGCGATTGGCTAAATTTATTAATCAGCCTCAGCCGTATTTTGGCGGTATCGGGCGCGATTGGGCGGCCGGCTTCACCCCGGTTCTTGATCAATTTGGGCAGAATATTAGTAGGTTCATAGAAGCCGGTGGCGGCCACTTCCATACACTGGCTCATGCCGACGTGTTGGACGGGGTCGTTCACAATCTTAGCCAAGGCTCGGGCGGCGTAGCCCTGGTTGGGCCAACCGGGGCTGGCAAGACCGGGCTGGCTTATGCGCTAGCACAACGATTACTGGAGGGGCACGACGAAGCGCTGCGCTATAACCAACTAATCAGTCTTAATGCGTCATCAATCCTATCAGCATCGGATGCTGAGCTGGAAAAAATAATCCTAACATTGTTTGGCGAAGCTTCGCATGCTGGTAATATCATCATTTTCCTAGATGAAGCCAGTCTGTTTTTCGGCAAGGGCGTCGGTGCTTTTGATATGAGCCAGGTACTTCTTCCGGTAATGCAAAACCGCTCGGTCAAAATAGTTGCAGCCTTTACGCCCAATGACTGGCAAGCTCTGCGGGCTTCAAATGAGTCCTTGGCAGCTCAACTGGCAGTTATCAATGTTAATGAGCCAAGTCCTGAAGTAACCATGAATATCCTCGAGGATACCGCGTTGACCCTGGAAGCTCGTGATGGCCTGCTGGTTACTTATCAGGCGGTGCGGGAGGCTTATCGCCTATCAGGACAGTACTCGCAGGAGCTGGCTTATCCCGGTAGGGCTATCGACATGCTCGAGCAGGCTATACCTTACGCTGAAAATAAAATCCTGACAGCTGAGTCCGTGCAGTCGGCGGTAGAAAAGACCAAAGGCGTCAAAGTCAGTAAAGCTGAAGCCGTGGAAGTCGATGTTCTGCTAAATCTAGAAGATCGTATCCACCAACGGATGATTAACCAAGAACCGGCGGTTAAAGTTATTGCGGCGGCGCTGAGGCGCGGACGAGCCGGGGTGGCTAACCCTAATCGCCCAACCGGCAGCTTTTTATTCCTAGGCCCAACCGGTGTCGGTAAAACCGAGCTGGCCCGGTCGTTAGCGGCCACCTATTTCGGTAATGTAAAGCAGATGATTAGACTCGACATGACCGAATATCAGCAGGCTGAAGACGTCTCGCGCCTTCTTGAGGCTGGCGGCGATATTAATAAAAGCCTTATCCTATCGATTCGCCAGCAGCCTTTTTCAGTCATCTTGCTCGACGAGGTTGAGAAAGCTCACCTAAATATCCTCAATCTGCTGCTTCAGCTATTAGATGAAGGCCAGCTAACTGATCAGACCGGTAAGCCAGCATCATTTAAGAACGCCATTATTATCGCTACCAGTAACGCCGGCTCAGCCGATATAACCCAGCGCGTGGCGGCCGGCGATAACTTACAAAATTTTGAGCGGCCGCTGGTAGACAAATTAATCGCTGATGGCTTGTTTAAGGCCGAATTGGTCAATCGTTTTGATGAAGTCGTACTGTTCAGGCCCCTTAATCAAGAAGAACTCACTCGAATAGCCATGTTGATGATTGAAGAAGTTAACAGAACACTGGCCAACCAGAATGTGAAGGTACAGCTGACTGAAGCTGCCCTGGCAGAAATAGTCCAAACCGGCTACGACCCTCAATTCGGTGCCCGGCCAATGCGCCGAGTCATCCAAAATATGGTCGAGGATGCTGTGGCGACCCGTATCTTGGGCGGCCAAGCCGAGGCCGGAACAGTCATCACCCTAGATGCTAAAGACTTAGCTCCAAATCAGTAGGGTATAATAGTTATCCATGGAAAGGCCCGTAATTGAGGCCGAAGGCGTTACTAAGCGCTTCGGCAAATTAACTGCAGTTGATGATATCAGCTTCAAAGTCCAGGCTGGTGAGATTTTCGCATTTCTGGGCCCTAATGGTGCCGGTAAATCTACCACAATCAAAATGCTTACCACAATGCTGCGGCCTACTAGTGGCAAGCTGCACCTGGCCGGCTTTAATGTAACCAAAGATCAAGCCTCGGTCCGCCAAAACCTTGGTATTGTTTTCCAGGACCCGAGCTTGGACGAGGAGCTATCGGCTAAAGAAAATATGGAGCTTCATGCTGCTCTTTATCACGTTCCTAAAGATGAGCAGGGTAAGCGCATTGATGATCTTCTAAAACTGGTTGGGCTACATGAGAGAAAAGACAGCTATATTAAGACGTTTTCAGGTGGAATGCGCCGCCGGCTGGAAATTGCCCGAGGCCTACTTCATCACCCTAAAGTACTGTTTTTGGATGAGCCAACCCTGGGCTTGGATACCCAAACCCGGAATGTCCTTTGGGAATATGTAAAAAAACTATCCAAGACCGAAGGTATGACGATTTTCTTCACAACCCATTATCTGGATGAAGCCGAAGAAGTAGCCGAGCGGATTGCCATCATAGACCACGGCAAGATCATAGCCACTGGCACAGCCGCTGAGCTGGCCAAAAAGACCAAGACCAAGAACCTGGAGCAGGCATATCTGAAACTGACCGGCGATAGCATCCGGGACGAAGACAATAAAGGCAATGACGGGCTGAATATGCGCACCGCTATGCGAAATAGGAGTTTCCGGTAATGCGGGTGCTTCTAGTTCTCTGGCTCCGGCACATCCGGCGTTACCTTCGAAGCCGCTCGCGCATTATCGGTTCTATCGGCCAGCCACTGCTGTTTTTGCTTGCTCTGGGTTACGGCCTGGGTGCGGTTTTTGAGCGAGCCGGGCAAGGTGATTACCTCGAGTTCTTGGTACCAGGTATTTTGATGCAAACCATCTTATTCTCTTCGATTTTCTTCGGGGCAATCATTATTTTCGACCGCCGCTTCGGTTTCCTATCGGAACTGCTGGTAGCGCCTGTCTCACGGCTCAAGATTCTTCTAGGCACCTCTTTGGGCGGTGCGACTATATCTCTTATCCAGGCCATCATGGTGCTGGTTATTTCGATGTTTTTGGGCTTTTCAGCGCAAAGCATCATCGCAATACTGGCGGCAGTATTAATTATGTCGGTTCTTTCACTGGCCTTGACAAGCTTCGGTGTAGGGCTAGCGGCATCGGTGGAGGACTTCCAGGGCTTCCAAGCCATAAACAGTTTCGTGATGTTCCCGCTATTCTTCCTTTCCAATGCCCTTTATCCGCTGGATAGCGCACCGGATGTGCTGCGCATCCTGGCGTCGCTTAATCCCTTAACTTACGCGGTGGACGGCCTGCGGTATGTGCTGATTGGCCAAAGCCACTTTTCGATTGCGCTGGATATGCTAGTCCTGCTGGCTACTCTGGTAGTCACGGTTTTCTTTGCGGTGCGGCAATTCAACCGCATCCAGATATAAAATTGACTTTATAAGCTAAACATTATAAAATAACAGAGAGCGGTGAGGTGTCTGGGATACCTGGCCGTTTGTTGTTTCAGCGCTTCATTTCAGATCGGGAGGGTGGGCCTACTCGACTGGAAGGAGAGAGATGTCTGTCGTCAGAATCGTGAGCGCCTCGGTGCTCTTAGCTCTGTTGGTGGTGGCATTCGCTACCCCGCAAGCTTCGGCTTCCGGCGCCCAGCCTCAGAAGAAGTTCGTCTGGAGCTGGGAAGGGGATGTCACCATCTACCTCGACAAGGATGAGACTGCCTACCTGGCGCTTGGCTCAGCAGCCGTTTCCAGGTTCGCAGCTTGGCTGCCGCCACCCATCAACTACTGGATCTCTGGGTCGGCAGCTTTGCTTACCGCGTATGCCGCTAAGGCGGTGGTGGACCGCAAGTGCATGAAGATCAAGCTCACACCACCGATCAAGACGCTTCTCGTCTTCTGGCGAGATCGCCGCGTCGTCAAGCCCGGCAAATACAGTCCGAAAGACGAGAAGTACGGGAGGTACTGCCGATGATCGTTGCACTCACCCAGTACGAATGGCGTTTGCTCATCGTTGCGGTAGCACTCGCCCTTCTCGTGTCGACCGCGGTCTACTTCTACCGCAACCGAAAGCGCTGATCGCTCGACGGGGTTGGGTCCGGCTTCGTGCCGGGCCCAACCCCTTTCTTTTTTTATTGAAAGTTGGATAATAGCTCACATGGGTTTGTATAGAGATAATCGGACAAATTATCAGCTGCTCATTGGAGTAATCATCGCCATTTTTATAGGTTCAGCAGCTGCGGGTGCTGCTGGAGGATTAACTTCCTACCAAACCTCGGGCAACAATGCTGGCGCTAGTACCGCTCCGGCTAGCATTGAGCGGTTATATACTAACAATGCCAATCAGTCCCCAGGCGAACTTAGCTCACCGTCGCAGAGCGGCCAGCCGTCTGGAGTACCAGCCGGCGTGTACGACCCTTCTCAAATTGTGTTTCCATCTCCAGAACCTGCGCCGAGCCCGGTGCCGTCACCGATTGAAGTCAAGCCAATCAGCCGATGCCCATATATCCCCCTTAGCGAGATGCCGTGTACTTATTACTGCCCCGATGCCGCAAATCTCTCGCCAAGCTCAATCTGCCACCCCTGCAACCCCGGCTCCATGACTCAAGTAGTCTGTGTTGACGGGCAGGAAGTCTTTTAGCAACATCAAACGAATATGCCGCTTGAAGTCAGCTTTACCAATGGGAACGGCTCTGAGCCGACAACTCACGAGATACCAACCGGCAGAGTTTGTGCCTTGCCCGAAATATATAGCGACGGAGAGCTTACCAAGATCTTGATTGACTCCACGACAGAGGGTCTGCAGCTTGCCAGGCTTAGACTCCAAGAACCTGACCCAGTGGCTTTAATCAGAAAGGCCGAAAGGTGCCAGGTGCGTAATGGCTATCCCGAAGCAAGTATTAGGAATATTGGAGTAGTGACAATGTCTGGGGAGTTCAGAATGGATCTTACGGACGAAAATGGTCACCCGAATGGTCAACTGGTGGTAAAAGATGTCGCAGAGATTATCAACGACAGGCATCAACCACCGGAGGAGCCATCATGGCGCAGAGTTACGGCTGTTGGTAGTGCAGCGCTAGCTTGTGTTTTGGCATCGAATCTAGAACAGCATGTTATTAAGCCCGAATGGGGTCGGATTATTGATAAAACCGCCCAAGCTATATCCGATTACGCGCGGCTTCCCTAAAAACAAAACAGTCCATCGTTGCCTAGACGGTGGACTGATTGGGCTGGTTGCAAATACGGCCATACGCCATAGAATTCCTTTGGTATTTAGCGCCAGGCCGGCGCTTGTATGGCCATTCTTCCCCTTGCCTCAGCCGAGGCGCAACCGGCTTGCGGCTGGTTGCTCGATATCGTCGGGAAGACTTCCGCAAGACTAGTGCTGCCAATGTTTCGAAACCACCGGCAATCTATGAGAGTGCAGATTTTTTGCGACTTGAGCTAGTATGTGCGCTACCAGAAAAGGAGCAAACATACCGGGCACCTCCTGGTGTCCACTCCAGAATAGGGCTTTGGGAACTAGATCGTCAACAGTTGGGCACGATTTTACAACATAATCTAAGCATAAGCGCAAGTAGATGTACGTTGGTATAATCGTAATAGCGATGATAAAAGCCATAATTGGTTTGATTGTAGCCGGGATGATAGCCGGTGGGGTGTATTACTTCGCGGTTTATGATTCTAAAGCTGACCAAGCTGAGCAAACAGGAGAACAGATACAGGATTCGCTCGATGCTATAGAAGGTGCAAACGATGCCGTCCAACAACAGACCGACCGAGCTGATCAGATCCAACAAGAAGCCCAAAAACAAGTGGAGCAGCAGACTCAAAACCCCTACGATTATTAATTGCTCATGCTTGCATCGGGGCAGGGGTCGGGTCATTATTCATTGGTGAAAACAACAGGTGAACAATTCTTGGGTGCCGATAATTTGGAGAAAGAATCTCCGAAACCGTCCGAGTTATTTGCGCGGCGTGAAACGCTAAAAGCATTGCGTAGCATGAAAAAAGGAAGTGTTGAGCGGACCGTTGATGCGCTGCAAGAGCGTGAGGATGAATTACTTCACCTTGAGGCAGATGTTTTAGAAGCAGACGAGACGTATAGGCAGGCACTAGCCTCCGAGGCCGAAGATGGGTGAGCACGAAAAGCCCAAGCAGCCCACGGCGCTAGAAAAACGCTTGGCTGAAGAGCAAGCGAAGGTTGATGGCTACGACGAGGTAGTCGAGGTGCTTGAAGAGGCCCTTGAAGATGCACGGGAGCTAAGAGACGAACATCAACGATCCGTAGACCTGATAAAAACGTGGCGTTATGCAGGACCGCCTGAAGATCCTGAGTTATAATTTGGATTATAAGGAGAGAATATGGCAAATAATCAAGTAGATACTAGTGGTTTTCAGTACGGCGGCGTAGCCTTTGTCGGTTGTGCGGCCATCGGCGCCGGCATTGGGCTATTAAACGATGAAATCGTAGCTGGCATATTGATCGGCGCCGGTGTCGGCTTCGTGCTGATGGCTATGATCGCTGCTGCGGCCAGGAAGTGATCCTAAGATGGAAGCTGAATCTGACCCGATTCTCTGGGTTGAAAGGACCGATCCGGTCGAAGAACTGGAGACTGAGCTTATAAGAATTAATACTAGCGTCGCGCTTAGCAGATCATTTGAGCGTTTTGCCGGGAGTAGCGGTGGCCCTAAGCCGGAGCAGGTAGAAAAACTCGGCAACCTTTTGGCAGCCAGAGAGACATTGGTAACTTGGCTTAATATGCCAACAAACATCAGGCTGGGCGTTGATGAACTATTCACCGATACAACATAGTTGACAAAAGTTATAATTTAGAGTATTATTGCGCCAAAGGGTAAGGCGTAAGCCTTTCGTTCGGTGGGCAAATATTAACTGAAGTCCGAGAGGACTTCGGACTAAGTATGGAGTAAGAAATTCTATGAGCAAGTTTATTAATCGATACACCATCAGTGGGCTGTTGATCATAGCAGTTCTGGCAGGTCTGGCTATCCCCAAGATAACCGCTCAAGACGAGCCTGGTGTAACGCTAAGCACCTCTGTTACACGAGGTGAGCAAGGCCCAGCTGGTCCAAATGGCCCAATGGGTCCCCAAGGCCCGCAAGGAACTCAAGGCATAGCTGGAGTAACCGGCTTAACTGGTGCGCAGGGCCTACAAGGCCTTACCGGCTTGACTGGTCTAACCGGCCCACAGGGTGACATTGGCCCCCAAGGCCCACAAGGCATCCAAGGAATACAGGGCGAAGTTGGCCTAACCGGCCTTACTGGTGCCCAAGGCCCTCAAGGTGAAACCGGTCTAACCGGTCCCCAAGGTCCTATAGGTGTTAATGGTATCCAGGGACCACAAGGTGCACCAGGCAATACGGGTGCTCAGGGCCCACAGGGTGACACTGGCGCGCAAGGCCCTCAAGGAGTTCAAGGTGAAACCGGTGCGACTGGTTCACAAGGACCCCAAGGAGACACTGGTGCCCAGGGTCCTCAAGGGGACACTGGTCCACAAGGGATCCAGGGTGAAATTGGCTTGACTGGCCCACAGGGCCCACAAGGTGTTATTGGCCTAACTGGCCCGGAAGGCCCACAAGGTATTCAGGGAGTCCAAGGTCCCGAAGGCCCGCAAGGTATTCAAGGCCCGGTGGGCGCGCAAGGCCTGCAAGGAACCATGGGCCCCCAAGGCCTGCAAGGCCCTAAAGGTGATAAGGGTGACACTGGTAACACCGGTCCACAAGGACCAGTAGGCCCAGTTGGCCCGCAGGGCCCACAAGGTCCAGCCGGCCCAAGCGGCTCTACTCGCGTAGTTGGCACGGCTGTTAGCACTACAAGCAGCACCAATGACGCAGGCGACCAGATCTTAGCTACGGCTAGCTGTGCAGCAGGAAAAGTCTTGCTGGGTGGTGGATATCAAATTTCCACAACCAGCTCTTCCGACAGAAGCCGGGTTGATGTGTACGGTTCTTACCCAAGCACGACTTCGGTTTGGACTGTTAACCTAAACATACTTTCAGATTTGAGCGGAACGGCTACCATTACTCCGTACGCTCTCTGCAGCCTCTAAACTAAAAAAACCAAATACAGCAAGACCCCGCTCTTTTGAGCGGGGTCTTTTGTTAGCTGTTATTTTTTGGCTTTTTTGGCGGGGGCTTGGGGCGTCTTGGCAGCTGGCTTCTTGTTGCCAGCCAGCAAATAACCCATTAGCAGCCCGAGTGCTAAAGCTGCGATAGTGAATATCCAGAGCTCTAGCGAATCGCTATCTGCCTCAACATCCCCCTGGGCAAAATTAAACATAAGCAATAGTATACCTTAAGCGCTGATGTAAGTTAAAACCTCGTAAACAAAGTAGGCAGGCCAAACTAGCGCTTTAAGCAGTGCTACCAAGATCTCACCGAAGCCGTCAGCCAACTTGACGTAGTAAATTGCCGCGCCAATCAAGCCCAAGCAGTAGGTTAGGCCAACTGCATCACTACCTTGTTTTTTAACGGCTGTTTTCACTTCCTTTTTATCTTTAGCCATGATTCAATTCCTTTGCCTGTCGGGTTTTTATAAGATATTCGGCAGGTTCTATCTATAATTATCCACCAAATTGATAAAAAAGCGGTATAATTTGCCCAAGTAGGAAATTTATGTCCGAGTTGCCTGAACGACTGTATCCAAGAGAGGACAACCAACCCAGATGGGATCTGGTCATCGACGACGAGGTCTTTACCTTAACTTGGGAAAATACTTGGATTCGTTTTCACCGAACCGGTATCCCAGAATTTGACGAAGGACTAAAAGAGTTAGATCACGTTCTTCATAAATGCGGCGTGGACGATGAAGGGTATGCAACCTTTAGGGTCTGGCCGTTCGAGCGGGTGGATGCTGAGTGCAGAAGCTTTCTTCTGCAAAATGGCTTTGAATATTCAGAGCGTCCCATTCCGGAAGATTATATTCTTCAGTTCGTCGCAATCCATGAAGCGGCAAAAATGCCCGATGCGATAGGGCCCGATTTTGCGGATCAAGTAAAACCCAGATCAGAATTGAGTTAATATGTCACTGGAATTCCCAAAGAGTGAGCCTGGAAAAGGGGAAACAGGTGTTGAGATTATCGATATTCAATTACCGGCGGATATAGATCCTGCCTGGTGTGCGGATTTCAATGTTGATTATGGCCATGGCCGGATGAGTACGACTGTGTGGGCTGTCAAGTACGACTTTGAGGCCTGGATCAACGGCCACGACAACTTGCGTAGTCGCAAGAGCTACCACCCGGTTTGGCTAGGCATCGACGGAGATGACCCGGTACAAATTCGGGGACTAATTTCACGCGTCGGGATGCGCCAAGATCCACATTCTTACGCCAGCTCCTTCCAGCCCTATATCGGTCTTACACAAGTGGAAGATGTGGGTGAAAATATGCCACTTTATTATCATCCCGACCAGGAATTCATAGTTTCACTTGAGAATTGTGACCAACTCATCCTCCACTCAAACGGCATTCAATCTGCGTTATAACCTCCCAGAGGGAATGCTTGACTAGTTAAGTATTTTAGTTGAATTCGATGCGTTCGTTGGACTGTAAAACTTCTTCAGGAGCGTCTTCGCCACAGTGTAATCGTCCGGTGCTCAAATCAACCTCCATGCTGCCGCAGATAGCGCAACCGTAGGTTCTAGCAACCCTCAGGCTTTTATCGACCATCTCTGTTTGCAACTGTGTCATAGCTAGTTGGGCAGTATCAGAAAGCTGCTCACTCTCAGTTTCTTCAGCCGTAATTTCATCCACTCTATCAATCGCCCAGCCAAACACCTCGACAATTTCGCGGTTCGGACACCTCTCGTGCATGCCAGACCATCATACACCCAGCCTTGTCACCGAAACCTGCACATTCTTCGGGCTATATTCTTTTTGGCATCAGGGGTATAATTTGCGGTAAGGATTAAAAGATGGCAGAAGTACTACCTGAAAGAGCAGAGGCGCCAGTGGATAATGTGCTTGCTGTTTGCGAAGACGCCTTCAGTCGAGCATATCAAGCCGAGTTCTCCCTAAGCGAAACCGAACCAGGCGGTCACTTCGTAGTGTGCGAAGCCGGCATGAAAGAACGGATTCGCTTGCGCACGACACAAGAACATCTTGACGTCAACCTAGAACGGCTTACGCTTTATTCAAATCGTGCTGATTCTTGGTGGGTGGCATTTTGGATAAACCAAATTGACCGCCGACCTCCCGACGAAGTCGGTTCCCATCCACCAAGATTGTCTGCTCACACCAACGATCCGATAAATATTTTCAGGGCAGGGCAAGATGGCGACGACTTCGAACCTATCTCATTGGAAGATGCGGCATCGGTCAGAGCACTGATCAGCGGCGGCCAGCCAATCAAAATCACCCCCATCAGCGATCCATATTTCTAGACCATACACCGCTCGCCCATTGAACTCAATCTGTTCAACCGGACCAAAACCCCTAACGCTGTATTCTTCCCAAGAGCAAATGGCAAGGCTCGGGCAGTGGTGGTTTGTTATAATTTTAGTTATAACGGATGAGGTGGGGGAAGTAGGAGGAGATGGAGTGTTAAGAAAGATTGTGAAAATTGGTAATTCAGAGGGCGTCACTATACCGGCGCGAGTTATGAGGGGCCATAAACTGCAAGTTGGCGATAAGATTGATGTGCGTTTCACCACTCAGATTGGCAATACTGCCGATCAAGAGGTAATCGAAGCGGCACTGCAAATCCTCAAGCGCTACAAAAAAGATTTCACCGGCTTGGCCAAACGTTAATCAATAACGTTTGTTATAACAGAAGTTATAACAAACAACATGTAGTATTTGGAATGTGCATAACAAACGACCCCGGCCAGCGGGGTCTCGGGGGCCTGACGGCCATTTTTTTGGGCGCACCCGCTGTTGATTCTGGCGAGCTTTAGGCAACTCTTTGGATTTACGTTTAGGCTCTCTCGTGCTTGCAGTCTATAAACTGCTGGACGGTGCGCTCTTAGATAATATCAAATCCACACACGTTATAATAAAAGTTATAACATGTGGGGAGAAGTAAAGTGGGAAAGGAGAATGCTTGACTAGATATTATAATATTATTATAATGTATGCGTGGTACGAAAAGTTATAAAAATCGGTGACTCGCTAGGTGTAACTATTCCTAAAAGTCGGGTTAGTGAACTCAAGCTCTTACCAGGTGACGAAGTTGAGTTTACTGTTCATAAGAAACATTCCAGGTTGGACAAGCACGAACAGTTGCTTAAAGATTTGGAATTGTTCATGGACACCCACGACCAAGATCTCAAAAACCTAGCCAAGCGTTAATGAGGTATTTGGATGCAGAAGAAATTCTGTTGATTCACCATAGGCTTATAGAGAGATACGGCGGGTTGCATGGTATACGCGATTTAGAGCGTCTAAAATCAGCAGCCGTTGCGCCTTCACAAGCGGTTTTTGGCCAAGAGCAGTACCCGGATATCTGGCAAAAAGCGGCGGTATATGCCAGAAACATCATCTTAGACCACCCATTCTTTGACGGTAACAAAAGGACCGGCATAACCGCTGCGGCCATGTTCCTAAAAAAGAATAAGTTTGAATTTCGGGCCAAGAAGGGTGAGTTAGAGGATTTTGCGGTGCATATTGCCACCAAAAACCCAGAAATTGGCGAAATCGCCGCTTGGCTCAGAACCCATACTAAGAATACGTAAAATTGCCTCTGTAATTCAATTGGATAGAAACTGCCGATTCTAGCGGCAGAGCTGTAGGTTCGAATCCTACCAGAGGCACCAAAAAGTCAATAGACACCTAGCCCTAACCACACGTCCAAAACCCCTAACGCTGTATTCTTCCCCGGGGCAGGGATATAATAGGGCTAAAGCACCGGTGGGTGTGCCCATGAAGCAATACGCATGGATCAGACCCAGATAAAGAAATTTCTCGCGAACTATTCTCCGAAACGCAATCGAACAATAGTGATTGTTGATTTTGGCAATGTCGAGAAGTGGAAAGTAAGTTTAGGATGGAACGTCGGCATCCAAGAGCTGGCTAATTTAGTCAAGAGTTTATCACTTGGTTCAAAATTCTTGCGCCGCTTCTACTACGGTTCAGATTTCGGTCGCTTTGAATCCTCAACTGTTCTGACAACCTGGTCAAGAAACATTCTGGACCGAGCCAGAATGAATGGATTTGAGCTTGTTACTAAGAGGGTTAAATATATGCACTCACAGGACAGTATTCATGGATTTGAAAAGAAGTGTGACCTGGATGTTGAGATGACTATAGACTTGGTTAAAGAAAGAGATAATTACGACACAGTTGTGATTTTTTCTGGCGATGGAGATTTGGCCTACGCCATACGTTATCTAAATGAAGAACATTCTAAAGAATGCATTGTTTTTGGTGTTCGCAACCATGTCGGGAGAGAAATAATAGATGCTCACAGAGAAGGGATAATTCAGCAAATTTTCTACGCTGAAGACTTTGAGTATCGCCTCAACATGCACCGACACATTCGCGGAAGTAGACGTTAGGAATTCAGAAACCCGCTCCGAAGAGCGGGTTTCGATCAAAATCCGGTAGGCCCAAGGCCCACACTGGGAGTATAGCAGTTTATTGCAATAGTTGTCAATATGTGATCTAAGAAGTTAAATTTTCTCGTATTTTCCCAAAAACACAGCTATAATTCCCCCAGAACGGAGCCCTGATGAGCCTGGAAAAAACAACTGATGCAAGCGAGATGGGGTTGACTCCTTATCCTGAAATTTGGACAGAGGGGACTCTATTTCACCTGACAAGTCGCTGGCCTCAAAAATATGAAAGTTCGCGCGCCGACAGGCTTGTCAGTATTTTGGAGCTAGGGCTAATCTCCCCAGGCTTAGATCCCCAGAACCCAATTGCTATTTCAGATATAAACATTACGGTTGAAGGCAGTCATATCCCCTACGACAGTGTCGTATATTTGCACAGATTCGCCCTACCACACTCGATTTATTACTTGCCTCGTCACGACGATACCCTCTGTTTTTTTGTTGATTCCGAGATACCCGTCTGGGAGCCAAAGGACATGGGCTATGCTTGGCCAATTATCTGTCAGGATGAAGTTTATGTTCCAAATCAGATCCCGAGGGAAAGAATCACCGGCCTCGCGATATCAATAGGTGCTTTTGATATCGTTCGTTCAGAGTACGGCGAATCGATAGCCGCGAGTAATATCCCTCTCTACACCTTCGACCTCGCCGGCAATATCTACCACACCCAGTGCTAGCTCTCAACGCCCAAAACCCCTAACGCTGTATTCTTCCCCCCAACAAAGGCTTGCCCCGCATTAAAACCTGAGCGAAAGTAGTCTGCAATCCCGCACATTTTCTACTCTCTTCGCAAACTGATTGTTAGATGCTCAAAATCAGGAAAATAGACGGGACAGGTCAGATTGTGGAGCCTTCAAGTTTTTTAGTGCTGGGGTATAATTCCCCCAAGATTGGAGTTCTAAATCCGGAGTAAATAAAACAATGGACTTTGTGACTGTTTAGTCATATACTACCCCTATTATGACAGAGGTGGTTACTAGAAGACAAAAGCAGCTCCTAAGCATTATTTATGACACTATCGAAGCCGAGGGTTTCCCTCCCTCTTTCGAGGATATGCGCTTACGCCTAAGCGTTGTCTCAAACCAAGCTGTATTAAATCTCCTCAACATCCTTGAGCGAAAAAAACTTATTCGACGCGAAGATAAATCTGCCCGTTCAATTGTGATTTTGCCCTTAGGCTATAAAATCCTAAAAAAAGACCCTCTGATACCAACGCTAGGTAGTGCTCGCGCAGGTTCTCTTACCCAATCCATGGAACTAGTCGGTGATTGGACACCGGTTTCCAAAGATGTCGCACGCTTTCAGAACGATGTTTTTATCATCAAAGTCAGCGGTGATTCAATGATAAACGCTCAAATCGAGGATGGCGCAACACTGCTGGTGCAAAAAGCTGATCACTTTTCTTCAAAGGATATTGTGGTCGCTCATGGACCAGATGGTGAAACGGTTAAGCGCTTTATTTCGCAAGATTCGCCGCCTTATATGTTTCTCCAACCAGAGAATCCTAAGCATGACATTATTCTATTTAGTGATGATT
>Ga0187893_10008870_pt1 | contig 15698 bp, 16 predicted proteins | sample MA1701074metaG_FD_139574 | JGI IMG/M metagenome (GOLD analysis project Ga0187893, IMG submission 139574) | White microbial mat communities from a basaltic lava cave in the Kipuka Kanohina Cave System on the Island of Hawaii, USA - MA170107-4 metaG ... | reverse complement strand
AGCGTGTCATATAGATCGGCAATAGTTGGGGGCTGTGAGCCGTGGGTCAGCGGATCATTGGTAATGCCGGCCTTGGCATATGTTTCAATCAACGCGGCATCTAGATCGGCCTCCTCAGCTGGTGATAATGCTGGAACCGTTGCCTCAGTTCCGCGAACTAGCTGGGTTTGGGCTCCGCCCATCATCAGTCGCAGTAGCCCGTGAAGGGTTATCAAATTGGAGCGTAGGGCATTGTCAGCCTCGTCCGAATCCACCACCTGCGGCAAATCGAAGGGGTTTATTCGTGTGGAGCTATTTAAGCTCAAACGCACATAGGCGCCGCCGACTGCATCGCACATCCTCTGGTATTCGTTTTCGGGATCGACGATGAATATTTCAGTGCCAAACATCATTGCTCTTAGAGCTTCCAGTTTTACTGCGAAGCTTTTGCCGGCGCCGGACTTAGCAAAAACTACACTGTTACCGTTCTCCAGGCTAAATCGGTCAAAAATTACCAAACCCGAATTGTGCATATTAATTCCGTATAAAATCCCGTTTTCTTGGGTAAGGTCGGCCGAAGTAAACGGGAAGCTGGTAGAAATAGCACCGGTATTCATGTTGCGGTAAATCTGCAACTGATCAGTGAACTGCGGTACCACACTGTTGAAGGCTTGCTCCTGTTGAGCACTAGCTGGTTTCGAGAAAACAAGCTGCTGGCCCATCAATGACTCGACCTTATGGCTGATAAATTCCAACTCTTCCATAGATCCGGCGTAGATCGTAAAGTACATGCCGAAACGGAAGAATCGCTCCTCACCCACTTGCAGTTTGTCCCGCATCTCCTCGGCGTCTAGTATTGCGGCTTGTTTGGCCGGATCGCGAACCCGTCCCTTTTGGGAGTCAATTTGGATACCAGCTTCTAATTGGCTGACCTTTTTACGCAGGTTGTTAAGAACAACCTCGGAGCGCACCGGCCGGACAATCATCGACATGTCCAGTACCTCGTCCAGGTTAATAAGTGCAGACAACCAGCCTGTGTAAACTTGGCGGGGGTAGCCATAAACGTAGTAGGTGCGGGCATATCGCGTTCCTAGCTGAAAATGGCTGCTGTTAAAGATCAGCGAGCTTGGCGCGATGAAGTCACGTAGGGCCGTAACTCCCTTAACAAACGCTGTGTTTACTTCCTGGCTCTCGCGGGCCTGGTTCTGAATGCCCGGGTCAACCGGTGGCTGTTTTTTGCCAAACCCCAGCACTATACTGCCTCCCCGTCTAAGTTTGGCTGCGGGGCATTGCCGGCTCCCTTAGTAACAACTTCGGCGTTTAGCTCATTGAAATTTTTTAAGTGCTGGCGGGTGGCCGTATCAGGATTATAAACATCGTAGTAAAGCTCAATCAGCTCCTGGGTGTCTAGCGGCAAGCTCTGGACTCCGGATTGCATTAGCCCCTGCATGAGGGCCTGGACCCGATTGCGTAGCTCAGTCTTAGCGGTTTCCAGCCTATTTTCATCAATCACTACCTTAAGGGGCGTCTTACTCTTACTGCCAACCAACCCGGCCATACCACTGAAGAAGCTTTTGCTTTGTTCAATAGTGTTTTTAATATCTTCTTCGTCCGGGTCCGGGTAGACAATAACCGCGTAAAAATTCTTGTCCATGATATTAGTCTGCTGAGAGATGTCAGCCAAAAAGGCTATGTAGTCTTCCATCAGCAAACCCAGCAGCATGTTTTCCTCTTGGGAACGGATCTTGTCCAGCTTGTCCAGGTAGGGTCTCATGTCGACCTTCTGGCTGCGCATAAATATCTGGATTGGGAAGTAAAGCGAATTCAGAGTCCCTTGGTAAGCGAATTCCACGGCCTCTCGCTCCTGGGGGCTCATTAGGTCAAAGTTGATGGACTTACACATCACCACCGCTCGGAAAGTGCCGTCGTTCATAATTACGATTCCGTCGCGGATTTCGGCAATCTCTAGGCTGTTTTGGGTACTGTTTGGGTTAACCGGGTTTACATTGGCTGACGGTGGCGCCTTCGATACCTGAGGTGTTGATTCCGGGAATGCTGGCGCGTCAGGAGAGTCGCTGTAATTTGCTGGCGGATATGGTGGCTGGACCCTTTGCTCTGAAGGGACTGCACTCTTCTGATTCTGTGATGGGTTCATATATTTTTGGCCACCATTTATTTTTTGCTTTTTACTAGTTCCTAATCTCTCTAGTGCAGGTCTATCTCGACCTCATTCGGCCCAAGTTGTGTTACTTTTGCCTCGTGGCGGTTGGCTAGCTGAGAAAGCGAGGCCACACTAAAAGCATTACCACTTTTGGCCAGCTCCAGTTTATCAGCCTTCGCCCCTGTTGTCACCTCTGCAGGCTTTGGCTTGGTGGGCTGCTCAATCTTAGCTGTATCGGTCTTTTTTTCTACCGTTTTCCGGCGAGTCTGCTCCAGATTTTCCAGCAGTTCTTTCCGTCGCTCCTCGTCTGCCTTTTGCATCATGTCTTTAAAGTGCTTGGCCTTGGCGTTACTGCCTGTATCTAGAATGTCGTCTTCAGGGTGTACATCAATCACCGGAGCATTCACCGGCAAACTGGAGGGAGTGATTAGCCTATCAGGGCTTTGGTCGACCGCGGCGAAGGTGCTCGGAGCAGACAGGTTAACATCGATGTTCTTAATAGCCCAGCCCCGGCTGTCCAAAGTGGTCGCCAAGGCCTTAAGCCGGCTTTTCACTTCCGTCTGTGACAAATTCTTGGTAAGTTGCTTTTCTATCTTTTTTGGTGCGGTTATAACTACCGAATAATTGGGGCCGCTTTGGTCCCAAACTTTCCGGCGGGTCTGAAGGAAAAATCTCAAATGGGACAGCAACCATACTTCGGTCGGCTGGTCCTTTCCAATCGGTGCCGCCAATACCCCAAAGAACACCATGGGCGGAATCATAATCAGTAGGAATGCCCATCGGAAATCACCTAAACTGCCAGCCATCGCTAGCCGCACACTAAGGAAGGCCAGTACTCCGGCTATGGCTGCATATATAAAACCTTTCAGGGTCAATGGGCCAAGCAGCTTATCTTCGGCTTCGATATCCTGAATTACTTTATATACTGCCATCTATTTACCTCACCGGGGAATATCTTTAGAGCTCGGCGATTTGTAGTCCGATGAGTCAGGCGTGATAATTCTTGGCGGCTCGTCATGAGAGATGGGTAATTCGCCTTCAGTAGCACCCGGAGCAGGCGTCCTAGTACGCCCACTTCCCGATGAGCCTCGTCGCGCTGCATTAGCCGTACTAGTGATGTCAGTTAATGTAACACCCTCAGGGAGCGCGGCATTTACATAGCGTTCCTTACCGCCTCTCAACGAGCCGACCGCGTTAGCACCAACTACGCCACCATTGGCCTCGAAATTTACTAAAGTATCTTGGAAGTGCTGGGACAGCGTCTTGGCCACCTTTTTGCCCTCAGCGTCCTTGATTTCCACCACCCGATCCCCAACCTTCTCTAAATCTTGGAAAATCCCAAAATGAGCGCCGCTTAAGCCCTCGGGGGTTAGCCGCTCCAAGGTTGTTCTTAGCCGTTCAGTATGCAGCTGCTTGATTTTCTCTGCTCTTTGCCCAGGATCCGCAATCTTGTACGCATCCTCGTAGCTCATGCCTACCTCTTTTTGTGCACTTTCAATGACATCAGGCGCCTGGTCTGGCCTCCGGCTGGCGTAAGTAGAGTAGTGTTGAGGACTGCTCTCCAGGGTACTTCTATAGCTTGCCACTTCAGTGTGCCGTTTCCCTGTGTTAGGTCCGGTTTGTATGCGCGAGTTTTGGGTTTCAATCTCAGAGTGTGTATCGCTAAGCAGCTTGTGGGCGGCCTGGGCTGCTCGGTTATCTATATCACTTCCTTCTCGGCCCGCCAGGTCTATCAGGGCCTGTTTACCAGCTTCAACGCCTTTTAAGCGTACAGAAGTAGCTTCTTCTCGGCTCACTCCAGTCTTAAGCAGCGCCTTTTTCTTGTCTTCGGTAACCTCGCCATCTGCAGTTGTCATCTTGCCGTTGGCGTTTCTCCGGATTTGCTGGAACTGGCCCGTCTCAGCGTCCATATCATATTTGTCGTAGCCGCCCTCAAGGGCTTTTTCGTAGGTTCGGCCCACATAGGAGTCCGACTCGGCATTACGCATTTTAGCCCACTCATCACCTCTTTGGGTCAGTACTGCTCGGCGGTATTTAGTGGGTATAACCCGACCGCCCAAAATACTGTAAGCTGTCCGACTGGCAAGGCCCTTTTGTGGGTCGTACTTTTTAGCGGCACGGCCTGTGACTGTACGTTCTGTATATCCCCTGGCGGCATCACTGCCCTTTTTCTGGAAGTCCCTAGCTACATTGCTTTGAGTTAGGGCTCTTGATCCGGCGCCAAGCAGCGAACCTCCCCAGGAGAAAGTTTTATAGATAAGTAGATAAGGGGCGAAGAAGGCGACTATAACCATTACTAGCCCCACAAACCCCTCAATATCAGCAAAGTTCGGCACTGCTATAGGGCCGACACTCGCAACCCCTAGTTTCGGGGTGAACATTGTGGCAGTCTGTGCGGCTATGTAGGCGAATATCCGGCCGGCTGCAATCATTGCCATTATTAGTGGGAACATCAAAAGCAGTTTGGTAAAGTTATCTTTCCAGAACTGCCAATAACGGTCGGTTCCGGGTAGTATCCATAAAATCAGGGCAATAGGCGCCAGAACTACCAGCAGAATTATTAACATTTTTCTAAGTATTAGCACGAAGAAGGCCATGAATAGGCTAACAATCGCAAAGAAAGCCAGTGCCAGTAGTCCTGGCAGATTAGCTACAGCCAACCCAACAGCCGCTAAAGTGCCGAATACTTCGAAAATTGGCTGGGCCGCCCCACCCCCGGTTGTCGCTCTAACCCCTTGACCAACCAGATCTTCCAGCTGCATGTTCTGAACCCCACCAAACGGCGCAAACATTATCTGGGTAATGCCGGTGCCCAAATCATTAGACAAGTCAACGAACCACTTCAACATTATCCAGGATATTTGAATCAAAATGACCGCCGCCACCAGCCGCGGGAGCAGCTTGCGCAATGTATAGGCGTCAACCGGCCCAATGCTAAAGGCTTGGGAGATAACCATCACCAGCATGATAATCACCAGCAATGCGGAAGCAATAATTCTAAAGGCATTCCAGATCCGTTCTATATCGTCAGTAAATATGTTCTTTTCATCCTCGCAGGGCGGGTTACCTGTGGAGGAGACATTACCTGTATTTATGCATAACTCCCTCTCAACGAACGCGAATAGTCCCTGGGCAGCATCATCGGCTTCACGAAGAGCTGGACACATAAAGAAAGCAAACACACTGCTGAAATTGGATTCGCAGGTAGGAGTAGTCGGACCGCCAGTTCCCGTGGGGTCGGGTTCGGGTGCTGCATCAAACGCTGGAGGTGTGCCGAGTATACTAAATTCCCTTGTGCCCCCTTGGCTGATTGGTTGTGAAATCGCTGCCCCGCAGCCAATGACACCATTTTCGAATAGGAAATCGCCAATAGGGCTCCCCCGTGGCATCCCGGAAGCGCTTTCAAACAGAAGATAGCGAGTGCCGAGGGCCGAGTTCACCGGACCGTTTGTTTGCACAATTATCACTAGGACAGGGTCATCAATGACCGATGGTGTCGATGTACATCGCTGCATATCGCCGTCGGCATAGCCCAGACGGTAGAGTCCACCTGGTCCCGGCGGATCGCCGATCCTGCTTATCAGCGAGTACTGGTTGTTCAGTGCCCCACCGTTAAGTCCATCAAGCTGAACAATCGGATCGCCAGCGAACTGGAAATAGAATCTTAGGCGCGCACTTCTATCACCAGACAGAGTAACATCCCGTCCACCGTCTGCTCCATTGTCTGGGTTCCCATACCTCGTGCATCCCGTTGTGCTGGCTGGGCTATAGCCAATATTCATCCTTAGCGTAACAGCGTTACCCGAGTTGGCAACACTTAGTTGATCGTTAGCATTTATGCCCCACTCGCGTGTATCTAGAGAAAATGATGGGGCATTGACATTACCAGGGTTACAAAAAAAGGCGGAGTTAGGCCGGTAATTACGGTCACCATCAGTAGGATTCCTATCGGTGAAGGTAATATCGGGATCCGTGCCCGCGTCCGATGTATCGCAGTCCATATTGGCCATGTCGGTGAATCGAAGTGACTGCCAACACGCCACAGCGTCAGACAATTCTGCTGCCGAGGTTTTCTGAGGGGCGGCTAAATTGAAGCCAACCACCCCTAATGCGGAAACAAGCCCAACCAGCAACAGTTTTTTATAGGTTTTCATTTTGCCTATACTCGCTTGAACTATAGCATAAGCGGCATCTGTCAACAATCTGTTAGTGAAGCCACTCGCTTAAGCTTTTAGATTATTGTGCTATAGTGCACTTAAGAAGCTAAGAAACTAAAACGCCTTAAATGATTCCTCCTGACAATCCAATCGTTAACGACCTACAGACGGTAGTCAACTTCTTAAGCGCTGGGGTAGGGATTGTTGTTGTTGGGGTGATAATTGTCGGCGGCATCCAGTACATTACAGCTGGGGACAACCCGCAGGCGTTGACCAACGCCAAGCAACGTATCGTCAATGGCCTTATTGCCTTTATGGCCTTTCTTCTAACCTTCGCATTCTTAAACTGGCTAGTACCGGGTGGGGTCTTCTAATGGTTATCCAGGCGATTCTATCAAGCCTCCCGGCAGTCGTGTTCGGCACTCACGGTGGTCCCCACTGTGCGCTAGATAAGTCCGACTTTTTCTTCTTCCTGCCGCCGTGGTGGACCTACCTGCAGGGTGAGCCCAACCCTGATGGGCAGTGCGGAGTCTTTATCGTGTTTCCGGATGGCATATGGCTGATTGGGTTGGCAATATTGAATATGCTGCTTAGGCTAGCCGGTTTCGCAGCAGTTGTAGCAATCATGGTATCTGGCATTAACTACTTAACCGCCGGCGGTAATCCTGAAAAAGCCGCCTCAGCTCGCCGCCGAGTTTACAATTCGCTGATTGGCCTAGCTATCGTATTGGTATCTACGGCTTTCATAACATTCATTGGTAGCAGGTTGGCGCCATGAAATGGTATTTTGCCCAGAGCATTATCGACGCCAACGAGGCCAATCTGCCTCAGACGCCAGACGACCAAGCCACTCTGGATAGGGTTTTGACGATTACCTTCATGACCATTGGAGCTATCGCGGTATTGATGGTAATTATCGGCGGTCTAAGATACGTGGCAGCCAGGGGCACACCGGAAAAGGTTACCCAGGCTCGTAATATCATTTTCTACTCGTTGATTGGGCTTGGGCTATCACTTGTAGCGGCGCTCATCGTTCAAGTTGTCTTAGGTAGGATTTAGAATGAGCGTTTTATCCGTACTATTTAGGCCGGCACTACCAATCCTGCTTTTTTTATCGGTCTTTGGCCTGCTAACTCTGACCGCTGGCGCCCAGTTCGACCCCTTCGAAAATCCCTGTGATAGCGCCCCCAACAGCCCAACCTGCCAGCAAGTAGCCGAGCAGCAAGCAGCCGGGACCGACCCAATTGCCGGGCCTAACGGCATTATCCAAAAAGCGGCTAATTTGATAGCCGTAGTTGGCGGTATCATCGCTGTTATCATAATCATAGTCAGCGGCATTATGTTCATCACAGCTGGAGGCGCTGTCGGTGGCCAGCGGGCCGGCGACAATCCCAACCGGGCGCGTCAAGCAAGGGGAGCGTTAATAGGTGCGGTTATCGGTCTGATTGTTATGGTGATGGCCTGGACTATTGTCAGTTTTTTCAACAACTGGGTGATCGGACCGTAGTAGTAGTAAAATACGAAATATGCTGAAAGTACTTAAATCCCCATTTTTAGTCGCGAGTGTCCTTTTTGCCCTAATGATCGGTTCTTTGGGTGCACCGGTCCTCGCTCAATGCAACAACCCTAACCTAACTCCTGAACAGGCTGCTCAGTGTGGTACCAATGCCGCTGCCGGCAATAGTCGCCCTGCCAGCCAAGCGACCAACGACTTGAATAGCATCATCGGCCGAGTTATTAACCTACTTTCAATCGTCGGTGGGATTTTAGCGGTTATTATGATTATTTTTGCCGGCTACCGCTATATTACCAGTGGTGGTGATGCTACAAAGGTCACCAGTGCCAAGAACACTCTTGTTTATGCCATCATCGGCCTGATTCTGGCCGTCCTGGCACAAGTTATTGCCCGGTTTGTGCTCGACCGGACAACCTAGTGCCTAGTCCTTTATGTAGTTTCCAGTGGTACACAGTATTGACTAAAGCATAAGCATATATATACTTTTTAATAAGTAATAAGGAAAATAACCAAAATGATTCAGAAGATGAAAACCCTGCTATTGCCTGTAAGCGTGTTGGTATTAACGTTGCTGCCGGCTTTCGTTCTTACGGCCTCGGTCGGTGCCCAAGACATTCAAAACTCACTTTGTACGGGCGCTAATAATCTGCAGGTTCCAGTCAATGCTGCTCCCGGCACCACTTGTGTATCATTAAACACAAATGAGAGTAGCTTTAATAACCTACTAGCCCAGATCATTAACGTAATATCGATCTTGGTGGGTGTCGTAGCTGTAATAATGATAATCTTCGGCGGCTTTCGCTATATCACTAGCGGTGGTGATGCCACAAAGGTTACCGCTGCCAAAAACACTATACTTTACGGTTTAGTCGGGTTGATCATTGTAGCCCTATCCCAAATCATCGTAAGGTTTGTCCTAAACCAGATCACTTAAGCCATAGCCATAGACACTAAAAAGACCAGCTTATATGCTGGTCTTTTTTAAGCAATCGGAGATGCCTTAAAGGACTTCGATTTTCTTAACGGTATCTTGTTTAACTTTCGCGAATGACACAGTCAGCACCCCGTCTTTTAGGACAGCTTCAATCTCCTCTTCCTTGACTGGCACCGGCAAGACGATACTGCGGCTGAACTCGCCCCAATAACATTCCTGCAAGAAGTAATTCTCTACATTATCTTCAGTACCGGCACTAAGCGTACCCTTGATTGTCAGGGTGTTATCGGCGATGCTGACATCTAGATCGTTCTTATTAACACCGGCTACCCGGCCTTTGACTATCAACTTTTCCTTGGTCTCATAAACATCAACTGCCAGTTGGCCGGCTACCGGCTCCTCTTCGTCCCAATGTTCCTCTTGCGGTGTGCCCTGCGCACCGCCGGCATCATCGGGTGCCGGAGCCTCGTCTTCAGATAAAAAAGCGGCGGTTATATCATCGCCCATTAGTAAATCGTCTTGTTGTTGGCTGCCTCGAGCCATGTTCACTCCTCTTTTACCCGCCAAAGTTTCTCTGAAATTTAGGCGGGCGGAATTTAGTTGTATTTGAGGTTTAAAGTCTTTGTGTTAACGCTAGTATAGCTGAGCGTTGCAAGCCGGTGCAACATGTTGCACTGATTATTAACAACAGTAAGTCTTACAACACGCTCTCGCATTAAGCTCGAGCATTTTACATTTATCATTTCCCAATTCACAATTATTTACCAAATGACCATTTACCAGACCAAGCTCCGCGAACTCGAACAAAGAACCATAGATTTTAGCGTTGCTGTAATCAATAGATGCGGGAAGTTTTCGAGGATACCTGCCCTGAAACCTGCGATTGATCAGTTAATAAGATCCGCCACCAGCATTGGAGCTAATTATGCCGAGGCTAACAATGCCAGTTCTAAGTCAGATTTTAAGAACAAGATTTTTATTGCTAAAAAAGAAGCTGGTGAGACAAAATACTGGTTGCGTGTACTATCCGAGCTACAACCATCTGAGGATTTTAGTGATCTTCATCAAGAAGCTTTAGAGCTAACCCTAATTTTCCAGAAAATCATTTCTACAATGAAAAATGGCAAATAATTCGGCTAATGGCTAATGAAAATTTGGCAAATGCCTCAAGAGGCGCACTTTTATGTCGATATTTGAGACAGTTATTTCCTTGATAGCGCCATCTGAGTGCATCAACTGCGGCTCGGAAGGTTATTCGCTGTGCATGGAGTGCTCTCAAATCGCAATAATCCCCTATGGTGAACGCTGCTGGAGTTGTGGAGCTTTAACGGATAACGGGCGAACCTGTCCAAGCTGCCGCCGAACTGGCTCGCCCGGTCGGGTCTGGGTGGTTACCAATCATGAAAATTTAGCCCGCGATCTCCTAAAAGACTACAAATTTGACGAGAACCGGGCCGCCGCTGAATCAATAGCCGGGATGATGGTCACAAGGCTGAAAGGTGGTATTGGCACTAACATCTCGGATTATCTGGTGGTGCCAGTGCCGACGGCCACCAAACGGGCCCGCGAGCGCGGCTTTGACCACTCGGTTCTGCTAGCCCGCAAAATTGCTCCCAAACTAGGGCTGCCATACCAGACTGTATTGGGTCGGCTGGGCCAATCACGCCAAGTTGGATCAGTGAGGTCCGAGCGTCTGGCCCAGATGAGCGATAAATTTTGGGTCAAAAATCCAAAAACAGTATTTGGGCGCAAAATTCTACTGATTGACGACGTTGTCACCACCGGCGCCACCGTTAATGCGGCTTCAAAAACGCTCCGCCAAGCTGGCGCTGTGCGAGTCGATGCTCTAATCTTCGCTAAACGCCTCCTATAGTAATCAGACACTATTTTGGCCTGGTGCGAGACAATAAAATTAAATCCGTATATGCTTAGCTGGACGAAGCTTGTGATAATCCCAGCTAAATGAAGGTCAACCTGCAAAAAAAGTCTGCACAGTTGCTGCTAGCTAGCTTCCTAATGCTCTTTTTGGAGCTGGCGCTTATTCGTTGGGCTGGGTCCAATGTCGTATATCTTTCCTACTTTACTAACTTTGTCTTACTGGCCAGTTTTCTGGGCATCGGCATAGGTTTTTTACGCGCCAAGTCCCGTTACAATTTGTTCCCCCTCGCCCCGGTTGCCCTTACTACCTTTATAGCATTCGTATTCATTGCCCCCGTCCAGATAAATCGCACCGGCAGTGACTTAATATATTTTGGGAACCTCTCCCATAGCGGTCTTCCAATCTGGATAGCTCTTCCGGTTATCTTCCTATCCGTTGCCGCAGTTATGGCCACTATTGCTGAGGGGGTAGCTAGGCGATTTGTCGTTTTTAAGCCTTTGGAAGCCTACCGATTGGATATTGCCGGAAGCATTGCCGGAGTTGTTGGCTTTGCGCTTTTGTCGTTTACCAATGCCCCGCCGGTGGTATGGGGCCTAGCGGTAGCGGTGTTGTTCTGGCTGCTAATCGGCAAGGGCCGAACATCTTTAGTAGTGGTTGCACTGGCTGGCATGTTGGTTTTGTTGGGAGCCGAATCTTTATCCCCCTCTACTTTCTGGTCGCCTTATTACAAGATCGAACATCAAGCCGTTGAAAAAAGTGGTGGCTCGCCCGCTATCAATATTGATGTGAATGGTATCCCACACCAATCAGTTCAATCAACTGCTGAGAGGTCAAAGAGCGAAGGGCTTTATTTCTTGCCATACCGAAGGCAGGTAAGCAAGCAGCTAGATAATGTTTTGATTGTGGGGGCTGGTAACGGCAGTGATGTGGCAATCGCTTTATCAATGGGGGCGAAACACATCGATGCCGTCGAGATTGACCCCAGGCTTTACGATTTTGGTAAAAAATTCCACCCCGATCGACCATATCAGGATCCCAGAGTTAAGGTCTTCATCAATGATGGGCGGGCTTTCCTTGAGTCCAACACTAAAAAATATGACCTTATCCTGTTTGCCTTGCCCGACTCTTTGACTTTAGCTTCCAATCAGTCCTCACTGCGGCTAGAGAGCTACCTCTTTACCGCCGAAGCCATGGAGTCGGTGGCCGAACATCTGCAACCAAATGGCACCTTTGGCATGTACAACTACTACCGTGAACGCTGGCTAATCGATAGGCTGGGTAACACCTTGCAGCAAACCTATGGGCACCCACCGTGTTTGGACCAGGTCGGCGGATCTGCTTACTTAGCATTACTGACTGTTAGCCATTCGCCGAACTCAAGCTGTCCCAACGTCTGGTCAGCCACAACCGAATCGCTATCGCCAGCTACTGATGATTGGCCGTTCCTATACCTCCGGCAGCGAGTCATACCCGCAAACTACTTACTGGCTGTCTTCCTAATCCTAATCGTTACCTTAGCCGCTATACGGTTTACCATCGGGTCGATAAAGAAGTACCTGGGCATCTATTTAGACCTATTTTTTATGGGAGCAGCTTTCTTCCTCCTTGAGACAAAGAGTGTAGTTCAGTTTGCCCTACTTTTTGGAACAACCTGGTTTGTAAACGCGCTGGTTATTCTGGGGGTCCTGTTAGTTATTTTTGCTGCAATCGAGACTGTGCGTATATTTCCAGACATCACCTCACGAACTAGGGGAGTCCTGTGGGGCTTACTATTTATTTCGCTACTTGTGAGTTTCATAGTCCCAACTCATGCCCTACTGCAATTTAGCTCGCCCCTGCGGTTTGCCCTTGCAGTGATGCTAGCATTCGTACCGATATACATTGCTAATCTTATATTCGCCCAAAGGTTCAGAGATGTTAGTTCTTCCGCGTTTGCATTTGGCATCAATCTGCTCGGTGCCTTGGTTGGAGGCTTGCTTGAATACACGTCTTTGGTCCTAGGCTACAGAAATCTTACAGTCATGGTCATGGTTTTCTACGGCCTTGCTCTTGTGGCTTCCGCACGGAGACCATCTATAGTTCGCACAAGAAGAAATGCTTGACTAGTCAAGCATTTAATCATGGCGGAGAGGGAGGGATTTGAACCCTCGCGGGGGCTTGCGCCCCCCTAACGATTTAGCAAACCGTCCCCTTCAGCCTCTTGGGTACCTCTCCATAGCTATCAGATTATAACACCTCAAATAACTCAACAAGCGCGAAGCTCGATGAGGCTAACGGTATTGGAGTAGTATACTAACGCCTATATGGCAATGGGTCGATGAAGAGAGTCCTGCTTGTTGTACCGACCTATAATGAGGCGGATAACATTGCTAGCCTCATAGAAGAATCCCGCAAGGCAACTAAACCACTGCACGGGTATTCACTGGGTATATTAATCGTTGACGATAATTCCCCTGATGGGACGGGGCGGGTTGTTAATAAACTTCAAAAAAACGACAAAAAACTGCATCTGCTCAGCGGTAAAAAGGCTGGGCTCGGCAAGGCTTATGTAAGGGGCCTTAAACACGGCCTTGCCTTAGGGGGCTATGACATTATCATGACCATGGACGCTGATTTCTCTCACGATCCACACTCCATCCCCTCCCTCGTTAACGCAATCGAGGACGGCGCTGACTACGCTATTGGCTCGCGGTATGTTCGCGGCGGTAGAACTAGCGGCTGGCCAATGCATCGCAAGCTTAACAGTCGTAGTGCCAATTTTATAGCCAGAGTTCTACTGGACCTGCAGTATGATATTCGGGATCTAACCGGTGGGTTTAAAGCCTTGCGCGTTTCGGCGCTTAAGACAATCAACTTGGACGCCATTAGGGCATCTGGTTACGCTATTGGGATAAATCTGCTTCACGAGTTCTCTAAGCAGGGTTATAAAATATCTGAAGTACCGATTACATTCTCCAACCGCAACCAAGGGCGCTCTAAGTTGCGCCTAAGAGATGTTCTTGAATTTCTGTACATCAGCTATCGGTTAAACCCAGACTCACGGATCCGGCGCATTATAAGGTTCAGCATGGTCGGTGCGAGTGGAGCAGTTGTTAACTTAGGCACACTATTCATCTTGGTCAACTACCTGGAATTACCAGTTCTTCTGTCCGGAGCTATCGCAATTGAAGTCAGCATCATTTCTAACTTCTTCTTAAACCATACCTACACATTTAGAGCCGCATACACTTCGCCCAAAACTTTGCGCCGGGACACTTTAAAGGCTTTGCTCACCAAGCTTCTCAAATATAACCTGATTTACATAGGTGGTGCGGCGATTGCCTTCACAGTATTTGCCACAGCTCATCAGGCGCTTGGCATACACTATTTACTAGCCGATGCTATCTCTATTTTGGTTGCGATGAGCTGGAACTATTGGATGAGTATTAGGATTGTCTGGAAAGTAGTAGATGAGTAAGTACCTTTTACCGACTGCAAAATGGGGATTGATTCTCGGGCTTACTTATACAGCCATAACAAGGAGGGTTGATCCTGACTTTGGCTGGCATCTGACTTCAGGTGACTGGGCTCGGTCAAACGGAATTCCAGACCGCGATATATTCACCTACACAGCTTCGGAATTTCGTTGGATTAATCATGAGTTCGTCAGCGATATAATTATGTCGCTGCTCTATTCGCTGGGTGGCTATACTTTTTTGGCAGTTATTTTTGCTGTCATTTGGGCGGGGGCACTTCTTATCAGCGCTCCAAAAGCACGGTTAGGAATTCTGCTGCTAGCTCTTTTAGCCATGACCCCCTATATAGCTATCCGGCCGGCAGCCTTTACGGTGCTACTGCTTGCCACACTGCTTAAAGTTATTTATGGTCGCTCCAAGCGCCTGAAGCTAGCTATACCCTTACTCTTTATTATTTGGGCAAATCTGCACGGCGGGTTTATTATCGGTCTCTTCATATTGCTCTACTTTGCGGTAGTTCGCCGTAGCAAAAAGTGGCTATATATTTTTCTGGCCAGCTTCCTTGCAACCATGATTAATATCTATGGCCCTCGAGTTTATGAAGAAGTATTCAGGACGCTTTTAGATGCCAGCTTGCATAACCAAATAACCGAATGGTGGTCGTTCCAGATATTTAGTGCCTCTTGGCCCTTCATTGTAGTCTGGGTCGCTGGCTTCTGGATATTTTCGCGGCAAAAATTATCAGAGTGGTACAGTTTGCCGCCGATTCTATTTTTGGGAAGTTTGTCAGCTACGCGCAACATAGCCCTGTTTGTAATTGTATCGGTCAAGAAAGTCGATGAATATTATGACCAGGCCCTAAAGCAAATCCCAAAGCAGCCCATGTGGCTGCCCAGGTTATTTTTTTGGTCGTCCACTATAGCGATTTACTTGGTCAGTATCTGGGGTTTTCACGGTATTGTCTTGCCGTTTCATAAAGACAAAGAGGCTGTCTTTCCTCGCTCCGCGGTAGCGTATCTAAAAAAGAATGGCTGCGCTGGCAACCTTTTTAACGACTACAACTACGGGGGTTACCTTATCTGGAAACTGCCCGAACAGAGAGTGTATATAGATGGCCGTATGCCTAGTTGGCGCGATGAAGCCGGTGTGAAGTACATCGACCGCTATATCGACATAGTCATGGATAAAGACAAACAGGCAGCCGAATTTGAGCGGTATAACATAACATGCGCCTTGGTAAGAAATGGCTTCGAAGACCTTATAAAACGGCTAAAAGGCGCTGGGTGGACCATTGTTACTCAAGAAAACGGAGCGACCTTATTGGTGGCACCAGCCTCCGGCTAAATCTTGTGGAAGCTATTCATCACTAGTGCATGTCGGAAGTGGCGTATTAACAGATGTTATAATCCGTGGCGGAGAGATGCTCGAGCGGTTGAAGAGGATAGTCTTGAAAACTATTGTGCCGGCAACGGTACCGTGGGTTCGAATCCCACTCTCTCCGCCATATGTTAAGGTGCAAGTATTGGCCCGGTCCCCTGTGAGAAAGCTAGTAATCCTAGAAGAATAAGCGCAAGAAATAGCAGGATTATGATGCAAAGTATCAAGCCAGCAATATTT
>Ga0187893_10008869_pt1 | contig 15698 bp, 11 predicted proteins | sample MA1701074metaG_FD_139574 | JGI IMG/M metagenome (GOLD analysis project Ga0187893, IMG submission 139574) | White microbial mat communities from a basaltic lava cave in the Kipuka Kanohina Cave System on the Island of Hawaii, USA - MA170107-4 metaG ... | reverse complement strand
TAGTCGCCGCCGACGTTGTTGTCCTCGAGGCCGTCGCGCTCGCCGATGCCGCGAAACTCGAACCCGCGGACGGAGCCGATGCCGCCGGCGTAGAATCGCTCGAAGACGGGGGCGTCGCCCACGATCGCGCCGGTCTCGGCGCGGAGCTCGAGCACGTTTTTTCGATTCTGGCGGTCGGTTGAAACCGTTTTGTACCAGTTGTAACTGGAGAGGATTCGGCCGAACTGATGCTCTCCGCCGAGGAGGCCCATTTGCTCGTAGCTGATGCGGAATCGGTCGCCGCGGGTGGGGATGACGCGGTTGTCGGTGCGATCGCGGACCAGGGTGCCCTTGAAGCCGTTGATGAAATTGCTGCCCTCGACGTCGCGGATTTCGTCGGAGGCGAAGAGTTCCACGTCGTCGACGTTGACGGTTTCATTACGCAGGGCGAGCTCGGCGGACCAGCCTCGCCAGAAGCCGCGCTCGAAGCGTTTGCCGAGGCTTACCGTGCTGCCGATTCGGCGTTCGTCGTAGCCGTCGCGTCCGCGCTCGAAGAGGTACAGACTCTGGTCGTAGCGCAGGGGCTTGTCGAACAGGTACGGTTCGGTGAAATCGATCCGGAAGCGGCTGACCTCCGTGCCGGGCTGGAGCTCGATGCGGAGGCGCTGTCCGCCGCCGAAGAAGGAGCGGAACTTGAAGAACTCCGACCAGGTCCGCGGGCGATCGCGCAGGTCGAAGTTCTGCAAGTCGAGCACGATGGAGCCGACCAGTCCGCTGTTGCTGGTGACGCCGACGCCGAAGAGGAAATCGCCGGCTTTTTCGGATTCGACGACATCGATCACCGCGTCGCGCACGCCGGGCTGATCGCCGACGGGATAGACCTTGGCGGAACTGAAGATGCGGGTTTCGAGGAGGCGCTTTTCGGCTTCGCGGGCTTCGGTGAGATTGAACAGGTCGTCTGGCGGATAGAGATCCATCGCCCGGCGGACGACCTTGTCCCGCGTGCGGGCGTTTCCGCGGACGGCGACGCGTCCCACGCGGAACTGCTCGCCTTCCTGAATGTCGAAGGTGAGGCGGACGAAACCGGGTTCATCGGTAAAAACGCGATTGACACGGACGGTCGCGTAGATGTAGCCGATTTCGCCGTAGTGGTCTTGGATGGCGCGGGCGTCGGCTTCGACCTGGGGTCGATTGACGAATCCGCCGGTTTTGGAGGCCATCAGGGTCAATAATTCCTCGGTGGTGAAAACGGCGTTGCCACGCAGATTCATGCTTTCGATTCGGTATTGAATGCCTTCGTCGATGGTGAAAATGACCGTGATGTCCTCGCCGTCGGCGCTCACTTCCTTGCGGTAGGCGGCCTTGGCGTCGAGGAAGCCCTGGTCGCGATAGTAGTTCTGCAATCGGGCGACGTCGCCTTCGGCGAGGTCGGCGTCGAAAGCGCCGCTGCGGATGATCCAAAGGGCGGTCTTGGTTTCGATTTCGCGTTTCAGCACGCTGGGCGGGACGTTGGCGTTGCCCTCGAATCGTATTTTTCGAATGCGGGCGCGGACGCCTTCCTGGATGGTGTAAAGAAGTTCGCCGGATTGTTCGACGCGGGTCTGGTCGAAGGAGACGGCTACGTCGCCGTAGCCCGCGTCCTTGTATTTCGCGGCGATGGCGTCGCGTCCGTCGCGGACGGCGAACCAGTCGACGGGGTGGTCGGTTTTCTGCCCGACGAGGTGTTTCAGGGCGCCGTCGCGGAATTTCTTGTTTCCCTCGAATCGAAGGGAGGTGACCACGACGCGCTCTCGGAGGTCGAAGACGACGCGAACGCCGCCGGGGGCTTCCTCGATTTTGTGGGTGGCGGCGACGAATCGGCCGGTGCGAAGGAGTCGAGCGACGGCGTCGTCCAAAGCGGCTGCGTCCACCGGGTCGCCCACTTTGATTCGGGTGATGTCCGCGGCGAAAGTCGGAGAGGTTCGCGCGAGACCGACGTACTGAACGTCGACGATGGTTCCCGCAGGCTGGGCCGCGATCGCGGGATCTGCGGCCGCCGAAACCAGCACGGCGGCGCCAAGGGTAAAGACCCTTATCCTCCGCCAGCACCTATGACGTAACCATGATCCGGACAAAACGAGTTCCCGGCTCAGCAAAAGAAAAGAACGACATTCCGCGCCAATGGGGGGCATGATAACGGCGGGACCGGGGGGTGCAACAGCAAGCCGCGATCCGGACGATCATTCGCGGCGCGAGAGTCTAGGGGGTTTGAAGATTTCGCTGGTTTCGGGCCATCGTCACCATGTCGATACCTGAATTGTCCCAAGACCAGCGGAGTCAAATTTGGGGCGAGGTGGTCGGTTGGGCCGGGCGCTTTCAGCTCATGTAGATCCGTGAGCGTTTCATGCGGCCGTTCTTCGCCACGCACTTGTACCAGCAGGACTCGACGTTGAGCGAGTCCCACCGGCGCTCCTCCTTGCGATAGTGCCAGTCCTTGTCATTCTGGAAGTAGAGTTGCACGCCGGGTCCCTCGATGATGTTGACGATTTCGTTGTTGTGGTAATTGAATTCGTCGTGGTCGGTGACGGCGCGCTGCCCCATTTCCGAGTACAGATGATTCAGCTCGAGCAGGGTGTCATTCAGACGGGCGTCGAGCGGGACGACGTTCAGGCCGAGGGTTCGGGCTTCGCGCGGGGTGATCGGGTATTCGTGGGCGGGGTACTGTGAATTGAGCGCCTGTGCGACCCGCTCCGCCTCCGTCCTCGAGTCGAGATGGTACAGCAGGATTTCCGTGCAGAGACGAATGGAAAGCGAGGTCGCGCGGTCAACCGCCCCCACAACGAGCGGATGCAGGTAGCGGTAGAGCTCCTGAAACGGGTTGACACCGGCCGCATCGGGGGCATGAGACTTCCAGAGATTCAGCACGCGCTGGAGTTCGTCCTGCCCGACGAAGGCGGTTTCGTTTCGGGGATCCACGGGACCGAGCTGGTGCTCGATGGACGTGTCGATCGGCGTGAGGAACGCCAGCGGACCCATCTGGATTTCGTCCGCGCCCAGGGCCAGCATTGTCGCCGCCGAGGCGCATTCCAGCGGCACCAGCACGGTCAAGCGACTGACCCTCTCCCGAAGCAGGTGGATCAGGCGGAGCGAGGACTGACCGTCGCCGCCGTCGGACTTGACGAAAAGAACGATCCGGTCCGACGGCGGGACGACGCGAAGGGCCTCATACATGGCCTGCACGTCGTTGCCGCAGATGGAGCCGAATTCCGACGTCCAATAGGTCAGGAACGTGCCGTCGATCATGCCACCGATCTGCTTGAACAGGCGCTGCGTGCGGTCGAACAGGACCGGGGGCGTCTTGATTTTCTGCCGGCGTTTCACGGAGGCGCCATTCGAATTGCGGCGCGGCGCCGCACGGTGTCGAGGATTCGGAGGTTTGCGATTCATCTGAAATCACTTTCCAAGAAACGCGAGTCTCAACATCATAGCATCCCTTCCTGGCTCGCCAAATCGAACTCGAAACGGCGGAAACGGGTCGCGACGACCGAGGGGGAGGCGATGTGCGGGCGGCTGGGCGCGAGAGTAGAATGATGGTCGGGACTTCGGCGAAGGACTCACCGGCGAACCGAAGAAAGGGATTCGATGTCACTCTTTCCTTGTGCGATCCTACCGTGGTTTATCGTCGTCTCGCCGGCGGCGCAGGAGTCGCCCCCCGCGTCCGCGGAGAATCGCGTGCCGTCGTGGCTCATGGAGGCGCGATGGTATTATCTGGATGTTTCAAGGTTTCACAACGGCGACCCCGAAAACGATCCGGAAGGGTGTACGCCGTGGACGGCGGCCTACCTCGCCGAGGCGAAGTCGCTGGGCGAAGGCGGTTCCGCCGAACCGCGAGACGGGCGGTATTGCCCGAAGGTCTTCGGCGGCGACATTGCGGGGTTGATAAAGCGACTCCCGTACCTGAAATCACTGGGTATCAACGTCGTGTGCCTTTCACCGGTCTTTCATGGGACCACCGCCGTCAAACGCGGCCCCGCGGACCTTCGCCATGTCGATCCTTCCCTTGGACCCGAATCGAGCGCGGCGGAGCTCAACGGTGAGACCGACGATTCGAAGACGTGGAAGTGGTCCGCGGCGGATCAACTCTTCCGGGATTTCGTCGCCCAAGCCCATGCCCTGGGAATTCGCGTGACCCTACGAGGATTCCTCGGGACCGCGCAGCGGCTTTTTAATCCGGTGGTGCAGGCGGAGACGTATCTGCTCGCGGTGACCTCGCGCTGGCTGGATCCCAACGGCGACGGCGACCCGTCGGACGGCATCGACGGTTGGATCCACGCGCCCGAAGATCAGCTCCGCCGGCCCAACGACAAATTCAGCGAGTCCTTCTGGAAGACCTGGAAGGCCCACGTGCGAAAGATCAATCCAAACGCGGTCATCGTCGGCGACGCTCCGGGCGGGTCGCTCAAGGATTCGACGTTTTTTGACGCGGGAACCAATGTCCGTGAGTCGGCTCACATTCAGCAGTTTTTCTCGAACCAAAAAGGCTCGTCGGCGGCGACGGAGTTTCTGCGGAACGTCGCTCCTTCCCGACTGCCCGGCGCTTCGGCGACACCGGTTTCCGCAGATTGGAATCTTCTCAGTCAGCCGCTCACCGGTCGATTGCTCACCATGATCGTTCCTTCTGAACGCGCGGCCGATCAACAAAGAGCGGGCATTCAGTCAACCCCTCCCAGTGAAACGGACCGGGATCGCTGGAAACTGGCGACGGTCTTCCAGCATTTCCATTGCGGCGCGCCGGTCACATTCAGCGGCGATGAAGTGGGCATGTACGGCGAAAGGGGGCGGCTTTACTGCCCGCAGCCCATGTGGTGGAACGACCTGCCGGATCCCTCAACGAAGGCAGCTGAATTCCGGGGCGATTTTTACGCACTGATCCAGTGGCTTCACCAGTTGCGGGAAAAGCACCCGGCCCTGCGCGCGGGCGGGTGGCGGATCGTGACCGTGGACGACGATCGAAAACTCTTCGCGGTGGCGAGGACGCTGCCCGAGGATGAGCTCATTCTGGTTATGAATTACGGGAGCGCCAAGCAGCTTCTTCAGCTTTCGGCGGGACGACCGGGGCAGCTCGCGGCGGTGATGAGTCCGCACTTGCGCCGACTTCCACCGCGTCGGACCCGGCGCGACGCTCCACCGGCCGCCGTCGATAACACGCTCATCCAGCCGCTGGGCTTCAACGGCAACCGCCAGTTCGTCAATCCGCAGGGGCAATTGCGGTTGTGGATCGAGCCGTTATCAGTGCGAGTGGTGTTCCTGGAAGCAAGAGAGCCAAGCTGACCGTTCCGGTTCGCGCGAGTGACCCTTCCGTGGAGGGCGCGGGATCGTGGGACGGATCAGGAACGCTACATCGCGGCGGCGATTTCACGTTCGATTTCCCTCCACGCCTCCAACGGTAGGCGGCGATTCAAACACCGCCATTGGCCCTTCGCACCGCACTGCGCATCGACGTGATGCACGTTTCTGACCCGGCAGCCTCGCGAAATCAAAAGACGGACCGTTTCGACGGCGCCGCTGAGGATCGCCCAACCCACGGGTTCATTGTCGTGCAAAGAGCCGCTGACGATGTTGATGTCGGCGCCCGCGTCGAGCAGGGCGGCGGCCGCGGCGGGACAATTTCGCCAGGCCGCGGCGTGCAGAGGAGTCTGGTCGTCGTAACCGCCGCGGGCGTTTACATCAGCGCCCTTTGCGGCGAGCCATCGGACGGCAGCAGCCTGGTCGGCGCCGGCGGCGGCGTGCAAAGGTGTGCAGTTCTCGCCGATCGTGAACAGGTAGATGTGTCCGGCCGCTTTTTCCGAAGTTGGAAAGCGCGACCTGGTGATCCGTACACGGACGCCGTCGTCCTCTCCGGCTACGGCGCGTTCCATGAGATTGAGGTCGCCGATGGCCGCCGCCATGAAAGGATCGAATCTGGAGCCGCGCATGACCAGGTATTCAGTGACATTCGGCCTTTCGGGAAGGCACCACTGGGCGGCCGTGCCTTCATGGTCGAGGTCGAGGGCGTCGATTTCCGCGCCGCAAGCCAGCAGGAACTCCGCGATTTCCGGCGTTTTGGAGAAGTGCAGCGGAAGCTGACCGTCGCCGCCGCGCAGATAAACGGCGCGGGGATCGAGATTGATCAAACGGCGGAGGTCATCGATGCGCCCAAGCCTCGCGGCGGCGTGGGGCGTCAGGATGGCGCCGCGCCGGAGCAGATGGTCCGCGGTTTCGTCGTTGCCGTCGTCGAGCGGACCGAATCCGCCGGCCCACCAGTCGCTGCGCTGGTTGGGATCGGCCCCGGCGTCGATCAGAATGTCGATCATGGCGCGGTCGCCGACGCCGGCGGCGTGGATCAACGGGGTCGCGCCAAAGGAACGCGAATTGTAGACGGAAGCAAGCGGAGGATTCTCCCGAAGCATCGTCCGGACGAGGTCATGCGACCCCGAGGTCACGGCGTTGAAGAATGCAGCGGCCGAATCCATGGAAGACGTTGGAGTCGCGAATCGAAGCCGAGGAATCCTTGTGGCGATTTTTCCCGACCGCAATCGGCCGGTTCGCGGATACCGTCCGTCCGTTCTTCAGGAACCCTTCCCCACGTCGTAGGCGGCAATGTGTTTGCGGTCGCGCACGTAAAGGGTTTTTCCGACAAGAGTCGGGGCCGTCCAGGCATATTTCTCGAAGAGTTTGGCCTTGGAGTGTACGGTCAATCCCCCGGTGGAGGCCGTAGCCAAGGCAAGGTTTCCATCTTCGTCCAGCAGAAAGAGTTTTCCATCGGCGGAAATGCAGGTGGTCTTGGAGAAGCCCCGTTCGCGCCAGAGCACGTTTCCGGTTCGCATTTCCAAACCCATGAAAAATGCCGGTCCGAAGTCGCCGCTGGAGCCGTAGACATAGTCGCCGAGTTGCACCGCGTTGCCGTGGTGGAGGCGCATTTTGCGGCTGAACCAGACCTCCTCGGCCGAGGTCTTTCCGCCCTTTTTCGTGAGTTTGACGACGCGGCTTCCGGAATCATAGGCAGCCGAGCAGAACAAAAGGTCCTTGCCGTTGAAAATCGGCGAGCTCAGGTTCGCGCCGTATTGCGTCTTGTGGACAAACGACCAAAGCATTTCGCCGGTGGCGGGGTTCACGCCGACGATTTCATTGGTGGTGAAAAGAACCAGTTGATCCTCGCCCTCAAATCGGATCAGTGTGGGGGACGAGTAACTGGATTCGAAATCGAGACCCTTCCAAACCGGGTTTCCGGTCAACTGGTCAAAGGCCATGAGCGTCTGCGCCGGCGCGAGAGCCGCGTCTTTGTTCGCGGCGGCGTCGCCCTCTCCCGGACGTATTCGTTTTCGATCTACCGTCAGAATGATCGTGTTCTTATAGGCGATCGGACTGGCGCTGTATCCGTATTCAGGGACCGGAGCGCCGAATTCGGCCGGAAGGTCGTGTTTCCATAGCACCCTTCCGGTTCCCTTGTCGAAGGCGTGGAGCACGGCGTTGGTGCCGAGGGTGTACAGACGGTTGTCCACGAGGAGGGGCGTGGCGTGCGGACCGGGGCCGTACTCCGTCATCATCGGCGTGAACGGGGACGGATTCTTGTGTTCCCAGATCGTTTTTCCGGTCGTGGGGTCCAGAGCGACGGTGAATTCGTCGTCGCCGACGCGGTACATGGTGTAAAGACGATCGCCGTCGGAAACGATGGTGGAGTAGCCGTCGCCGAGATCGCGGCGCCAGAGTTGTTTGGGTCCGGAATCGGGCCAATTGTCGGCGAGACCCTTGGCGTCGACCGTGAAGTTGCGATTAGGGCCGCCGAATTGGGGCCACTGGGCGTAGGCCGCAACGGGGAACGCGAGTCCAATGGCCAAGCGCCGGAAGAACCCCCAGACGCATACGTGGGCGTGATCCATTGAAACGATACTCCGCTCCCTTACGGTCGCGGCTCGGTTTGCGGCGCCACGCATGTGAAATCTCCTTACCGTGCCATCATAAGTCATCGACAACCGCCTCGATCCTGAAGCGATGGTCCACCACCCCTTCGGAGGGTCGTTCCTACGTTCCTGTGTTTCCTTGACCTAGGTCAAGGGCCATAATGGTCTCGCCGTCCCGCATGAACAGGCGGTTTCCGACGAGGGTCGGCGCTGTCCAGGCCGGTTTTTGCAGCAGCTTGGCCTTGGACTTCACGTCGAGTTTGTCCGGCGCGGCCGGAGCGATGGCCAGCGTGCCGTCCTCATCGAGGATGATGATTTTTCCGTCGGCGGCGATGACGTTGGCCTTGCTGAAGCCGCGCTCGCGGTAGCCGATTTTTCCGGACTTGGCGTCGATCGAAAAAAGAAACGAAGCCGCGTCGCTTCCGCCGCTGGCATAAATCGTGTCGGCGACGCGCGGGGCGGTTCCCTGACCCATTTGCAATTTCCTGCTTTGCCAGACTTCCTCGACGGAGCACTTGCCGTCTTTTCTCGAGATTTTCAAGCCCCGGGATCCCAACTCCGGACCGGTGCTGATAAACAGAATCCCGTCGCTTCCGAAAAGCGGGGTCATGATGTTGGTCTTGAATTGGGTCTCGAAAGGATATCGCCATTCGATTTCACCGCCGGGTTCCATGCCGACGGCTTCGCTTCCCGCGAGAAGGACAATTTGATCCTTCCCGTCGACCTGAATCAAAATGGGAGAGGAGTACAAATCGACGAAGTCGTGCTTTTTCCATTGGACTGCGCCAGCGGCGGCGTCAAACGATATGACACCCACGCCCGGTCCGCCGACCGGAAGAATCAAGCTCGATTTGTACAAAAGCGGACTGCATGAAAAACCGAAGGTCGGCGACTTCGCCCCGAAATCCTTCATCAAATCGTGCGACCAGACCGGCGAACCGGTCTTGGCGTCGAAGCACTGAAATCTGCCCGCGACGCCGAGGGTATAAACTTTTCCGTCGTGAATGAGCGGTGTGGAATTCGGTCCTTTTCCGAACTGGGGGTCCATTCCCTCCGGAAGCGGGGCCGGGTACTTCTGCTCCCAAAGGGTTTTGCCCGAACCGGCGTCCAAGGCCACGACGATTTCGTCATTTCCGGCACGGTACATGGTGTAAAGGTCTCCGCTCTCGACGGCGATAGAGGAGTAGCCCTGACCCAGGGGTCTTGACCAGATTTTCGCTGGGCCGGCTTCCGGCCAGGACGCCGCCAGCCCTTTGGCGTCGGAAGAAAAATCCCGGTTTCTTCCACCCCATTGGGGCCATTGACCGTTTGCCGCCCGCGGGGAGAACTGCGCCGCCGCCGAAAGAAAAAGCACTGCCGCAGCCCCAGACTTCCCGGTACACGCCCAACGTCCATTCGTCATTTGGAAACTCCTGCGGCCCGCTTTGCGCGGGGCGCCATCGCCATCGCGGCGGATGAAACGGATCGAATTCACGTCAACCAAGGTCCAAAGCGAGAAGCGATTTCTTGTCTCGGACGTACAAGGTTTTTCCGACGACCGTTGGGGCCGTCCATGCGACCTTGTCGAGAACCCCAGCCTTGGAGACGACGCTATAGTCCTCAGGGGTTGCCTTAACCAGGCCGAGCTGGCCGTCTTCATCGAGGATGATGAACCGCCCGTCAGCATAGAGGGTGGTCGCCTTGGCGAAATCCCGCTGTCTCCAAGCGATCTTGCCCGTTTCGATATTGACGGCGCAGAAGAACGCGGGCGAGCGCGTTCCGGTCGAGCCGTACACGTGATCGCCGACGCCCACCGCGGTGACGTGATAGAACTGAATCTTGTTTGTGGACCAAAGCTCTTTCACGTCGGTCTTGTCGCCGTTCTTGGTGAGCTGCAATCCCTTGGCGCCGGCTTCGGGCGAGGAGAAGAAGAGGATGTTTTTTTCCGGGTACCAAACGGGCATGCAGACGTTTTGGCCCCATTGGTTGCCGTGGGCGAACTGCCACTTCAATTCGCCCGTCTTGGGGTCGAGACCGATGATCTCGCTCTTCATGAATGTGACCATCTGGTCCTCGCCGCCGACCTTGATGAACTTGGGCGTGGAATAGCTGTTCTCGAAGTCGTGTTTTTTCCAGACGACGTTTCCGGTTTTCCTGTCGAAGGCGACGATGCTCGCCTCCTTGCCGCCGACGAGGGCAATGATCGTTTCGCCGTAGGCGACGGGGCTGGAAGAATAACCGTGATTGAGGAAGTTTCCGTTGAATTCCGTCCAGAGATCGTGCGTCCAGACAACTTCGCCTTTGTCCTTCTTGAGGCAGTGCATGACGCTGGAGACGCCGATGGCGTAAACATAGTCGCCGGCAACAAGGGGCGTGGAGCGCGGTCCGTCGCCGAATTCGTGGACGTGGCCGTCGCGTGGATTGGCGTCATACTTGTATTCCCAGATGGTCTTGCCCGTTTTGGCCTCCATGGCGACGATGATTTCCTTGTCTTCCCCGCGATATTGGGTGTAGATGCGGTCGCCGTCCGCGACGACGGCGGAGTACCCCTCGCCGAGGTCGCGTTTCCAGAGCTGCTTGGGGCCGGACTCGGACCACTGCGGGGCGAGGCCTTTGACATCGACCTTGAAGTCCTGATTGGGACCGCCCCATTGGGGCCACTGCGCCCACGCGGTTCCCGCATCCGTGGGGAAGAGCTGCGCCGAGACCGCGATCAACATGACCGAGGAGTACCGACCCATCCGTAACCCGTTGCACTTTTTCATCTTGTCTCTCCCGAATCGTTTCCGCTCATGCCCGTTCGATGATTGATTTCCAAGAGGCTTAGCCGTCGCATTCGACGCTACTCTGCCAAAAAGCAGAACAGCATTCCGTCCTCATTACCGATCACGAATCGGTTTTCACCGATGGCCGGCGAAGCGGAGACCGGCGCGCCGGTCTCATATTTCCATTGTTCCTTCCCGTCGGCGCGATTCAACCCATATACGTTTCCGTCGCCGCCGCCGATGTAGAGCACTTCGCCGCTCAGCACCGGCGAGGAATCCGTCCGACCGTCCAAGGCCGTTGTCCAAAGGACGGTTCCATCACTCGCTCGGAATCCCCTTACGCGCTTGTCCCTTCCGCCGATATAGACCGCGTCATCCGCGACCGAGGCCGAGGAAAGAAAAGGGAAGGCGCGGTCAGGGTCTTCGAAGGTCCACAGCACGCTTCCCTCTTTCCAGTTCAGTCCGAGCACCTGGTTGCCGTGCGTGCCCACGAAGGCGCGGTCGCCGCTGATCGCCGGGGAGGCGCCGCTGACGGAACCCATGCGAATTCGGCGCACGTTCGTGCCGTCGCGAAGGCTGATCACGTGCAGGAATTCGTCGCAGCCGGCCACGATCACGTTGTCGCCGATGATTGCCGGGGTTCCATGCACGCGGCCGGCGGTCTCATATTTCCAAAGCAGCGATCCATCGGCCCGGGAAACACAATACACGAAGGCGTCATAAGAGCCAAAAATCATGCGGTCGCCGGAGACGTTGACGGACGACTGGATTTCGCCGTCGGACTTGAAAGTCCACTTCCGCACGCCGTCGGCGGCGTTCAAGGCGTGGAGAGTGCCGTCCACGTCGCCGACGAACAGCCGGTTGTCGAAAATTGTCGGCGAGGCTCGAACGGCGTCATTGGCGGCGAATCGCCAGATCGGCGAACCGTCCGTTACTCGCAATGCATGCACTCCGCCGTCTTCATCGCCGACGTACACCGTTCCGCCGGCAATCGCCGCGGTCGAAGTAATCGCCTCTCCGAGTTTAACTCTCCACGCGAGTTTGAGCGGGGGCGTCAGTTTCTCACTTGCGACGCCGGTCTGTTCTGGCCGACCGCGGAACATGGGCCAAGCCGGTGATTGGGGTGTCTCTCCGAACGCGGGGTTTACGATCCCAAATACCAGGCATGCCGCAAAGAAGCATGAAGTACGAAGTTTGAAGTCCAACAAACGAGCGGCGGAGCGAGCGATCCTGATTTGTTTGCAAGGGTTCGCGGTGCTGAATCGTCCGCAGCCCAAAGTATTGGCGGACGAAGCTCGGCCCCCGAAAACGGCCGCCCTTCGTGGCTTCGTGGCTTCGTGGCTTCGTCGCTTTTTCTTCGAACTCTTCATGTCGGTTTGAAGCGCAAGACCAGTGCCGCGCCGGCGCAGGCGAGCAAAATGCCGACGTAGAACATCGCGGAGGGCGCTTTGGCCGGGCGATCCCAGGCCATCGATACGAGGGTGTTGACCACCGGCGCGCCGGCGAAGACCAACGGTGCGACAAGCAGCGGCGTACCGCCGGCTTTGATGGCGAAAACGATGCCCAGCGCGCCCAACGCGCCGAGGATACCGGCGAAAGTGGACACCGTCATGGCCTTGCCGGGAAACTCAAGCGGTTCGGCGCGAGCGGAATACAAATACACGAGCACGCCGCCCGCCAGCAGGAAGTACGCCAGACCCACGAAAAGGAAGGCTCGAAGGGCGCTATTCTTCCCAAACGCCATTTGCCCGTGATGAATCGTGGGCACGTAGGCGCCCCAACACAGAATCGTCACCGCGACGAACAGCATCCACATTCTCATACGCTCCTCCGACCCTAGAACCCCGATGGCTTAAACGCTTGAACTCTGCAACGCCGAGTGCCACCGGCAGCTTGCCGCCATTAGCCGGCATTTTCCTCACCCGCCGAGCTTTTTCCGAATCCCCTCCGGTATCGCCGTCGCTGCGAAGTCCCCGTGCCGCCCCGTAATGCAACAAACCGCGGTGATTTTTCCGATCGCGCAGCGCTTCCCGCCGTGCCAAAACTCCACCGAGAATTCGATGGCCTTCGACCCCACCCGGTTCACCACCAAGTGCAGTTCCACCTCGTCCTCGAATCGCAGGGGCGCTTGATACTCGCAGTTCACCGACACCCGCGGCCAGCTCAGGTTCGGCTCGCGCTCGCGGTCGAACACCGTCAGTCCCAGCGACCGCCAGAACTCGTGCTCCACCTCCTCCATCAAACGGAAGTAGTTTGAAAAGTGCAGCACGCCGGCCATGTCCGTCTCGGCGAAGGCGATGCGTCGCTTGATCCGAAACTCAGCGGGCACCGGACATCCCTCCCGCGAGGGTCCGCAACGGGACCGAATGCACACCCAGGGAAGGACGCGGGCCGATGAACTTAGACACCGTCGCCGCCGAAGGCGGACGCGTGACCAGCGAAACGAGAATCAAAGCCAGCGTCGAGGAGGCGACAACGATTGCCACCGGGTGCATGCCCCAGGGGAGATAGGACTCCGCCTCGCCGTAATTGGAATCCCGGAACATCCAGAACCACACCCCGCCCGCCGCGAGCACCGACGCGAACGCGCCGAGTTTCGTCGCCCGTTTCCAGTACAGCGCCGCCAGCGTCAGCGGGGCGAGACTCGCGAACCCCGCGAAACACCACGTCCCCAGTTTGAACACGCCGCGCGGCTCGCTAAGCGAAATGACGTAGGTGACGATCACGATCCCCACCACGAACAATCGTCCTAAGGTGAGCAGTTGACGATCGGTGAAGCGGTCCTTGCCGAGGTAGTGGGCGACGATGTCGTTGGTGAACATGTTTCCCAGGACGAGGAACTGTGCGTCAAGGGAATTGGTGGCGAGGACGCTGGCAGCCATGAATCCGCCCAGGATCGGCCCGGTCAGGTTTTTCACCGCCATCGCAAGGACTTTGTTCGGATCCGCGTCCGGCGGTAAGACCGGTTTTCCGTCCAGCACGGCCGAAGTCGCCCACACCCCCAGCACCACGCACGGCAACCAGGTCAGCAGGATGCAGATGGGATGCCCGACCACGGACAACTTAAACGACTTGGCGGACTTGGCCGTCAGATAGTATTGAAACAGATGCGGGAACGTGGCCACGCTAAACGGGATCAGAAGATACGTCAGGAATTCGAGTTGTCCGATCCCCGGTTTGACCGGCGCCTTGGGCTTGGGCCCCGCCTTGTTCTCCTTCCACTTCTCCAGCCTGACTTCGTAGCGATGGTGCGCCGCCTCGATCTTGGGCTGATCCACGGGATCAAAAGTCCGTTTGAGCAGGCTGGGTCGGTTCTCGCGGACCATTTGCGTTGCACCGCTCCACCCGCCGAGACGATCGGCGATGACGAACATCGTCACAATGCCCAACGTCATAAACAGGATGTTCTGGAACAAGTTAACCCACATCGTCCCGCGCACGCCGCCGATGAAGACATAAACAAGCACCACGCCGACAATGATCCCCTCACTTATCCAGGCGGGAACCGCGCCGTTGGTGGTCGGAAACGTGTCCGGAAAAGCGCCTTGCGTCACGCCGCTGATGCACGCTCCCAATCCGAGAACGCCGCTGATCAGATACGGCACGAGCATGAGCACCAGCACCGGAAAAAGCAGCAGACCGAGGCCCTCGGATTCGAAGCGATCGCGGAAGAACTCGATTTGGGTGAGATAGCCGTATCTCTTACCCAATGACCAGAGTTTCATTCCCACCAGGAAAAAGCAGAGTGCGTGAATGATGCCGGATGAAGAGGCCATCAGTCCGTACACGCCGATGCCGCGCTGCGACGCCTCGCCCGAGCTACCCACCATGGCGAAGGCGGTCATCGTTGTGCCGAACAGCGACATCAGCAGCATAAACGGACCGACGCCGCGCGAGGCAAGGAAGAAGTCGAGCGAGGTTCCTCGAAAGACGCGGTTGCTGGCGAACCCGAGGGCGAGCAGCACGATGAGGTAGCCGATAATGATCCACATCGCGGTCATAGCTCACCTCGCTGTTGACGCGGGGTGGCGGCCTCGGCGTCGGACACCTCCAACTCCCTCGGCCAGCAATACACCGTCGCCAGATACCAGACAAAGGCGGCGGCGAGGGAAATGCCCGCGTGATAGGCGAGCCCGACAGGAAGAAACCCCATTACAAGCGGATCAATGCTGTCCCACCACCAGAAGTCCTGGTGCAGTGCGGACAGCAGGACCAGCAGCACGATGACGACTTTCTTCAAGCGGCCTCGCTTTCTTCCAAGGGAATGGGATCGGGCAGCGGAACGTAATCACGCACCCGCGCAAACATCTCATCGAAGTCATCGCGGTCAAAAACGTCGCCGATGAGCAACCGCACGACCTGGTCGTGGAACTGCGGGTGGTCTCGGTTGAACAGCCCAAAACTGAATTTGGGCTGGTAGAAGGCGTAAACCAATTGACGAACGAGCTGCATGCCCTTGGCGACGCGCTTCCCGTGCCGGCCCAGCCGCGCGGCGCTCAAGTCGTTTTCCTTCAGCGCTTCATGCACCGTGTCCGCGGTGAGTTCGCCCATCTTCAGGGCCAGAAGCACGCCCGAGGAGTAAATGGGATCGAGGAAGCCGAAGGCGTCGCCGCAAAGAACCCAACCGTCGCCGGAAATCCGCTTGGCGCGGTAGGTGAAATCGCTGGTGACATAAGCGTGGCTCACTCGTTCGGCGTCGGCAACACGTCGCGCGATGCCCGGCGTCCGCTCGATTTCCTCCATCAGGATCGCCAGCGGATCATCGCCGCGCCCGGTGATGAGGAACTGCGGCTTGCCCACGATGCCGATGCTGGTAATGCCGTTTTCCAGCGGGATCGACCAGAACCAGCCTTGCTTGTCCGGCGTGTAGATGACCAGCGTCGCCCCCGCGTTGCGCCCCTCGTCGCGGTGAGCGCCTTTCCAATACGCGTAAATCGCCGCGTTCTTCAGCCCTGGTTCCCCCTCTCGAATCCCCAGTTGTTTGGAAAGAAGGGCGTTGACCCCCGTCGCATCGATGACCACCTTCGATCGAAGCTCACGCGGCTGACCGTCGATC
>Ga0187893_10008868_pt1 | contig 15701 bp, 10 predicted proteins | sample MA1701074metaG_FD_139574 | JGI IMG/M metagenome (GOLD analysis project Ga0187893, IMG submission 139574) | White microbial mat communities from a basaltic lava cave in the Kipuka Kanohina Cave System on the Island of Hawaii, USA - MA170107-4 metaG ... | reverse complement strand
CTTTGTAAGTTTATGAAACCCTTTGGCTATGCTTAATACTCTCATTAAGAGGGGTACCTCCTTCCTTCTATTTTACCCCTCTATGCTTCCTAATTCCTGTCTCATATCTATCTGAACTTTTTCGGCTACTTTATGACATCAGCTTTATATGATGCTTTAAAATTTATATATGCTCAGAAGAATTTGACGATTGCCATCATTGTTTTATAGCAGAGAACCCATGTAGGGGTTCCCCGCGAGGATAATAACTGATTGAGATACGTCTTTTTTATTCTCTAATTCGTTCTGACAAAAAATTGTGATGATCGCAACTCACCGAATTTGTTTGTGTGGCTGTAAGGTGATATTCTACTAACAAAGGCTGGTTAAACTGTGTTGTACTAGCTGAGGTAGAAATACCTCAGCTAGCATTTAAGGGTCAAATCTGAAATGTTTTTTGGCTTTATTTTTCAAAGATTTTCTTGAAAAAGCCTTGCAACTTTTCCCATGAGTCTTTATCTGCTTCTGCATTGTATCCAAGAGGAATGTTGAACTCTTTTGCTTTTTCATCAGCTTCCGATACGGTAAAGCTGTGCTTTGCGTTAGGGTAAACTATAACCTCAGAATTAGCTTTAGCGTTTTTCATAACTTCTTTGAATTGCTCTACCTGTTCTTTGCTCACAAACTGGTCATCCGCACCATGAAAAACTACAACATTTGCCTTGACCTCTGCGGGGTTGGCAGGCGCTGTAGTTGGAAGAATCCCATGAAAACTTGCTACCCCGTCCAGATCCACGCCGCGAAGCGCCATGTTTAAAACTACCGCTCCACCGAAACAATAGCCGATTGCGGCAATATGCGCGGGATCCACTGTCTCTTGATTGCTCAATAACTGTTTGGCTGTTTCAAATCTTGCCTGAGCGTCGTCCAGATTTCCCATAACCATGCCGGACATCTTTCCGGCTTCATCGGGATTCGCTGCTTGTTTTGCGTCACCGTACATGTCTACCGCAAGAGCCGTATAACCCAATTCAGCTAACATATTCGCGCGTCTACGGGCATAATCGTTAAGCCCCCACCATTCGTGCACGACCAGTACTCCGGGTCTTTTGCCTTTTATGCTGCTATCATACACAAGATATCCTTTGGATGTCACTCCATTGGAAGTGTATTCGACTTCTTCACCCTTTATATTAGCACTCATTCCGGTTTCCTCTGCTTTTTTCATTTCGTCAGCAAAAACAGAGCCGGAAATCACAAGCAATAAAAGGGTCATTGCTATAAACATTGACCTCAGTTTGTTCCAAACTAACATAGTGTTGTACCTCCTTTATGGGTTTTTAAGATAAATTCTAGCTTTGTCAAATTGAGTTAAGGTGTCCTTCAATCCAGTCTTTGTCTCGTTCAAAATTATCTGCTCTGCTGCAACAACAGAAAGCCACGAAATTAGAAAGGCTGGGATAATACATTCCTTTAGGTGCAAAATCAAGAATCAAGTTTCAAATTCCAATTTGTCTTCTTTTAAAATGATTTTTACATTTCCGCCGTTCGATAAATTTCCGAATAGAATTTCTTTGGAGAGTCTTTCGGTAATTTCGCTGTCTATCAGCCTCTGAATTGGCCTTGCTCCCAGTTGAGGATCGTAGCCCCTTTCTGCCAGGTAAGCTCGCGCGCTCGTATCCAACTCAATATTTACCTTTCGAGGTCTCAGTCTTTCGGCTAATTGTCCAATTAACTTGTCTACAATTCTCTCGACTATTTTAATATCTAATGCGTTGAAGTGAACGATAGCGTTCAAGCGGTTCCTGAATTCCGGGCTGAAATATCGTTCAATCGTCTGCCTGCTTTTGTCCTCATATTCTGATTTGCCAAATCCCATAGTCCTTTTATTGCTCTCCCTGGAACCGGTGTTGGTGGTCAGAATTAAAACTATTTGCCGGAAATCCACTTTTCTGCCGTTCGAGTCGGTCAAAGTGGCATGGTCCATTACCTGGAGCAGAATGTTGTAGATATCTTCATGCGCCTTTTCAATTTCATCCAATAATAGAACGGCATGAGGATTTTGATGGACCGCTTCTGTGAGCTGACCTCCCTGGTCAAATCCTACATAACCCGGAGGAGAGCCGATAAGACGTGAAACGGTGTGTTTTTCCATGTACTCGCTCATATCGAATCGTATAAACTCGATGCCGAGGGTATTCGCCAGCTGTTTTGCGAGTTCGGTTTTCCCCACTCCTGTCGGGCCGGCGAACATGAACGAGCCTACTGGCTTATGAGGTTCATTGAGCCCGGCTCGGGACATTTGAATAGCCGTTACAACTCTATCAACAGCATCGTCCTGGCCAAAAATTACTTTTTTTAGTTCGCCTGCTAGAGTCATGAGCCTCTGACGATCATCTACTTTAACGGTCCGGGTGGGAATTTTCGCAATTTTTGAAACTAGGCCTTCTATATCTTTCACTGTTACCTGTTTGAGGTCTGATTTGTAATTTCTAAGCTTAACCTCGGCTCCGGCTTCGTCGATAATATCTATTGCCTTATCCGGCAGCCTCCTGTCGTTCAAGTACTTTGCCGATAGCTCAACTGCTGCTTTCAGTGCGGGCGCAGAGTAGCTGACCATATGATACTGTTCATAATATTTCTTGAGACCCAAAAGTATCTTGAGCGTTTCTTCCTGGCTGGGTTCGTAAACGTCTATTCTCTGGAAACGCCTCGCCAGCGCATGGTCTTTCTCAAACACGCTGCGGTAATCCTTCAGGGTTGTAGTGCCTATGCAGCGGATCTCGCCGCTTGCGAGGGCCGGCTTCAGCATGTTGGATGCGTCTAATGCACCGCCCGAGACGGCGCCCGCGCCAATGACAGTATGAATTTCATCTATGAATAAAACTTTGTTAGGATCGCCTTTGACTGAATCAATTATCGTTTTAAGTCTTTCCTCAAAATCACCCCTGTAACGCGTTCCGGCGGTTAGAGAACCCATATCCAGGGCGTAGATGCTTAAACTTTCTAGAGAAGGAGGGACCCTTTTTTCGACTATCTGCAAAGCGAGTCCCTCCGCTATTGCAGTCTTACCAACTCCCGCATCGCCTACAAATATGGGGTTATTTTTTCGTCTTCTGGCTAAGATATGAATCGTTCTTTCAATCTCGGTCTCCCGTCCTATCAAAGGGTCGATTTTTCCATCTCTGGCTTTTTGCACTAAGTTGGAGCAAAATTCTCTAAGCGGGTCTTTTGGGGCTTCAGAACTTTCTTTGTCTCTGCCTGGGGCAGTTTTAGATTCTTTATCCACATCGTATTGGGCTGTTCCATGAGAAATATATCGAACCAATTTAAGCCGGGTGATTCCCTGTTCCATGAGAAAATGCAGCGCATGAGATTCCTCTATCCTAAACATTGCCACTAAAACGTTTCCACTGTTAAGCTCCTTTTTCTCAGCCGACTCCACGTGCATCGCGGCGAACTGTAAGACGAATTTGCAGTCCGAGGTATACTGGGGTTCGGGCAGGTATTTGGAATCCATAGACGGCATTTTTTTATTCATAAATTCCGTCAACGAAGTCTTTAATTTTCTCAGATCTGCTCCGCATCCATTTAGAATATGGACTGCAACGGGGTCTTCCGTTAAAGCTAGCAGAATATGTTCCAGGGTAATAAACTCGTGCCTTCTTCTTTTAGCTTCATCATATGCTCTATGGAGAGTTTTTTCTAATTCTTCGGAAATAATCATTCTTCTTCTCCCCCCTCCTCCACTTCCATTATACATTTCAACGGATGCTCATACTGTTCAGCCAAGTTTTCCACCTGCATAAGCTTGGTTTTTGCGACGTCATAAGTATAAACTCCGATTGTGCTCTTGCCTTTAGTGTGAGCATCCAGCATTATTCTAGTTCCCTCTTCCATGCTCTTATAAAAAACCTTTACTAAAACCCACACCACAAATTCTCTCGGTGTGTAGTCGTCGTTCAAGAGTACTATCCTGTACATGTCGGGTCTTCTTAAGTGAACCCTCTCTTCTGTGAGAAGGTCGCCCTCTAGGTCTCCGGTTTTGATTTTTTCATCCGCCATGAATCTCTCGCCTCGGAATTATTTCATATCTCCTATTAAGCCACAAGGATGCCGAGACACGAAATTATAATTCTGCATATACGCAAATTTTGCATCTCTGCAACTATTCCTTTAAACTCTTTCCGCCTTAATGGCTGAATCGCGAATTTCTTATCGCTTTTCTCCGTGTCCATATAAATATTTTAAGGGCGACTGTCTGTTAAAATCTTCGATAAGCTTTGTTGTGTAGATACTTTCTCTAGTTAAATAATCCCCGATTGCCGCCCTTCCTCCTTCATGGAATATCAAATGTGAGCTGTAGGTGGGAACTGTTGCAAACCCTCTTAAAAACTTGTGTTCTCCTTGCGCCCCGGCCTCGAATATATCAACTTTATTTTCTATAGCATAATCAATTAAACTATAGAAACAACACTCAAAATGCAGGTTCGTATAATCTCCGCTGCAACCCCAGTAGCGTCCGAATAGCCTATTATTCTTCACAACATTGAACGTCCCACCCACCCAATTGGTCTTTTCCTTTGCGAGCACCATAACCAGTCGGTGTCTGAAACCGTCAAAAACGAGGTCGAAAAACTTTTTGTTGAGATATGGACTTCCCCATTTTCTCGAATGCGTATCTACGTAGAATTTCCAGATTGCATCTACATGTTCTCTATGTATATCGCTCTTCTCGATAATTTTTATGTCGAGCATAGATTCTTCTATTGACTTTCTCTCTTTACGAATCTGTTTTTTCCTGTTCGAGCGCAGGTCATCTAGAAAATCATCGAAGGTTCTGTAGTTTCTGTTTATCCAATGATACTGATGGGTTCTTCGAGACAAGAAACCCAAACTCTCAAGAAAGGTTTGTTCCCTTTCAGTTAAAAAGAGGAAGTGAACGGAGGAAAGATTCTCTCCTTTGGAAAACTCGATCAAGTAATTGACCATCATGTCGGCACAAAGATCGAACTGGTAGTCCGGGTCAACCAGTATGCGTGTGCCATTTGCGGGGGTAAAAGGTATGGCCACCAATGCTTTGGGATAATAGCGGAGTCTTGCGGTTTGATAAGCCCTCGCCCACTCCCAATCAAAAATGTATTCACCGTAGGAGTCATATTTAATGTAAAAAGCGATGGCTCCTATTATCTTGTCTCCATCCTTCAGTGCTATGTAACGTGGATGCCAAGTAGTCTCAGGACCTACGCAGCCGGATTCTTCCAGAGCGTCCAGAAATTCATATTCGAGAAATGGATTTTCCGGGTCAGCAATCCGGTTGAATTTCTCTTTTTCTATCAGCCTTATGGAGTCGTAGAGGTGCAATTGAAATCGATTTTTCATCTTACTTTTGGGCTAATCTCCGGCAATGAGCAAGACTCGTTGCCCACCAGGATAAAAAAATGATTCAAGATACATGAATCAAGAATCACTTTGAATTCTCTGTATTCGTATGCGAAAATTGACATGCTGTGCTTTCCATTCTAAGAAAAAGCTTCGTCCAAGAGCTTTCTCTGTTCCGGTGACAGTCTCCATCCGGAGGCTCCGCAGTTTTCTACTGTCCGGGCGACGCTGTTAGACTTGGGAATGGCGATAACATTCGGATGAGATGTGCACCAGTTAAGTGCAACCTGAGCCATGGTTTTCTCTTCTTTGGCAGCTATTTGTTCGAGCACACCCATCCCCCTTTTTCCTCTAAAACGGGTTCTCTTGCCAAGGCTGCCGCTATCCAAAGGGGTATAGGCAAGAATCGTTATCTTGTTCTTTTCACAATAGGGCAGCAGGTCTCGCTCTATATCTCTGCTATTCAAATTATAAAGGACCTGGTTTGAGACTATTTGATAATTTCTCAACGACTGTTGAGCTTCTCGAAGCTCATCGGTGGAGAAGTTGCTTAAGCCTATGTATTTGACCATGCCGGAGTCCGCCAGCTTTTCCATGGCGCGCATTGTCTCATCAATCGGGACGCTGGAGTTTGGCCAGTGAACCTGATAGAGGTCGATGTAATCAATATCCAGCTTCAAAAGGCTTCCTTCTGCGGCCTTAAGCACTTGGTCGTAACCCAAGTGTCTGCCTGAAACCTTAGTGGCGATGAACACTCTATCACGGATGCCCTTTACAGCCTTGCCCACCACATCCTCGGTATAGTATCCTTCTGCTGTGTCTATAAGAAAAGCGCCCATTTCGATTCCCTTGCGGAGAGGCTCAACGCCGCCGCTGTAATTCCAGGTGCCAAGCCCTATCTCAGACAACATTACTCTCGAAGCGCCGAGGGGTTTTAGTTCCAAGTTGAACCGCTCCTTTCAGATGACTATCTCATCTTTGCATTATGTGGGCTATCAATATTAAAGCTAACAAGAAATCGAAGAATATCAAAGTGATATTTCTGGAGAGAGTGATACGTTTCTAAGGGCTACTCGAAGTGGGGTTAGTTGATCTCCATTTACTGCACCCTGGCACACCAGCAAAATGGGTGCGCCAGGCAGGTTCATCGATTTTAGTAAGTTCGGGAGATTACTTTGGGTTTGTTGCTTGAACCATTCCACCGGCTACTGCTTTCTTAACGAACTTGCCTTGACTCTGTTGCGACCTTACGTCGTTTTCCGCAAGAATAGCCATGACAGGCGCTGCTATGTAATCAAGGCTACGCAAGAGAATTCCTATGAGCAGCATGAGATGGAGTCCTGACTGAGGGAGAAAGGTTAAGGCGATAGTTACGAATAATACTAAAGCTAATCCGATCGCAAGCTCGGTCTGAGCAAAGGTCAGAGCGCCTAGACCTAACGGAAGGGTCTTAAATTTATTGGTTCGTTTCCATGGTATTTGAGGAACGAAAAGCGCCTGAATGCTCGCCATGTTATATGTATGGTTTAGCGCTCTATTTGCGATGAGGGCGCCTAACGTGTCCTTCAAGGAGCATTTCAATAAAACATGGTAAGACAGCCACCAAAGCGCAAGACCTGCAAAAAGTGTTAAACCGGATGTGATCCATAATGCTTGGGGGATTTCCACCACCTCGCCATGCAGAAGCATTGAGATCACCGCGGCTATACCAACCGGAATTAGTAGAAACCCTAAAGCTATGTTTAAGTAGCCGAGCCCATGATTTAAATGGTGTATCTTCTGTAAGACGGATAGAGCGGAGGGATGAGCTAAAAACTTCGGCAGATATAGACGGAAATGGCGTTTGAGTTCCTGCACCGGTCCGAATGTCCATCTGAAGCGCTGTTTCTTGTAACCGTTGAAGGTTTCCGGGATTATTCCCCGCCCAAAGGTGACGTTTGTATATACTGATGAATAACCGAGGGCGTGTATTCTGATAGAAAGCTCCGAGTCCTCAGTCGCGCACCATTCGGCCCAGCCGCCGGCATCTTCAAGTGCCTTCTTTCGAATCAAACACATAGTCCCGACTGTCAAAGCCGCATCGCGCTCGTTGAGGCTTGGCATGGTAGTTTCAAAAAAGTATTTGTATTCCCAATAGCACATCCTCTGGTACACGCTGTTTTCCCACTCTCTGTAGTCATGAGGCGTTTGAACGAACCCAATTTTTGGGTCCTCAAAATAGCCGACCAAATTTTCCAGAAAATCGGGTTCCGGCTGATAGTCGCAATCAAGAACTCCAACAATCTCGGCATCGGGCGTCGTATGGCGCAGGGCAAAGTTTACAGCTCCTGCTTTTGCCCCTGATAACGGGTCTACGTGGAAAAAGCGGAACCTTTCTCCAAGACGAATGCAATGTTCCTCGACAGGCTTCCATAGATTCGGGTCTTTTGTGTTGTTATCTATGACAAGCACCTCGAAGTTGGGGTATCTCAGGTTTGCAATCGTATCCAGGGTTTCTATTACCATGTCTGGGGGTTCGGAATAGGCAGGGACGTGTAGAGAAACCTTCGGGTAGTGTTTGAGCTGTCGGGGAGGCAGGGGCGAACGAGGTCTCAACCATGTTTTTCTGCACAGCACCTCCCACTGCTCGAAGGTTGATACAAGACCCGCAAATAAGCTCACGATAAGGAGCGGGTATCCGGAAAACATCAAAACGCGAGTAATCGTGCTCACGTCTATAGTTGAGATAAACCAAGTTCCCCAAATCAAACCTAGCACCATGAGGAGCAGGTTTGTCGTTATTAACAACCGCCCGGCAACGGTGAAGTTCTTGAGTACGCGGTGTGATAAAAGGTTAAGAACCAGTCCCAGGGGCAGGAATGACAGGACATACCAACTTTGTTGAGTCAGAAGCCAGGTGCCGAATGCGGCAACTAAGTTGACTTTAAGGTATGCCAATGACCTAAAAAGTTCTTGTTCTCGGCCCCATAGGTTCTGGACTACTACTAATATAACTGCTACTGCTAAACTGAAAGCGGAATAAATCAGACCAACCGTAGCCAGCTCGCCAAAATCATGCATTTCGATACGTAACCCCCGGCATGTGAATTAATGGGTATAAAGCAATAGAAAGGGTGGGTTTCCATCCTCCAGGTTTTTCAAGAACACTATGTTTAAATCTTCCAAGTTAATCCTTGCAGGATACAGCTCTCGTGGCGTTTCTTTAAGAGTTACAAGCAATTGCAAAATATGTACCAAGGCTTTTTGCAATTGAGTTGCCTATAATATGTAGTGTTTACTATAAGTTATGTTTTTCATTGAACAGTTAACGGTGACTACGGATAGATTGCGTGTGCAAGGGCGCACAATTTGCACTGTGTAAGTTTACACATTTTGTGAAGTTAATCTTGGCTTGATAAATTTTGAAGAGAACGAAAGAACCGACAATTAATAGCTTGTCGGCGAGCCGGTTTTTAAGAGTTCTATCTGGAAAATGGATTGAACGTAACAGAGAGGATTATATATAATTGAGCTTGAATTAAATCATAGAGGACAAGGAGGCAGAGAATGAGATTAAAGGGGAAAACCGCCATAATAACCGGAGGGGGAGAGGGGATTGGAAAAGCCACTGCGCTTCTCTTCTGCAAGGAAGGCGCGAAAGTAGGGATTATGGGAAGGACGAAATCAAAACTCGATCGTGTAGTAAAAGAAGCTGAGGGTCCAGGAGAAGTTTTTGCATTAAAGGGTGATGTCTCAAAAGAAAAGGAAGTAAAAAGGGTTGTGAAGTCGTTTTACAACAGATACGGGAGAATCGACGTTCTATTTAATAATGCCGGGGTCATGGAACCGGGCACGGTCGTCACAACCTCCATGGAAGTTTGGCAAAGGACTATCGATATAAACGTGAAAGGGGTTTTTCTTATGAGTAAATACGTTGTTCCCTACATGATGAAAAGCGGAGGAGGCTCGATTATAAATAATTCCTCAGTGCTCGGTATGGTGGGCATGGAGAACGCGGTGGCTTACAATACATCAAAAGGCGCAGTAAGACAGATAACCAAAAGCATGGCGCTCGACCATGCCAAGCAGGGAATTCGGGTTAATTCCATATGCCCGGGATATATCAAGACCAAGATGGACCCGGAGTTCATGGGGAACCCGCCTGACGCTGAGGAACAACTCGACAAACTGGCTGCGAGCATGGTACCTATACCCAGGAGGGCGGAGCCCATTGAAGTTGCATATCTAGTGTTATATCTCGCAGCCGACGAATCAAAATATGTGACCGGTTCTGATTTTGTAATTGACGGGGGATGGACAGTGTATTGAGAACTAGAATTATGAGGCTGCCATAAAGCAAAGCATTTTTTAATCTCTTTGGCAGCGATTTACAGTCCTAGCGTGTTGAAGAAGTCCTTGACTTTTGACGATAGGGAGTCATCGGTCCTAATCTTTAAATAGAGGTCACCGGCCACCCCTCCATTCTTCCCCTGAGCACCGAGCCCCTTTAACCTCAATTGTTGTCCGTTCTTTATTCCCGGTGGTATTTTGACCATCAGTTCTTTTGGCTTTTCTCCATTTCTGTAAAGGTAATTTATTTGATCTCCTCTCTTGGCTTGCTGAGGTGTAATATAAACTATGTCGTGCGAATCAGAGCCTCTTTCCGGGATTTCTAATCCTGTGAGTTTCTTCAAAGCATATTGGGCTATCTTACCAAATATCCCGGATAGAATTGGCGTTTTTCCGAGACGATTGGGGTCTCCCGCTCTTTGCTGTACCCGTGGTCTTTCTTTTGTCGAGTCAAAAACGAAAAATCCTCGTACGGAGAAACCGGGGCCTCTGAACTCAAATGTTTGAGACTTGGAGCCGTAAAGGTCCCGGAAAACCTCGTCGGCATTTCTAAAGCCAAACTTTTTGGCAAACTCGTTGAAGATGCGGTTTATGTCTGAGCCCCTGAAGATGTCATCGTCTTTATAGTCTTGTCTGAATCTTTCATAACCTGAAGAACCATATTGATTATATAAGGCGTCGTATTGCTTCCTTTTATATGGGTCGCTCAATACCGAGTAAGCCTCGTTTATCTCCTTCATCTTCTCGGTGGCGGCGTTGCTGTCTTTGTTTCTGTCGGGATGGTACTCAAAAGCCAATTTGCGATAAGCTTCTTTTATCTGCTTTTGGCTGGAATTTTGCTCAATTCCTAGAATCTTGTAATAATCCTTATGCTGCATACTGTTATCCTCTGCATTATTTTACACTGTTTTTTCCGCGTGAGGATAAAAGTCGATATTCTCGTGAAGTTGTCTGCTTCAGAAATCAAGGTGCGAATTCAAGACTGGATTTAATATTATTGAGACGCCATTAATGGCGTCTCTACTCTAGGTCTACTCAATCCCAGGATTCCATTTATTGATAGCCAAACCCCATCTTTTAAACCAACAATCTGAACCGTGTTTCAGGTATAGTTAATATGAATATGTTTTGTATTCTTACTTCATTTCTTACTTAACTTGTAGTATCAATGAATAAAAAGAAAACCTTAACGTCTTTGCTTTTGGAGCATAGGTACTCGATGCTGGCGGGGTTTGTGGCTCTTTCTGTTGTGGACCTGTGTCAGCTTTCCATTCCGCTCATTATCCAGAAGGTAGTTGATACGCTGACGCTTAAGAATGCGGGGATTCAGGATATCACCAAATACGCTCTTTATATTCTGGGTCTTGCGGTCGTTATGTCGGTGTTTCGGTTTTTTTGGAGATACTTCATAATGGGTGCGGCAAGAAAGATAGAACAATCCCTGAGAAACCAGTTTTTCTCTCATCTTCAAGGGTTATCCTTTGCATTTTTCAACAAAATAAAAACCGGAGACCTTATGGCGCACACAGTGAACGATATAGAGGCCATAAGGATGGCGTGTGGATTGGGAGTGCTCATCGCATATGACGGAATTTTTCTTCTTATTTTCATAATCGCCGCTATGTTGTACGTTTCGCCGGAGCTTACTCTTTACGCTTTTATTCCCTTCCCGATACTTGGTTTCGTCATATTCAAATTTGGCAATATGATCGAGGAGCGTTTTGAAAGAGTTCAGGCTTCTTTTTCCGACCTGACTGAAAGCGCTAGGGAAACGATCTCAGGTATAAAGGTGGTTAAGGCGTTTGTGAGGGAAAAGGACGAGGTCAAAGACTTTGAATCCTCGAGCGCCGGATACTTAGACAAGAATTTGTACTTGATAAAAATCTGGGGGGCTTATCAACCCCTTATCACTTTTATTGCAGGTACGGGTATAGCTATATTTCTCTGGCTCGGGGGAAGAAGCACTATAACCCTTGATATTACTCTTGGTGACTTTGCCGCTATCTTGGCTTATCTGACTATGCTCTCATGGCCTATGATGGCTATGGGCTGGGCTGTTGACATCATCAAGCGTGGCAACGCGTCTATTAATCGTATAAACGAGATACTCCTCACACAACCTGAGGTCAGAGACGACCGTAATTCAGTCGAACTCGACATAAAAGGAAGTATCGAGTTTAGGAATTTGAGTTTTTCATATAATGGAAGAAAGACCCTAAACGGCGTTACTTTTAACATACCCATAGGTGCTACTTACGGAATTACGGGTGGAACCGCTTCAGGGAAAACCACTCTCTTTAAGCTTCTTATGAAGATTATGGAAGTTCCAGAAGGTCAAATATTTGTAGACGGGATTGATCTTAAAAAAATAAAAAAGGCAAGCTTGAGCAAGGCGATTGTTTTTGTGCCCCAGGAGACCACGGTGTTTAGCGGGACGATAAGGGACAACATCTCTTTTATGAATCCCGAACTATCCGACGAGGAAATAGAAGAGGCTGCTAAGCTGGCAGAGATTTATGAAGAGATAATTGAATTTCCTGGAGCTTTTCGGACAATTGTCGGTGAAAGGGGACTGAGTCTTTCAGGAGGACAAAGGCAAAGAGTTGCAATTGCACGAGCTATTCTCCTCAAACCAAAGGTTTTGATACTCGACGATGTTCTCTCCTCTCTTGATTTGAGGACGGAGAGCCTGGTGCTTAAGAACCTGCAAAAGGTCATGAAGGGACAAACACTAGTTGTTGTATCTAGCAGGGTTCCATCAATCAGCGGTTTTGAGAGGATAGCACTATTCGAAAAGGGCAGAGTGGTTGAGTTTGGGAATCACGATGAGCTGATGGCAAAGGACGGCATTTACGCCAGGCTTTATAGAGTGCAGACGTTTGAATGAGTTGTGATGCAGGATGCACGATACAGGATGGGTTATAAGAAGGCTTGCATGCATCTTGTATCATGTATCCTGAATCGCTTGTTGGCAAAGTACGACTATGTAGTAGCTAGCTATTACTGAGAGGAACTTTGGTGGGCCTTATAAATAGCGAAGAAGAAAAAAGAGACAAAAAGACCTACGACATCAAGATCATAAGGTGGCTATTTAATTTTGCCCTGCCCTACAAAAAGTTTTTGGTTCTCTCTCTTGTCTTTATATTCCTTACGGCAGCGCTTGAGCTTCTTGTTCCTTATATAACAAAGGTTGCGGTTGACAGCTATATATTCCCCTCATGGAGGAAAGCCAGATTTGACGGCCATAATAGAGAATTTGAGAAACAGCTAAAAGAAAAATATGCTTCATCGTTCTTTCAGTTGGATGGTGATTCGTATCTAATCGAACTTTCCAAAATTCAAAAAGAGGATAAAACCGACCTCGAAAAACTCGGATACATCTCTGATGACAAATATTTAGTCCTTGACCCAAGAACCTTTCAACTCGACGAGAAGACAAGGATCAATGAGATAATAAAAAATCATCCGACTTTATTTAAATCCGTAGGAGATTACTATTTTGCCGATTATTCTTCTCTCAATAACCTCAGTAATACCGAACTGAGGATTTTGCGAGGCAAAGAGATAAGCCAGGTAAATAATCTCGCAATCCAGCTCTTTTTAGCTCTTATATGTATTCTCGTCTTTACCTCTCTCTACACCTATTCTCTCAACTACTCAGGGCAGAGGATTATGCATAGCATTAGGGTTGACGTTTTCTCGCATATTTTAACTCTTCCTCAAACATTCTTCGATAAAAATCCTGTCGGAAGGCTCACGACCCGCGTGACGAACGACGTGAATGCGATAAACGAGATGTACACATCCGTGCTGGTACAATTCTTTCAAGATATTCTCGTCATTTTCGGAGTTCTTGTAGTGATGTTTTATATGAATAACACACTCACCCTTCTTATTATCGTCCTCACCGTCCTTCTCGGAATAGTAGCTGCGCTCTTCAGAATGAGACTCAAGAACGTTTACAGAAACGTCAGGAAGACGATTGCCAAGCTAAACGCATTCGTGCAGGAAACTATGAGAGGCATAGTTTTGATAAAACTCTACATAAGAGAAAAGGAAAACTTCGACAGATTCAAAGAGGTGAACAGGGAAAACTACGATGCAAACATGAATCAGCTTTTTGCGTTCGCTACGTTTAGGCCGATTATCGAGTTTATAAGTGTATTCGCCGTAGCTCTTATACTGTGGTACGGAGGTCTCAGCGTTCTCAGACTGGAGCTTACTCTTGGTGCTCTTATAGCTTATCTTTACTACGTCAGGATGCTTTTCCGCCCGATACTTGAGCTTGCTGAGAGATACAACATATTTCAGTCTGCTTCAGCGGCGTCTGAAAATTTATATGACCTTATGCAGCTTGTCCCTGAGCCAAAACAAGGAAAGAACATAGAAAAAGTCGCGGGCAAGCTGGAGTTCAAAAACGTCTGGTTCTCTTACAGTGGAGAAGATTGGGTTCTAAAGGACGTGTCTTTTAGCGTCAACCCCGGAGAGACCGTAGCACTTGTGGGGCTTACCGGCTCTGGGAAAACCACCGTGGTGAATCTCATTCTCAGATTTTACGAAATACAAAAAGGACAGATTCTATTCGACGGCCTGGATATAATGGAGTATAGCCCGGAGTTTTTGAGGTCGAATATATCGGCAGTATTTCAGGACCTTTTTCTCTTCGGAAAAGACATATCGGATGGCAACTATTCTGATCGCGATGGGTTTTGGAAAACAGATGATAGCGATGGTCTTATGAACCATAACGGAAGTTCTATATCTTCGGGCGAAAAACAGCTCGCTTCATTGGGAAAAGCGTTTTCTAAAGACGTAAGGTTTATGATCCTCGATGAAGCGACTTCTCATATAGATGCTCGGATAGAACTTAAAGTACGGGAAGCGGTTAAAAGAGGGTCGAATAGAAGGACGACTCTTATCATCGCGCACAGACTCTCAAATGTGAGAGAAGCGGATAGGATAATCGTTATTCACAAAGGAGAGATCTACGAGACAGGAACCCATACTGAGCTTCTAAAGAAAGAGGAAATTTACTACAACCTGTACAAACTCCAGAACGAGATACATCGCTTTTCTTCCTGAATTGTTGAATGGTAGATCGGAAGTTGATGAATGCCAATCGATAAAGATGAGAACATTGCCTATGCACGATACAAGATGCAAGATAGACGATTGATTAATCGTGTTTAATCTTGCATCTTGTATCGTGCATCATGAGTTATCCTATTATGCAATTTCCTTCTCTTTCAAGACAGCGAGATGAGCTTGTTGCACATTTCAAGAAGCGAGAGAGGGTCGCCGTAGACGATCTGAGCTTTGTCGTCTCGCCGTATCGTATCTCTCCACTTGGGGCGCATATAGACCATCAGGGCGGCCCCGTGCTTGGCATGACTATTGATGCCCATACACTTTTAGCGTTTATACCGAATGAAGAGCCTAGAATCCGTTTGTATAGCATGAATTACCCGGGTGTGGTCGAATTCAGTCTTGAAAAGATCAGAACCTCGAAGAAAGACGATTGGGAACGGTATGCGAAAGGCGCGGCTAAAATTATCTGCGAGAGAGGACAAATTGACCGTGGTCTCATCGGTGCGGTGAGTGGCGCTTTGCCCGCCAGCGGTCTGAGTTCATCGGCTTCGATCGGACTTGCCTACCTCCACGCATTGGCGAAAGTAAACGATCTTGAGCTTGGAGCAGATGATTATGTCGAGCTGGACAGGAGGTTGGAAAACGATTACCTAAAGCTAAAGAACGGAATCCTTGACCAGATGACAATCATCCATGGTCGAAAGGATCATTTGCTTCACATTAATACGGTTACCCGGGATGTTGAGTTATTTCCAAAACCTGATACGAAAGCTGATTCCCGAATTCTGATCGCATATTCGGGTTTTTCCCGCGAGCTCACAGGCTCTGGTTTTAATACAAGAGTGGAGGAGTGTTGTAATGCGGCAATGTTGTTAGGAATTATGGGTGGGATACGCACGGCAAAAATCCTATCGGATGTACCG
>Ga0187893_10008867_pt1 | contig 15706 bp, 16 predicted proteins | sample MA1701074metaG_FD_139574 | JGI IMG/M metagenome (GOLD analysis project Ga0187893, IMG submission 139574) | White microbial mat communities from a basaltic lava cave in the Kipuka Kanohina Cave System on the Island of Hawaii, USA - MA170107-4 metaG ... | reverse complement strand
GGTAGGCGCACCCCACGACCGCCGATCCACTGCGGATGGCAGCGGTCTCTTTGAACTCAACGGCTCGTGTTCCCAGCACCGCACCCTCGATCCGGTGCAAGGATGCCAGTGTGACCCATTCGAGCTCGCCGACCCAGGCCCCGGTGGACTCATTGAAGGTCGCGACCTTGAGCCTGAAAGGCCACACGTCGTTCTGCCTCCTTGCCTCTCCGACCAGCATGGCACCTTGGGAAAACGCGCGGCCGATGGACGGCGCCTCTGCCGCATCAAGGCGAGGCTTTCTTGTTTCTGATTTTTTCGGTGACGTTGCCGCTCCGGACGCCTCTCGCTGTCTGGCCCGCGCTATTCGTGGCGCATCTTCGGGCAAGATTTCAATGGTGGGCTGCTGCGGCCCCGGAGCCGGCCAGGGAACGATCAGCCCGACGAGTGCGAGGGCCAGGGCCAGGGCCACCGGAATGGCACCACTGAGCAAATACCGCTGCGGGATACTCGCCACCTTGAGGGGTGGCGGCGGCAGAGGACCCAGTCCCGCCCCACCCTGCCGCAGACCAGCCGGCGCGGCAGGGACCGCGGGAAGCTCCGGAGGAGCTGGCGGCGGCGGCGGTGGCGCAAGAGTCGCGATTGAAACGGCGGCGTTAGTCATTCGAAGAGTTCCAGTCGTACCGCGGTCGCATTGTCCGGACCGCCGTTCGCCAGCGCCAGATCCAGCACCCCCGGCGCATCCGGGGCACCGAGCGCGTCCTCCAGAGCAGCCTCGCTGCCGGCGGCGGCGAGGACGCCGTCGGTCACCAGGAGATAGACATCACCGGGCCAGGACTTCTCGGTGAGGTCCTCCACCAGGTCGGGGGGGAGCTGCGTCAGGTCCGCGCCGATCGCGCAGATCAGCCGGGGGACCCGCTGGCCCGAGCCGTCCGGTATCAACACGGTGTGATCCTCGGTCAGTTGCTTCCAGAGGCCATCACGCCTCCGGTAGCAGCGGGTATCGCCTACGTGCAACATGAGGAAGGCGTCCGCCGCCGCGAGCAGCGCGGTGCAGGTGGTGCCGCAGCCGCCCCACGCTGCGTCCTGGCGGCCCAGCTCCGACAGCTCGCGATGGGCGTCGCTCAGCGTCTCGGTGAGGCCGGCCGCCAGGTCCACGGCGGAGCACCCGGCCCACCAGCGCCAGACTGTGGCGGCCAGCCGCTCGGCCACCCGCCCGCTGGCCCGGTCGCCTCCCTGATGTCCGCCTATGCCGTCCAAGACTGCGGCGAGGAACGGCCGCGCGGCACCTTCCCGCTCCCAAGTGGTTTCGGCCGCACCATCCCGCACACATCGCCCCCCTAGCACCGCCATGTCTTCGTTGTGTGGCCGCGACTGCCCGCAGAGCGAAACGGCGCTGGCGCGGATCAAACGCGTGGCCGTCACGGGATCGCCTCGACCCGGAAGGTGAGCCCTCCCAGCCGCACCTGGTCGCGCCCGGGTTCCACCGGCTGGCTGGCATTCAGGCCGAGGGGCGCGCTGCTGAAGCTGCCGTCTGCGCTGACCCAGGTGGTACCACGCCCGGCGAGATCGGTGATACTCCAGCTGCCAGTCGGCCCCCGCCGGAACTTGCAGTGCTGGCGGGAGAGTCCCCTGTTGTGAAAGGCATCCAGCTGCAGGGCGAACGGTCCCTCCAGGCGGCCGATGATCGTGTCCGGGTCTACCTCGAGCGGCGCGAGCGGCTCGCCGCTCGTGACCACGAGCCGGAGCTTGCGGGCCAGCAGCTGGATGGTCGTGGCTTTGTCGCCGTGCACCGGGCCAGGCCCAGCAGGAGAAGGCGGTCCGGGGCCACCAGGCTTCAGACCGCCGCGCGGCGGTGGCGGTACTGTCGGGCGGGCGACCGCGCCGTCGACGGGCGCTCCGCGCGGTGTCGCGGCTCCACCCGCTCCCGATGGCCTCGAGGTCAGCGCGACGCCGTGGTTGACGCACTTCTGCCCCGGCTTGCCCAGCTCACCGCAGGCGGGACAGCTCGCGAGCGGCCGGCCGCACCCGTCGCAGAAGGCGCCGTCATCCGGCACCCGCGTCGCGCAGTGAGGACAGGGGGCAAGCGTCAGCATGCATTGCCGCGAGCGTCGAAGCCGGTTGGCACATCCTCCGCCAGCACCGTGCGCCGTTCCTCTGCAGCGACCGCTGCGAGGTGCTCGGCCAGCCTCGGCGCCAGGCGGCTGGCCAGCCGGTCGCGCATGGCGGCGACCAGGGCGTGCGCCATGCTAGCATTGCGGCTTGGCAGCAGTTCCGCAGCCCGAGCGCTCTTGAGCAGGGCCAGCAGCGCCGCGTCAGCTTCGGGGGTGAGGGTCAGCCTGGCTTCCTTCGCGACCTGGCGCGTGATGGAGTGCACGTCCTCGGGAGTGTAGTCTTCCAGTTCCAGGACGGTGCCGAACCGGCGGGCCAGTCCGTCATCCAGCGCCAAGAAGCCGTCCACCACGTGGGGATACCCAGCCACGATCATCACGAAGCGGCCCTTGGCGTCCACCAGATGGGACAAGAGCTCGCGGGCGACATCCACGCCCTGCGACTGTTCGATCAGTCCGGAGACCTCATCGAGGAAGAGGACCCCGCCGATGGCGCGATCCACCAGCTCGCGTACGGCCTGCGCCGCCGCACCTTGGATCCCCTTGATCAACTCCGTACCCCGCACCTCCTCCACGTGAGGCCGGGGCAGGAGCCCCAGCCCGTAGAGCAGCGATCCCATGACGCGGGCGACGGTGGTCTTGCCGGTGCCGGGGCTGCCCCGTAGCAGGATGTGCTCGAGTGGTGGCGCCACATCCGCCCCCTCCTGCAGCTCCGCCCGCCACAGCAGGAGGTTGCCGCGCAGCCGGTTAATGACCTCCCGCAGCCGCGGCTGGCCCACCAGCGTGTCTAGCTTCGCCTCGGCGTCGCCCAGCGCCTCCGCGGGCGTCTTGCCCGTGGCCGAGCGGGGGAGCTGGACGTCCGCCTCGGTGAGCAGATTCGGATCGGCCGACGGATCGTCGCCGATGCGGGCGACCTGCTGGGTAATGCAGGCGTTGAGGAACGCGCGCGCGCCGCGGGCATTCGCAAAGGCCGGCAGCGCCCAGCGGCGGAGCAGCCGCATGAGCTGGCGCATCTGCTTATCGGCGCCGGGGGTGAGGGTCTTCCCCGCGTCACGCGCCATGTCAAGGAAGATCGCGACCAGGGTGTCGGCATCGTAGTCGGCGAGCTGTATCCGGTAGTGCTCCGGGAAGCGGCTCGGCATTCCCAGGTCCAGTGCCAGCACACCCGGGAGGCTGTTGGTGTAGCCCCCCAGCACGCAAAGGAACTGGCCCCGCTCATTTTCGAGGCGGGGAAGCAGGGTGTTGAGGAGCTCGCGCTGGTAGTCATGCTGGCCAGCGTTCGCCATCTGGTGGGCTTCGTCGATGAACAGCACACCGCCTCTCGCCCGGTCAATCGCCTCATTGACGTTTCCGGAGGTCTTTCCCACGTAGCCGGACTGGAGTGAGGCGGGATTCGCATATTCCACCAGCCGCTCCGTCGGCAGGATGCCAGCCTTGCAGAACAGCCTCGGCAGCAGCTTGGCGATGGTAGTCTTCCCGGTCCCCGCGTTCCCCGTAAGGAGCATGTGTCCGTCCAGCACCGGCCGGCGCGGGTCGCGCGCCTTCCGCTCCTGCGCCGCTCCGAGGAGTCGCTTCAGCTGCTCCCGTACTACGTCGATCCCCTTGAGAGCGTCGAGCTGGGCGAACAGCTCCTCAAGCGACACGGGCTCGTCAACTGGGCCGGGAATGTCGGCTTCGATCAGGGCACCGGCGGCGGCGCCGGACAGCCGGGCCCGCGCGGCCTGGGTGGTCTGCTGCACCAGCTCCTCGACCGCGTGGCCGTGGCGCCGGGGCAGGTCCACGGCGTTCACTAGGTGGCGGGACCGGGCCGTGAGCCGGATCCCCGCGGGGTCGTCCAGGGACCACCCATGCGCCAGGAACCGGCGGCGGGCAACCTCCGCCACCTGCTCGGCCGACCAGTCGTCCAGCCGGACTATCTCGCCAAAGTGGCGCGGCAAGGCGGCGTCGGGGCGCAGGAAGGGGGCGAACGGGCCGGGGTGGCCCGTCACGACCACGAGGGGATCGGATCCGTCGCCTCGGTTGGCCAGCGCGTCGAGCAGGTCGAACAGCGCCTGTTCCCCACCGCTCACCACGTCCGGGGCCGGCAGGAGCCGGTGCGCCTGATCCAGGATCAATGTGCCGCCGGCGGCGGTCGAGAGCAGATCCTCGGGCTTCTGCGATCGGATCTGGAGTGCAGTGACGATCGTCGCGCACTTCCGGGTGAGCCCAACCTGTTCGGCGCAATCGGCGATGGCCATGGCGAGACGGGACGTGCCGGCGCCGGGTGACCCCAGCAGGAGCCGGTGGGAGCGCACCGCGTGTCCCTGCTTGCGCACCAGTACCGCGTCGGCCAGCTGGGCCCGAATGGAGGTCGCGATCGCGTCGATCCCGACCAAGTCGGCAAAGGGATCGCCCCTCATCGACAGGCGCTCGCCACAGCCCTTGCAGAACCGCGCTGCCTCGCGGTTGGCGGTGGCGCAGCCGGGACAGGTTTCGCCGGTGGGTGGCGCCGCCTGTACGGGGCTGCCCGGAGTGGTGGCCGTCATGGCGCTTGGCCCGAGCCGCCGGGGAAATTCCCCCAGCGCGGATCCCGCCCTAGCTGGACCTGCGCCGGATCGGCCGCCAGCCCAAGCACCGCGTGCAACATTAACCAGCGCTCCCCGAGTGAGGCGCGGGCGAGCGCCTCCGCGTCGTCGCAGGCCTTGCGCGTACTCGCCGTCAGCTCAGCCGGCACCATCCGCGCCTCCTGGGTGGCCCTATCAACGACCTGACGGGCGTGGCGCCAGCGGAGAAACAGCGCCACACCCAACCAAGCGGCCAGGAGTACCCCGATCGCGGCCCGATTGACTGGGAGGCCGTACAGTCTCAGTACAAACGGGGCTTGGTCCACGGCGATGACTCCGCCGATTGCCGCGATCAGGGCAGCGAAGCGGCCGAAGAAACTGCGAGTCGCGACCCACCCGGCAACGCCGACGAGAAGCTGTCCAGTGATCAGCGCCACGAGGACCGGCCACGGCTGCCTCGCCTGCTGGAGGTGCTGGATGTCGACCGACGCGGCCCAGAACAGTGCCGCGCCGAAGCCGGTTACCCCAACCAACAGGGCCACTCCGCTCCGATAGAGCTTTTGCACCAGCGCGGGTTGGCTGGCCTTGAGACCGGCGAGGACCTTCTCGTGGGGCGTACCCCGCAACTCGATTGCCTTGTCGTTGATGACCCGCAGCCGAGCATCGCGGGTCTTCGCCTCCTCCGATGCCAGCTCCTGTTCCAGCGTCTTGCGACGGGCGTCCTCTGCCGACCAACGCGCCAACGCCGGAATGCGGAACCCGGAAAGAGCCCGCTGCATCTCGTTCCGCCGTGCGATGACCTCGGCCAACACATTGGGTGATGCCTTGTACGCAGCGAAGGCGTCGCGCACCGTGTCGCTCAGTTGGCCGCCGATCCAGGCCAGCGATGCGTCCCACCAGCTCGGAGCGCTGGCTCGCGCGGCCAGAGCTGCGAGCGTAAAGGCCGTCACGGCCTCCACCGCCACCAGATTGCGGTTTCCCTCGGGCGCCGTATCGCGGATCGCCACTAGTTGCTTGACCGCCGCCTCGCCCGCCGCCTGCAGCACCACAGCATCCGCCGGATCGCCCGACCATGGCGGCAAGGCTGCGAAGCAGGTAGCGAGAACCGCAGTGAGGGGCTTGAGCGTGCCCTGCCACTGGTTGGCCAGCAGCGCGATCACCACCTGGCGCCGCGCGCCGACCTGTGGCCTATCGGCGAGCCAAGCCAGCGCCGCCGGCTCGAACCGCCCGTCCTGAACTACCTGCCACCAGCCGTGCATGAACCGCCCGAGGCGGGCGGAGTCACCCGCAGCACCCGCCCACAGCTCCTCGCGCCAGGCGTCCTCCGGCTCGGCTAGGGCCAGGCCGCAGATCGTGGGCGCCTCGTTGAGGGCACAGGCGATCCACTCGCTCGCGGTAAGGATGGCGATGGTCTCGCGATCCAGCGTCCGCAGCCGCCCCACCCGCTCCGCGGTCCCGGGCAGGTGGGTATCCAGCCACAGCGTCAGCGGGTCCGCAGGATCGAGCAGCTTGCTGAAGTGCTCCCCAGCCCGCGCCTCGAGTCGGGAGAGGAAATCGTCGAGGTCGGCCACCACCGTACCGTCGCTGTCGGTCCACGAGCCCGCCGCGGCGTACTGCATGAGATAGTGCCGAATGACCGCCGTCGCTTCGGGCTTCCCCTGGCGCACGTCGGCATCCAGCTCGGCCATCGCCTCGCGCAGTTCGCGCTCGGGGCGGGTGGTGAGGTACAGCCAGAGGGGGTGAGCCGGATCCACGAGCCCCTTCGGGCGTGCCGGGTCACCTTCCAGCCAGGCGCTCAGCTCGGCGTAGTCACTGCACACGGCGCCGTCGGGCGCGGCGAAGGGGAGGGTCGAGTCCAGCAGGTACGCCGCCTTCTGCCGTCCGGCGGCGCGGTTCTTGGCAAACTCCTTTTCCACGATGTCGGTCAGGTCGGCCACCAGCCCCGCGTCGGCGCTGGCCCACTCCCGCATGTTCCAGGCATAGAGGAACCGCTCTCCCGCCGCCGGCTCGTCGCGCAGGAAACGGGCGAGCCCGGCCGGCGTATCCACCTCATAGGGCGCACCCTGGGCGGGGCGAACGGTGAGGCGCTGATAGGAGACGGTGCGCACCGCCGCCGCGCGGGGAATCTCCTGGTCCGAGAGCCAGCGCTGGATCCCCTCGTACTTGAGCCGGATGTTGGCCGGCAGGAGCAGCGCTTCGACCAGGCTGCGGAAGTCCTGGGGGAGATCGTCGGGCACGGGCACCGCGCCGCGGGACTTGAGGGCGATCTGGTCCACTTCCCGTCCAACGAACGGGTGCTGGCCCGACCACAGGGTCAGCACAATGATGCCGAGCGCGTACAGGTCGGCGGGCGGTCCGACCACAACCCCCTCGCCCATCGGCAGATGTTCCTCCGGCGCCATGAACGGAAGCTTGCCGCGGATGGTACGGCTCTTGGCCGCACCGCCGCTCAGGACGGAGGAAGACCCCAGGTCGCTCAGCACCAGCCGAGTGCGGGCGGCGTCGAGCCAGAGGAAGTTGTCGGGCGACACGTCACGGTGCACCACGCCACCGGCGGTGTGCAGCGTGTGCAGCGCTTCCGCCGCCTGCTTTATGATGCTCTTGAGCCGGGCTGGATCGCGAAGTGGAGCGGGGGCGGCGTCCGACCCGCCGGCCAGCGGGCCGCCCTCGGCAAAGGTGAGCAGTTCCCACGCCCGGGGCTCACTGTGCGGATCGGCGTCAAGCAGCGCGATGATGGCGGAGCGCGGCAGTGCCCGCCAGCGATCCAGCACGTCCGGCTTGGGCCGGGCCCCCTGGTTATACAGTTTGAGCACCGTTTCCGCGGCGGGGCCTCCGGTCACGACGTACAGCTCGGCCTGCCCGCCCACGTAAAGGAGGCGCTTGATCGTGAGCCGGTACCTGCCCAGTTCGAGCGTCTCCCCGGGAGAGTAGCTTGACTGCCGCGCGCCCGCCGGGGCGCGGACCGGGTCGCCGCCCACCGGCTCCGCAGTAGTCGCCACCATGCCATGCGCCGGCATCATCGTCGTGGCCAACTCGCGGTGTGGCGGGGTGGGAGGCGAGCCGTTGACCGGAGTCGGAGTCGCGTTCGGGCTCATACCGTGAACTCGGCGGAACGCTCGTTCACTTCGGTGATGACCTGGGTAATGGGAACCCCACCTCTGCTCGGATCGGCGCACATGTTCATCCCACCAGGCATCGAGTGCTCGCAGTCGAATGCGTGGCAACGCCAGGCGATGATCTCCAAGCGTTCACTGATCATCCGGAACCGGAGCGCCACCTGGAGCGCCGTGCCCGCAGCCCGAGCCTGCTGGGCATTGGGAAATGACCGACTCGACACCGCGTTCAGCGAGTCCTGCGCGGCCTGCTGCGCGAGCGCGCGCACCCGGGCCTTCTCCTCCGCGCTCTTCGCGCCCCGTGCGGCGGCGCGGAGTGCGGCGAGGCTCCGCCGCGGAGCGGCGGCGGGAAGGGCGGAACGGGCGGGAGAGGCGGGAACGGCTGAAGCGGCCGGGGCCGCTTGAGCCTGCGCGACGTCCGACGAGGGCACTCCTGCTCCGGTTTCAGTCCCCTCAGTCCAGCCCGTTCCGCCCTTCCCGCCTTGTCCGCCCTTTGCGCCCTTGCCGCCCGCAATCTCGACCGCCTGAAGTAGCGCCCCGATCTCGTCTAGTTCCGCAAAGGCCCCCGCGACCTCGGCGTCGTTCTCGAGCCGGGCCAGTTCCGTCGCGGCCCGCGGGGTAAGGCCGGCGCCGCAGGCGGGATTGGGGCAGAAATCAAACCGGCTGAACGTGCCACAGGCACCGCACACCACACCCTCCGGCGGCAGCCCGCATTGCCGACAATATGCCTGGCCCGGCGAGAACGGATCGAGACAGAACACGCAGTGTCCCGGGTAGAGATGGGCGGAGCACGACTCGCAGAAGTCACTGGCTTCGCTCTGGACGGCGGCCCCACAGCGGGGACAGGCGGTCGCCAGCCTTCGGGCCGGGGGAGAGACGACTTGGCCAGTGGTCTGGGTCGCGGGGGCGGCAGCCCGAGCATCTTCGGTGGTCATGGACGTTCGCGGGGGCCTGGTAGGTGGAGCGCGTCCGTGGAGCTTGCTGCCAGATTCAACAGTTCTTGCTCTCCCCGCCGCAGGCTCTCGTTGTGGTAGGTGAGGTTCGTTCGACGTTCCTTCTCCGCTAGTTGAACAAGTTGGTACAGGCTGGCTAGCTGTCGTTTGTACGCTGTACGCCACTCGCCTGGGAATGCCTCAAGACGGGCTTTCAGCGGGCGCAGCTCTCTCTCGGCCGCCTCCCGCTCGCTCCCGCGGCTATCCTGGGTGGGAACCTCGCGCCTCGTGGCTCCTCGGCGTGCTTGCGGTGGCGTGCGTTCGAACTCGCTGTCAAGCCCCCGCGGTCCCGCGCGAAAGTCCGCAGCCCACTCCACCCGTTTCTTCTGGGCAGCCACCATTCCTTGGCGCAGGCGCTGCTCTTCACGTCTGGCCTCTTCCTCCTGTCGACGCCGCTCCTCCTCCAGCTGTCTTTGCCGCTCGCGTTCGAGACGCGCCCGCTCCGCTTGGGAAGGTCTGTAACCCGCGTACCCTTCACTACTCATGGCCCTCTCCTTCGCCATCGAGTGCCGGCTTACCTGGGGAAAAGCCCCCTTGCGATCAGATAGAAACCGCCCATGAGCAGGGCCAGCATCCCTATGTAGACCACCAAGGCGACGAGTGAACCTCCTTCAGTAACGCCGAGCGAGATTCCCAGCAGTAACACCGAAACGACCGGTAGCGCGACCCGTAAGGTGACCCTGAAGAGCCTCCAGTAACTCCCGCGGGTCCGCCCAGCAGCAGCCAAGGCCGCGATACCAAACAACACCAGCGCAGCGTGTTGAACCGAGATCTGGCCGCGGAGCGTAGCGCCCACAACCAGCGCGGCTACCGTGAAGAACATCAGCAACTGCCACACGTTGGTAAACGGCCTCCTTGCAGACGCTCAGTCTTACTTGTTGTATAGCCAAGCCTCCGCCCGATTCATGGCGTCAGCAGCAGAGGAGGCTTCCCCGACCCGTGTCCAGCCCCCGTAGGACACATAGACATCCCTGCTCGATTGATCCCACTTTACTTCATAGCTCTTGCCACTTTTACGCGCTTCCACTCGTCCGATTACGGTGGCCGACATGCAAGCCTCCCTTCCTCAAAAGTCCCGTGGCCCTCACGCCTTTTTAGACGGGGCTCCCGGCGCCCTTGCCGCTACACTCCTTGCACCTAGGCATCCGATCCCTCCCTTCCTTGCAGTCCTCGCACAGCGCCAACGACCGTCTCCTGCAACGCCCGTTCCTTCTCTTCGTCGACCACGAAAACGATAACGCTGAACTCGAAGAAACGCGGAGCCTCCACAGGAACGAGTTGGGGCTTGATTCGCTTCAGCATCCACACAAGAGGATCGCCCACGACGATGAAGAGAGAGAAGGCAATGCTTATGAACCCCGCGAAGGGAACGCCCAAACGCGAGAGCAACCCAGAAACCAGGCCCGCTGGCAAAAAGACAAACAAGTATCCCAAGGGCCACACGACCGGGTAGAACAGGACCACTCCCAGTGGCGGGGCGCCGGCCGGATCAGCTCCGCCCAGTAGAAGGACAAGCATGAGGGTGCCCCAGACAATGCCCGCGCACAGCGAACGCAACAGGTTGTGGAGAATTGTTGCGCGCCACATGACAATGTCAAGGTCCCGCTTCCATGAGAACTCGCTCATAAAGTCGCCTCCTTCATGGCTAGGTGGCACTGCCTGTCATCGAGTTCCCGCGTTCCACCGTTTTGCGGAGCACATTGCCCACTGAGCGCCGAGCGTTGGCTTCGCGTGTCGGGTACTCTATGTAGACCTCCTGCTCACGAGCTGATACGCAGTCGGACCGGCGCCTCAGCCCGGCTTCCGATTCCCAGCGCGCGTCCTCAAGTCCTGCAAAAGAAAAGACCGACCAAGCGGGTATCCCACTCAGTCGGTTTCGCGATTCGCTCCCCTCGAGGCATAGGCGAGCCGCACGACAAGGCGCCTCGGGGTTCATAGCATCTGAGTTAACGTTCCAATATGCTCCCTAGAGGGTCGGTCGCAAGAGCGGGTGAACGAGCCACGCGTGACCAACGCGCGGCGCTCGCATGTCTCAACTAGTCAACGCAATGCGAGCCCAGATCTCTCGCATCCACGGCCCCCTGATTGACCGTTCAGGGGGTCGACCCGGGGCGTCGAATGACTGCGGGCCGCCAGTCCTACCGCCGACCTCCCCGAGACGCTGAGACCTCGCCCTCGTACAGCTCCAGCAACTGTTGGTACTGACTCCCGCAGAGCAGCGCGCGCAACGTTGACGTCTGCCGTAGCTGACGTTCGAATAGGCGCTTGGTGGCCGCGCTCCCGAAAGGGTAGTCGTAGGTGGACGCCCAGCGCTCCATATCCCCGTCCGCACGCTCGATCGCCCACGCATCTGCGGCAAGCCACCATAAAGCATCACGTGCGGTGGGTGCTGCTCTCTTGTCCGTTGGTGGGGTTACGATGACGAGGTGAATCGAACCAGCTTCCGCTCCGGGACCGGTCAGCGTGACGAGGAAGTATTCGTCGGCGTCGACCGGTGACGCAAGCACATCTCGGGGAGCAACAGAGATCGCTTCGACCGAGAGGCGCAGCTCGCACTCAGAGGCGAATCGCTCGAACGGGTCGGACACTGCCCCCATCATACCGCGCGAGGAGGTACGCATGATCGGACCGACAGTACAGCGAACCCGTCCCGAAGGCCAGCCCTGATCATTCCCTCACATCTCGTCGTCGCGTCCGAGTGCGACATCCTGCGCCATTTGACGCAACTTACGCGCGAGACTGAACTGTGCACCGGTCACCACCAGCCTCAGACGATTGAACTCGGGCGGGGACAGCTCCCACAGGCCGCGCGCCAGCGCCCGCTCCAGCAGGTGGAGACTGGGCGAACGCTGCTCCTCGTCACGAAGCTTACGTAGCCTCACCTGAATCCCCTCAAGGTCCGCCCGCACTGTCGCGCGCGCGTCCGCCGGCTCTTGATCGCTGCCGTCTACTGCAGGCGCGCCCGACTCCTTGCGGCGGCCGTTCCGAGCGTGGGCGATGGCCGTTCTGAACGCTCGCTCGGCGTCGATCAAGTCGCGGCCCGCCGCAGCAGCGGCGCCCACCGCCGAACGCCCTTCCGGCGTCAGCAGGTCACCGAATCGCTCTGGCGTGTCTCGCAGGTCCCGTACTGCTGTCGCCGGTTCTCGGCCGGCCCCTCCAAGGAACGAGCCGAGCGCGTGTTCAGGATCGCGATACACAGCGCGAAGGGACTGGTTGAGTTTGTCGAGGGCACGCCGGGCTCGCTCGGCCGCGGCATCGAGCTGCGTGATCCTCGCCTGTGCCGCCGCGACCTGCAACTCGCCGTTGTACCGCTCGCGACCGACCTCCACGAGTCGCTCGTATGTCTGAAGATTGTGCGCCAGGCCCTTCGTAACTTCAGCGCCGGACGCTAAGCGCTCCGAGAAACGACCAGGCACGCGCCGAAGGCCGAGTGCTTGTTCTTCCTCGCACAGTACCCGCTGGATCGCCGGATAGTCCTGCCACCGGCTCCAGGCCCTCCCGGTTTCGGGATGAACCCGGTTGACCATGAGGTGCAGGTGGGCGTGCTCACGGTCCGCGTGTGCGACAATGAGGACTTGGTGCTCCTGCAACCCTAGTGTTTCCAGCACGCGGTCGGCCACCCGTTCCATCGCACCGCGGTCCACGGCATCGCCCGGATCGAAACTCAGCGCCAGGTGATATACGGGCTCCTTGACGCGGACGTTCTGACCAGCTGTCGCGCGCATGATCCTGGCAGCGAGCTCGGGATCGTCCGTGGGGAGATTGCGGGACGCAACCCATGCGACCCGATTCTGTTCCTCTCCCGTGCGCCCCTCGGACAGGTAGCGAGCGAGCACGCGAAAGCTCTTGTTGCTGCTCGATACGCCGATCATGCGCTATTCGATTTCGCGGATGGTGTCGAGTAGCTCGGAAAGGGCCGCGTCGAACTCCGCGGCAGCAGGTAGGTTCTGCTCGGTCGCTGTCCGAGCGAGGGCGCGCAAGCGGGTGCCTAGGCGAGCGAGGTGGTGAATGATCGTGTCGCCGACCGTGCCGTTCTTCATCCTCGGACGCGAGCCGAGAGAAGCCTCACGGATGAAGCACGCCACCGGCCGGCCTGACGCCTGCGCCTGGTCGACCACGTGCTCCAGTTCCGAAGGTGTGAACCGGATGAGCTTGGCGATCGAGCGTCGCTCTCCGTTGACAACGACCATCCCCGAGGCTCCCCCTTGTCCCTCCTCATGAGGTACTAGTCGAGCGCCCGCTCCGTTCTCCGAGATATCGCAGTCGAGCACCCCGGAATAATTCGATGACTAGCCTGTTGGCTACCAGGGCAGTACTTAGCAAGGTGGAATTCGACATGACCGAGAATCAGCCCCAAGCCGGCCAGCCGCCGGATGCTCACACGGACGTCACGGCGAGTGAGGTTGCCAGCTATGCCTACTGCGCCAAGGCGTGGCACCTCCGGTACGTGCTAAGGAGGGAGCCCTCGAGGCAGGCGTCCGCGCACCAACAGACGGGCGTCGTCGCTCACGAGATCCACGGAGTGCGCGTAAAAAGGCTGGCGTGGCTCGAACGTCGCGCCCCTATCCTTGTCCTCGGTCTCGGCCTTCTCGGAGCCGCGCTGATGGTACTCGCGCTTCTTTGGTCGCACCTCGGACGGGTCGTGCGGTGATCCTGCGATACGTCGTCGCCGGGCTCGCGGCCGGGGCGCTCCTGGGAGCGTTGGCCGTCTACCTCGCGTTACGCTGGTACCGCGAACGAACCGGCTTCGCCGCCGGCGAGCCGGGCACGGGCCGCGTCATCGCATCAGATACCGGTGTTGAGGCTTCGATCTTGCTTCGTGACCCTCAGCTGGGCCTGCGCGGCCGGCCTGACTATCTCCTCGAATTCGAGGTCGCTGGTCACCCTCTGTACGTGCCTATGGAGCTCAAGCCCGGCCGTCGATCTCGCCGCGTCTACGAAAGCGACGCACTGCAAGTGGCCGCCTACCTGATCGCACTGCGGGCCACGGCCAAGGATGCGGCTGCTACGTTCGGGTACCTCCGCTACGCCACCGGAACCTTCAAAGTGGGGCTGAGCGGGGAGCTGGAGGACCGACTCCACGCCATCGTGAACGCGATCCGTGCCGGTCGCAGCGCACCCACGGTCAATCGCAGTCACTCGATCGTGCAACGCTGCGTGAACTGCTCCGTCCGTGAGCACTGTAACCAGGCGCTTGGCTGAGAACGCTCCTCGAGATCACTGAGTACAGAATGACAGGAGGGCGCCGCCGGCTCCGGGAGACCGGTGGGCGGCGCTTTGACGAACATCATGCAGGTTCCACCGTGACACGCGAGAGTTTCGTCACACGTTGGCGCGGGCGCCGCGACGAGTTGGCCCGGCTCGGCGCGCACGTCGACGGTGCCAAGCTCTGCGACGAGCTCCTCGCCGACGTGGAGGCCATGCTGACCAGCGAGGACGAGGCCCTCCTTGGTCTCCACGAGGCGGCTGCCCGCTCCGGGTACTCCAGAGACCATCTCCGTCGGTTGCATCGCTTGGGCAGGCTGCCTGCGCGGCGTGACGGTCGGCGCCTGTTCTTCCGCGCTGGGGACCTACCCAAGAAAGCAAATGTCGTTGACGTCCGACCCCTCCACGCATACGATCCCATTGCCGATGCTCGGCGGGTCGCCACCCGGACCTGATGAGGAGGTTCGAATGGCTGAACGGCGACTCCCAATTCCGGAACGCCCCTGGCACCGGAGCAAGAGCGGTTGCTGGTCCCTCTCGCTCGGCGTCAGGGGACTGAAAGTTCGGGTCGAGCAGCGCAAACCAGGTGGCACGTTTCAACGCGTGTTTCGAGTGGGCCGGCGCATGACGTATGCGTCGCTCGGCACTATCGATCGCCAGGAGGCGCGCCAGCTCGCGATCGACTTCATTCGTGAGCTCGAGAAGGGTAGGAAGGTCAGCCTGGCAGAGCCGCTGACGCTCGAAAAACTATGGGACCGTTACCAGCAGGAGGCGTCGAGCTACCGCGGAGTCCTCGAACGGACGAGGAAGCAGAAGCAAGCCGATGCCCGGCTGCTCATTGCCGGTCTCGGTGCAACGAGGCGGGTCGATCACCTGAGCAAGAACGACGTAGAGCGGTACGTCGCGGTGCGTCGGACTGGACACGGGTGGCCGGATGGTCGCGAGACCACACCGGTGCGAGCCCGGACGATCCAAGGCGAGATCAAGCTGTTGCGCCAGATGATCTACTGGGCCACGAACGAGCGGTTGCCGGACGGTTCCTGGTTGCTCGAGAACAACCCGCTTCGCGGTGTGAAGTTGCCGAAGGAAGAGGACCCGCGCCGGCCGATCACGACGTATGACCGGTTCCTGAAGCTCAGGGAGGCCGCGCAGGAGATGGCGGCTACGGCGCCGCAGCAGCGTGGGCGCGACCGTTGGAAGCGCTGGGAAATGGCGCTCGTGCTGGCGGAAGCGACCGGGGCGCGCATCGGGGCGATCAGTGGCCTCCGTTGGTCGGACATCAGCTTCGACCCGCCGGAAATCAAGTTCAAGGCGGAGTTCGACAAGCGGGGCCGCGACCGGGTGGTTCCGATCCCTGAGGCGTTAGCCGAGGAGCTGCGGGCCTTCAAGGTGAAGTTCGCGGCGGTTGGTGACGGGTGGTTGTTCCCGTGCGCCGACAAGGACGATCATTGGCCTCGGGAGATCTTCGGCGAGCTGTACGACCGCGTCGAGCGGCATGCGGGTCTGCCGCACATGAAGGGCGGTCGCTTCCATCCGTTCAGGAGAAAATGGGCCACGGAGCGGAAGAACATGTCGCTCGTGGACGTGATGGCGGCCGGCGGGTGGCGCGACGCGCAGACGCTCCACAGCTGCTACCAGTTGGCGACCACGGACGGCATGCTCGAGGTGATGAGCACGCCAGTGAAGCTCCGGGAGCGGAAAGTCAGTCGCCAGTAGGGATCAGACAGCTCGAGAGCGAGGACGCATGAAGGGTCAGAAAAAGG
>Ga0187893_10008866_pt1 | contig 15708 bp, 15 predicted proteins | sample MA1701074metaG_FD_139574 | JGI IMG/M metagenome (GOLD analysis project Ga0187893, IMG submission 139574) | White microbial mat communities from a basaltic lava cave in the Kipuka Kanohina Cave System on the Island of Hawaii, USA - MA170107-4 metaG ... | reverse complement strand
GGCGAGGTCACGCGGGCCCAGCTCCAGCCGCAACGGGACGCCCTTCAGCTCCCACTCGACCGCGCGGCGACCGAACGATTGGCTGGTCCGGTCGTCCAGCCGCGCACGCACGCCCACGTCACCAAGCGCGGCGACCAGCTTCCCGCACGTCTCGACGGCCTCTTCTTTGACCGCGACGACGACCGCTTGCGCGGGGGCGATCTTGGGCGGCAGGCGCAGCCCGTTGTCGTCGCCGTGGCACATCACCAGCGCGCCGACGACGCGCGTTGACACACCCCACGACGTGGTGTAGGCGCGCTGGCGCTGGCCTTGCGCGTCGGTGAACTCGATGCCGAACGCCTTGGAGAAGTTCTGGCCGAAGTTGTGGCTGGTGCCCGACTGCAACGACTTGCCGTCGCGCATCAGCGCCTCAAGCGTGTAGGTGAGGTCGGCGCCGGGGAACGTCTCGGCCTTCGTCTTCAAGCCGAGAACCACCGGCATGCCGAGCACGTCGCGCATGACCTCCTGGTACACGTCGACCAGGATCGCCAGCGTCTCGTCCTGCGCCTCTTCCCAGGTCGCGTGCGCGGTGTGCCCCTCTTGCCACAGAAACTCGGCTGAGCGCAGGAACAGGCGGGTCCGTAGCTCCCACCGGACGACGTTCGCCCACTGGTTGAGCTTCAGCGGGAGGTCCCGGTACCCCTGGACCCACCTCGCCATCGCGTCCATGATCACGGTCTCGGACGTCGGCCTGACCGCGAGCGGCTCGGCGAGCTCCTCCCCGCCACCGTGCGTGACGACCGCGAGCTCTGGGCTGAACCCCTCGACGTGCGCCGCCTCCCGCTCGAAGTACGACATCGGGATGAACAGCGGGAAGTACACGTTGTCGTGACCGGTCGCCTTGATGCGCGCGTCGAGCTCGGCCTGGATCCGCTCCCAGATCGCGTAGCCCCACGGCTTAATGATCTGCGTGCCGCGGGCCGGGCCGTTCTCGGCCATCTCCGCCTTCGCGACGACGTCCTGGTACCAGCGCGGAAAGTCCTCCGCCTGTGGTGTCAACACTCCTCTAGCCATGACGTGAAATCCTCGCAGACAAGTAGGCTCTTCGCGATGACGCCTGACCTGGCCACGTTCCGCGAATGGCGGGCGCAGCTCACGCTCGACCCCATCGATCCCGCCGATCCCGCGGAGACCCGCTATGTCCCGATCGAGGAGGCCGGGAGGGGCGCGGTCGACGACATCTTCTCGTTGCTCGAGCTGGCGCTCGGTCCCACGACGCAGCTGTTGTCCGGCCCGAGCGGCTCAGGGAAGACTACCGAGCTGAAGCGGCTCCGCGGTCGGCTCGAGGATTCTGGGTTCGTGGTCGTGATGGCGGACATCCTCGGGTACCTCAACCAGTCCTCGGAGATCGACGTCATCGAGTTCCTCATCGCGCTCGCGCTGGCATTCGACCGGGGCCTGCCGGTCGGCGAGCGGGACCAGCGATCACGGTGGCCCGGGCGCTTCCGGGCGTTTCTCCAGCGTATCCAGGTGAACGTCGGCATCCCCGGGCTGGGCGTCGAGATCGATCTCGCCAGGGAGGTCAAGAGCAGCCAGCCATTCGTCGCCGAGCTGCGCCGCAAGCTCGGGTACTACCTCGGCGACCTCTACGACGAGGTCGCCGCCTTCTGCTCGGACCGGGTACGGGCGCATCACGAGAGAAACCCCGGCTCGGCCGGCGTCGTGATGATCGTCGACAGCTTGGAGAAGGTCCGCGGCACGACGGAGAACGACGCGGCGGTCCAGGCCTCGATCGAGCGCCTGCTCGTCCACCACAGCGACAAGCTGCGATTCTCCTCGCACCACATGGTCTATACGGTCCCGCCCTACCTCATGTTCACCGACCCCGGCCTGCTTCCCTTCGATGGCTCTGTCCGTTCCGTACCGATCCCCCATGTACGGGACCGCGGGCGGGAAAAGGCTGGGGCGAATATCGACGAGCTGGCCAAGGTCGTCGAGCGCCGGATTCCTTGGAAAGAGCTGCTGGGCTCCGAGGCGATCCTCGGAGACGTGATCCTCGCCTCGGGCGGTCATCTGCGGGACCTGTTCACGATCCTCCAAGAGCTGATCATGCTGATGAACGGCCGTCGGCTTTCGCTCCCTGCCCTTCCCGAACACGTCCAAGAGTCGATCGGCAAGGTCGCGTTGGCGTTCTCGTCTATCACCAGGGAAGACGCCACGTTTCTCCGCCAAGTTGACGAGGCTCGGGGTGACATCGAACCGGAGGCCGCCGAGGTCGGCCGCCTCGCCCGCCTGCTCCACACCCACATGATCCTCGCCCACCGCAAAGGTGGCACCTGGTACGAGGTGCACCCCCTGGCCCGTCGAGCCCTCGGCCTACCGTGAGCTTCCAGCGGCTCTCGTCTCAGATCGCGGTGAGCGAGGGCTTCTGGCTGGGGTTCATCTTCGGCGCCGACCTGAGGGGGATCAGGGAGCTGGAGTCACAGGCCACGGAGATGCTCAAGGAAGCGGGCAAGGACGTTGACGCCCGCTACCTGCCCGAGCCCGACGACGACCCCGGCGCCACGATGCGCTGGCTCTTGACACCACGCCCGCCGGCGACCGGGCTCGTCTGGCTCGTCGCCACCGGTGGCGTCGGTGACCCCCGCGCCTGGCTGCCCTGGTGGTTGCGGCTCCTCAGACGCCTCAACGAGCGACGCGACACGCTCCGCACGGCGGTCCCGTGCGGCGTCGTGCTCGCCGGCCCGTCGGACCTGCTCCCCATCGCCCGCGACACCGCCCCCGACCTCTGGTCCTACAGGTCGATGCTCCTAGACCTGTCGCAGCGATGGCTGCCACTCCCGGCACCAATGCCCGCAGACTCTGGCAAGCTCGATCGCCTCCTGATGTACGGCCCTGACGCCCGCTTGAGGCTTTGGGAGGACCTCGACCGCCGCGGCACGGCCCAGGCCGGTCGTGGAGAACTGAGACGTGCCCTCGCGACCCATAAGGAAGCCCTGGCGCTCGCGCTGCGTATGAAGGCCGACAGCGAGTCGCCCAGGACGCTGGGCAACGCCGTGCGGTCCATGCGCAACGTAGGTCGGGGCTATCAAGAACTTGGGGATCTCGACAGCGCGCTGAACGCGTATGTGGACGCCATCCGAGTGGCCCAGCACATCATCGCGCTCTACGGCGAGACGCCCGATGCGCTGCGGACCGTGTCGGAGCTTCTTAACGCCGCGGCGGAGGTTCAAGAGGCGCAAGGTGACCTCGACGCCGCACGCGCGAGGCGGCGAGAGGCGGAACAGATCGCGCAGCGGCTGCCCGACCCTCCCCCAACTTCGACCTAGGGGTGTATGTGACCCGAAGTCGAAGTTGGGGAACAACCGCGCGCCTATTCCTTGTCCAGGGCGATCGAGAGGTCGGCGACCTGGTGGTCGTCGGGGAAGTCGCCGAGGCTCTTCGCCTTGCCGGTGAGCAGGTCGATCTCGTACAGGCGGTACTTGTCCTCTACCCGGAGTGCGGCGAAACCCGCGTTGGCCACCGTCTTGCCCTCTTTCAGCTCCGAGTAGATGTCGAAGCCCGCCGACGGGCCGACGTCGACGCCGAGCTGGCCGACGGCGGCGAGGAGGCCAGCGTTGGCGGGTGACTGGATCACGACCTGGTCGATCCTGGTGTCAATGTCGAACAGCGTGGTGGCGGTGGTGTCGTCGAGGTCGTTGTTGGTGTACGCCACGGCGGTGATACCCGTAGCGGTCTCTTTCGGGTCGGGGAAGGTGAGGGGATCGTCTTCGATCGTCTCGCCGTCCTCACGCACGTCGTGGCGCAGGTTCTGGCCGGTGTCGCTGACGATCCTCAGCCGGTCGGCCGCGGGATTGAAGTCCACGCCGAACAGGTCCCCTTCGAGGTCGACCGTGAGCTCCGAGACCTTCTTCGCCTCTCCCTTGTCGTGGAGCGTGTAGATGCCGCCCTCGTCACCGACGCCGTAGAGCTTCCCGTCCTGGACCCGGAAGTCGATGCCAACCAACTTCTTGTCGCCTTTGAGGCCTTTGACCTCGCCGATCTCGGCAACCTGCGACGTGTCCCCGACCCTGAAGGCCACGAGCCGCCCGTCATCCGTCAAGCCGACCGCCGCGAGCGACGGCTCCTCCTCCGCACTGACCGGCACAGTCCCTGCCAGCAGCACCAGGGCCGCGGCTGGGGCGGCGACGAGCGCGCGCGTTGTCCGACGCATGTGAAGGATCTCCTATGTCCGTAAAGCAACGTTTATCTGTATTTGACGTGGCTTACCAAGGAGATTATTGAGGTTTAGGCCTCAAGAAGGGATCGTTGCGCTATGCCCGAAAGGACAGGCGGCGTCAGTTCAGCTGAGCCCGCAGTGCCCGTGCGGCGGGTCGGAGGACCTGGGCCCAGTGAGGGTGCTCATCCGCCTGTGCCTCGAGGAACGCGGCGCCGTCGAGGCAGCGCCCTTGCTGGCCCATGGCATGGCCCAGCTCCACCAGCTCCGCGGCGGTGACGCCGGGGAGCGCGAGGCGCATCCGCAGGACCCACTCCAGGTGCGCCGCCTCGCCTCTCCGCCGGTAGGTGGTTCGAAGGTTTGCCAAGATCCTCGCGAGGATCGATCGCAGTGGCGCGGTCGAGAGGAGATGCGGCCCGAACGAGACCTCGGGGCCCGCGCCTGTCGAGGCTCTGAAGCGCTTCTCGCACGCGGCCAGGTCGAGCAACTCGCCGCCGGCGAACGCGTCGAGATACCGGTTGGTGCCGAGCGGTCTGACTAGGAAATGGCCGGGCATGCCGACGCCCTCCAACGACACGCCCGCGCGGCGGCCCACCTCGATACAGACGACGGAGAGCGTGATCGGGATCCCCAGCCTCCGCTTCAGGACCCGGTCGAGCAAGGAGTTGCGGGGGTCGTAGTAGTCGCCCGCGTTGCCCGCGAAACCCTCGTCGACGAACAGCCGCCGCACGAGCCCCTCCAACGAGTCCACGCCTTCGGCGAGCCGGTCCAGCTCGGCCAGCCACACCGCCGGCTCCAGCGTGGGGTCCGCACCGGCGGCGATCGCGAGCGCGCCGACGTCCAGGGTGGGCCCAGGCCCCCGCCCGCCCACGATGGCGGCGAAACGCTCCACTGCATCCATCGCTTCGATCCTCCGCCCCTACCCGCGCTCAGCGCAAGGGCATCATGGAGCCGAGCCTAGTGGTGCCTGACGGAAATACGTTGCGCATCGAGGGTGGCACTGCGCGCCGCTCGCAAGGCACGGCGAGCGCGCATAGCCGCCAGGCTCTGTAAGCGAGACGTAACGCCGCGAGCGGAGATGCAGGGCCAGCCGAATGCCATCGGATTTTCGGAAGGAACCACAGAGGTCGACCTTGGATGCGATGACCGCGGCCGCGAGCGCGTTCCTCGACGGCCTCGGTGAGGCGCAGCGAGCAGCGGCGCAACGCCCGATGACCGATGAGGAGCGGCGCCGTGATTGGACGTACCTCCCCGGGCGGCGGGAGGGGTTGTCGCTCGGCGACCTCGACCGCGCGGGACGCAAAGCGGTCCACCGGCTCGTCGCCACCGCGCTCCGCGCCCACGCCTACGCGCAGGTGGCGGCGATCATGGCGCTGGAAGACGTCCTCGACCACGCCGAGGGCAACCGGCGCGGGCGGCACTCGAGCGACTACTGGGCGATCGTGTTCGGCGAGCCCGCCTCCGGCGAGCCGTGGAGCTGGAGGTTCGAGGGCCATCACGTCTCCCTCAATGTCACGGTGGCCTCCGGCGAGGTGTCCGCGACGCCGTCCTTCCTTGGCGCGAACCCGGCAACCATCACGCGTGGCCAGAGCGCCGTCCTGCGGCCACTCATCCAAGAGGAGGAGCTGGCGCGGGCCTTGCTGGACGCGATGGACCCCCGGTGCCGTACCGCCGCGGTGGTCGCGGACCTGGCCCCCGCGGACCTCCGGACCAGGAGGGCGCGGCGGGTTTCGACGCCGATCGAACCGCTGGGCGTGCCACGCCGAGACCTCAGCACCCGCGCCACCGATCTTCTCGACCGCTTGGTCGACACGTTTATCGAGCGGCTACCGGACGATCTCGCAGATGCCGAGAATGCCCGTATAGACCGGAAAACGATGCACTTCGCTGGGAGGGCTCGCCGGAACGAGGCGCCGGCCACTACTACCGGATTCAAGCGCCGTACCTGCTTATCGAGTACGACAACACGCAGAACGAGGCCAACCATGTCCATACGGTCTGGCGGCGCCCGCGTGGGGATTTCGGCGAGGACCTCTTGCCGCGCCGGATCTCATGAGCGCGGGGAGTGATAATCGGCACGACAGCTAGATGCCCGGAATAGGAAGCGCGTGGGCTTTGGTCGAGGCGGAGATGGATCTTCGAGGAGGGCTGCGCCCTTACGAGCGTGACGTGATCGAGCGGGTCGACGAGGCCGGCGCCCATGTCCTGCTCCCTCAGGGCGCACCTACCGCGGTTGTCGGCTTGGAGCTGATCCGCCGTCATGAGAGTCCCGCCGTGGTCTTCGGCCCCAACGTCGCGGCGCAGTTGCACTGGCAACAGACACTGTCGCGCTTCGCTGACCCGGCGGGGATCGTCACACTGTCAAGCCTCGACACGGCGGCTCGAGCGCCGATCACCTTGTTGAGCTGGGACGATCTCGGCTCCGCGACGGCCAACGCCGAGCTCGTCTGGCAGCTCGCGATCGACCGGTGGGCGACCAAGCTCGTCGGCGCGGGCAGGGCGCCGGACGCCGATGCGGCTCGTGATCGCATCAGCCGGTGGGCGCAGCACAACCCCCGCAAGGTCGGGCGAACCCTCGAGTTGGAGCGAGCCGAGCTCACCGCGCGCATGCTGCAAACCCCGCCGACGGCCCTATCCAAGCTGTCAGAATTGTCCGAGCGTGTGCCCGAGGCAGCTCGCCGGTTGTTCGAAGCGCTGCGGGAGCATGGCGTCCGGACGATCGTCCTCGACGGGTGTGACGAGCTCACGGACTGGCGGGCACTGCTCCTCCGCCTGCTGATATCCACGCTGTCGAGTGCCCAGCGACCCGTGACCGTCATCGGCCTATCGACCGTGCCGCGCAGCGTCCCCGACGCTCATCGCTATTGCCGGCAGCTCGTGCCCGCCCGTCAGCTGGAGGTCCCCATGCCACCAGTCGTACAGGCGGGCGACGTGGCGCCTCATCGCGACCTCGTCTCGTTCGTCGAGACCACCCGATCGGAACGGGAGCGGCTCGCGGTGCTGGAGACCGACACGCGCCGGACCCGCGGGGCCGCGACCGGCATCCTGGGCGCCGCCGACGAGAAGGCGAGGGCGGCCGCGGAGATCCTGGCGTATGAGCACGCGGCCCGCCCGGAGGAGCTACGCGCCGTGGTGCTCGCCGCGGACGAGGCCCGCGCGAGGGCGGTCTTCTCCCGGTTCCTCTCCGACTCGAGCATGCAGGTGCTCGCTCCGGTGCTGCTCACCCGCCAAGGCCTCATCACGAGCGATCAGCAGGCCACAAGGCTCATGGCGTCTTGCGCCACCAGTCTCGAGCGCCTCAGCCTGCGAGCCCGGTGCGCCCTTGAGCCGTCAGAGATCCCAGGCGCGGCGCTGATCGCCGGCGCGGGAGAGGACTGGTCCGCCCGCACCGCGGTGACCTTGGCGACGCGAGCGATGGCAGGGGCGGCGACCAGCTGCGTCGTCGGCGACGCGGGCGGTCCGCTGAGCCAGGGCTGGGACGCCATCGACCTCGACACGCTCGTCGATCTGTCCAGCCTCCCGACGGTCACGGCGGCGCGGCTGCGTGGGCGAGCACTCCGGCTCCCCGGCTCCGACCTCCACAAGGTCGCCCATGTGTGGCACGTCGTCGGGTACGACTCCCATGCGCCATTGGGAGACCTCGACGTGCGACGGTTCGTCAACCGCGTTCAGGACCGGTGGGGGTTGCCGCTGAGCGAGCATGGCAGGCGAGTCGTCAGGGGTCCCGCCGCGGTGGACCACGCCCTCGCGACGCCCAAGCCAGGCGCCGTCGACTATCGCGCGGTGAACGCCCGCTGCCTGACCCAGATCGGAGACCGATCCGCGACGCGCGCTCGGTGGATGGCCGATGGCGGGTCGGACGGCGCGATCGTCACCAGCGTCGACGCGGCTGACCTGGGCACGCCCTTCCGGATCGTGGAGCTGCTCGAGCAGCTCCACATCCCACTCCTGCTCAGCGGGCTGCTCCTCACGCTGATCATCTTCATCTACGGTGCCGGGCTCCAAGGAGCTGCCCGGTTCGCGGGGCAGCTCGCGGCATTGGCCACCGCGGCACTGGTCGGCGCAGGCGCACGCGGGGCCTTACGGACGATCCGGAGCAGCCGCGCCTCGACCGAAGAGCGGCTCGTCGGCCGCGGCCGCGCGGTCCTAGACGCGCTGCGCGAGTGCGGCCACGTCAACCTCCACCTCGGAGCCGAGGCCGTCCAGGTGCGCCAGACCGGGCCACGGCGGTTCGAGGTCCGCTTGGACGACGGCTCCGACCGGGACGCGCGCGTGTTCGCCTCCACCCTCACCGAGACCTTGGCACCCCTGAACGGCCAATCCCACGTGGTAAGCGCGGGCTCCCTCGCCGTCCCAGTTCCCGCCACCCTCTCAGAAAACCCCGCGATCTTCCTCCAACAATGGCGCCACCACAACGGCCAGGGCCAGCTCCTCTCCATCCCCAATACGCCGGCCACCAAAAGGGGACACCAACCGCCAAAGGGCACAAAGGTCCTAGAAGTCTGGGAGCCCAACCAATAGAGAACCGCAGACGCCAGGCACTGCGGAGCGAAGCGGAGCGCGGGTTGGGTGGCTCGATGCCACCCAACCCGCAAACGCGTTAAAAACCAGAGCAGGTCAGAGCGCACTGGGTACTGAAGGGTCGCGTCTCATCGGGTGAAGCGACCTAAAAGTGTTCTCAGGAGCGGAAGCCGATGAGACGCGACCCAGGGGCGAGGACGCTAGACCCAGTTCAGGCCGGCCTTCTCGATCGGCCCCTCGGGGCCGCGGCGGACGAACCATTCGTAGCCGTAGACAGCGGCGAACTGCTCTGGGAGCTCCCTGATTTGGCTCGCGTGCGCCGCCATCGCCGCGCGTTTGACGTCCAAGCAGCAGCGAACGTCGACGACGGTGGTGATCTCGGCGGTGGGCAGCCCGACGCGCGATCGCTCCGCAAGCGATTGGCTCGCCCCCTCGACAAGGTGCACGTCGACGAAGTGCAGGTACTCGTAGTCGACGGTGGCCTCGTAGACCGTGGGGATCCCCGCGAGCTGCGCCGCCCTCGCTCCGACGCGATGGACCTGCAGATGATCGGGGTGACGGTAGATCCCACCGGGGTCATAGCTGGTGAGGGCCACCGCGCCCTCCGCGCGACAGATCGCGGCGAGCAGGTTCGCAGCCTCGTCGACGCCTGCCATCGCGAAGGTGCCAGGCTTGTGGTTGGCGGGGTCGCCCGGCATCCCCGAGTCCTCGTAGCCGAGGAACGCGACACGCGACACGCGCAAGAGCTGCGCTGCGGCGGCGGTCTCAGCCGCTCGAACGGCTGCGATCGCGTGGCTGTCGTCATGTGAGGAGCGCGGGACGCCATGCTCGCCGCCCGTCGCCACGACCAGGACTATCCGGTGACCAGCCTCGGCGAGGCGGTACATCGTCCCCCCGGTGAAGATGGCCTCGTCATCCGGGTGAGCATGCAGAAAGACGATCGTCGACATACCGCGTAGAGTGCCCGACCTACCCAGGTGCCTGCCGGGCGCATCGCAGGACGCCCGGCAGGTAGCTGGGAGATATCGGACCGAGAGCGAGGCCTAGAACGCGCTCAAGAGGTTGATGAACTCGTTCTGCAGTTCTGTGAAGAAGCTCTCGGGCCCCGTGGCGGTGCCCCCGCCTGCGGACGCCAGGGACCGTGGCTCACCGATCCCCAACACGCCGACGATGTCGTCGACCAGCGTCTCGCGCTGCGCGTTGTCGCTCTCTTGCGCTTGAGGGGTATTGCTCTCCGACACCGGCGGTTGCGGGTTGGGGGCCAGTGGATCTCCGCTCTCCTCCGCGACCTCCTCGCCCGAGGATGCGGTGCCCGTGGAAGCGTCGTCCTGTTGGGCCTCGTTCTCGTTCGAGACCCGCGCGTCACCACCGTCTTCGCCAGAATCGTCCTGGTTGCGGCTTGGCCGGTCGATGCAATCGAGGCCATCGGGGCCGCCAGTAGGCATCACCCATCTCTCGACGAGCTGAAAGATCGGCGGGTCATCCTCGACGTCGCAGGCCGCGATCTGGGCGCTCGCCGCGGGGGCGAAGATGAGGAGCCCGCCTGCGGCCAGCGTGGCTGACAGGCCGCAGCGTGCGAGGCGTGTGGGCTTCATGCCTTACTCCTTTGGATACTAGTGCCTAATACCCTAAAAGGGACAGATCAGAAACCCACTCGCCCTTATGGCCAGGTTTTCTCACGTATCCGTGAAGAATCCTGGCCATAAGAAGTAGAGCGGACCCTGCCGTCACGCACGGTGACGCCCTCGCCGAGGAGCCGCTCGGCCTGCTCTGATGGCTTTGAGCATGCGAGCCGCCCGTCAGCGCGGACGACACGCCACCAGGGGTAGCCCTCATGGTTACGAAGGAACGTCCCGACGGCGCGGGCGGCGCCGGGGAACCCTGCCTCACGCGCGATCTCGCCATACGTGACGACCTGGCCGGACTGGAGCGACAGGAGCACCGCCGCGACGGCCTGTTGAAACTCGGTCATCGCGGCGGGGGCGGCCAGTCTGGGCGAGCGCCGAACGCGATGGCGAGGCGGCCCGCGACCCCGCCGAGGCCACGAGTGCGAAGCACCCGCTCGATGCGCTCGGGGGCGACGCGCCGGTGGCAAGCGTCGAGGTCGAGGGGGAGGTCGCGCCGGACGGTCATCACGGCGACGTTGCGCAGGAACCGCGAGGACGGGGGATCGGCCAGGTCGTCGAGCAGCGCCTGCCCGACAGGGCGGCCCAAGACGCTGCGGCAGCCGATGGGGTCGGCGACCGCGGCACAGACCGTCGGGTAGGCCGCGAGCAGTGCCGCGGCGCGAGTGCGGCCGACTCCCGGGACACCGTCGAGGTTGTCTGATACGTCCCCTCGCAACGCGGCGAACTCGACGTACTGGGTGGGATCGACGCCGACCTCGGCGCGCAGGCGCTCTGGTGTGACCTCGATCGCCTGCTCCATGCCCGCGCGGAGGCGCAGCACTGTCGTCATCTCGCTGACCTGCGCATACGCGTCCCTGTCCGAGGTCGCGAGCATGCAGCGCCAGCGCGCCGCCTCAGCGGTGGCGGCCGCGGAGGCGAGGATGTCGTCGGCCTCCCAGCCGTCCACGGTGGCGACCGCTACGCCAAGCTCGGACAGCAGCTCGCTGGCGGAGGCGATGAGCTGCCGCAGCGCGGCCTCCTTCGGCGGCCGTTGGGCCTTGTACAGCGGCCACCGCTCCCGGCGCGACGATCGCGCGGTCGAGTCGAAGCCCACGACCGTGGCGTGCGCTCCCACCCGGTCCGCGACGGCGGCGAGTAGGGAGCACAGCCCCCGCAACGCCTCACCCGCCGGGTACCCGTGGAAGGCGCGGTGGGCGAGCGAGTTGGCGTCGATCGCGAGGAGCACGGGAAGGCGCTCGGTGGGGGCGCGGTGGCGTGTCTCAGGCGCCCGCAGCGGTCGCGGCGTGACGGGATCGGTGAGACCAAGATCCACATCGAACAGGGAGAGCGCCTCCATACCCTTACTCTGCCGGAATCCCCCTATCTTGTGTCGGACCGTTTGGCCGAGGCTGGCGCCGCGAGGCTGGCGAGCGGAGCGAGCCGCCGATGGTTGAGGCCGAACGAGAAACCACCCACGCGACGGTGGCCACGACGAAGGCCACCGTCAGCCATCCCGCGTTCCGATCGTTGAACCGCACGATCACGTCAAGGGGACCGGCGGCCACGTCCGCGAGCAGCCGCAGCCCCACAACCGTCACCAAGCTGCCGATCAGGTTCAACGTCACGAACCGGCGCGGCGACATCCCCGTCGACCCGGCCAAGACACAGACCAGCGCGCCGGGAAAGAGCAGCACCGTGATCCCCGCGACCCGGCGGAACAGCCTCTCCACCACCTGAGCCATGCGGGCGCCCCCGCCCCAACCGCGCGCGACCCATCCTCGGGCCGCGTCACCGTACCAGCGTCCCAGCAGGTAAAAGAACGGATCGCTCGCGAACCGCCTGATCACCGCGACCACGATGAACTCCGCCACGCCGACCTTGCCGGCGACAAGAAGCAGGTAACGGTTCCGTGACTCGAGCAGGATCAGCAGGAGCGGGTGGTCGCGAACGAGGAGCGGCGTGAAGGCCGCGGCCAAGATTCCCGCGATCGACAGAGCGACGATCGGAACGGCGAGCAGCGTGAAGCGCCCGAAACCTCCTCCTCCAGTTTCGCGTACATCCCCCACACGGGGGGCTTCTCGTGCCATCATCGGATTATGCAGTTCGATACCGAATCGATTCGGGCTGCGGCGGATGAGCTCGGTGGGCGTGTGCGGGCACATCGTCGCATCCTTCATCGGCGCCCGGAGTTAGGGTTCGCCGAGTACGAGACCGCAGCCTACGTCGAGTCTGTGCTCGACGAGTTGGGCATCGCCCACCGCCGGGTCGTAGGCACCGGCGTGGTCGCGGTCATCCATGGCGACGGCCCCAGCTGCATCGGTGTGCGCGCGGACATGGACGCGCTGCCGGTGCAAGAGGCAGAGGGTCGGGAGGGGTACCGGTCGGAGACCGAAGGCGTGTCTCACGCGTGCGGCCACGACGCCCACGTCGCGGTGCTGTTGGGGCTCGCCGAGCTGCTCTGCCAGGTCGATCACGTCCCCGGCAGCGTCACGCTCTACTTCCAACCAGCGGAAGAGGGGCCCGGTGGCGCGGAGCCGATGGTCACCGCGGGTGTGCTGGACGACCCGTTGCAGTCGGGCAGCTGGTCGATCACCGCGCGCCCACAGGCGATGATCGCACTCCACGTCTCTAGCCGGTACCCGTCCGGGATCGTTGCGTTGCGCAGCGGCTCGGCCACTGGCTCGGACGACATGATCACGATCACCGTCCACGGCTCCGGGGGCCATGCGGCTCATCCGGACACCGCGGTCGACGCGATCCCGATCGCCGCGCAGATCGTGCTCGCTGTCCAGCAGTTCGTCGCCCGCGAGGTCAACCCCGTCCAACCCGTCGTCGTGACGTTCGGCACGATCCATGGTGGCACCCGCCATAACATCATCGCGCCGACGGTCACCCTGACCGGGACAATGCGCGCCGTGCACCAGCACAACCGCGAGCTGCTCCAGCGCCGGGTCCCCGAGATCGTGCGCGCGGTCGCGGCGACGTATCGCGCGATCGCCACGGTCGAGCTCGAGTACGGCTACCCAGTGGGCTCCAACGAGCCAGAGCTGACCCAGATGGTCGCGGCGTCGGCTCGCGCGGTGCTCGGGCCAGAGCGCGTCATCCCCGACCCCGACCTTACGCTAGGCGGCGAGGACTTCTACGCCTTCGGCGCGACCGGTATCCCCGTGAGCATGTTCCAGCTCGGCATCGCGAACGAGCAGCTCGGCATCGGCGCTCCCCACCACAGTCCCGACTTCGACATCGACGAGGCCGCGCTCCCCGCCGGCGTCGCGGTGTTCGCTGAAACGATCCGGCGGTGGCTGGCGACGAAGGGTGCGGCCAGTATGGACTAGGTGGCCACCGAGCGAAAGCGAGCCGCGCGATGACTGAGCAGGTCAACCTCTCGGAGCAGGAATGGCGATCCCGCCTGACGCCAGAGCAGTACCGGATACTGCGAAAGAAGGGCACCGAGCCAGCCTTCACCGGCGGCTACTGGGACGCCAAAGAGCCGGGCCTCTACCGCTGCGCCGCCTGTGAGTCCCCGCTGTTCCGCTCGGACACCAAGTACGACTCGGGAACCGGCTGGCCCAGCTTCTGGGAGCCTGTAACCCCCGACGCCGTCAGGTTCGAGGAAGACCGCGGCCTGTTCATGCGCCGCACCGAGGTGCTCTGCAACACCTGCGGCTCGCACCTCGGCCACGTGTTCGATGACGGCCCCGCGCCGTCAGGGCAGCGCTACTGCATAAACTCGGTCGCCCTCGACCTCGATAAGGACGAATGAGGCGTCGTCCCCTGTGGGATCCTTCCCAAGGTGCACAGGGGTACGATCGCCGCTGGGAAGAACGCGCGGCTCGCGGGGAGAACATCCATGGCGAGGCGGATCTCGTCGAGTCCTTGGCCGTCCGATCGGTGCTGGACGCTGGCTGCGGAACGGGGCGCGTGGCCATCGAACTGGACCGGCGAGGCCTCGACGTGGTGGGAGTCGACAACGACGAGCGGATGCTCACCGTCGCGGCGAGCAAGGCGCCGGGCATCCGTTGGGTCCTCGCCGACCTCGCCACGGTGCGGTTGGAGAGGGCATTCGACGCCGTGGTCCTCGCCGGCAACGTCATGCTCTTCCTCCAACCCGGTAGCGAACCAGCGGTGATCGACAACATGGCCGCCCATCTCGCGCCTGGCGGGTTGCTCGTGAACGGGTTCCAGCTGGGTGCCGGGCTGCTGACCTTGCGGCGCTATGACGACATGGCGGCCCGCACCGCCCTCGAGCCCGCGGGGCGCTGGGCGACGTGGGACAGGCAACCGTTCATCGGAGGGGAATACGCCGTGTCGGTCCACCGCTTTCCTCGAAGGGAATGACGCCCTAGGAGGCGAGATCATGGCATTGACCAAAGGCACCGGCCCGTTCGGTGAGTACGCGCAGGGCGAGTTCAACTTCACACGAGAGGGACCGGGCCACGTCTTGCTTTGGGAGGACTCGCCCCGGCGGGTCCGCGTGATGTTCGGTGGCGAGATGGTCGCCGACACCCGGCACGCGAAGCTGCTCCACGAAACCGGGCTCCTGCCGGTCTACTACATACCGGAACAGGATGTCCGCAAGGATCTGTTAGAACCGACGGATCATCACACGCATTGCCCCTTCAAGGGCGACGCGTCCTATTGGTCGGTCCACGCGGGGGGCCGCGTCGCGCCGAACGCGTTGTGGGCGTACCCAGAGCCGTTGGAGCACGCCCCTCCTATCTCGGGGTACCAGGCCTTCTACTGGGATCGGATGGATCACTGGTTCGAGGAAGACGAGGAGGTCTTCGCCCACGCTCGCGATCCCTATCATCGCGTCGACGTCCTCGACAGCTCACGGCACGTGCGCGTGCTGCGAGACGGCGAGGTCTTGGCTGACAGCCTTCGGCCAAGGATCTTGTTTGAAAGCGGCCTCCCGCCCCGGTACTACCTGCCCGCTTCAGACGTCCGGACCGACCTGCTCACCCCGACGCCCACACTCACCCGCTGCCCCTACAAGGGTCTCGCGTCGTACTGGTCGGTTCGCGTCGGAGAGACGGTGGTACCGGATCTCGTCTGGAGCTACGCCGATCCGCTGCCAGAGGTCGGCAAGATCGCCGGCCGTCTCTGCTTCTTCAACGAGAAGGTCGAGTTGGAGGTCGACGGCGAGAAACAGATCTGCGGCCCTACGCCGTTCTCGTAAGCGCTTGGGCCTGATTGATTTGGGTGTGGCTCTTCTGGAGGGATCTTGCAAGGTTCCTCTCACCGACTCACCGACTCACCGAACTTCGACTTCGGGCGTATCTCCACCCGAAGTCGAAGTTGGGGACGACGACACCCGGCGCCCCGCCCATGGTCAACAGGGTGCGGCTGCGGTGGAGTGAGGTCCTGCGACACCACGGCGTGTGC
>Ga0187893_10008865_pt1 | contig 15709 bp, 11 predicted proteins | sample MA1701074metaG_FD_139574 | JGI IMG/M metagenome (GOLD analysis project Ga0187893, IMG submission 139574) | White microbial mat communities from a basaltic lava cave in the Kipuka Kanohina Cave System on the Island of Hawaii, USA - MA170107-4 metaG ... | reverse complement strand
GTTCCCGCCGCAGAGGACCTTGGCGCCTTCATTCTTCCCAATGTCGATGTAACGAAGGACCGTTTTCATCTGGCCCTCATCCACACAGGGCCCCATATCGACACCCTTTTCCATGCCGTTGCCAACCCGCAGCTTGCGGGACTTCTCCACCAGCAGTTTGACGAATTCGTCAAAAATGGGCTCTTCAATCAACGCCCGGCTGGTGGCAGTGCATTTCTGGCCGGTCGAAAAGAAAGCGGCATTCACAACAATGTCGGCGGCCATATTCAAGTCCGAATCACGCAGCACGATCGTCGGATTCTTGCCGCCCATTTCCAACTGCGTCTTGATGCCGCGTTGCACGGTCTTGGCTTGGATGCCATTGCCCACTTCGCAAGAGCCTGTGAACGAAACCGCTTTGACGGCCGGGTTGGAAATCAGTTCATCGCCAATGGCCGAGCCAGAGCCGGTCACCATGTTGAGGACGCCTTTCGGCAGGCCGGCTTCGTGCAAAGCTTCAATCAAACGGACGGTACAGAGGGGTGCAACCGATGCAGGCTTTACCACCACGGTATTTCCTGTGATCAACGCAGGGGCCATCTTCCAGGCAGGAATGGCGATGGGAAAATTCCAGGGCGTTAGCAGGGAAACTACTCCCAGCGGTTTGCGAAATGTGTAGGCAAAGACCCCGTCCCTTTCGGAAGGTACCGTTTCGCCGCTCAGCCTGGCGCCTTCACCCCCGAAATAGCGAAAGATATTTACCGCCCGCCCCACCTCGCCTTTGGCTTCGGGTAGCGTCTTCCCTTCCTCACGGGTCATGTCGGCCGCCACACTCTCGGCCCGCTTTTCGAGAATTTCGGCAGCACGCATCAGAATGATGCCGCGGTTAGGCGCTGGCATGCCTGCCCACGCAGCCTGTGCCTTCTGGGCCACGTCGAAAGCATTCTTCACGTCCTCTGCGGTAGAGGATTGATAGCGCGCCACCAGTTCATCGGTGTTGGCCGGGTTGGTGCTGTCGAAGGTCTTCCCTGAGGACGCCTTCACCCACTCTCCAGAGATAAAATTTCCGTAAGTTTCAGCCATGGATTGTCCTCCTCTTAATGATGCCTTGATGACAAGCTAGACAAGAAAATAGCTTCTCGAAGAAGCACGTTGGCATCTTAGGTTTTTGGTTTCTCCTTTGTCAATTGAACCAAGTTGTGCCGCGACGGCTCGCAACCGGCACCCGCGCAACAATGGAGTTCATCCCTTCACGGAACGACCCAGAACTTCACCCAACCGCTGCGCCACAATTTTGTGCTCACCCGGCCGCAGCATCCACACGGAAATCGTCAAGCCCCGCGGACCACGCTGGGAAACCTCAATCCGAGGATCTCCATTTCGCAACGACGTAGCCACTTCCTGAGCGGATAGCGTCACTGGGCTGTCCCAGCTTACGGCTAGATGAGGAAGATGGTTGGCAATTTCGGGAACAAGCCGTTCGGCCTTCACGCCACGAATGCCCGAGAGGACTTTGGAAATATCGCTCACGCGCGCATCCAGCTCACGGAACTCAGCGTCATGGTCGACTTTGAGATAACGCTCCAAGGCTGCGACCAAACCGACGATCTCCTCTTTCCCGACCTTCATGCCACGGCCGATCCCTCCAAATGGACTGGCGTTGATGCGCGCTGCGTCCACCAAGTCTTTTCGACCCAGCAAAAGGCCAGAACACTGCGGCCCCAACAACCCTTTGCCTCCGCTGAAGGCTACGAGGTCAAACCCCATACGGCAGTACTCCGACAGATGTGCTTTCGGAGGCAGGTCCGCCGCGGCGTCATTGAACGTAGGAATCTTGTGCTTCTTCCCCAGGGTAACCCATTCCTCCCTCCGGATCTGACCGTCCGGGTCAGCTTTGTTCATGAAGAAGAGCATCGCGGTTCGGTCCGTGATGGCTGACTCCAGTTCGGCGCGGGTTTCGATTTCGATAACCTTCGTCCCAACCAGCAGTATCTGGGCTTCATATCCGGAGCGATGGCTCTTCTGCATCACGACTTCGTTGCGCATACCGCGGGTGTCAGGCAGCTTTTGTATCTTCTGAGAATCGTTTCCGGTCACGCATGCAGCGGTAGCCAGAGTGATGGCTCCCGCAGCACCGGTCGTGACCACGGCCGCCTCCACACCCAACAGCCGCGCAATGTGCTCTCCCGATTTCTCGAGCAACTCAGGCATGGGAACGAAATGCCGTCCCGCTTCCTCCATGGCTGCCACAACCTCAGGCGGCATGATGACGCCACCTAAGACGGTAACGGTGCCGATCGTGTTGATCACGGGACGAACTCCCAACCGGGCGTATACCTCAGGAGAAGAATCGAACTTGTGGTTGGACGTATGCTTTCCCGCAGTTCGCGCAAATACTCTCGTGGGAATCAGGTGTCCAAGAACCGATGCAATGCTTGCCATACCTAAGAACTGTCGTCGTCCTGTCGAGTGCAGTTTCATGTGTGAGCCTCCTTCGTCAACCTGTCAATGTAAAGGATCGTCTGCGGCGGGAGATTATCCGGGAAACACCCCTGTTGCAAGCATCGTAATTGACCGGCGAAAGGACAACGAAGCCCCTCTCCAAGAGCTCGATCGGGCTCCGTTACCTCTTCTCGGAGCGTCAGATGAGAGCCGCCAGGTTCTTTCAGCTCTCACAAACAAACCATTTGGGTAAGTACAGATATTCCTTGAGTCGAGATTAGCAAAGTAGTCTTAGGCAACATTGAAAACCTCCAACCACTTATCCAGCATGAAGCAACGAACGAGCGCTTGACCGGGCGCGTCCCGGCGCCCGGAGGTCTGCCAAGTCTTCTCCGCCAACCTCCGAACGGTTGTGCGGTTCACCAAATCCCACAGTGGACGGTCGGAATCCAGCCATTGAGTCAGCGCGAGGCGAAGGGGACCACACAGCCATCGGTCTTGAGGAACCCAGAAGCCGAATTTGCTTCGACGGCAGAGCACCTTGTCAGGAAGCACTTTCTGGAGGCCGCGACGAAGTGGCCACTTGGTCCAGCCATGGTGATAAAGGATTTCGGGTGCGAATGAGAGGCACAGTTCGATCAGCTCGTGGTCAAGGAATGGGTAGCGACTCTCGACCGAGAAGGCCATCGAGTTGCGGTCGTCCCACTTTAGCAGTCTAGGCAGGTACATCATCCGAATCTCGTTCACTCGTCGGGCTTGCCCCCGACTTGCCAACATGCGCTGCAGCACATCGCTGACCACGATTGGCTGTCCCGCCGAGGAAGCAAACCCTCTGCGCCGGGCCAAGTACCGCCGCAGCATCACCGGAACTTGTCCGAGCAAGGACGGATTTCCGTCCGGCAGCAATGCACCTAGCAGGTGCGCCGCCAGGGCGAGCATGCGACCGCGCAGCCCGAGCTCGCGCAGATACATGAAATACGATTGCCAATAACCGGACAGTACTTCGTCTCCGCCCTGGCCACTCAGAATAACGGGCACGTTCGCGGCGTGGGTCGTCCGCGCGACACAGTACCCAGCATACATCGAGAGGCTGCTCACAGGCTCGTCATGGCTCCGGACGAAGTCGTTCAGGTCATCCAGAAAGCCCTGAGGAGAGGGCGTAACGAAGTGCGGCGTCGCGCGAACGCAATCCATCACCGCTTCCACGTACTCGCGCTCCTCCACCGGGTCTCCGGCGCAGGTGGAGATAAAAGTGTGAAAGTCTGTCGCCCTACCTTCCTGACTGTGGAAGAGCACAGCGACGGCGCTGGAGTCCAGTCCTCCGCTCAGCGCACAACCCACGGGAACGTCGCTACGCAAATGAATGCGCACGCACTCGTCGAGCTTTGTGGCAAAAGCCTTGCTCGCCTGTGCAGCATCGGAAACTGACGGCTCGATCCGCTCGGGCCACCAATAGGGTCGAGGCGACGAGAACGTCGCCTCTTCGCCGATGGAGAGCGTGAGATAGGTGCCCGGCGGAACCGGAGCCACGCCGCTGAAGAAGGTGCGGGTTGGGTCTTCGTACCCGGTCGCGAGGTACTCGGTCACGGCCTGCTCTGAGCGCTTCGCATGAAAACGAGGAAGGGCGATAAGCTGCTTGATTTCAGAGACCACGGCGAGTAGCCCATCGCTTCGCCACACGTACAGCGGCTTGATCCCCAGTCTGTCTCGGCAGATGACCGCGGTCCCGCTCTGCGCGTCGACGAGCACGACGCCCCACATCCCGCGCATGCGCTCGAAGCATCGCGGACCCCACTCGGCGAAAGCCGCGAGCACCACCTCGGAGTCGCTCTGCGTGCGAAAGGCGTGGCGGAGTCGCTCCAGCTCAGCGCGGAGCTCGAGGTAATTGTAAACCTCGCCGTTGTACGTGAGCCAATAGCGGTCGCGGTAGACCATCGGCTGCGCCGCCTCCGGGCTCAGGTCGATGATCGACAAGCGTCGATGAGCGAGGGCGACCTGCCACGTGGTCGATTCGCCCGTGCGAATCACCGCGTCGCCTTCGAGGCCCACCAGGCCAGCGCCATCTGGCCCGCGGTGTGCAACCTTATCGCTCATCGCGAGCGCGAGCGACAATGGTCGAGCGAGATCCTTACGCTTGAACAGGGCTACTATCCCACACACTGGAAGCTGGCCTCACCAGAACGATCCAACCCTTCAATTCTCACGTACGCTACCTCCTGATTTGCATCTCCCCCCAGTTGCCGGCCCTTAGTTGTTGGTGGCGCCATCGTTGGATTCGCTAGCGCATCGGGCACTCAACGGTGATAAGCATCTCGCGCCGGGTTTTCGAAGAGATCTCATTTAGGAGAGCCGACACAGTCGATTCGATCGTGAACTGATCGCGCACCCTTCGAACACCTGCGTCGGCGAGCTGACTCCGCAGGTGGTGATCGGCCGCGAGCCTGGCCAGTGCATCCGCGATAGCCCTCGCATCCTGTTGTGGAATCAGCATTCCGGCACCGCCGTTCAGGAGCTCAGGAATCCCACCCGTATTGGTGGCAACGACAGGAACGCCCGCCGCCATTGCCTCGATGAGGAACACTGGAATTCCTTCCCTGCTCTCACTCGTCTCGATACTGGGGAGAAGCGCCACGTCCCACCTATGATCCCTGAGCTGGGCTAGTAGCTCCTGGTGCTCTATGAATCCAGGGAACTGCACGCGATCCAAGAGGTTGAGTGCGCTGGCATGCTTCTCGATTGTCGCCTTCAACGGCCCGTCCCCCGCACACTGGAGCAACACGTCCATGCGGGCTGCCTTGAGCCGAGCAACGGCCTCCATGGCATAGCGATGGCCCTTGAACTCGTCGAAGCGAGCTCCCATCAAAACTCGCAGCGGTCCATGCAGCCTCGCCTCTCTCTCGGAACCAAGAGGCTCGAGGGCGACGCCCATGTGAATGACACGCACACCGTGGTGATGTACTCCCGCGAAGGTTGCCAGCTCTTGCCCTCCCCGGACATCGATTGCACGCGCGAACTTGGCTGCCTGGGCCTTCTTATCGAGGAGATTGTTCTCGGAGATGTCCCAGCGATGAGCGGTGAAGCTCCAGGGAATACCCGAAAGGGAACTGGCGACCAGCGCAGCAGTCCCGCTGGTGGATGCAAAGTGGGCATGGATATGGTCGACGCCCTGCCGTTTGGCGATTCGCGCTAGCCACAAGCCCTTCGGGAAGACGGCTAGATTTTTTAGAAGGACACGGACATTTCTACTCGTCGCCAAGAGTAATGCAGACCGAAGCGCGAGCGTCGGCGCTCTCACGACCTCCCAAAGGGCGTTACCGAGGATGGACACGGACAGGACGGGTTCGGCAATCGTGGAATCAGTTAGTAACCTTGCATCCCCGTGAAACACCGCGCGGCCGGGTCGGATGGGGATCACCGTGACCCGATGCCCCCGCCGTTGGAGCTCCAAGATCTCGGGAATGATATACGTCTCCTCGAAGCTGAAGGGCAGCGCGGCGGTCACATAAACGAGATGCATGAACCCTACAGCCTCCCTGTTACGCGGGATTCCAGGCCCTCGGCACTGAGACGAGCGAGCAGAGAGCGATAGACAGCGAGGTTCGCATTGGTCACCTGTTCTAGAGAGAATTCATTGACTGCAATTTCACGCCCGCGAGCTCCCATAGCCGCCCGGAGCGGCGCATTTTCGATCATCTGCGTGATCGCTCGTTCCAGGGCTTCGCCGTCGTGTACTGGGACGAGCAAGCCGTTTTGGTTGTGGCGGACAACTTCGCGGCACCCGGGAGAATCGGTGGTGACGATGGGGCGGCCAGACGCCGCGGCTTCGAGGAGGACACGAGGGACCCCTTCGCCGTAGGACGAGGGCAGGCAAACGACATGGCTATGGGCCATCACGGCGGGCATGTCGTGCCGCCAGCCCAGCCATTCCACGTCGCCGGCTTTTCGCCACTGCTCAATCGTGGCCAGCGGGACGGCGGATGGATGACCGTGATCGGGCTCACCAAGCAGGACAAAGCGGGCTCCGACTCCGTTGGCGCGTAACGCTCGGGCGGCGGCTACAAACTCGCCGACGCCTTTCTCCCATAGCAGGCGGGAGGCCATCAGGACCACGGGCGGTCCATCCGGTTCTGGCTCGGGCGTGAACAATGAGAGATTCACGCCGGACCCCCTGATCAGGACTGCGCTTTCCTCCGGCACGATGCCGCTTGTGATCAGGCAGTCGCGGTTGTCTGGGTTCTGGAATATGACACGATGGTTTTGGTGCCAAAAGGAGAATCGAAGCCCGGCCGCAACAATCGACCGCAGAATGCGCGTCTTCGTCGTGCATGCCGTGAAAAGATGTCCCAATCCACTGAGGGTGTTGACCGCCGCTGGGACACCGGTGATGCGCGCGGCAACGCTGCCATAAAGCGTGGGCTTAAGGCCGATATGATGCACCAGCGTGGGTCGCAGTCGCCGGTAAACAGCAATCAGGGAGATCAAGGCGCACAACTCATCCAACGCCTGGGTACTCAGACGCCGAAGATAGATTGTGTGAACTGGAAAGCCCTGACGCGAGATGTCTTCCAGACCGGGCTCTCGCGGCACGGCGACGTGGACGTCGAAGCCGGCCTCCCGCAACGTATGGGCGAGTACCATTCGATGCTGCAGGAAATCGTTGACCTGGTTGTCGACGAAGAGGATTCGTGGTCTAGCGTCAATCGGTGGCATGGTGTTGAGAACGGCAGCGGGCCGCCCACGACTGAAGACGGTTTACAAAGCTAAAAACAACGTTCGAAATCCCAACAGTAATCTTGGTCGGATACCAGCGGGCAAGCCCCAACTTAAGCTGCTGTCTTCTGTAGGAAGCGCGTTTCGACAATGGATCGTACGAGACTCCCCATTTTTCTGTGAACTGCCGGTTACGGGCTTCCCACGACGTCGCGTCCCAGCGCAACTTGAAGGGCGGAATGTCGCGAACTTCCAAAGGTGGAGGTGGTGAGTACGTGACTTCCGAACGTGGCTCAAGAAAAACGCTGAGTCCGCGTTTCCGCAGAGTTAGCCCTAGATCGACATCGAACGGCTCAACGTCGTCAAAGATTTCGATCCCTGAGAGCAGCTGTCGATCGATGAGAATACAGTGATTCTCCGGATAGTCGATTCGCTTTCGGCAAATGCCAGTGTATAGGATTTTGTGATTGAACGTAGTTGTGCCGTTCTTTTCTCGTTCCTCGAACACACATCCGGCGGTGTGGAGGCCTCGATACCACCATACTAGCGGCGTCACCACTGCTGCCCCTTCTTTTCGCAAACACTCGAACATAGGTGGGAGCCAGTTTTCGTGGACAATCGTATCGTTTTCGAGAACGGTGCAAAACCTTTCGTTGCATTCCCTCAACGCGAGATTACGTGCTTCGCCTGGCAGCAAAAGGCGATCCACGAGCACTATACTCATGTTGTCTCTCTTACCTTGGAGCTGATGAAGGTGTTCTCTGGTCGTTCTGTCCGTCCCCCCGGCAACCACGATGGCCCGAAACGGCATATGAGTGTAGGCGTAAAGAGCCTCGAGACACCGGGGAAACATGCTGAATCGGTCACGGATCACGACTATTATGTCGATCCTCTCAGACAACGTCAGTCCGTCCATTGGGTGCCCTTATTAGATTGATTGTGAACAATACAGAGTACAACACCCCGCCGGGCGATCACCAGATGAGACTTCGTTCCTGTCATAGGTCGCATAGACCATTGACCATGCCGTCCCGGAAGGTGAGGTATTCCCGACTGGACAATACCAGTTTGAGTAACGTCAAGCTGTGCTTGCCTGCGTCGGTGACTCGGAGGAAGAAAGAGATCCAGCTGGAAAGAAGCCTGTGTTGACACGCCTGAGACCCTTGAAGCTACCCGAACCAGCGCCAAGCCGTAACTGGGTTAAGATATACCTGGAATCCCACATGAGCGCTCGAATCGCAACTGTCTTGTTACATTTTCTTGTTGCCCTTGCTGTTCTGGGGCTGAGCCAAGGGGGACAGCAACCGTTGCCAACCCAGGCTGCATCGGTCGAGTCCAGCTATGATTCCTTGCCGAAAGCTCTTCAGAGAATCCAGATGGAGTTGAAGCAGATTGTGGAGGATATTAAAACTGTCGAAGCCAGCCTGTTACGGAAGTCCGACAATGGTCGCGATCAAGCGGTCCCAAGCGCACCCAAAATACATGAGTTGCTGAAGAATGGTGATCCAGTCACGCTCATCCGAGATTTTCTCGATGCCTCGCCAGATCGCCTGCTATTTGAGTTGTGCTTGAAGAGCGGAAAGCTCTATAGGAATCTCGCCGCTGAGATCTTTAGTCCAAACCTCCCCGAAACCGGCGAGCAGACCGGCAAGCCGACTCTGGACGCATTCGCTCAAAAGGCTCAACTCCTTTTTCTGTCCAGGATGATCCTAGAGTTGGAGGTTCGGTACGGAGAGTTTCAGACCCAAGCGACAGCAATTTCAGGTGCAGAGCGAGCTGAATTCTGGCAGAGGTTGCGGAAAGCACTGCGTCACGACGACCAACTTTTTCTGGGAAAACTTAGCGCGTTCTTAGCCTCTGCCGGCAAATCCCCGTACCAGTTTGCCGTGAGAGTTCTTTCTCAGGCTCAGAAGACTTCGCCTTCGACGGCTGCAACTATTGTAGAGAGCATGGCCATTCTTAGCCCAGCAGGGGATGATTGGAAGCTAGCCGATATACCAGGAATCAATCCGGCTTTCCTGAGCGCCCTTGAATGCGAGAAGCAAGTCATGAACAGCGCTCCTATGGAAGGTTTCCACGCTGCGCTTCTTAAAGCTCTCGATTGCAGAAACTCTGAGAATGGATCAGCAGTCCAGGCCTTTGCTGCATCACAAACCCGTTCCGCAAAGTCTCCTGAAACAAGCTCGAAGGCACCTCTGTTTGCGCCCAATGAGGTCCCTCATAAAGGGGACATCTTCCGCTTACCCAGCGAAAAGGAGTTGCAGGATCTTCAAAAGCAAGACTCAAACGTAGACACTGTCCCGACCGCACCAAGTCAGCCGCCTCTCCAACACCCCGGTCAAGCGACCGAAGATCCCTTCCTGGTGGATTCGCTGTGCCTGTCCGTCTGACCATCCCGACGCCGGCACCGTGTTCGAAGGAATTCGATGGCACGCACCGGTGTTGCAATGCCCGAACCCCGAGTTGAGGCGTCTGGAGGTGAAATAGATCAATCATTCTGCCTGCCTCCAGATACAAGACCTTCAACCCGTGATTGGCGAGAACGTGGCAGGGCGATTCGACCAGCAGCTTCAGACCCACGACAATCGCAGCGTATTCACGGTCGGTCGGCATATAACTCGATTTGTGGTTCTTCTGACTGGCTAGGCAAGGTTTAGCGCACAACAACGGAACCCTTTTACAAGCAGAGGGCGGTCATTGCTGCGATACACGAGCAGATGTGACGGACCATCCCGTGCCGCAGCGCGACCGCCGTCGCTGTGCGGCACTTCCTCATTTCAGCCGCCCGTTTTTGGCTGAAGGATACTGCTGCCGATTCCCTTCCAGTTCTTTCTCTGGCCGGAAGCATCACACCACGTTCTCCAAGAGCTCTCTGCCTGACCGCCGCAGACCGCAAAAAGATCGCTTTGGAGCTTTCGGGACTCCAGGACGAGAGCTGGATGCCCGCTCTCGCGGGCATCTGTTGATTGGACGTTTTGATAGCGAGAGTGCTCAACCAAGAGCACGGCAGGTCAGCCTAGAAAGGCTGACGTACACGTAGGTCAGGCTTTCCAGCCTGACCTATTCCCGCCGCAAGCGGGAATCCAGCAAGCGAAGCGACTTGCATTTCGAATTGACCCACTACCATCGCTTCTCTAGCCTTTGCATTTCCGGCGCCTTTTGGTACCGTTTTGAATCATCCAATGATTGCAGTTTCCTCTGGAGGTCCCATGAAGCGTCTGATCTCTGTGACGATCAATGGCAAGCAGCGGACTGACGAAGTCGAGCCGCGATTGCTGCTCATCCATTACCTGCGCGATGTTGTCGGGCTGACTGGGTCGCATATCGGCTGCGAGACGTCGCTATGCGGCGCCTGTACCGTGGAGCTGGATGGCCGGGCCGTCAAGTCGTGCACGCTGTTTGCGGTTCAGGCCGATGGATGCAGCCTGTTAACGATTGAAGGGCTCGCGCAAAACGGCAGCTTGCATCCGGTGCAGGAAGCTTTCTGGAACGAGCATGGCCTGCAGTGCGGGTTTTGCACGCCCGGCATGATCATGACTTCCAAACAGCTGCTGGAGCGAACTCCCGTGCCTGCAGAGGAAGAAATCCGGCACGGCATCGATGGTAATCTCTGCCGCTGCACCGGCTACCAGCATATTGTGAACGCGGTGAAGGCAGCCTCGGCGAAGATGGGTTCTTGACTTGGACTGCGTTTCTCCCCTTTGCGAAGCGCATAAGGGGGAGACCAAGAGGGGGTCTCATTTTTTTCCTACCCCAGCGCGCTGGATTCCCGCTTTCGGGGGAATGACGATGAATGACAAGAATGGAGGGAAGATCCATGGCCACCACACTCGCACCTCAGACGACCGGTAAACTGGTTGGGAAGCGTGTCCGCCGGCGCGAAGATCCGCGCCTCATCACCGGCACAGCCACCTATGTGGACGATATTCAGAAACCGGGCATGCATCACGCCTGTATTGTGCGAAGCCCGTACGCGGCCGCGAAGGTCAGGCGGATTGATGCAGCTGCCGCGCTTGCGCTGCCCGGCGTGGCGGCCGTCTTCACGGGAAAGGACGTATCGGCGGTTGGCCCGGTGCCGTGCGGTGCGTCGCTGCCGGGACTGCGTGTACCGCATCATCACATCTTGGCCCAAGATCGTGTCTATTTCGTCGGCCATCCAGTGGCCGTCGTGGTGGCGACCGATCGATACATTGCGCGCGACGCCGTGGATCTGATCGAAGTCGACTACGAAGAACTCCCGGCGGTCGCCGATCCCGAAAAGGCCTTGGCGCCTGGGGCACCGGCCGTTCATCCGGAGTGGCCGGACAATACCGCCTTCACCTATCACCAGGAAGGCGGCAATGTGAATCAGGCCTTCGCCGATGCAGAAGTGATCGTGAAACAGCGCATCACCAGCCAGCGGCTGATTCCTACTGCGATGGAAACCCGCGGCGTGGTGGCCGAGTGGCAGCCGGGAGACAAGGCGCTCATAGTGTATTCTTCATCGCAGATTCCTCACCTGTTGCGGTCGTTGCTGGCCGGAATGCTAGGTCTTCCCGAAAACCGCTTGCGCGTGGTGGTGCCGGAAGTGGGAGGTGGTTTTGGCAGCAAGTTGAATGTCTATGCTGAAGAAGCACTGATGGGTTTCGTGGCCATGAAGATCGGCAAGCCGGTGAAATGGATTGAATCCCGGCGCGAGAACTTTCTTTGCACCATTCACGGCCGCGGCCACGTGGACTACTACGAGATTGCCGCGAAGAAAGACGGCACAATCCTCGGTTTGAAGCTGAAACTCATTCAGGATCTTGGCGCTTATCATCAGTTGCTCACGCCAGCGATTCCCACTCTCTCCGTACTGATGATGCCCGGCCTCTATCGATTCCAGAACATCCTCGCCGACATCGTGGGCGTGTTTACCAACTGTGTTCCCACCGATGCCTATCGCGGCGCAGGACGTCCCGAAGCCACCCACGGCATCGAGCGCATGGTCGACATGCTGGCGGCTGAACTCAAGCTGGACCCGGCAGAAATTCGTCTGAAAAATTTTCCGCGACCCGACGAGTTTCCCTTCGGCACCGCGACCGGATTGTCCTACGACAGCGGCGATTACGAAGCTCCTTTGAAGAAAGCTCTGGAGTTGGTGGATTACCCGAAGCTGCGGCAGGAACAGGCTGAAGCCCGACAGCAAGGACGTTTAATGGGAATCGGACTCTCCACATACGGGGAAGTCAGCGCTTTCGGGCCTTCTCCTGCCACACCGGCCGGGGGATGGGAAAGCGCCACCGTCAAGATCGATCCCGCGGGCAAAGTGACTGTGCTGACCGGTACCTCCCCACATGGCCAGGGCGAGGAAACCACCTTCGCACAGATCGCAGCCGACGAACTGGGTGTCGATATCGATGATGTCGTCGTATTGCACGGTGACACGGCGGTAGTGCAGTACGGCATCGGCACCTTCGGTAGCCGGGCGACCGCCGTCGGTGGTCCAGCGGTTTACTTCGCGATTCAGAAGCTGAAAGAGAAGATCCACAAATTTGGCGTACTTCTGTTGGAGTCTGAAGACGTGGCCTTCGTGAATGGGAACTGCATCTGCAATCGCTCCGGGAAGTTGGTGAGCCTGGCGCAGATTGCGGCTGCCTCGTATCGAGCGATGAAGTTGCCGCCCGGCGAGGAACCAGGCCTTCAAGTCACCTACTTCTGGGAGCCGCCCAATTTCACGTTTCCGTTTGGTGCCCACATCGCAGTGACTGAGGTTGACCGGGAAACAGGCCAGGTTAACATCCTGCGCTACGTCGCGGTGGACGATTGCGGAAACATCATCAACCCACTATTGGTTGACGGACAGGTGCACGGAGGCGTTGCCCAGGGAATGGGACAGGCACTCTACGAACGGGCAGTTTATGACGATAACGGGCAACTGCTTAGTGGTGAATTGATGGACTATGCCATCCCGAAGGCGACCATGATGCCCTGGATCGAAAGTGGTCACACCGTGACACCGTCGCCCGTGAATCCACTTGGAGTGAAGGGCGTCGGTGAAGCAGGCACGATTGGCGCGTCGCCAGCTTTGGTGAATTCGGTCGTGGATGCGTTGAGCCCGCTGGGCGTGCGGCACATCGACATGCCCATGCTGCCCGAAAACATTTGGAAACTGCTGCAACAAGGAGGTCAGGCATGATTGCGCAAAACTTCGAGTACTCCTCCCCGAACACAATGCAGGAGGCTTTGCAGTTACTGGCCGACGGAACAGCCAAAGTTCTGGCTGGTGGAATGAGCTTGATTCCTATGATGAAGCTGCGTCTGGCGGCGCCGGAACATCTCGTGGACCTGAGGCGGGTGCCTGATCTAAAAACCATTTCGGAATCCTCCGGCGAGATTCACATCGGTGCTATGGCCACGCACTACGACCTTGAGTCTTCCCGGCTCCTGCGCCAGCGCTGCCCGCTGCTGGCCGAGGCGGCTGGCCACATCGGCGACGTGCAGGTGCGGAACATGGGCACCATCGGAGGGAGCGTCTCGCATGCGGATCCGGCAGCCGATTATCCGGCGTCGCTCCTCGCGCTCGGTGCTAAAGTGAAACTGGTGCGCGCCGGAGGCGAGCGCACGCTCACCTTGGAAGATTTTCTGGTGGACACGTTCACTACGGCGGCTGAGCCGGGAGAGCTTGTCCGTGAGATCATCGTGCCGGTTGAAGAGTCGAAGACCGGAGTGAACTATCAGAAAATGCTTCAACCCGCGTCCGGCTTCGCCGTTGTGGGCGTTGCCGCCAGGCTGCGCAAAGCCAATGGCAAGATCAGCCTGGCCCGCGTGGGAGTGACTGGGCTGACGTCTCGGCCCTTCCGTGCAGCAGCGGTTGAAACCCGCCTAGAAGGTTCGGCGGGCACTGACGACGACATCCGCCAAGCTGCGGCAATCATCGCCAGTGGCGTGGACGCCAACGCCGACATTCACGCTTCTGCAGACTATCGCAAGCAAATGGCGCAGGTGTATGGAGCTCGCGCTCTCCGGGCCGCCTTGGCAGGAGCTTCATAGTTGATAGCCGCCGGAATCCCCCTCCTGGGAGGGGAGAGGGCCGGAAGGCCCTCGGGTGGGTCGTGCCCGCCTCAGCACCCCACCCCGTCTGGCTGCGCGACCACCGTCGCTGCGCCAGCCACCCCTCCCACGGAGGGGATTTTTTTGAGAGGCTCTACAAGACCTCACTTCGGCCTTCGGTAAACAAAAAAACGATGAAGATTTCCGGCACACACGTTCTCGCGGTACCTCAGGATCGCGCCTATCAATTGCTACAAGACCCCGAAGTGTTGGCCCGCTGCATGCCGGGATGTGACGCCTTGGTGGGCACAGGCGAGAACGAGTATCAAATGAAAATGAAGATGGCGCTAGCCAGCTTCTCGGGCTTGTTCGATGGAACCGTGAAGATCGTTGAGCCCGAGCCGTCATCCAGTTTCCGTCTCATTGTAGAGGGTAAAGGCAAGATCGGCTTTATGAAGGGAGATGGCCGACTCAAGCTCAATCCCGAAGGCAGTGGCACACAAGTCGCCTATGAAGGCGACGTTCAGGTCGGCGGCACCCTCGCCGCCGTCGGCCAGCGCCTCATCGATACAACCGCCAAGATGATGATCAAGCGCTTCTTTGATAGGCTTTCTGAAATCAACGAGAACCTCCCGCAGAATTCCTTGTGATGAGCGGCATGAGCAAGCGAAGGCTATGCGTAAGCACGCTGACATCCTTGCTCTTGCTTCCAGTGATGTCTTGCATCATCGTTTCTTGTTACGAGCCTCGGTGGGATTTGCAGGTCCGATTCGTGCAAGGCCTATTGGGAGACAAAATGATTGAGGTAAAACCAGGATCGAACACAGCGCCACTGGTTGAACCTGGGCGCGTATGGCAGGGCGTGCATGAGCCTACTTGGGACACAACGCACCAAGCTGTCAGAGAAATCCTCTCTGCGGCGCCTGGGGATCGCGAACGAGCTATTGAGAAATGGCGTCCATGGTTTGAGCTTAATGGGATTATCGGGAGGCCTTCGGCGCCTTGATTCTTCGACTGAAGAACCTCGATCAGGAGAAGCCGCAAGACTCGACTGTCTCTCACCCCTCCGGGCTGTAAGTGTTTGCCCAAAAGTGGACAAAGTGTCCTCCGCATTCCTTGTTGAAGGTCCAACCTATTCTCTTGCAAAGACATAACTAAAGTAGCTCCCAAGTTTGTACAAATACATGAAACAACATCGTTTACTGAATAGACCGTCACATGGCTCCGGAAATTGGCAAAAAAATTGCCCAATTACATTCTGGTTCCCCGACAATAAACGAACTCATTCGAGAGGAGATGGGTATGCGCGTTGACCGCAGGTTATTTCCACGGCAGCAGGAGGGCTTCGAGGTGGTCGTCAAGGGAGTGGATATGTTTGGTGCGCCCTTTCTGGAGAACACAAGCCTCCTGAATTTGAGTCCGGAGGGTCTCTGCTTCTTGCTCTTGAGACCGATTTCAGCCGGCGGGACTGTGGAGTTTGCATGCCAATCCAGCGATGTGCTCTCGAAGATTTGGACAGCTGGGAGGGTGGTCTGGGTTTCAGAAAGGTTTGACGGGTATCAGTTGG
>Ga0187893_10008864_pt1 | contig 15710 bp, 18 predicted proteins | sample MA1701074metaG_FD_139574 | JGI IMG/M metagenome (GOLD analysis project Ga0187893, IMG submission 139574) | White microbial mat communities from a basaltic lava cave in the Kipuka Kanohina Cave System on the Island of Hawaii, USA - MA170107-4 metaG ... | reverse complement strand
GGCGGACCGCCCGAGGAGGCCCGAGAGCCATGAGCAAGCCGCGCATCGCGCTGTTCCCGGGGAGCTTCGACCCGTTCACGAACGGCCACCTGGACCTCGCCCGCCGAGCCGTGGCCCTATTCGACCGCCTCGTCATCGCGGTCGCGCACAACTCGGCCAAGACCGCGCTGTTCACACCCGAGGAGCGGGTGGAGATGATCGAGGAGGCGGTGCGGGGGCTGCGCGGCGCCACCGTCATGCGCTTCTCGGGACTGCTCGTGGACTGCGCGAAGCGGGTCGGCGCCCAGGCCATCATCCGCGGGCTGCGCGCGGTGAGCGACTTCGAGTTCGAGTTCCAGATGGCGCTCATGAACCGGCGCCTCGCGCCCGGCATCGAGATCACGTTCCTGATGCCGAGCCAGGAGTTCACCTACCTGAACTCGACGCTCGTGAAGGAGGTCGCCCGCCACGGAGGCCGGGTGCGGGGGCTCGTGCCGCCGGGCGTCGAGCGCCGGCTGCGCCAGCGGCTGGCGCCGGCGCGCACCCCGCGCCGGACCGCGCGTTGAGCCGCACGCTCGAGCGCATCCGCGCCCAGGCGCGCGCCGCGTCCGGGCGATTGCTGCTCGCCGAGGGCGGCGACCCGCGCGTCGTCGGGGCCGCGGCGCGGCTCGCCCGCGAGGGGTTCGCGCGTGTGGCGCTGCTGGGCACGCCGGACGAGGCCCGCGCCACGGCGCGGCGCGCCGACGTAAGTCCGGGCGCGGTCGAGCTGCTCGACGCGCGCGAGCCGGAGCGCCTCGAGCGCACGCGGGCCGCGCTCGCGCGCGCCCGCGGCTCGCGGCTCGGCGAGTCCGAGCTGGCCCGGCTCGCCGCCGACCCGCTCTACCAGGCGGCGCACGCGGTGGCCGACGGTGAAGCGGACACGTTCGTGGCCGGGGCGGTGCGCACCACGGCCGACGTGCTGCGCGCCGCCCTGTGGCTCATCGGCCTCGCGCCGGGGGTCAAGAGCGTGAGCAGCTTCTTCCTCATGCTGCTCCCGGGCCCGGGCGGCCGGGGCGAGGGTCGCGTGCTCACGTTCGCCGACTGCGGGGTGCTGCCGGACCCCTCCGCCGAGCAGCTCGCCGAGCTCGCCTGCCTCGCCGCCGACCGCCACCGGCTGCTCACGCGCGAGGAGCCGCACGTGGCGATGCTCTCGTTCTCGACCCGCGGCAGCGCCGAGCACCCGCGCGTCGCCAAGGTGCGCGAGGCCACCGCGCTCGCCCGCGCGCACCGCCCCGACCTGCACGTGGACGGCGAGCTTCAGGCCGACGCCGCACTCGTGCCCGAGGTGGGCCGGCGCAAGGCGGCCGACTCGGTGGTCGCCGGGCACGCGAACGTGCTCGTCTTCCCCGACCTCGACGCGGGCAACATCGGCTACAAGCTGGTGCAGCGCCTGGCCGGTGCGACCGCGCTCGGCCCGATCCTCCAGGGGCTCGCGCGCCAGGCGAACGACCTCTCGCGCGGCTGCTCGCTCGAGGACATCGTGGACGTGGCCACGGTCGCGTGCGTGCTCGCCGCGCAGGCGCCGGCCGCGGACGCCGCGCGCGCGGAAGCGCCGCCGGACCCGTCCGCGCGACCGCGCGACGGCGCCGGCTCCCGGCCACCCGCCTGACCCGGGCGATGGCGCTCTCGCTCACCGCGTTCCTGCTCCGCGCGCACGGGGCCCCGAGCTGGCCGGAGCCCGGCGCGCCGCTCGACTGGCGCCCCGATCACGTGCTGCTCGATGACACCGACGGCACGGTGGCGGCGCTCGCGTTCGAGGCGGCCGGCGGCACGCGCATCGCGTGCGAGCGCGTGCTGCTCGCGCCGCAGCGCGAGGCAAGCGGGCCCGACGGGGTCGAGGATCTGCGCTTCCTGCAGAGCTTCGCGAGCGCGTGCGGCGCGCACTTCGCGCCGCCCGGCGCCGGCACCGCGGCGACGGTCTACCTGCAGCGCTTCGCAGCGCCCGGCCGCCTGCTCGCGAGCGCGGTCACGGGGGCCGCGGCCGCCGGGGCGGTGGGTGCTCTCGCGCTGCCCGCCGCGGCGCTCGAGTGCGCGGTCGCCATGACCGGCGAGCCGCTCCTCACCACGCGCCCGCGCGTCGTGGGCGTGGAGCTCGCGGGTGTCCCCGACCCCGGGGTCACCGGCCTCGACGTGCTGGTGGCGATCGAGGGCCGGCTCGCCGGCGAGGGAACCGGCGCGGTGCTCGAGTTCCACGGCCCGGGGCTCGCCTCGCTGCCGCTGACCGACCGGCTCGCGATCGCCGGGCGCTCGCGCGCGGTGACGGGCGCGCTCGCCGCGCTGTTCCCGAGCGACGATGCGGTGCGCGCGTGGCTGCGCGCGCTGGGCCGCGACGCCGACTGGCGCCGCTCGGCGACCGGCGAGGCGACGTTCGAGAGCGCGGTCGCGCTCGACCTCTCGAGCGTGCGGCCGCTGCGCGCCGAGGCCGCGCGCGTGCGCGTCGGTCCGTTCGCGGCCGACGAGGAGGTGCGCGCGCTGGCGCGCTGCCTCGCGCGCTCGCCGCGGCGGCGCGAGGTCGGCCTCGAGGTGGTGGTGCCGGGCCGGGCCGCGCTCGCGGCGTGGACCGCGGACGGCACGCTCGCCGCGCTCGGGGCCGCCGGCGCGACCGTGCTGGACCGCGCCGAGCCGGGCGCGGCCGCCGCCCCCGCGGCCGCCGCGGTCGCGGGCGGCGACCCGGCGGAGGAGCCGGGCCGCGAGCGCGGCATGTGGGCCTGCGCGGCGCTCCTCACCGGGCTCACGCCGGCCGAGGCCATGGTGAGCGCCGGCGAGGCGCTCCCCGGGCCGGCGCCCGCGGCCGCGGGCGTGCTGGAGCCCGCCGGCGGCCCGATCGAGCGCGGCTCGCGCCACCGGCTGCCGGGCTCGGCCCCGCGCCACGACACGCCGTTCCGCGCCGTGGTGCTGCTCGACGCGGGCGAGGACGCGGGCGCGGCGCGGCTCCTGGCCTGGGGCCCGCGCGCCTGGACCGGCCGCGCCGACGCCGAGGAGCTGGCCTCGGTGCTCTTCCGGCCGCTCGATGCCGAGGCGCCGGCGCGCGCGCGCGCCGCGGGCGCCACGCTCGTGATCGCGGGCGAGGGCTACGGCGGGGGCCGGCACGCGGAGGCGGTGGCGCGCGCCACGGCCGCGCTCGGTGTGCGCGCGGTGATCGCCGCCTCGTTCGCCGAGGGGCACGACCGCCTGCTCGCGCTCCACGGCGTGCTGCCGCTCGTCTGGCTCGAGTCCGGCGACCGGCGCGAGGTGGTCGCGGGCGACGAGCTCGAGGTGCCGCCGCCCGCGGCCTCGGCGGGGCCGGGCGTGCGCGTGGCGATCCGGCATCTGACGCGCGGCTTCACGTTCGATGTCCGCTGCGACCTCGAGCCGCCGCTGCGCGAGCTGGCCCGCGCCGGCGGGCTCCTGCGCGCGGTGCGCGAGTCGCTCGCGGCGGGTTCGCCGTGAGCGGGGGCGCGGTGCAGCGGGCGGCGCCATGCTGATCGACCTGGCGCGGCTCCAGTGCCGCTCCGGCGGCGGCGGCGCCGGCTGCGTGAGCTTCCGGCGCGAGAAGTTCGTGCCCAAGGGCGGCCCCGACGGCGGCGACGGCGGTCGCGGCGGCGACGTCTGGCTGGAGGTCGGGCCGCACGTGCGCACGCTGCTCGACTTCCGCGAGCGGCCGCAGGTGCGCGCGGGCGACGGCCGGCCCGGCTCGGGCAACAACAGCACCGGTCGCGACGGCGACGACGTCATCGTGCGCGTGCCGCCCGGCACGGTGGTGCGCGACGCCGGAACGGGCGAGACGCTCGCCGACCTCGTGGCGCCGGGCGAGCGCGTGCTCGTCGCGCGCGGCGGACGCGGCGGACGCGGCAACGCCCGCTTCGCGACCCCCACCCGGCAGGCGCCGCGCCGCGCCGACCCGGGCGAGCCGGGCGAGGAGCGCATGCTGGAGCTGGAGTTGAAGCTCATCGCCGACGTCGGGCTCGTGGGTCTGCCGAACGCCGGCAAGAGCACGCTGCTCTCCCGCATCACGCGGGCGCGGCCGCGCATCGCCGACTACCCGTTCACGACGCTCGAGCCGAACCTGGGGATCGCGGCGCTCGACCCGGAGCGGACGTTCGTGGTCGCCGACCTGCCCGGCCTGATCGAGGGGGCGCACCAGGGGAAGGGCCTCGGCCTCCAGTTCCTGCGCCACATCGAGCGCACGCGCGTGCTCGTGTTCCTGATCGACGCCGCGAGCGAGGATCCGTCCGGCACGCTGGCGCTGCTCCGGCGCGAGCTCGCGCTCCACAGCGCCGCGCTCGCCGAGAAGCCCCACCGCGTGGTGTTGAGCAAGGCCGACCTGCTCGCGCCCGAGGCACGCGCCGACGCCGCCCGGCGCGCCGGGTTGCCGGAGGCGCGGCTGGTGAGCGCGCACAGCGGCGAGGGGCTCAAGGCGCTGCTCGAGGAGCTGTGGACGGCCCTCCCGGAGCCGACCGTGGCCGCGCCCGAGGGCGACGACGATGCGCGCGGCTGACGCCGGCGTGTGCGCCGCCCGCGCGCGAGCGCCCGCGCGTGGCGCGCACGAGAGCGTGGCGCGCGGCTTGCCCGCGCTCCGCGCGCGCCCGGACGCGGGAGGGTGGATGGAGGTCGGGCCGGAGTCCGGCCGGCGGCCGCGGCCGGCCGCGGCCACGGAGTTGGGCGGGGCCGGCGTGCTGGTGCTCGAGCGCGGGGGCGAGGGCTACCCCGCCGCGCTCGGCGACCTGCGCGACCCGCCGGCTCGGCTCTTCGTGCGCGGCGGCCCGCTCCCGGCCGCGGCAGGGGCCGTGGCCATCGTGGGCACGCGCGCCGCGACGCCCTATGGCCGTGCGCTCGCGACGCGGCTCGCCGCCGACCTCGCCCGCCGCGGGCTCGCGGTCGTGAGCGGCCTCGCGCGCGGCATCGACGCCTGCGCCCACGCCGGCGCGCTCGAGGCTGGAGGCGCGACCGTGGCCGTGCTCCCCTCGGCGCTCGACCACGTGACCCCCGCCGAGCACGCGGCGCTCGCCGGGCGGATCGCGGGCTCGGGCGCGGTGGTGAGCGAGGTGACCGAGGGCGGCCCCTTCGGTCGCGGCGCGTTCGTCAGGCGGAACCGCCTGATCGCGGCGCTCGCCGCGGTCACGGTCGTGGTCGAAGCGGGCGAGACGAGCGGCGCGCTCGCGACCGCCGGACTCGCGCGCGCGCTCGGCCGGACCGTGCTCGCCGTACCCGGGGACGTGGACCGGCCGGGCTCGCGCGGCACGCTCGCGCTGCTGCGCCAGGGTGTGAGGCCGTGCGCGGACGCGGGCGACGTGCTGCGCGCGCTCGGCGCTGGCGGCGAGCGCCCGGCCACGCCGGAGGCGCGGCTGCTGGCGGGCCTGGGGCCCGAGCCCCGCCACGTCGAGGCCCTCGCGCGCGATTCGGGGGCGAGTCCCGCCGAGACGCTGGCGATGCTCCTCCGACTCGAATGGAGCGGCCTCGCCGTCTCCCACCCGGGGGGCCGCTGGGCGAGCCGGAAATGAGGCGCCTGGCCCACCTGGTGCAGGCGGCGCTCCTGCGCGCGCTGGCGGGCGCGCTCGCGCTCCTGCCGCGCCGCCTGGCGCTCGGCGTGGGCGCGAGCCTCGGCGCGCTGGCCCACGGCCTCGGCGTGCGGCGCGCGGTGGCGCGCGAGAACCTGTCGCGCGCCTTCCCCGGCCGCGAGCCGCGCTGGCGCGCGCGCGTGCTGGCCGAGCACTACCGCGAGCTCGGCCGGGTGGCGGCCGACTACGCGCGGATGCCGCAGCTCGTGCATGCGCCGCGCGAGCGTGTGTTCGCCGCGTGGCGTGGCGAGGAGCACCTGCACGCGGCGCGCGCGCGCGGGCGCGGCGTGCTGCTCCTCACCGGACACCTCGGCCACTTCGAGCTCATGGGCGCGATGGTCGGGCGGATGATGCCCGTGGCGTTCCTGGTGAAGCCGCTCTCGAACCCCGGCGCCGAGGCCTGGCTCGCCCGGCAGCGATCGGCCGCGGGCGTGGACCTGCTGCCGATCGGGGCCGGCGTGCGCGGCGCGCTGCGCCGGCTGCGCGCCGGCGGCGCGGTGGCGATGCTCGGCGACCAGGACGCCCGCCGTGACGGGGTGTTCGTGCCGTTCCTCGGCACCCCCGCCAGCACGCCCGCCGGGCCAGCCTGGCTCGCGCTCGCGAGCGGCGCCCCGATCGTGTTCGGGAGCTGCCTGCGTGCCCGCGAGGGCCGCTACGAGGGCCGCTTCCTGCCCCCGCTCCTGCCCGAGGGTTCGGCGGACGACCCGCGCGCGGTCGAGGCGCTCACGCGCCGGCACGTGGCCCTGCTCGAGGCGGCGGTGCGCGAGCGGCCGGAGTCGTGGTTCTGGCTGCACCGCCGCTGGAAGACCGCGCCGCCCGCCGTGGCGCCGGGCGCGCACCCGCCGGAGGAGGGCTGATGCACCGCTTCGAGCTGCGCGTCCGCTACGCCGACGTGGACCCCATGGGCTGGGCCTACTACGGGAACTACCTGCGCTAGTTCGAGGTCGGCCGCGCCGAGATGCTGCGCGCGCTGGGGCGGAGCTATCGCGACGTGGAGCTGGAGGACGGCGTGCTGCTGCCGGTGCTGGACGCCCGCTGCCGTTACCTGCGCGGGGCGCGCTACGACGAGCGCCTCACGCTCGAGACCGGCGTGCTCGAGCGCGGCCGGGCGAGCGTGCGCTTCGGCTACCGCGTGCGCGGCGAGGACGGCGGGACCTGCGCGCTCGGCTACACCGAGCACTGCATGGTGACCCGCGACGGCCGCCCGGTGCGGCCGCCCCCGGCGCTGGCCGCGCTGCTCGCCCGCGCGCCCGCGGCCGACGCGGAGCTCGTGGCCGCGTTCCCGCCGGCCGCGGCCGCCGTCACCCGCGCCCGGCTCAAGCGCGGGCGCGCGGCTCGCTCGTGAACCCGATCGAGTCCGACTTGTCCTTGCCGGAGCCGGGCAGCTTGATCGTCCCGAACTGCTTCTCGTAGTTGCCGAGGTTCTGCTCGAGCGCGGCCAGCAGGCTCTTGGCGTGCTGCGGAGTCATGATGACGCGCGCGAACACGCGCGGCTTGGGCAGGCCGGGCAGCGCGCGCGCGAAATCGAGGATGACCTCGGACGGCGAGTGGGCGATGAAGACGAGGTTCGAGTAGATCCCCTCGGCCTCGCGCTCGTTGAGGCCGATCTCGAGCGTCGGCGAGGGGGTGGGAGCGGGCGCGTCCACGGCGGTCTCCTCGGATGATGGGGCGGTCGGGCCCGCCCCGGGCGAGGCGCGCGGGCGGGATCGCGGCGCGCGGTCGGGACCCGCGATTCACGCACGCGGCCCGCGGCCGGTCAAGCGCGCGGCGCGGCCTGCCGATGACCCGGGCGGAGCGCCATGGAACCCACCGCCCCCCGAGCCGACGCCGCCGGGCCCACGCCGGAGGCCTGCGCCCTGGCCTCGCTGCTCGACTGCGAGGCCGACCCGGACGCGCTCGAGCGCGCGCTCCTCGCCGCCGCGCTCCACCCGGCCGGGGCCGGCGCGGACGCGGCGTGGTGGCTCCAGTGGGACGCGCGCCGCGGCGGCTTCGAGCTCTGGCGCTCGAGCGAGCGTGGCGAGCCCGACGTGCCGCTCGCGAGCGCCATGGCGCAGGCCCGTCGCGCGCCCCCGTCGCCGCGCGTGGAGGCCGGGGCCGGGACGGCCTGGCGCCGCGCCCCCGCGGAGCTCGACGGCGCCTGCGCCGAGGCCTGGCGGAACGGCGCACCGGCAGAGGGGGCGGGTGCAGACATGGCCGAGGCGCCCTGGTCGGAGCGAGCGCGCATCGCGGCCGTGCCGCTCCGGCGCGGCGCGAGCTCGCACGCGCTTCTCGTCCTGGCGCTCCCGGGCGCGCGCACGGACCGGACGCGGCTCGACTGGCTGCGCGCCATGGCCGACGCGGGACTCGCGGCCCAGCTCCGCGCCGCCGAGGCGCGCCGGCGCGCGCGGCACGGCGCGGGCCTCGCCGAGTTCGCGCGCCTCGCCGTGAGCGCGGCCAACCTGGCCGAGTCCTCGCACGCGCTCGTGCGGCTCGCCGCCCAGTCGCTCCAGGTGCGCCACGCCGCGCTCTTCCGCGCCCGCGCCGACGGTGCGCTCGCGTTCGAGCTCGCGCATGGGCCCGCGCCCGCCCGCGAGCTCGAGGCGCGCGCGCTGGCCCCGGCCGCGGCGGAGGTCGCGCGCGCCCAGCGGCCGCTCGCCGGCACCGGCGCGACCGAGCTGCCGGGCGCGGCGGCCGAGGGGCTCGGCGAGATGAGCGTGTGGGCGCTCCAGCCGGTCGCCGCCTACGGCCAGGTGCTGGGGGTGATCGCGGCCTGGGACGGGCCCGAGCGGCACCCGGCGAGCCCGGAGTGGGAGCGGGGCGACCTCGAGTGCCTGGCCGCGCTCGGCGATTCCGCCGCGCTCCTCTTCGAGCACGCGCACCGGCTCGAGGAGCTGGGTGCGGCCGAGCGCCGCCGCGAGGACCTCGCCGCGCGGCTCCGCGAGCAGGACCGGCTGGCCGCCGTGGGCGAGCTCGCCGCGCGCGTGGCCGAGGACGCGCGCTCGCCTCTCGCCTCGATGACCGCGTTCACGGCGCGCGCGCTGCGCGAGCTCGGCGAGGACGACCCGCGTCGCGAGGTGCTCGAGGCCGTGCAGCGCGAAGCGGGCCGGCTGGGTGCGCTGCTCGCCGAGCAGGGGGCCTACGCGCGGCTCGAGCGCCCGCGCCTGCGCATGCAGGACCTGAACGCGGTGGCGCAGGAAGCGCTGCGCGGGGTGCAGGAGTCGCTCTCGCGACGCCGCATCCGGCTCGTCAGGAAGCTCGCACCCGACCTGCCGGCGCTGCTCCTCGATGCCGCGCGCATCCGGCGCGTACTCGAGAACATCGTCGCCTGCGCGCTGGAGGCCGTCCCGCTCGGCGGCCGGCTCCGGGTCGAGACGCGCAGGAGCGGCGCGTTCGCCGTGCTCGAGGTGATCCACGACCGCACCCGCGCCGAGGGCGACGTGCTCGAGCAGCTCTTCGCCCCCTTCGGTCCGGCACCCGCCGCGGGCATCGCGCTCGGTCTCGGCGTGGCGCAGCAGATCGTGCGCGAGCACGGCGGCGAGATCCGTGTGCGGACCGAGGACCCGTGGTCGAGCGCGTTCTCGGTGACGCTCCCGGTGCTCGAGAACCAGGATCGCCGCCGCACCGCCGACCGCCGCGGGCCACGCGCCGAGCGCCGGCGGCGCGACGAGGGGAAGTGAGCGCTCCCGATCGAGGTCGGGGCCCGCTGCGAGCGACCCGGCCGGGCGGAGGGTTCCCGGCAACTGCGCGCCGGGACGAGGTTTGACGCTGCGTTCCCGCGCGTGGTAAACGCTCCGCGGGTCGCCTCCGGCGCCCCCTCCCGGTTTCGCCACCCTAGCTCAGTTGGTAGAGCACACGACTGAAAATCGTGGTGTCCCCAGTTCGATTCTGGGGGGTGGCACCATCCGGCCCGCACGGCCGCGCGCGAGCGAGCCGCGGCTCGAGTGACCGTGCGTCGCAGGACCGAGAGCTGGTGTAGCTCAGCTGGTAGAGCACGTCACTCGTAATGACGGGGTCACCGGTTCGATTCCGGTCACCAGCTCCACTTCAAGTCAAAGCCGCGAGCGCACTTGCGCTCGCGGCTTTGGCACGAAATGACGGACCACTTTGCAACCGTGGCCCAAAAGTGTGGCCCAGACTGTGTCAGTGCGAGTGACCCCTTCACCTGTATTGACGGGGTCTCGGCGGAATGACGGGAGCATTCTCGCAAGTTCCTGCCCGCGACCAAACCATGTCGCCACTTTCCATACCGCGGTCTGGACGCTTCCTGAGATAGCGCTTGAGCACCGGCGCCAGGTCGCGGGGCAGTGGGTACTCCTTCGCGTCGCCGCCCTTCGCGCGCCGGATCCGGATCCGGCCGCGCGCCAGGTCGAGATCCTCGAGGAGGAGCAGCGTGGTCTCGCTCGCGCGGAGGCCGAAGCGGTACATGAGACCGAACAGGGCGACGTCGCGCGAGCTGCCGCCGGCGACGACCGCCCGGCGGAACCGGCCGAGCTCCTCCTGGGTCGGGTAGCGTGGGAGGCCTCCGGACCCCCGACCCGAAGGCCGGCCGCCCGCGCGTTGGGGCCTCCTGCGGGCTCCTGGAGGCATCGCCGGCAGGCGAATGATAGAGTTCTGTCGTCCGGGCATGTTCGAGGCGTGTTGACCGATCGGCTAGCGTTCGCGGGTCGCCCTCGGGATCTGGGCGGCCCAATGATAGGTTGTGCAATAAACTCTATTATTGTGGGAGCCGGCGTCAACCCCTGGAAGGCGGAGACGTCTGAAAACACTGGACTGCGCGGACATCCTGGCGATTCACGAGGCCCTGGTGGCCGACTTCGCCGGGACGGGGGATCCGATCGCCCCCCCGGGCGTCCGAAGCATGACCCTCTTAGAGTCCGCCGTTTCGCGGCAGCACACGGCCCTGGGTGGTCGGCTGAAGTACGCAGACCCGGTCAGCAGCGCCGCCACGTTGCTATACGGGATCTGCAGCGATCATCCGTTTCACAACGGGAACAAGCGTACAGCGCTCGTCGCGATGTTGGTTCATCTCGACGACACCGGATGACGCTCTACACAACCAGCCAAAAGGAACTGTTCGCGATGATCATCTCCGTGGCGGATCACTCGATCGGCCTGCGCCCGAGCCGAAAGCCAATGAAGCTGCCCGCCCGGCGAGTCAGCGACGAGGAGGTCGCAGCGATTACGGATTGGCTGCGTCGGCGGGCCGAGCGTGTACGCCGCGGGGAGCGGCCAGTAACCCACGGCGAGCTGCGACGGCTCCTCGAAGGCCACGGATTCCATCTCGCGAGTCCCGATGGCAACTACATCGACATCGTGCGATACGAGGAACAACGCGTCGGCCTACTCGGCAGGCGTGTCAGGCGCGTCCCAAGGCGGATCGGTCGCATGAGCTGGCCCGGTGAGCATCAGAGTGTAGGCATTGGTGAGATCAAGAGGGTCAGGCGCATGTGTCGCCTGACGGAGGCCGATGGCGTGGACAGCGACGCGTTCTACGATCGTGCGGCCGTGATCGACGCGTTCGTCAATACGTACCGCACGCTTCTCCGTCGCCTTGCCCGGCGCTAGACAGACGGGGAGCGCCATGTTGATGTTTGGCCCCTGGCGGTCTGTTTGGGACAACACGCTCGGCGACGTCTTCGGCGCGGGCACCGCCAGTGACCCGTTTCGCTTCCGGGACGGGCTTATCTACCACGACGCCTACTACCATTACTTGGAGCAGGAAGGGATCCAAGTGCGGAGCCGCAGGGTCGAACAGATCGGAAGCGGCTTCGGCGATCGAGTCGAGACGGAGGACGGACGCGTGCTCTACTTCCTGAACGACAAGCTGAGCTTGGAATGACCACGGCCAGCCTGAGGCGGTCGGCGGGAGGAGCCTGATGCAGATCTTTCGCGTTGTTCTGCTTGCGAGGTCCTGCGCGACGATTCCCCGCGACGAGCAGGTGCGTCTTCCGGGATGGCCGTCGCCCTACGGGGACCTCGCCATCCGGCTCCGCACCTATAACGACGACCCTGGCATCGGGGCAGTGGTCCCGATCCTCCTCGTGGCGGAGGTAGAAGGCCCTTGCGACTCGCTGGATCGCGCACTGCGGGCATTCGCCGACGGCGCTCATTCCGCGGTCGCCCTGCTGGCGGTCGCTATCAATGTCGCGATCGATGCCCCCACCTTGGAGCGCGGCTACCAGTCGAGCCCGAACTCCCCGTATCGCCCCTTCTACCAGAACCTCGCCCCAGCCGTCGGGGAGAACGCTCGCAGAGCACGGGTCGTGGACTGCAAAGCGGCAGAGGAAGTACTGGCCACGGTCGCTCGGAACGGCGGCCGCGAACGAGTTCTGCGTGCCGCGCGGCAGTACCGTCTGGCCCTGTCGTATTGGGAGCCCGGAAACGAGACGCTCGCGCTCGCGCACCTGTACATGGGAGTCGAGGCGATCACCGAAACGCTCCTGCGGCTCGAGATGGCGAGGCTCGGGACGACTCAGGAGCAGCTCGCGGACCAGTGGGGGCTCACGGCCAAGGAGCGCGAGCGGCTCAAGTCTTCGCTTCTCTCGCACGCGCGGAGCCGCCTGGTGTTCCAGGGCGATGCTCAAACCTACAAGAGCGCGCGCGAGGCGAGCGATGGCTTCGAGCACGGCTACTCGAGCCTGGAGGCGGTGGACGCGAGCGCACGCCAAGCGCGCGTCCGGACCGCCGCCTGTCTTCGTGAAACAATCCTGCGGGCCGCTGGTCTCGATGCGGCATCCCTGAAGCGCCTCCTCGCGCCGCCGTTTGATTTCCCTGTGCATGGCGGACCGGACACGCATGAGGCGTGGGCAAACTTCCACGGGGACGGCGACCTTGCGCCGCCGGGAGCGCATCACCCCGGCATTGCTATGGGGTGGCTGCCGACAACGTCTAGACGATCGGACGGCAAGATCGAGGTTCGACAGGACGCCATCGGCGAGTGGGAGCTCGCACCCGGAATCATCGCCCGAGACTTTCGGATCGACTCGGCAGCGCCTCCTGTTGACGCGGTGGGAAGCGATACGCAGCCCGTGGCGGCCGGGCTGTGGCGGCTCCCGCCTCGAGCCCCGTAGTGCGTGCTGAGCCCCCGTTGTCGTGAGCTGGTTTTCGGGCTGGAAGCCGCTAATACTCTGCAAGACCGTTACTTGCGGCTGGGTTTAGCCGGCGAGACTTCGGACTGTCTCCTGGCAACGGTCGTGTCGCCGTGGCTCGCGCCGTTGCCGCTGGTCTTGCGCGGCGCGACGTCTGGCCGTTCGCCCGGCACCGGCGTCCGAGCGGACGTCTTCGGTGGCTGCCGGCGCGCGAAATCGGTCGCCAGAGATGCCCAGAAACCAGCCAGGAACAGCAGCCCGATGCTCACGAAGACGACCGCGAGCACATGCCCCGGGATGAACCACCACGGATCGCGCCCGGCCCGAAGCTCATTTCGAGCGGCTCGCATGCTCTCTGCCGCGCTGCTCCAAGCGTCGTGGAGCTTCTCCGGCTCGCCGGCCCGGCCGATCCCGTCCGTGTGGATCTCCTTGTTGCGCCGGTACAGCTCGCTCAACCACGTGCGGTCGGGATCGCTGAGACCCGGCAGCGTGGCGACGGCCTCGGCGGGTAGGGCCGCGCCCCGCTCCCGAGACCTATCAACGGCGCCCGAGGCCAGTATTCGCTGCTTCATCTCGGGATCGGCTTGCCCGAGAGACTCGTGCTGCCGGGCAAGGAACCCGTGGAAGCTCCGGGCTGCGGCCTCGAGCCTCACCACCGCGGCCGTCAGGTTGCCCGGAAACTCCCCGGCCATCGCCAGCCGGTTGAAGCGCTCGACGTAGGCCCAGGGGAACTCGAGGACGGACCAGAACGGGTTGTACCAGCTCGGGTCGTGCGATCGGTGGTTGTACTGGGTGCTCGCCCAGTTGCGGATTACGTCGAGCTGGGCGTGCAACACCTCGAGGTCGTCGAGCTGACGCCGACGCCGCTCCGTGATCTTGTCTCGCCGCGTGGAGCAGTACGTCAGCCAGGCCACCGTCGGTGAGATACAGACCACGGCCGCGGTCGCGATCTCTGTTAGCTTCTGCCCAGCGAAGATCACCGCACCCCTCCTTGGGTGGGACGCTACGGGCGCGCTCGGAAAAACGGGGTCGAACATCGCTGCTCGACTCCTCGCGGTCCGAGACCTTCCCAGAGGTATCCGTGGCGTCCCACGAATGCCGATTGGTTACGGCCTTCCCCCATCGGGATGTGGCCCGGTGAGTTCACTGTACGCCGCTCGCCGGCGCGGTCAACGGCCGGGGCTGTGGATCGCTACGCGGTCTTCCGCCGCGTCCGCAGCGGCACGAAGTGGATCTCGAGCCGCCGGTTGAGCGCCGCGCTGATCCGCTGGAGCATCTTGAGCGAGTGCCCCGCGTAGTTGGCGTCCTCGAGCCGTGAGATCACCGAGTCGGTGGTCCCGACCAGCGCGGCGAGCTGCTTCTGCGTGAGCCCCGCCTTGGTCCGGAGCGCGCAGATCTCCTGCGCGATCTGGGCGTTGAGCTTGGCCTCAGCGAGCGCCCGGAGCCGCGCCGGCCGACCGCGGAAGTGGCGCCGGTCCAGGATCTCGAGGCCGTCGGAGGTGGTGCGCTGGCGCTTCATGGGGTCTCCTTGAACGTGTGGCGCGGCGGATCGGCCTCGAAGGCCTGCTTCCGTCGGCGCGCCCGCTCGATCTCGATCGGTCGCACGGCCGTCTCCTGCTTCGCGATCCCGTGCGAGATCACCACCGCCGCCCGTCCGTGGAAGAAGTACAGCATCCGGTACTGGACGCGGCCGGCCTTGGCCCTGAGCTCGTAGATCCCGTCGCGGAGGTAGTCCGCTGCCGGCCGCCGGAGCTGGTGGCCCTGCTCGGCGAGCAGCTCAAGGCGCGCCCGGCATTGGACCTTCGCCTTCTCCGGCAGGCGGTCGAACCAGTCCAAGAACGGGGCGCTGCCATCCTCTTCGCGGAAAAGAACGATCGCGGTCGTCGGCACGGGAACAAAAAGAGCTTAGCAACATTGCTAAGCTCGTTCAAGGTCCGGCTGTGGGCTGGGCCCCAGGCTAGGCCTCGGTGTCGCCCGGCACCTCTGGCTCCTCCGGCGCCAGCTTCTCCTCCAACCTGGAGTTCCCAGGGTTTGGTGGACAGTTCTGGCATCGCGGCCGCCCGGGAGGGCCATGCCGATATCCACGAAGCCGATTGCTGGACGAGTCCGCAAGACGTACCAGTTCATCAAAGCCAATCACGGTGATCATAGCGTTCAGATGATGTGCCGACTGCTCGGTGTCGCTCCGAGCGGATACTACGAGTGGCTCAAGAAGCCGATGTCGAACCGGGCCCAGGAAGATGTCCGGTTGCTTCGACTGATCCGTGCGTCTTTCGAAGCGAGCCAAGGGGTCTACGGTGCCCCGCGCGTCTTCCTGGATCTTCGCGAAGCCGGAGAGACCTGCAGCAAGCATCGGGTCGCGCGTCTCATGCGCGAAAACAAGCTGCGCGCCTTGCACAGCTACCGCACCCGGCGCTGCTCGGTCGGCAAGCCGGCCGTCCTGGTGCCGAACCTCTTGAAGCGGCAGTTCACGGTGACACGGCCGAACAAGGCGTGGGTAACCGACATCACCTAATGCGGACGTGGCAGGGCTGGCTCTACCTCGCCGTCGTCATGGACCTGTTCTCGCGCAAGATCGTAGGCTGGTCCACGCGGCCCACCATCCACCGCGAGCTCGTGCTGGACGCCGTTCTGGTGGCGGTGCGCCGCAGGCGCCCCCGTGGCACGCTCGTGCACTCGGATCAAGGCACGCAATTCGGAAGCGATGCGTGGCGGCGCTTCTGCCGCTCGAACCACCTCGAGCCGAGCATGAGTCGCAAGGGCAACTGCTGGGACAACGCGGTGGCGGAGTCCTTCTTCGGCAGCCTGAAGAAGGAGCGGATCAAGAAGCACATCTACAAGGACCGCGAACTGGCCACAGCCGACGTGGCCGATTACATCGCGTCGTTCTACAATCGGTCACGCCGCCACAGCCATCTTGGAGGGGTCAGTCCAGAGCAGTTCGAAGCGGCCCACAGAACTCGACGTGAACCGCCCCGGGATTCCCGGAGGCTCCATTCCTTGAGAGGATGGGGTGATGACCAGACCCAGCAGGTTCTCCCCAGAGGTCCGGGACCGTGCGGTGCGGATGGTCCTGGAGCAGCAGGAG
>Ga0187893_10008863_pt1 | contig 15710 bp, 13 predicted proteins | sample MA1701074metaG_FD_139574 | JGI IMG/M metagenome (GOLD analysis project Ga0187893, IMG submission 139574) | White microbial mat communities from a basaltic lava cave in the Kipuka Kanohina Cave System on the Island of Hawaii, USA - MA170107-4 metaG ... | reverse complement strand
CGACTCGTTCGAGACCAGCACGGCGTGCGGCGCGAAGCCGAGCCCGGCAATGGTCCGGTTGTCTGCGCCGTTCCCGACGTAACTGCCGGTGGCGACCAGCGCGGCTGGCGCCGGCCTGGGCGCGAGCAGGGGCAGACCGACGAGAATGGTCAGCGCCGCGAGCCATCGATGTCCACCTGCGAACCGCCCGCCTTCTGCAATGCGATGAGCCATAGTCCCGGCGCTCCCCTGTTCGGCGAGCGCAGGGTTGAGCAATGACAATGCCATGCAGGAGAAGCCGGCGGCTCATCGCGGACCTCGGCGGTCGACAGCCTTCCTGGTGACGGTAAACGCGATTGCCGGCCACACCGGGACACGTAGAAGATTTCAACCGGGCCCCACGAGACACCGACAGCGTGAGCCCGAACAGGACGGCGCCGACGGCGCGGAGCCCTCCACGAGCTCCGCGCCACATGTCACGTGCCGTCACATTTCGGAGATGATGGCGTGGATGGCGGAGCAGACGATCGATCCCTCGCCGACGCTCGATGCCACGCGTTTCACCGAGCCCGAACGCACGTCGCCGACGGCGAACACGCCGCGCCGGCTGGTCTCCAGCGCATAGGGCAGGCGATCGGCCGGCGCCTCGGCACTCGGCTCGAAGCCGCCGCCACAGCGCACGAACCCGTCGTCGTCGAGTTGCACGCAGCCGCGCAGCCATTCCGTGTTCGGCATGGCGCCGAGCATCAGAAAGACGTTCGAGATATCTCGCGTCTCCTCCGCGCCGGTCCCACGATGGCGCCAGGTCACCTGCTCGAGATGGCGCTTGCCCTCCAGCCGGGTAATTTCCGTCTCGGCGTGGAGCACGATGGTCCTCGACGCGTTGATGCGACCGATGAGGTAGTCGGACATCGACGCCGCCAGGCCGGTGCCGCGCACCAGCACGTGCACGCGGGAGGCGTGGCGGGAGAGAAACACCGCGGCCTGTCCGGCCGAATTGCCGCCGCCGACCACGACCACCTCCTCGTGCTCACAGAGCGCGGCTTCCATCGCCGTGGCGGCGTAGTGGATGCCGTACCCTTCGAAGCGAGCGACGTTCTCCAGGTCGAGCGTCCGGTAGCTGGCGCCGGTGGCGATCACCACCGTGCGCGCGCGCGCCCGTTCGCCGTCGTCGAGCTCGAGCGTATAGGGACGCGCATCGCAGCTCAGCCGCACGACGCGGCGCGGCACGGCCAAGCGCGCCCCGAACTTCTGCGCCTGCACCTGCGCGCGGCCCGCCAGGGCCATGCCGGACACGCCGGTCGGGAACCCGAGGTAGTTCTCGATCTTCGAGCTGGTGCCGGCCTGACCTCCCGGTGCTTCGGCCTCGAGGATCAGCGTGTTGAGCCCCTCCGAGGCGCTGTAGACCGCCGCCGCCAGTCCGGCAGGGCCGGCGCCGACGATGGCGACGTCGAACACCGCCTCCGGGTCGAGCTGCTCGACCAGTCCGACCGCGGCCGCCGTCGCGCGGTTGGTGGGGTTCTTCAGCACCTGCCCGTAGGCGGTGACGACGACGGGCAGGTCGTCGCTGCCGAGCCCCCGCGCCGCGAGCGTCTCGTGCGCCGCGCGCGTTTCCGCTTCCTTGCTGCTGTCGGGGTCGAGCGTGCGGACTGGATACCCGTTGCGCTCGAGGAAGCGGCGGATGCGCAGCGTGTCGGCGGAGCGCAGCGAGCCGATCAGCGTCGACGCGGCTTGTTCATGGTCGAGCAGGCCCACCCGCCGCAGGATGAAGGCGCGGATGATGATCTCGGCGATGTCGGGCTCGGCGACCAGCAGGCGGCGGAACTGGGCGCGGCGGGTGCGGATCACGCTGCCGGTCGTGGCCATGCGGCCGCCAACGAGGTTCTCGCGGTCGTTGAAAAGATCGAGCTCGCCGGTGAACTGGTGCTTGCCGAGCGTCGTGAAGACGTTCTGGCCGGACGGCGAGGGCTCGTAGATCTCGACCGTGCCCTCGAGCACGATGAAGAAGTCGACCGTCCGGTCGCCGCGGTCGAACAGCGTCGTGCCCTTCGTCATCGCCTGCACGACGCCGAACTCCGCCGCCCGCTCGACCTGGTCGTCGCTCAGGCGGGGAAAGGTCTGTTCCCGGCGCTGATACGGGTCGGATGGATCGACGGGCACCGCCGGCGCTGCGTCGGTGAGATGGTCCGCGCTCATGTGTCTAGGCAGTATCACATCGGCGCGACGAGACCTGTAGGGGCGCGCCTTGGCGCGCCCGTGGCCGCCCGCAGGGCGGCCGACGTATTGGCCCCACGACACGCGGCCTGCGACCCATTTGCACGGGCGCGCCTTCGGCGCGCCACGGGCCGCGCAAGGGCGGCCCCTACACGGAACGCCTCCGACCGGTGTGCGGAACCGTTGCTTGCCGGGTCACCGGCGGCGCGCGCGCCAGATCCCGACGCCACCGAGCACGAGGGCCAGCGCGCCGAGCGCGGGCAGCCCGAGTGCCGGCGCGCCCACACCGAGCACCACGAGCACCGACACGGCGGTCTTGCTGAACACTTGCGCCATCCCGCCGCCGCTGCCGCCCGTCGCGTGGTCGGACAACTGCGGCGGCGTGCAGCGTTGCGCCTCGATGGGTTGAGCGGACGCGCACCACTTGCTGATCTCGATCTGCGACGTTTCGGCAACGGTCTCGAGCTGCTGCGTTGCGGTGCACCCGCCGTTGGACAGTGCGAAGAACACGTTCATGAACTCCGGATTCGGACCTTCGTCGACATAGACCGTGTGGTAGTTGAGCGTCTGGCCGGTCTCGTTGCAGACGCCGATGCGGCGATAGACCGTCGTTCCCGGCGTGACTCTGATCACCACGTCTCCGTCGAACAGCTCGAAGCCGGTCTTGATCGACTCGCGGTCGAACGCGCGCACCTTCGGGTTGTTGTCCTCGAAACAGGTTCCCGCCTCCGCGTCACATTCAAAGAGGGGGTAGAACGTGGACGGGGGCTGGCACTCGAGGGCCGTCGTGCTGGCGCATACCTGCCCGAGCGGGCTGTTGAGCTCGCAGCAGCCGAGCTGCGCGTCAGCCGGACCGGCGGCAGCCGTTCCAATCAGGACCCCGCCCCACACCGCCAACCGCCAGATCGATACCCGCATGGCAACCCTCCACCCGTCGCGCTGCTCGCCGGCCCATACATGGCCGTATCCGACGCGGTCAAGCAAAGCAGCGCGATCTGGTATATAGCGGGAAGCGTACACGGTCTCTGGCCTGGCCAGCCGCGGGGTTGATTCAATCCCAGCGCCGGCCCTTACTGGGAATGACGAGGACAAACGCCATGACAACGCGCGAGGTATCGAGATCGACGGTGATCGCCATCACTGCAGGCGTGCTGGGGCTGGTGCTGGCGGCGACGCCGGGACGGGCGCAGGACTGCGTGGGCGACTGCAACGGCAGCGGCACCGTGACCATCGAGGAGTTGATCCTCGGGGTGGCGATCGCGCAAGGGTTCCAACCGCTCAGCGCTTGTCCGTCGTTCGATTGCGAGGGCACCGGTACCGTGCCCATCAACTGCCTCATCCAGGCCGTCAACAATGCGCTGGTCGGCTGCGGCGGCGACCAATGTGCGCTCGCCGCCGGGGTCTATACGATCACGCAGTTGAGCGGCGGCTTGCTGTCGGTGGCCTCGGTGACGCCGTTCCCCTTCCCGGCCGGTGGGACGATCCTGCAGTCGGTCAGCGCAGCGACCGAGCCGGACTGCATTCACGACGTCGTGGTGCCCTTCCCGGGCGGCATCGACATCCCGCGGTTCTGCGTTCCCGGGCTGGGATTCACGGTGGAGCTGTCGCAAATCGGCTGCGGGATCGGTGAGATCGACTCGAACGGCGGGTCGGACTACACGGTGATGGAGGTCGGCGACACGAGCTCGCAACCGGAATGCGACAACCAGCAGGAGTGCTTCGACGGGGAAGACAGCAAGGTCCGGGTCGACGTTACCGTGGGCAACGGCACGACGGATACCTGCAGCGGCGGCGAGGCCAATCTGATCACCTCGATCCCCGTCAACATTCTGAGCTGGTTGAATGCGGAGGAGTGCCCGTCGAGCGAGCCGTACAATCCCGACACCGACCTCTTGGTTCTCGACGCCAACCAGGTGCTCGACCTGACCACGGACACCAACACGTCGGTGTGGATGGATCTCTCCGGCGACGGCTGCGCGATCGCGGGTCGTGGACCGGCTGCCGGCCTGTCGGACAGCGGTGTGTGTCTCGACGTCGCCGCACAGACGGTCGACCTGGCCGCGGCGGGTACGATTGGCTCCCGCAGTAACCCACTGTACGACATCAGCTTCTCGGCGAGTCTGCCGAACTCCTTCACCGGACCGCAGCCGCCGAGCGGAGCCACGTGCGAATCGCCGCCGCTGGTCGATTACGACGGCACGGTCATTCGCTGCCTCGAGTAGGGGCGACGCATGCGTCGCCCCTACTCGACGGCGGGCGACGCATGAGAGTCACCGCTAGGGATCGCCGAGGCGCGCGCCAGCTTCGTCGGCGGTAAAGTAATGCAGCGCTTCGAGGGGCGCGCTGAGCCGGCGCGGGATGTCGCGCACGATCCCCGGTAGGCGCACGGTGACCGTCTCACGGCCGATGGTCCCGCGCACCAGCGTTTCGCTGCCGAGGATCTCGCTGGTGCTCGGGTCGATCACCGCTTCGAGCCCGTCCACGCCTCCGTTGGTGAACGCCTCCGGCCGGACCCCGACGAGCAGTGCCCCGGTGTGCGCGCGCAGGCGCACCGAGTGGGAGGGGGCCAGGGCGACGCGGTGCTCGCCGAACAGCAGCGCATCTCCGGCGCAGGTGGCGGACAGGAGGTTCATCGGTGGGGTGCCGATGAAGCCGGCGACGAAGGCGTTGGCGGGCCGCTCGTAGATGGCGGCCGGCGTGTCGACCTGCTGGACGCGGCCGTCGCGCATGACGACGACGTGATCGCCGAGGGTCAACGCTTCGCCCTGGTCGTGGGTCACGTAGATGGTGGTGACGTGCAGCTGGCGCTGCAGCGCGCGGATATAGTGGCGCACGCCCAGCCGTAAGCGCGCGTCGAGGTTCGACAGCGGCTCGTCGAGCAGAAACAGTGCCGGCTCGCGGACGAGCGCGCGCGCCAGGGCGACGCGCTGGCGCTGTCCGCCCGACAGGGCGGCGGGCCGGCGATCGAGCAGGGGAATCAGATCGAGCGCGCCGGCGATGTGCGCGGTCCGGGCGCGCCGCGCGCTCGACGGTACGCGCCGCATGCGCAGCGGAAACTCGATGTTGTCGCGCACGCTCATGTGTGGATAGAGCGCGTAGCTCTGGAAGACCATCGCCACATCGCGCTGGTGCGGCGGCAGGTCGTCGATGCGGCGGTCGCCGACCCGGATGGTGCCGCTGGTCGGGCGATCGAGCCCGGCGGTCAGGCGCAGCAGGGTGCTCTTGCCGCAGCCCGACGGCCCGAGCACGCTGACCAGCTCGCCGTCACCGATACGCAGGCAGAAGTCGTCGAGGCCGACGACGTCGCCGAAGCGTTTGCAGACGTGCTCGAACTGCGCCGCCGCCATCACCGCCCGCTCCCGGTGAGCCCGCCCGAGCGGATTGCCGGCGCCAGCAGGATGATGATGACGACCGCCGGCCCCAGCATGATCGCCGCGACCGCGCTGGCCATGCCCGGGTAGCCGAAGGCGGCGAAGTAGTAGAGCAGCGGCGGCAGCGGCCGGTTGGTGACCTGCAGGATGAGCGCGTAGGCGAACTCGTCCCACGACACCAGGAAGACCAGCAGCGCCGCCGCGGCGAGCGACGGCCACGCCAGCGGCAGGGTGACGCGCAACGCCGCGCCGAGGCGCGTCGCGCCGTCGAGCTGCGCCGCTTCTTCGAGCTCGACCGGGATGCGCCGGAAGCCGGTGCGCAGGACGAAGAACGCGAAGGGAACGGCGAGGAGGGTGTGGGCGATCCACAGTCCGAGGGCGGCCGGGCTGTTGTAGAGATCGATGCGGACGAAGAGCACCGCCATCGGCACGGCAAGGGCGATCGACGGGAACAGGCGCGCGATCACCAGCAGTGCGTCGAGCGGGCGGCCGACGGTCGGAGCGCGGGCGGCCAGCCAGGCGGCGGGCAGTGTGAGCGCCAGGGTCGAGAGCACGGTCAGCGTGGCGACGAGCAGACTGAGTCGGAGACCGTCCGGCAACTCGACCGAGCCGAACAGCTCGCGCAGGTTGGCCAACGTCGGGGCGTGCGGCAGCCAGGTGGGCGGCCAGGCAAAGCTCTCGGCTTCCGGGGTCACCGCCTGCTTGAGGATCAGGCCGAGCGGCAACAGGATCACCGCGGCGAGCCCGGCACCGGCCAGACCGATGAACAGCGCCCGTCTCACGTCTCGCTCCGCACGCGCAGCAGCGGCACGCTCAGCGCCAGGCTGATGACCGCCAAGGTCACGGCGGCGGCCGCCGCGGCGGCGTCGTTCCCGTAGTCGGCCCACTGGTGGTACGCGTACGACGACAGCACGGGAACGCCTTCGACCCCGGTCAGGACGAGCGGCGTGGCGAAGATGCGCAGCGCGTCCACGCCGCGCAGCAGCAGCGCGGCGAGCAGGGCCGGGCGCAGGAGCGGCAGCGTGATCCGCCAGAGCCGGGCCGCGGGACCGGCGCCGTCGAGCTGCGCCGCCTCCCGGATGTCCTCGGGAATGCCCGCCAGCGCCGCCAGCAGGATGAGAAACACCACCGGCGTGACGTGCCAGGCGTCGACGACCACCACCGTCATCCAAGCCAGCGCGCTGCCGGGCACGAGCCAATCGAGCGCAGGCAGCCCGAGCGCGCCGAGCGCGGCGTTGGCATAGCCGCGCGGCACGAAGATGTACCGCATGATGGTGAGGACGACGATCTCGGGCAGCGCGAAGGGAACGACGACCAGCACGCGCAGCGCGCCGCGGCCGGGGAAGCGTTGCGAGAGGAAGAGGGCGAGGGCGAGCCCGAGGACGAGCTCGACCGCGACGCTCGCCGCCGGCAGCAGGGCGTTGTTGCGCAGCGCGCGCCAGAACAGCTCGTCGCGCGCGAGCTGGGCGTAGTTCGCCAGGCTGGGAAAATCTCCGGTGAGCGGATCGGTGAAAGCGAGCCGTACCGCGTAGAGCATCGGATAGACGAGGGTGAGCGCCAGCACCGCGACCATCGGTGCCAGCAACCAGACCTGGGGTCGCCGCATCGTGCGTCACTCCGGCGTGCGCGCCTGCTCCGTCGCCCACTGCCGCGCGGCGGCGGCGAGCGCAGCGTCCGGATCGGCGCGCTCGAAGGCGACGGCGCGGAAGGCTTCCTGCCAGAGCCGGCTCATTCGGGGGTAGTCGGCGCGCGCCGGACGGGCGCGGACCGTGTCGTGCATCGCGGCAAACCCGGCGAGCAGCCCGCTGCCGTTCCCGAAGACGACGTCGCGCCGGGCGGAGAACCAGCCGAGTCGATCGTGCAGGTGCCGCTGCGCGCGCTCGCTGAGCAGATAGCGCGCCAGGCGCAGCGCCTCGCTCGCCTGCGGCGCGCCGCGCGGAATCGCCAGATAGCCACCGCCGAGCACGGTGGCCGTGCCGGCCGGTCCCGCCGGCAGCGGCGCCGCGCGGATGGGGTTCGGTGCCAGGCCCTGGCTGGCGAAGAGCGACATGGCGAACGGCCAGTTGAGATGGAGCACGATCTCGCCGCGCGCCATCGCCTCGGCGATGCTCGCCTCGCGAAAGGTTGCGCTCTGCGGATTGAGGGTGGGCGCCAGCTCGGCCAAGAACCGGAAGGCGGCGCGCGCCGCGGCGTCGTCGAACGCATCGGCCCGGCCGCCCGCCGCCCAGACGAAGGGAAGCACGTCGCAGGTGAGCCCCTCGTAGCGCGCACCTTTCATTCCGATCCCGCCGCGGTGCGCGCGCGCGACCGCGAGCAGCTCGTCCCAGCTGCGCGGCGCTGCGCCGAGCACGGCGTGGTTGTAGAGCAGCGCCTGCCAGGTCAGGCGGTGGGGGAGAAAGCGCAGGCCGTCGATCCGCCCCGCCTGCACGGCGACGGGAGCGAGCGCCGGCAGCTCGGCAGCGAGCGCGGCTTCGTCCAGGACCGCCACGTGCGCCGCCGCCGCGGGCAGCGAGTAGATGTCGAGCTCGACGAGGTCGAGCGTTCCCGAGCCCGCTGCCGCCTCGGCGGCCAGGGCGCGGCGGATGTCGGCGTACTGCTGCGGGACGACCACGACGCGCCAGCCACTCTCCTGCTCGAAGCCGCGCACGACCTCGCGATAGCCCGGCAGCTCGCTCGGCAGCAGCGCCACGGCGACCGTCAATGTGTGCTCGCGCGGCTGGCAGGCCGCCGCCAACGCCAGACCGAGGAGCGCAAGGAGGACGCGCAAGCGGCGCGCCACGGGCGTCTCCGGGTAGCCGCGGGGCTTGTCCCCGCGCCCCACTGCCGCGCGCGCCATCTCAGGTGGCTGCGGTGGGGGGCGGCCACAAGGGCCGCCGCTACCCGGAGACGTTACACGGACGGCACCGGATTGTCGGGCAAGGTCGCGCGGACGCGCACGGGGGAGGAACTTTGTGACCAACCGTTTCGCTGTCATGTAGTTGGGCGGGATTGTATCGTGCCGGGTGAGGCAGGGGGACTCAGCCATGGTAAGCGGGCTTCGGGATTTCCGCGTCATTCTTGTTTTGGCTCTCATCGGAGCGGCGTGTGGAGACGACTCGGACACGCGCCGCGCCACGCCGACGGCGACGGCGACCACCGTGCCGACCGCCACGGCGACGGCCAGTGCGACCGCGGTGCCGACCGCCACGGCGACGGCGAGCGCGACGGCGGTGCCGACCGCCACCGTCACGGCGACCGCGAGCGCGACCAGCGTGCCGACGGAGACCGCCACGGCCAGCCCGACCGCGACCCCGACCAGCGCGCTGCGCGTCGGCGTCGCGGCGGTGAAACTGAGTCCGTGCGGGACCAATCCGGACTACGACGGACCGATCACGGTCAGCGGGGTTTGGGGCGAGACGTTCACCGACGTCGACGGCAACGGTCGCTGGGACGAGGGTGAGCCGTTCGTCGACGATCCGGTCAACAGCGCGCTCGATACGAAATCGGCGGGAAAGTACGAGGGCATCTACCTCGCCGGGTTCGGCAACGACCGCATTGCCACCGGCTGCGCCGACGACATCTGGGCCCGCGCGCTGGTTCTGCAGGGGCCGAGTCAGACCGTTGCGCTGGTCAGCGTCGACTTCGTCGGGGTCGTCGCCCACGGCCTCTATTCGGGCTTCGCCCACGCCCGCGAGCTGGTCAGTCCCAGCCTCGGCATCGATCAGTTCATCTTCAGCAGCACCCACTCCCACGAAGGACCCGACACCCTCGGGCTCTGGGGGACCACCGAGGTGAGCGACGGCAAATTCCCGCGCTATCTGCAGTTCGTCGACCGCCAGATCGCGCGCGCGATCAGCCAGGCCGCGGCGCCCGAGGCGCTGCGCCCGGTCCGCGTGGTGGCGGCGACGACCGATCCGGCGCGCTCGCCGGATCTGCGCGGCTTGCAGGTGCGCACGCGCTGCCGGCCGCCGTTCTTCTTCGACGAGGAGCTGCGTGCCCTGCGTTTCGTCGACGGCGACGGCGCCACCGTGGCGACGCTGATCAACTGGAACACGCACCCGGAGTCGCTCGAAGACCAGAATACGTTGGTCAGCTCCGATTTCGTCCACTACATCCGCGCCCGCGTCGAACGAGAGCTGGGCGGGACGGCGGTGTACTTCACCGGCGATCTCGGCGCCGTCGAGATCGTCGGCGACACCTGCGTCGGCGGCGCCGGTCCGCACGCCGACGACGGCACCAACGAGTTCGACCGCCGCGACGATCTGGGGTTCCCGCGCACCGAACGCCTCGGTGAGCTGGTCGGCGGCGCGGTGGTGCAGGCGCTCGGCGCGGGCGAGCTGCTCGACGTGGCCGACGTCGGTGCCGCGCGCGTCGACTACGCCCTCGCCGGGACGAACCTGGCGTTCTCCGTCGCCGCCAACATCGGCGTGCTCGACGTCGACATGGAGGCCTACGATCCGACCAAGTGCCCGCCCGGCACGACCTTCTGCGTGCCGGTCGAGCAGTACCTCGTCCGCCTGCTGGACGCCTCCGCCGAGCCGCTGGTCGAGATCGTCACCGCGCCGGGCGAGATCTTCCCCGAGCTCTTCTACGGCACCGAAGAGCACCACCGCACCGATTGCCCACTCGCCCACACCGGACAGCCCTACGAGCCGTCGATCCGCAATGCCATGCGCGCACCGTATCGGCTGGTGCTCGGCCTGTCGCCCGACGAGTTCGGCTACATCGTCCCCGGCTACGACTTCTACGACCCGCCGTTCATCTTCGAAGAGGCCGAGGATCCCTGCCAGGGCCAGCAGTTCGATCCCGAGATTCCCCGTCGCACGGTTCCGTCGCACTACCACGAGACGCTGGCGGTCGGGGTCGACATCGCCGCGACCTCCACCTGCTACGCCCTGCGCCTGCTCGGCCGCGAGGATCTCATCGCCGCCAACGCCGCCTGCCAGCGGGTCATGGGGACCCCATGATTTCGGCACTGAGGCGGGCTGTGCCCCAAAGCATCCGTGCCGGCAGCCCTCCGTGGCTGCCGGCGCGCGCAGCGCGCCCATGCGCGCCGGTTGCGGCGTGCTTCGCACGCCGACAGGCACGGAGGCCTGTCACCACGGGTGGGCTTGGGGCGATGCCTTTCGCCTCTCTGCTCGTCGCCGGCCTGCTGCTGGCGGCGCAGCCGTCGGCTGCGCACGTTCCGCAGCTGCGCGGACGTCTCATCGATCTCGTCGCGCAGAGCGATGTCGTGCTCATCGGCACGGTCACCGAGGTCCGCCCCACCGCGTCGCGGTGGCACGACACGACCATGCGGGTCGAGCAGCGCCTCATCGGCGACGCACCCGACGCGGTCGTGACGTTTCGCGCGCGTCCGCGCGTCGCCCCGGGCCAGCGCTTCGTGTTTTTCCTGCGTCGCGCCGGCTCGAACCTCGAGTGCGTGCAGCTGTCTGGCACGGTGTTCCCCGCCCCCGCGGGCGACGACGCGGTGTACCGCGCGACGATCACGGCGATCGGACAGGCGCTGCGCCTGCCCGCCGCCGACCGGGCGGCGGCAATGGGCGCGGCGCTCATTCCGGCGCTCTCCGCCGCAGCGCCCCCGCTCCGCTACCACGCCGTCCTCGAGCTCGGCGCGCTCGCGCACCACGGTCTGTCGGAGTCACAGCGCCGCGCCCTCGAGCGCCTCGCCGCCGACCCCACCACCGACCCGGACATCCGGCCCGTGCTGACCAGCCTGATTGGCAATTAGCCAATGGAGGGCGGCGCGCCGTCGCCGCCGCGGAAGGGGTGGTGGGGCGCCTTGTCCCGGCGGCGACGGCGCGCCGCCCTCCAAAGGACGCACCGGCGCGCGCCCGTCAAAGGCGCGAGACCGCGCCGGCTACAGGTCTTGATGTGAGCGGTGAATTGCGTACTGGATACGCCCGGATGATCGATCAGGCCGAGTTCGAACGGTGCGGGCTCTTCGATCCGAACGCTGCCAATGCGGCCGACCGCCTGGCCCTGCTGCGCTGGCTCGAGGAGCGTGGCGTCAGCCTGGGGGACATGGTCGACGCGCACGCCCGCGGCCGGCTCGTGGGCCTGCTCGGCGACCGCGTGCTCCGGCCGGGCGCGCGTCTCGACGCGGAGGCGCTGGCGGCCGAGAGCGGCGTCGCGGTCGAGCGCATCGAGCAGCTCCGGCGCATGGTGGGGCTGGGGAGCGTGCCGCGCAGCGCGCGCGTCTACACCGCGTCGGACGTGCAGCTGGTGCAGGGCTTCGAAGCGGGCGCGGTGCTGTATACCGGCCGGATGGCGGATCAGCTGCTGCGGACGGTCGGCAGCGGGTTTGCGCGCATCGCCGAGGCAGCCGTGTCGATCTTTCTCGTCGACATCGAAGAGCCGCTGGTGCACCGCCGCGGCGGGGCGCTCGATCTGGCCAAGGCGACGCTGACGGCCTGCGAGCTGGTCGATCAGATGGTCGGCTTCATGGATCACCTGTTCCGCATTCATCTCGAGGATGCGGTCCGCCGCTCGGAGCGGGCGCGCAGCGCCACGCGCACCTTCAACAGCGGGCGGCTCGCGATCGGATTCATCGACCTGGTCGGATTCACCCCGCTCGCGCAGGAGCTGTCGCTGCGCGAGCTTGCGGCGCTCACCGACGCCTTCGAGACGCTCGCCTTCGATGCCGCCTCCGAGCACGACGGTCGGGTGGTGAAGCTCATCGGGGACGAGGTGATGTTCGTCGCGCCGAGCGCGGCGGCGGGTTGCGAGATCGCCCTGACGCTGGTCGAGCGCGGGCGCCACCTCGAACCGACGCCGACCGCGACCGCTGGCGAGCGGCAGACCGTCGCCCCGCGCGGTGGCGTCGCGGTCGGCGAGCTGCTCACCCGCGGCGGCGACTACTACGGGCCGGTGGTGAACCTCGCCGCGCGCATGGCGGATCTCGCCGTTCCGCACGAGGTGCTCGTCTCCGACGGGGTGCGTGAGGAGGCGATGGGAGCGCGGCTGATCTTCTCGCCCGCCGGTCGTCGGTTGCTGAAGGGCTTCGCCGAGCCGCTGCACCTCTTCTCCGCCGCCCGCCCGTAGGACCGGGCCGCGCGCCGCCCTCCAAGAGGACGCGACGCACACGGCGCTTCAAAAGGATGCAGGGCGCGCTGTCCGTATTTAGGACGGGCCTGCGTAGCGCCGCGCGATCTCGGGGCGCAGCCACGGAGCGTGCGGCTCGACGGCGTTCCAGACGGTCTCCTCCTCGGCATCGCGCGCGGCGTTGACGACTGGGGCGAAGCGATTGGGGTTGTAGGTCACGCCGGAGACCTCGCGGTGCCGCCGCAGGAGGGTGTCGCGATCGACGCGGGCGTCGAGCAGGCCGAGCGTGTCGGCCAGATCGACGAAGCGTGTTCCGTCGCCGAGCTCATCCAGCGTGATGTCGGCGCAGACGCCGCCAGTGCTGGCGAGCAATTCGGCATAGGCCCGCTGGCGGCGTTCGATCTCCAGCGCGTACCAGAAGCACAGCTGGTAGTCGCTGAGGGCGTGCCAATTGGGCAGCGGCAGCACGCCCGGGTCGCGCGGGTGGAGCAGATACTTGAAACCAAGCTTGTTGCGTCCGGGCACCGTCCGGCGCGTCTGCAGGCTGGCGGCGATCAGACGCGGATGACGTCGCAGAAAGACGATGCGGGGCAGGATGCCGAGCGCGAGCAGCGGTTCGAAAAAGCCCTTGCAGAGCATGTGACCGGTCTCGGCGTAGCGCGACGGCGCGTGGCTGGCGATGAAGGGCAGCTTGTATTCGAGCAGAAAGCGTCGGGCGACGGTGGGGGAGTGCTGGGCTTGGCGCAGCACGTAGACGAACGACGGATCCGGCTCGTGCAGGCTGGTGATGTCGGGAAAGAGCGCCAGCAGATGGGTCAGGTACGTCGTCCCGGTGCGCCCGGCGGTGACGGTGAACACCAGCTGCTTGTGTTTGATGGCGTCGAGCAGCGCGGCGGGATCGCGCGGCGGCCGGCGATGGCGTGCAATGCGCAGCAAGCGCCGCCGCTGATTGAGCAGGAAGACCCACTCGCGCACGAAGAACGGCAGCCAGGGCGCGCGCGGCTGCTCCGATCGACGTGCCGCAGCCGGGTTGAGGCTGGAGAGCGCAGCGGACATCGCGCCCGGACCCTGACCGCTGCTCGGCGGCGCGTCAAGGGGTGAGGGAGCCTTGCAACTCCGACCGGTGTGGGTCAGGGTTCTCTCAAAAGGAGGCGGCGGATGTGGATCACTGCAATAGTGGCTGCGGTGCTGTTGATGGCGCAGGGTGCCGGAGCCCAGTGCCAGGGCGACTTCAACGACAACGGCACCGTCGAAGTCAACGAGATCATCATCGCGGTCAACAATCTCTTGGAGGGCTGTCCGATGGTGGACGGCTGTCCGATCGATTTTTCCGACGACAACACGCAGCCGGGAACGCCCGATTGCTACTATTCGGGGCGCTGGAATCCGAACTGCGGCTCCGACGACCTGGAGTCGCTGTGGCGCAGCGATGGCGAGTTCGTCATCGTCGAGTTCCTCGGCTTCCCGGACAATCTCTTCTACGGCGCCGAGGTGACCTCGGCGACCGAAGCGGACCTGATCGGATGGTTCACCCAGGAAGACGCCTCCGACCTCGAGCCGGCGCCCGGCTCATTGGTGCTCGGCGACTCCGGACAATTGTTGACGCTCACCCCGGACGTCGCGCCGTTCCAGGTCGACGAGTGCGACTTCGCCCGCTACCCAGCGACGCTGGTCGAGGTGGTCACGCCCACCGCGCGGGCGGCCGCCCTGCGGCGCGTCGATGCGAGCGCCTTCGAGCGCCTGCGTGCCGCCCGCAAAGCCCGTGCGCCAAAGCCAAATCTGCAACGAAAATGAGCCCGGCCGAACAGGCGAAAATTCGTGTTGACTAACGAATGCACGGCTCGTAGCTCTGGAACTGATTCTTCCTTCTTTGTTTGGTCCCCTGGCTTTCCCCAGCCAGGGGGGTAGTTGCCGCCGCAAAGGCCCCGGCGCCCACCGGGGCCTTTGCACATTCGGGACGGGCACGGCCGACGGCTGGAAATCGACCATCCGGTCGGTCCGCGCATTGAAAAAACGACCAGCGTTTGCAATCTACCGCCCGGGAGGGATCACGCATGAGAACGGCAACTTCGCTAGGAGGTACGGTCGCCGTGCTGTCGGTGCTGGCCATCGGGTCGCCCACCTCGGCACAGCCCGTGTGTGTCGGCGACTGCAACGGCGATGGAATGGTTGCAATCAACGAGCTGATCATCGGCGTGAACATTGCGTTGGGTTCGGCGCCGCTCAGCATGTGCCCTTCGTTCGATGCCAATGGGGATGGCATGGTCGGCATCAACGAGCTGATCACCGCCGTGAACAATGCGTTGAACGGCTGTGGACCGCCCGCTGGGTGCGACGTCGGCGGCACGACCCGGGTGTACAATGTCGCGCCGGGCGTTCTGCTCGCGCCCGCCACCGGTCCCGACAGCACCACGACGGGTCTCTTCACCACCGGGACCGGCGGAGCGAATGCGGCGATGTCCTTCTCGCCGGGGCCCTTCAGAATCGTGATGGGCACGGCGGACGCCGACGGCGTGGCGTGTCTGGCGCTCGCCGAGGACGTCACGTTCTCGGTCGACATCGTCGACAGTACCTGCCTGTGCCTGAAGTTCTTCGCGGAGGGCAGCGATGGCAGCATCGACTGCAACGGCGGTACGCCCTATGGCACCGAGGCTCGGCGCACTGCCGGGATGCCGGGGTTCGGCTGGACCGTCACCACCGGTCAGGGCGCTGATGCCGGTCCGGGCGGCGCCAATCTCCTGGTCATGGGGAATTTCGAGCGCGTCATGGAGACCTGCGCGCAGGCCGATTGCCCGACTTTCGTCTATGCCGATCCGCCGAACCTCTTCGCCTTCACGACAGCGACCGCCACGGCGGTGCAAGAGACGTCGGCCGCTCCGATCGAGTTCATGGCCGACGGTGCGAACTTCGACTGCGCGATGTTCGGCACCTCCAACTCCGGCGGCATGATCGCCGCGCCGGCGCCGACCACGATCGATCCGATCGGCGACGTCGCCAACGTCTTCCGTTTCGGCGAGATGGCGCCGTAACCCAATCTGTGGAGGGCGGCGCGCCGGCGCCCCCGGAGGAGGGGCGGGGAAGATGGCCCCCTCCTCCTCCCCGGCGGCGACGGCGAGCAGCCCT
>Ga0187893_10008862_pt1 | contig 15715 bp, 16 predicted proteins | sample MA1701074metaG_FD_139574 | JGI IMG/M metagenome (GOLD analysis project Ga0187893, IMG submission 139574) | White microbial mat communities from a basaltic lava cave in the Kipuka Kanohina Cave System on the Island of Hawaii, USA - MA170107-4 metaG ... | reverse complement strand
GTCGATCCCATCCCCGGAATCTGGAACCCGAAGTTGCGCGACAGCACGTCGAAGATGATGACCGCCGTCAGCGCCAGGAACAGCCACCCGACCAGCATGGCGATGCGATACAGGGCAAAGTTGATGGCGTTGCTCAGCGCCAGCAGTCGCTCCATGCCCGGTCTCCCTTTCGAGCGCCACAACGCAGCGGGCGGCCGACGAAGCCGCCCGCTACGCTTGGGTGGAAGGATTACTGCAGATAGCCGTAGTCGCGCCAGAGCGCGTAGTTCTGGCGGAACTTGGAGTAGGAGTCGTAGACTCTCTTGAAGTTCGGGTTGGCCGCCGATTCCTCCACGATCACTTCGTTCCAGGCCGTCTCGTATGCCTTCATGATCTCCGCAGGCCAGCGCATGATCTTCACGCCGTTCTTCTCGCGCATCTCCTGCATCGCCGCCCACTGGGTGGCCTCGCCCTCGGCCATGATCTGGCGCAGCATGTCGCTGCATACCAGCTCGATGATCGCCTGGTGCTGGTCGGACAGCGCATCCCACCTGGCCTTGTTGATGAAGAAGTCGAGAATCGACGCCTGCTGATGCCAGCCCGGGAAGTAGTAGTACTTCGCCACCTGGTAAAAGCCCAGCTTCTGGTCCAGCGACGGGTTGGCGAACTCCGTGGCGTCGATGGTCCCCAGCTGCAGCGCTTGAAAGATGTCGCCCGGCGCCAGCAGCTGCGTGGCCACCCCGAGTTTGTCCATCACCTTGGCGCCGAGCCCGAAGAACCGCATCTTCAGGCCCTTGAGATCGTCGACGCTCTTGATCTCCCGGCGAAACCAGCCCGAGGCCTCGGGCGGCGTGATGCCGCAGGGGATGGCATGGATGTTGTGCTGGCCGAACATCTCGTTCTGCAGCTCCAGGCCGCCACCGTAGTACATCCAGGCCAGGAACTCCGGTATCCCGGGCCCGAATGGAACGGTGGTGAAGAACGCGAACGCGGAGTCGGTCCCGGAGAAGAATCCGGGGCTCGACCATGCGGAAGGCACCGACCCCTTGGAAACCGCCGGGATCGTCTCCAGTCCCGGAACGAGCGCACCGGGCTCGTACACCTTGACTTCGATCGCGCCGCCCGATGCGCGTTTGATCTTTTCCGCGAACCTCGGCGCCGCCTCGCCGATCAGCGTGAGACTGGTCGGAAACATGCTGGCCATGTCGAGTTGCACTTTCTCGGCCGGCGCCTGTGCAGCGGTGTTGGTGTTGGTGTCGGTGCCGCTCTGCGTGCTGCGCTCGCCGCAGGCGGCCGTGAGCGCCACAGCGCAGAGCACAGCCGAAGCGATGCTCAACGAGTTGTTCATGGTCTCCTCCTCTTTTTCGCCTTTGCGCCCGGATCCGCAGCGGGATATCGTCCGGCGCCGGGGTACCGCCAGGCGAATTACAAGCGTATTCGCTCGATTTGTCCACCCCGGGGCGGTCCGGGGGTGCCGCCCGCTTCCGAGGCTTCAGGTCTTCCAGCGCCGCACGATGGCGCGCAGGTGGCGGAACTGCTGGTCGCAGCGCGTGCATGCCGGGCAGCGCCGGAGATGGTTGCGCAGCGCCAGGCGCGCGAGCAATGGCAGTCGGGCATCCATGCGGTCGGACAGCAGCCGGGTCGCCTCTGGACAGGTGATCACGCCGTCACCCTCGCGAGGGCGCCGCAAACCAGTTGGACTCCAGGCACTGCCGCAGGGCCATCCGGGCCCGGTACATCAGCACTCTGAGGTTACTTTCGGTGATGGACAGCTCGCGGCAGATCTCATGCGCCTCCATCTCGAACAGCTCGCGCATGGTGAACACGCGCGCCGTGCTGGGGGGCAAGCGCCGCAGGCAGAAATCGACCATGTCGAAGAATGCCTTTTCCTCCCAGGATGCAGCCGGGTCGCGCCAGGACTCGGGCGCGATCTCCCACACGCGCGCCTCGCTGCGATCGAAGAACTCGTCGATGTCGCCGAGACTCATCTCGGCCTGGAGCTGACCGCCATCGACCGGTTCACGCCTGCCTCGACGCAATGCATCGAGGACCTTGTTCTTCAGGATCCCGGTGAGCCAGGTCTTGACGGTGGATCGGCGCGCGAAACGCTCCAGGCCGCCGTAGGCAGCCATGAGCGTCTCCTGCACCACGTCCTCTGCAAGATCGCGATCGCGCAGCTGGACCATCGCCACGCGCAGCAGGTACGGGCGATGTGACGCCACGTCCGCTTCGAAATCCGGTGCTTCCGGGCCACGAGGCGTCGCCACGCCCGCGACGGCGGTCGCGGGCGTCGGGCTGGCCAGCTTTCGCATCGGTCGAAGCCCTTCGGGACGCTGATTACCGGTTCAAACCCGGCCAGTGTCTCTCAGCCTTGGAGATGTACCCGACGGGATCCTTCTCCCAGACCTTCTGGATGTCCCCGTTGAAGTTGAGGTAGAGTTTGCCGTCGACGACCTTCCAGCCGTTCACCGGATCCACGTCGAACAGCTTGCCCTGCGACACCCCCCACGAGCAGAAGCCACCGTATTGCGGTGCGTAGCGAGCCGGGTTGGCAGCAAACATGTCCCGGTGCTCCCGGGTCGCGAACTGCCAGGTCACGCCGCCGTGCTGGACGGTGTACTTGTCGGAACCCATGACGGCCTTGCCGTCGAGGAAGTAGGCCATGACATCGTAGCCCTTTGCACCGAGGCCGGCGTACAGGGTGTTGTACTCCCCGCCCGTGGTCTTGACGGCTTGGGCAGGTGCGGCGCCGAAGAGCACGAGCGCGAACACGCCGGCCACGACGATGGCGGTCTTGTGAGAGCCAGCTGAAGCGAACGACATTTGAGGTCTCCTTGAGCAAGTTCGGATCGATCACCGACCAACGGGATTGCGTGCCCGACGCAGCGGGCCGGACCAGTCCCGAGGACCCGCATTAGTCGAAACACCCCGCTCAAGTGTTACGTGGCGCTCGAAAATTCGCAGCGCACACGAGACGCGGGCAAGCGTCTCGTGTGCGGGTTTGTTGCTTGGGCCTCAGTTCGTGTTGCGGTCCGACGGCGCGCGGCCGATCCGGGTCGCACCCGTGTCGTGCGCCGGGTCGAGCTCGATCGCGTACACGCTGCCACGGCCGTGCCGCTGCAGCCTCGTCATGTCGGCGACCACGGGGCTCGAAGGCGCCGGCAACGCCGTCGCATACACGGTGTCACGCCCGAACCGGGTTTCGGCCGCAGAGTACGCCGTGACGCGAGCCTGGCTGGCCGGCCGCGTCGGATCCGCGTAGACGCTGTCGCGGCCGTACGGCTGCTGGGCGACAACGCCACCGGCCGAGGCGGCAAAGAGGACGGTTGCGAGAGCGAGTTTGCGAACGCGGTATTTCATGGAATGCTCCTTCTTGCAGTTGATCGATCTGACCGAGCTCGCCATTACGGGATCTTGTTGCGATGCGTCACACTAGACCTACGGTGTAACCGCTAAGCGTCGAGGCCGGCCGGGTTATCCGGAGGGACTGACGCATGTAAGCGACTAGTAACATGACAAATTCAGTCGCAATGCCAGTCCTACCAGGGCGTAGGACCAGACTTCAATGAGAAAGTTGCAACGCAGCTAACTTTCCTCCGACCCCAACCGAAGGCGTATTTGCCAGGCAGGGTGTGGTGGCCTAGACTGTGCCGGTCGAGGACGCCTCAGTGGGGGTGCAAGATGGCCTTTTCGCTCTTCGGGCGCGGTGCGCTCGCGGTGATCCTGGCCGCTGTCGCCGGCAAGGCCGGCGCGGTGGCGCCCGGCAAGGAAGTCGTGTCGCCGTCCGTGGCGGACCGCGTGGCCGCGATCCGGGCGAAGGCGGCGCAACTGTCTGCGGCGCACGACGAGGCCGGCGCTCCGGTCGGCCGGCCGGCGCAAGTCGCGTGGACCGACTGGAAGAACGAGTAAGCGCTACCTTTTCTCCCGAAGCCCGGGGCGGGCGCAAGCGCGCGCCCGTTCCGCTTTCCTGTCGTCGCTGAGCCGATGCCCATGGCGCTGGCGCGAGTGGCCCTGTCTTCGGTTCGGACCGCGCTGCGCCTGACGCCGCACGGGGCACGCGCGGCCGCGTTCACGCGCGAATCCTTCTCCCCGCCGCTCAAGGTCAAGCTGCTCGTCCTGCAGGCCACCCCGTTCTGCAACATCGACTGCAGCTATTGCTACCTTCCCAATCGCACGTCCACCGCTCGCATGACCTTGCCGGTCATCGAGGCGACGATCGACAACCTGATCGACGGCGATCTGCTGGGCGAGCGCCTGGGCGTCGCGTGGCACGCCGGCGAGCCGCTGACGGCCGGCGTCGAGTTCTATCGCCGCGCCATCGCCTGCATCGATGCGGCGGTCGGCGGCCGCTGTCGGGTGCAGCACTCGTTCCAGACCAACGCGATGTTGATCGATCAAGGCTGGTGCGATCTGTTCGCGGAGCACGGCGCCAAGGTCGGCGTCAGCGTCGACGGTCCCGCCTTCCTCCACGATCGGTATCGAAAGACGCGCGACGGCAAGGGCACGCACGCCAAGGCCATGCAGGGCGTGGCGCACCTGCTGCGCAACCGGCTCCCGTTCCATGCGATCGCGGTGGTCACCGCCGCCTCGCTCGAGCACGCCGACGAGATCTTCGATTTCTTCCTGGCGGAGGGGTTTCGCGAGGTCGGCTTCAACATCGACGAGCGCGAGGGGGAGCGCCGGCAGTCGACCTTCGGCCCGCAGCACGAGCCCGCGTTTCAGCGCTTCCTGCAGCGCATGCTCGAGCGCTCGCGGGCCACCGGCGACCGGCTGCGCATCCGGGAGATCGACGAAGCCCGCAAGGTCATCCTGCACGGGCTGGATCCGGTGCAGATCGGTGGCGAGCGCCACCCGCACAATGCGCAGGTGCTGCCGCTCGCGATCCTGAGCGTCGACCACGCCGGCAACTTCTCGACGTTCTCTCCCGAGCTTCTCGGTCAGCGCAGCGACGAGTACGCGGACTTCGTGCTCGGCAACGTCCTCGAGGATCCGCTGGCGTCGGTCTTTTCCAGCCCGCGCTTCCAGCGCCTGTACGGACAGATCGCCGCCGGCGTGGAGCGCTGCCGGGCGCAGTGCCAGTACTTCGAGCTGTGCGGCGGGGGCGCTCCCGCCAACAAGTTCTACGAGAACGGATCCTTCGGCACGGCCGAGACCGCGTACTGCCGCAACACGGTCATGGCGCCGCTGCGGCTGATGCTGGCGGAGCTGGAGCAACGGCTGCAGCCGTGAACGCCGTCATGTTCCGTTGCAGTGCTTCTCGATCGCCCGGTGGTACTCGTTGAGCGGGCGGTTCTCCCCCGGCGCTTCGGCGTCGAGATCCTTCTCCAGGGCGCGGCCCACGGCGAGCAATCGCTTGGCGTCCAGGATCAGGTAGTAGTCGACCGACACCGGTACCCCGCGGTTTCTCCTGCTGGTCCGGATCTGCAGGCAGCGCGCTTCGTCGGTGAACTTGATTCCGACCGGCGTTCCCACGCCCGCCGGCGGATAGTGTTCCACGCGCAGCGTGGCCTGCTCGGCCTGTCGCTGCTCGTACACGCGCACCACGGGAGTCGGGCTGAGCGCGTACACGGCGTACACGGCGCTGGGGACGGCGACGTCCTCGACGTCCAGCGCCGCCGGGCGGCCGGCCGTTCCCACCCTGATGAAGTCGGCGCGGAACTGGGCGCTCAAGCACGGCGGCTCCTTGTCGTCGTGCCAGATCTGCACGTAGCCGTCGCCGCGAACGGTGACGAAAGTTCCGCCCGATCCGCGTCGCGGCCCCAGGAACACCGAGGTTATCCTGGAGGTCGACGGGAGCGACGCGACGGTCTCCCCGTTGCAGCGCCGCAGCGCGTTGTCGGTGTCGGCCATCACCTTTTCCGGGCCCGCGACGGTTTCCTCCGAAGCGGTCTCCGCCTCGGCGTCCTCGACGACGGCGGGGATCCACTGCACGGATGACATGGTCTCATCCACGGAGTACAGGCACTCGAAGCTCACGATCCGGCCGTCTTCGCTGAAGCGCAGCGTTCTGTCCTTGCAGTCCTTCAGACTTGCCGATTGCGTGTTCGGGAGCGGTCGCAGCGCGAGTTCGTCCAGCGCTTGCATCCATGGCGCCGGATCGGTGTGTCCTTTCAGATCGGCTTCCACCAGCGCCCCGTTGCCTCCGCTGCCGCGCAACTGGAAGTCGGCCGGAATCTGGAACACTCTCAGCGTCACCCGACCGAGCTGCTCCCAGGCCGCTGCCAGACGGGTGCCGCTCAGGCTGACGGCGAATACCGGACACGCGTCCATCGTGGCGCGTTTCACCAGGGTGCCCGGCACGCTCACCGAATAGGCGGTGCCTCCCCCGAAGCTCGGGGTCCGCTCGCACTCGACGCGGGGCAGACTCGGATGCGGCTCCAGCGCCTCGAGGGTTCCCTGCCCGTCCCGCGCGCGGCGGCCGATGATCGCCCCGATGGCGTCGTTCGCGACCTGACTGGCGTACGAAACGTCGGATCCCATGGACAGGTTCGAAGCCCACAACCCCGCCACGCTCTCCGCGAGCCGCTTCCTAGGGTTGGTGTCGGCGAACAGCTGGGCGCTGGAAAGGTGCGCCATGGCCAGGTTGGTCCAGAACGCGTACCACCCGATCCAGGCGAGCGAAGTCCCCAGAGCCACCAGCACCGCGGTCGAGCCGAAGAACACCAGCCTTTGCCGCTGCGCCGCCTTCCAGCGCCTTTCCTTGAGCGGGTCCCACCTCGCCAGCGCCGGGTGCGCGATGCGCCAGCCGCCGCCTTCGCTGAACGCGAGCCTCGAGGCCTGCAGGAACTCGGGCAGACTCAGCCCTTTCCTGCCATACAGCTCGAACTGTCGGGCCTGAGGACTGCGCGAGCGCAGCCACGCCTGCACCGACTCGCCGAGCTCGTCGATCTTGCCGGCGATGGCGGTGAGGAAGGACCGCGGGCGCCGCGCGGTCACGCTGTCCGCGCCGATGCGCATCAGCGCATCGAGGACAGCGTCCGGCCTGCCCAGCGCTTCGAACAGCGCGTCGGCCTTGCGCGTCAGATACACCTTGCAGCTGAAGAAGTCGACGCGCTCCGCCTTGCCGCCCGATTTCCTCGGGCGATACAGCTTGTTGCCGAGCCGCGTCTCCGGGTCCTCGAACAGGTGCCAGAGGCAGAACTCCAGCAGCCGCGCGTCCTCGCGGTCGTGGATCGCCTGCGCCGGGCTGTCCTTCTCCACCTCGCCGGCCACCTGACAGGCCATCTCCTTGAGCAGCCCCTCCTGGAAGCGCAGGTTCTGGGTGTTCGCAGCGTCCGCGATCAACTGCACGATCGCTGCCGGAGAGCGCCGGTCGTCCCGGCCGAGCGCACCCATCCGCTCGGCGATCCCGCCGAAGGGATTCGAGAAGCCGTGCTGCAGGGCCCGCAGCGCCTCGGCGTCGAACTCGCGGATCGAACGGCGCCGCTGCGCAGTCGCCTCGTGCTCGTCCGGATGCTTGACCAGCTCGCTGGTCCAGTAATCGAGCGTGCCCTGGATGGCCTTGCGCTCGGACGCCTCGTCGAAATGCACGCCGCTGTCCTCCAGCCGCTCGACGAAGCTGCGGACCCGGGGCACGTCTGCCTGCGCGCTGTGCGCCGCGAGGAGACGCTCGTGCTCGCTCAGGATCTCGTCGACCGTCAGAAAGCGCGTGCCGCCCGATGCGCGGGTCTGGTCGTTCATGCGTCGACTCCGGCGGGGATTGCGGTGAGCGCTTCGCCCAGGCGCGTCTTCACCTCGCGAAACGCCCCGGCGAGCGCCTCGTCGACCGCCTGGAAATGCGGCTCGATGCTCTCCTGCGCTTCCCGCAGCTTGATCAGGAACGCGTCGCGCTGCGCCGGCTCGGGGCCGGCGAGCATCGCATCGATGTCTTCGCGGCACTTCTGGATCGCGCTCCAGTCGGCCTTGCCCGAGTTGAGCAACGCCACCGCCCAGTCGTCGGTCGCGGCAACCGCGCCGAGAAACTTCTCCCAGTATTCCCGGGCGCCGTCCACGAAGCCCTTGATGCGGGGGCAGGTGGATTGCAGCGTGGCCGCCGAGAAATTGACCTCGAGCAGACGCTGCAGCGCGGACAGCTCCTTCAGCGTCTTCTCCAGCAGCTCGTGCTCGTTGGCCAGCAGGTCGCACTTCACGAACAAGGGCGGCTGGCGGGTCAGCATCCGGTAGCCTTCGTCCACCCGCGCCATGTAGCCGGGATAGCTGAGCGCGACGCGATCGCGCACTCGCGCGAACCGATCCCCCAGGTCGGCGAGGCGCAAGTCCTTCCACGACGTCTCGGCCAGCTTGTTGAACGAGTCCCGCAGCGTGGTGAGCTCATAGGCGAAGTTCGCCGTGGCCTCTTCCACGCTTTGCGCGTCCCGTTGCGCGGCGCCGGCGACCGCCAACAGCTCGGCCACGGCCGCATCGAGGCGGCCGAGGTCCTCCTTGCGCTTCTTCTCCTTGGGTTGGAGCATGGGCTCGTCCAGCGTGCTGATGTCTTCCAGCGCGGTCTCGCCGCTGCGCGCGGCGCGCTTCAGACTCTGGGCCGACAGGCTCTGCGCGGACTGCGATCTCAGGAAGCGCACCTCCTGGTCCATGTACAGCGCGTGCAGCCGGTCGGCGATCGACTTGAAGTGGTGCAGCTTCAGGATCAGGGCGCCGAGCGCGTTCAGCTCGGCCAGCGCCGAGTGGGCCGGCGCCGGAGTCCTCTTTTCTTCGCGATCCAGACGCTCCTTCACCAGCGCCTTGAGGTGATCTTCCAACCTGTCTCTCAGCTCGACGGCATTCGCATACTCGTTGTAGGCGCCGCGGAACGAACCGTCCGGATTGCGGAACTCGGCGAAGAACGCCTGCACCGCATCCCATTGCTTCGCTTTCTGATCGCGCTCGGGATCGTTGACCGCGACGTTGAGCACGCCGGTGCGGCGGTACACCAGCACCTTGGGGGAGCCGGTCTTCTGCGCCGCCTGCAGGGCGTCGAGATACTCCCACTCCGTGCCGGAGCGATACGGACTGCCGTCCGCCTTGACCGCCCAGGAAGCGGGCAGCGGTGTGCCCATCCGCGACCACAGGATCACCAGCGCGATGTCGCACTCCGACGGGCGTTTGAGCCCCTGCTTGATCGCCTCCTGCGGAGTCAGGTTCGCTTCCATCGCCGCACCGCCGGGACCGTCCCAGGACACCACGTCGACGGCGATCCTGTCGCGCAGCAGCGGGTCCTTGGGCAGCTTCTCCACGACGTCGCGCGCGATCGCACGCTCTTCGCCGACATCGCCGGGTGAAGCCAGGAACACGCGCAGGTACAACGGTGACGCGGAACTTTGCTGTTTGCCGTCTTCCATCTCGCGATGGCCGCCCGTACCGGGCGGCGGGCGCCGCGGGGCGGCGTCTACGCCTCATAGTGTAGGGAGTTGCTCACCCGCCTGTCAGCCGGCTTACGACGCCGGCATCGCCCGAAACCTAACAAAATGTGAGGTTTCGCCGCTGCCCGTGCGTAGACCGCACCCCCTCTCTCCTCGCGGAAAAGGGGCCGGGGTAAGGCGGGCTTTACTGCCGCCCAAGATCTTGCGCACTACAGGCGCTGCAGCACCGCCATCATCACCAGGCTGGTGAGCGCGGCAGTCATGCACACGACGGCGATCAGTTTGGCTGTCACGGCAACCTCCCCTCAGCGGGCTCGGATATCACAGGCACAGACGATCACAGCGCATCCTCGGTGCTCAGGATAGGCTCCTCCAGCGTCGCGGTCGGTGACGCGGTACGCGCGAAGGGTGTGACCGATTCACGCTCGAAGGGGGCCGAGGCTGAAGATGGCTCCGACTTGACAGCTCAGGAGCGCTGTTCCTTGCCGTGCCACGCCCGGAGCACAACGATCCTGTCCTCGGTGATGAGATATCGCACCACGTAGTCGCCGATCGGCGAATCGCGGATCTCCTCCGGAGCCGTCTGATCCGGCGCGACCGTCACGCGCCGGCCTAGCCGAGGATGGCGAAGGAGGCGCTCGATCCCCTCAATCAACCGCTTCGCCGCCCGCTCGGTGGCAGCCGGGTCGTGCTTCGCAATAAACGCCCGCAGTCGCACCAGGTCATCTCGCGCTTCTCGCGAGAAGGCGAGCTTCACCGCGGCGGCTTCTTCTCGGTTTTCTTACCCCACGAAGCAAGCCAGTCGAGCACGTCTTCTCCGGCGACAACGCGACCCGCCCGTACCGATGCAAGCGCTTCGAGCGTCTCGCTCCAGCGCTTTTCGTCCTCGCCCAGGCGTTCGAGATAATCCTTCACGGCCTCGTTGATGAGCCACGACTTCGACCGGCGGGCGCGCTCCGCAACCGCGGCCAGCTTCTCCTCGACCTCAGGGGACAGGCGCACACTGGTGACACTCATTCCTGATCGCTCCCTTCGTGTACTACGCTGTCACACAGTGTATACGACCGGCGGCACCGCTACAAGAAGCAAGTGTGCGCGCCGACGCTCAATACCGCCCATCGCGCGTGGACCGGCCAAGGCCAGGCAGATGGAGGTCCTCATGACAGACCTGTTGAAGATCAGCCTGCCCCTCGGGGCAGCATTGCTCGCGGGCTGCGTCAGCTCGCTGCCGCAAAACGCGGAAGAGTTCCGCAAGGCCGTGCCCGGCGCTTTCATGGCCAAGACCGAAACGATCGAGGTCGCCCGGCCGTTTCGCGAGGTGGCGGCGAACTTTCAGAAGCGCGCCCCCGAATGCCTGGACGTGACGATCAAGACCACTTCGCAGACCAACATGAGCTATCAGGTCATCGTCACGGCGTACAAGCCGACGGTGGTGGTGACCAAGGAGCGCGCCGAGCTGCACGTCCAGCAGGACCACAAGACCGGTGTGCTGAAGGTCCACGAGGAGCCCCGCGCGGGCTATCGGTATGAGGCCGAGGTCACCTACCGCGACGACACCTACCACGTCGTGATTCACGAATCGCGCGGCGGCACAGGCGGCGGACGCGAGATCGACCTGCGCCGGCTCGATACCTGCGAGCGCGGCTGATCGCCGCCCTTGGCTCTATGTCGGCTCGTTCGCGATCGGCCTGGGCGCGGTCGCCATCGCGCTTACCTTCCGTAGATCCAGCCGCCCGCCAGCGGCCCGATCGCCATGCCGAGCGATCCTCTCGATTTGCACCCGATACCGCTATCATTGCCGGATGCGGGTGGTCGTTCTGGGCGGCTACGGCAACTCCGGCGCGCGCATCTGCCGCGCGCTGGCCGGTGATGCCGAGATCGAGGTCATTGCAGCGGGCCGGACGCCCCGAGACGGCGACGGCGCTCGGATCGATCTGCTCTCTCCCGATGTTCCCGAACGACTGAAGGCGCTCGCTCCCGGTCTGGTGATCCACTGCGCCGGGCCGTTTCAAGGGCAGGACTATCGGGTTGCCGCCGCGGCGATATCCGCCGGCGCGCACTATCTCGATCTTGCGGACGGACGGCAATTCGTTTCGCGCTTCGCCGCATACAACGACGAGCCGGCTCGTTCGGCGAGAGTGGTGGCGATCTCGGGCGCGAGCACGGTACCTGCCCTGTCGTCGGCGGTGGTCGACTCGCTGGCGCGACGCTTCCGCCAGATCGAAGAGATCCAGATTTCCATAGCGCCGGGGCAGCGGGCCCCGCGCGGGGCCGCGACGATGGCCGGCGTGCTGAGCTACGCGGGAAAACCCTTCAAGTGGCTGAACGACGGCGCGCAGGTCGACGCCTGGGGTTGGCAGGAACTGCGCCGCCTGCGCTTTGCCGGGCTCGGTACGCGCCTGGCGGCGGCGTGCGACATTCCCGATCTCGAGCTCTTCCCGTCGCGCTATCCGGGCGTGAAGACGGTCGAGTTCCGCGCAGCGCTCGAGCTGCGAGTACAGCAGCTGGCGCTCTGGCTGGTCGCGGCGCTGCGCCGTGCCGGAGTGCCCGTGCCGATCGAGCGCTGGGCGAGCGCGCTGAGCCGCCTGGCTTCGCTACTCGACGCCCTCGGGAGCGAGCGCGGAGGCATGCTGGTCAGCATCGGAGGGACCCGGGCCGACGGGGGCAGGACGCGCCTGGAATGGCATCTCACGGCGGACGCCAATCACGGTCCCGAAGTGCCGTGCATGGCGGCGATCCTCCTGGCACGCAAGCTTGCGCGGGCGGAGATATCGGTAAGCGGTGCCTACCCCTGCATGGGGTTCCTGACGCTGTCCGACTTCGAGCCGGAGTTCGATCGCTGGGGCATGATGGCGGTCGTCGAGACGCACGAGATGCGAACCACCTGAGCATGGCCCACGGCAGGCTCGTGTTCGTCATGCCCGCGGACAGCGCCGACGCGTTCGAGGCGTTTTTCGATCACAGCGTACGGCTGCGCTGGGACACCCTTCTGAGCGTCAACTACGTAGAGGCCGGCGGCACCCATCCCTACGTCGGCGCCATCTCCACCAATCGCGGTCGCGGCTGGAAGAGTGGTTTCACGATGCGCGAGGGGAGAGGGGAGTCCCGTCCAAGCAGGGCTGAGGCCCGTCTGAACGGCGCCTTGTCCCCGGCCCGCTACTGCTTGACGTGCTTCACCAGTTGCCGCGGCCCGACTTCGCCTGCGTAGACGTTGCCCTTGGCGTCCACGGCCAGGCCCTCCGCCGCGCTGGTGCCCTGCATCTCCAGCGGATCGGGAATACGGTAGAGGACGTTGCCGTACTTGAGCGTTCCGATCCGGATCCCGCGCTTCCAGCCCGGGTGCGCGAACGACGGAGTTCCGTTCGATTCGGAGTCGGCGACGTAGATCAGGCCATCCCGGATGGTGACGCCGCTCGGACGGCTGAACTGTTTCCATTCGGCGATGAATCTCCCGTCCTGGCCGAGGATCTGGAGGCGCATGTTGCCGCGGTCGGCGACGAACAGCCGCCCCTGCGGATCCATGGTGATGTCGTGCGGGGTTCGGAACTCTCCCGGCCCCGACCCCCACCGGCCGAACGACTCGATGAACTTGCCGTGCCTGTCGAACTTCGAGATGCGCCCGACGTTGTCCGGCCCCTGGTCGTCGTTCTGCCCGGAATGTCCCTCGGCGATGAAGACCTCGCCGTTCGGCGCGGTGACGACGCTGGTGGGCTCGGTCAGCGCAGCCGGCGGATGTCCGGCCACGCCCGGCGTGCCGATGGTCATCAGCACTTTTCCGGTGGGGCTGAATTTCACCACGATGTGGCCCTTCGGCTTGTCGTCCGGATACTTCTTGCGCTCGCGCTCGTTCGCGCCGCGCGCGTCGACCACCCAGACGTTTCCGTCCGCATCGACATAGATCTTGTGCGGGAACACGAACAGGTCGGCGCCGAACCTCGCCAGCACGTTGCCGTCCGCGTCGAGCTTCATCACCGGGGCCACCTTCGAGCCGGCGCAACTGTCATACAGGAACGGCGATGCGCCGGGCGGGATCTCGGGGTTCGCGCCGCATCGGGTCACCACCCAGACCGATTCACCGTCGTTGTCGATGGCGACGCCGTTGAGCGCTCCCCACGTCATGCCCTGCGGAAGCTTGCCCCAAGGGGCGACGGTCCGGTAGGGATTGGGTAGATCGTTGGTCGGCTGCGGGTCGCTTTCCGCGGCCACCATGCACGGCAGCGCCGCGCAAGCAACTCCCAACATCAGCGATCTGAAGTGCGGCATGAGCCTCCTCCCTGGCGACATCGTGGCACTGCGTATTGTGATCCGAAATCCCGCTGATCGGGAGCGGACGCAGCCCTCGACAACCGGCAGCCGGCGGGACTACTCGGGATAGCGCCACGGCGACGCGCCGGGCGGTTGCGCCGCCTCCAAAGTCCACAGCGGAATCGCGATATCGGGACCCGCGCGCGCGAACACGATCCGCACCCGCGATCCGATGCCGGCGGCGCGCACCAGCTCGGGCGGCGCGAGCGCCGCGTCCGCGGTTGCGAGATTGCCGATCATGCGGATCGCTTCGTGTTCGCTCGGTCGTCCGCGCTGCTCGTCGAGCTCCACCAGCAGCGCGAGGTACGGCACATGCGCGCGAAACGCGGGCTGCACCGCGTGGCGGACCTCGGTGTAGGAGTAGACCGTGCCGCGGCCGCTGACGGGGACCCATTCGAACGCGTTGCCGGCGCACCACGGACACGCCGCACCGGGCGGGTATCGCATCAGCTGGCACGCCTTGCAGCGCTGCAGCCGCAGCTCCCCTTGCGCGCAGAAGCGAAAGTACGCCGCGTTGTCGCCGTCGAGATCGGCGATCGCGAGCGTCATGCCGAGATATTCGCCGGTCGTCGCCATGGCCGTCTCCCGTCAAGCGCTCCGCGCCATGACCAGCGCAGAACCGTAGCCCGGTGTGCCCCAGCCGAGGTTCGCGGTCACGTTGACGTTGCGCACCTGCCGGCAGCCGCCTTCGCCATAGTCGTACGTGTGCGCGCGCCGGCCATCGACCCCGATCGGGCAGGAATCGTCGGCATCGCGCCGCAGCTGGCGGACGTTCTCCACCACCATGCTCACCCCGTGGGTGTAGCCCTCGCACAGATGTCCGCCGGAGGTGTTGTTCGGCCGCCGCCCGCCCAGCTCGATGGTCCCGCTGGACACGTACGCGCCGCCCTCGCCCTTCGCGCAGAAGCCGTAGTCCTCGAGCTGCAGCATGGTGGTGAACGTGAAAGCGTCGTACGAGCCGGTCACGTCGACGTCCTCCGGCCCCAGCCCGGCCCCGGTCCATAGCCGCGGCGCCGCCCACTTCGCCGCCACGGTGGTGATCGGCCCATGCTGATAGTGCATGTCCGGACGCGGCTTGCAGGTCTTGCCGACCACGCCGAGGATGACCGCGGGCGGATGCCGCAGATCGCGGGCCCGCTCGATCGAGGTCACCACGATCGCCGTGGCGTTATCGGTCTCGATGCAGCAGTCGAGCAGGTGCAGCGGCGTGCAGATCATCCGGCTCGCGAGCACGTCTTGCACGGTCACGCGCTTGCGGTGCAACGCCTTGGGATTGTTGGAAGCATGCCGGCTGTGCGCCACCCGCACCATCGCGACCTGCTCCGCCCGGGTGCCGTACTCGTACATGTGCCGCATGAAGCTGGGCGCGAACAATTGTCCCGGGGTGCGCCACCCATAGGGGCGATCGTGCAACTCCTCGCCGGAGATGGCGGTCTCGGCGCGCCCGGTGCCGCCGACGCGCGCCTGGCTGTAACCGTTCATGGCGCGATAGATAACCACGGTCGAACACATGCCGGCCTCGATCGCGCCCATCGCCAGGCCGACCAGCGCCTCGGTGCTGGACCCGCCGCCGAACACATCCATGAAGAAGCTGGGTCGAATGCCCAGATCGCCGGCAACGAAAATCGAACCGATGGAATCGCCCAACTGGTAGGCGAGCATGCCGTCGATGTCGCGCGGCGCGAGGCCGGCATCTCGAATCGCGTTGCGAATCGCCCAGCAGGCGAGCGCGCGCGTCGTCATGCCCGATCCGCGCGTATAGCTCGTCTCGCCTACGCCGACGACCGCGTAACGGCCACGCAGATGCCGGGCACCCTCCACCACGTGTTCAGTCGTTTGCAAGCGGCCGCTCCAAGGCTGGTCTCGGCGATCGCGGCAGGCGGCGCCGAGATAAAGCATCGAGATTACACGATTGCGCGACCTGGTCTATCCTGGGCGACTACAGCGCCCCGGATCTGGACCCCATGAGCGCACCGCCCTCGACCGACCCCGTCGCGCAGGACACTTCGATCGCTCCCCCGGCGGCTTGCGCCCGGCGCGCCGGGGTGCTCGCGGTGGGCGATCTGCTGCGCGTGCAGGCCGTGCGTACCCCG
>Ga0187893_10008861_pt1 | contig 15716 bp, 9 predicted proteins | sample MA1701074metaG_FD_139574 | JGI IMG/M metagenome (GOLD analysis project Ga0187893, IMG submission 139574) | White microbial mat communities from a basaltic lava cave in the Kipuka Kanohina Cave System on the Island of Hawaii, USA - MA170107-4 metaG ... | reverse complement strand
GCCATCGCATGCGTGATCGCCGCCGTCAGCGTCGTCTTCCCATGGTCCACGTGCCCGATCGTCCCTATGTTCACGTGCGGCTTCGTTCGCTCAAATTTCTGCTTGGCCATTGCCCCCGGCTCCTCTCACGACCACACGCTCACCTGAAATGGAAAAAAGGCATGGAGCCCACGACCGGATTCGAACCGGTGGCCTTGTCCTTACCAAGGACACGCTCTGCCGCCTGAGCTACGTGGGCTTGCCCTGGCGTATTATAGCAAAGGGGGGTAGGTGGTCAACGCGCGCAGGACGGACTCGTCGACAAGTCGAACCCTCGCCGTATGGATCCCATCTTCTTTCTGCTCGCAGGGCTGATCATCTACTTCTTGTTCTTCCGTCCCGCGGGATAGGCCGCGCAAGCTCACCGTACGGCGGCAGTCACGCGGGCCACCGGAAGCCGCACCGCAAACGCGCTGCCTTCTCCCGGGGCGCTGGCCTTCAAGATGACGGAGCCGCCCATCTGCTCGGCCAGCCTGCGCGAAATGTAGAGGCCCAGCCCGCTTCCCCCCGCGGCCCGGGTCAGCCCGCGCCCGACCTGGCCGAACCGGGCGAAAAGCCGGTCATGGTGCTCGGGGGCGATGCCGACCCCCGTGTCCTTGACGACCGTTTCAACAATCTGACCGTCACCGGCGTGTGTGATCACAATCCCCCCTTGCTGCGTGTAGCGGATCGCGTTCCCAATCAGGTTGAGAAAGATCTGGAGTGTGCGCTCGACGTCTATGCGCACGGGGGGCAGGCCACCGGGAGCACGGTAGGTGATCGTGAGGCCCTTACGCTGCGCGTCGGGACGCAGCGTCTCGACCGCCTGCTGCACGAGCGCGGGCAACGTTTCGTTCTCCAGACGCAGCGAGACCGCGCCGTGCTCGAGGCGCGCGGCATCGAGGAAGTCGTTGACCATGCGGATCAGGCGCGCAGTCGAATGGAGGGCTTCTTCCAGACTCCGCCTCAGCGTGGGGTCAGAAGCCGCCTCCACCGCCATCTCGAGGTTTCCCTTCATCACGGTCAACGGTGTGCGCAACTCGTGCGAGGCGATGAAGAAGAAATCATCGCGCATGCGCTCCATTTCTACCTCGGCGCGAATGTCGCGCAGCATGATGATCGCGCCCCGACCGCCGTTCACGCTCGCCAGTGGCGTCGCCGCGACCGCAAGCGGCCTCGCGCCATCGGGCCGCTCGAGCATCAAGCGCTCCCATTGCACGCGGTGTCCCTCCAGGGCACGGCGGACAGGATGAGCCTCCGGCCGGAGTGTCTCGCCGTCGGTTCGTCGCATCGGCAGCACCTCGGGCAAGAGCCGTCCGGGGAGAGGCTGTTCGGGGACGCCTATCAGTTCGAGGGCGGCGGGGTTGCACAGCGTGATCCGACCCTCGTGATTGGTCGCAATCAACCCCTCGCCCATATGCGTAAGGACGGCCTCGAACTGACGGCGTGCATCGCGGATCCGCTGGCTGTTCTGTAAGTTTCGGCGCGCCAGGAGGTACGTGAACCCAGCGATGAGCAGCAGGCCCGCCAGGCGTGGGAGGGCCACAAAAAGGACGTCGGCGCCGCTGGAACCTGCGCGCATGGCGAGGACACTCTCGATAAGGAGCGCCCCCGCGGGAATCGAGAGCGGAAGAACGATGGTCTGCGGGGTCTGGGTCCAGGCCAGGGCGATGATCGGGAAAAGGTACGCGTAGAGGTACGGGCTGCGGGCGCCGTCAGTTAGCTGCACCAGCGCTACGCCCAGGAAGGCGTAGACTGCGGTCGCGATTACCGTATTGCGGAGGCCGGTCGTGCCAACGGACACCAGGTGGTACCAGATCAACGTGAAGATGCTGATGCCTAGCGCCAGGATCACCTGACCCAACCGGCGATCCGGCTGAGCATCCATGCTTGCTACCAGCACCACCAGCAACGCAAAGCCCCATGCGACGGCCTCCGTCGCGAACTCAAAGGCCGCCGACCAACCAGACTGTTCGGCGCGTTCGGCGGCGCGGCGCCGGAGGGCACGCTGTAGTCCCGGCTCGGCCGCCAAAGCGCTTCCCAGCACCCCGTAGACGAGGACGCCCGCCCACCCCTGTACGCCCAGGAACGCCACCGACAAGATCCAGAAGGGCAACGCGGCCACGATCCGTGCCGCTGCGCGCAGGCGGGGTACCAGTGCGCCGCACAGAAGCATGCCGAACGAGATCAGCATGCCAGCACCCAGCAAAGCGGTACGGCCGTCAACCGCTCGTACGATCGTTGCGTGCAGCCGGTCGGGTGCGGCCAGCGCAAGCGCGCCGATCAGCGCCGCGGCGACGGCAATCACAAAGGTTAGCGTCGTCAGCCGGCGCTCCGGTCCATCGGCGGGCGGCCGCACGGCATCGGCGAGCATGCCGCAGGCGAGCAGCCCTGTCACCACGGTGCCAGTCCATACCCCGGCCCGCGCCGAGAACACGGCGCTGACCGCCAGCGGAACCGAGCCGATTAGGGCCAAGGCGATCGGGAGCAGTCCTCCGCGCCGGGCGGCCGTCGCGTGCGAAAGTAGCGCGAAGATCCCACCGGTCACGAAGAGCGGGCCCGCCTCACTCAGCCTGTGCAGGACCTGAGGGTACAGGCGGACCTCAAAGGCCTGCGGAAGGGCCAGCATGAGGCAGCCCATGGCCAGTTCGTAGATACCAACCGTGACCGCCAGGATCGACGGATGCTGTGACTGCTGGCGCAGAGAGCCGCCCTCCTCGCAGGTGGGATCACCCCACCACGGTCCGGCATTGTATGCATGCCCGTGAGGCCGTCGGAGGAGACCCCCCGGGGAGTGCCGAACCCTCCGCAGACGCGTTGGGGTTGCGGCCCTTGATGGGGGCAGGGTAGCATCGATGACTCTCTCAATGGGTTCCCGCCCTCCCAAACTGCTCGTCGTTGACGACGAGCAGGCCATCCTCGACCTGCTGCGGCGGCGCCTCGAGACTTTGGGGTGCGAGGTGTCAGTGCTGACAGGGGGCAGTCAGGTCCTGGAGACCGTCCAGGAACAGAAGCCCGATCTCATTCTGCTCGACGTCATGATGCCGGACCTGGACGGCTTTACCGTATGCCAGACCCTCAAGCAGGATCCGCTCGTCCGCGACATTCCCGTTCTGCTCATGACCGCGCGTGGCGAGGTTGAGAGCCGCGTTAAAGGGCTCGAACTCGGGGCGCACGACTACATTCCGAAACCGTTTGAGACCTCAGAGCTCATCGCCCGCGTGCAGGCCGCGCTCCGCGTCAAACAGCTGCAAGACCAGCTCAAGGATGCGAACCGGCAACTCGAACGGCTGGCTACCAGTGATGCGCTGACCGACCTTCCGAACCGCCGGACCTTTGATCACGAAATCTATCTTGCCATGGAACGCTCTCGTCGTACGGGCCAGGTAATGTCGGTCATCATCTTTGACATCGACGAATTCAAGAAGATCAATGATACGCACGGCCACCAGGTCGGTGATGATGCGCTCCGTTTGATCGCCCGTATCCTGGGAGGGCGGCGGCGCATCTCGGATCCGGTCGCTCGGTACGGGGGCGAGGAATTCGTCTGGGTGCTGCCGGGTGCGAGGGACGACGACGCGGTCCAGGTGGCCGAGTGGCTGCGGCGATCCGTCGCGGAGATGACAATTGAAACGCTCCACGGCCGTCTCCCCCTGACGGTCAGCGCGGGCGTGACCACCTACGATCCCGCCGCCCACGGACCGATGAGCACCGCCACGATGTTGGAGACAGCTGACTTGGCGCTACGGGAGGCCAAGAGAGCGGGCCGTGACCGCGTGGTCTACCGCACGCTTGGCCTGGAGGAAGGTAGTACGGAAGGAACCGAAGGCGAGGAAGAAGACGAAGGCACGGCTGACATCACACGCTATCGTTGACGCTGCGCACTATCAAGGTGGCCGCTCAACCGTTCAAAGCCCGGGACGGCCCGAGAGAGCCTACACAAACTTCACATGCGTGCGCTTCCGGTGTCGAGAGTTAAAGGCAACGTGGCCGGCCTTCAACTCTGCGACGGCGATCCCTTAGCCGCTCCACTAAACCGAAAATTCAGCATCACGCGGTCGATTGTAGTAGTAGACGGCCGCCCATCGCATGAAGACACGATTCGAGCATCTTTGGTACTTCGTGGGCCTGATTACCAGTGACGGGTGTCTGTGTAGAGACGGTTCCCACATCAATCTGACCTCGAAAGACCATTCGTTTCTGGAAGTTCTCAGGAATACACTTCGAATTACGAACAGAATCGGTACCAAGATCGGGGGTTCGGGAAGCGTTTCGTTTCAGATCCAGATGGGGAACAAAACACTCCATCGCTTCCTTCAACAGGTGGGCCTCACACCCGCCAAATCGCTGACCTTAGGTGTACTCAACATTCCCATCCAGCGTTTTCCTGACTTTCTCCGAGGCATGATTGACGGTGATGGTTGCATCCTCACATGGATCCACTCTAGCAATGGACGGCGCCAATGGGCCCTCCACATCTCTTCCGCGTCGCCTGTTTTCGCCTCCTGGCTTAAGCTATCAATCGAGACTTTCTTTGGCGTACGCGGGAGGATGCATGTACGCGAAGGAAGAGGGAGTCGTCATCCACTCTACATAGTCAAGTTTGGAAAACTTCCCGCCCAAGTGATCTTGCGAGCATGCTATTATGCAGGGTGTGTAGCGATGCCCCGTAAATTTAGTCGGGCTCTGCAGTGTATCGCGACGCCGAACGGGATGAGGAAGTACGGCGATGTCGTCGCCGGGGTGGCGAAACTAGTATCCGCGGGGGCCTTAAAAGCCCCTGGGCGTTAGCGCCCGTGGGGGTGCAAATCCCTCCCCCGGCACCACTTGCTCTTGACTCTGACTCGGGCAATGCTTCCAGCACGAACAGCCTGGCAAACAGCTACGACGAGGATCCCCGCTCTAAATCTCCCAACGCCTGAGGGCGCCAGCCTCCAAAGGGTTGGGATGAATCGGTCTCGAACACCCGCGCGGACAGCGCTCCGAAACGGAAAGGGCATCGCCGTGCCTGACCTCCCCACCGGGACGGTCACGTTTCTCTTCACCGACATTGAGGCGTCTACGCGCCTCATCCAGCGCATGGGCGATACCCAAACTGAGCAGGTCTTCGCGGCTCACCGCCGGTTGCTGCGAGATGTCGCCGAGTCGGCGGGCGGGCATCTCTACCAGGACGGAGGGGAGAGTTTTCTCTTTGTGTTTCAGCGGGCCCAACACGCGCTGTTGGCCGCCATCGCGGCGCAACGAGCCCTTGCGATCCATCCGTGGCCGGATGGCATACCCCTTGCGGTGCGCATGGGGATTCATACGGGCGAACCGGCCCTCGGCCCAGACGGCTATGTGGGGTTGGACATCCATCGAGCCGCCCGGCTCTGCCAGGCTGGCCATGGGGGGCAAATTCTGCTCTCCCACCAAACACAAGACCTCGTAGCGGACAATTTGCCGCAGGAAATCCAGCTCCGTGATCTCGGATCTCATCGGCTGAAAGACCTGCGGCGACCCGAAAGGGTATTTGAGGTCGTCCAGGCCGACCGCCCGACGAGCCACCCCCCTCTGCGGACCCTCGACCCACGCGTGAACAATTTGCCCATTGAGCTTTCGAGGTTCGTGGGGCGAGATGAGGACATCAACCAGGTCAGGCGCGTGCTCAGCACCAACCGCCTGGCGACTCTAACAGGGCCGGGGGGAATTGGAAAGACACGTCTCGCCATTCAAGTCGGTACAGAAATCGCGCCGGAATTCTCGCACGGCGTATGCCTGGTGGAACTCGCGCCGTTTACCGACCCCTCACAAGTCGCGCAGGCCATAGCCTCGGATCTGCACGTGCGAGAGCAGCCCGGGCGGTCGCTTGCCGCGGCCCTCTCCGACTACCTGGAAGACCGGGGCCTGTTGCTCATCCTCGACAACTGTGAGCACCTCGCCAGCGCGTGCGCCCACCTGATTGACCTGCTGCTGCGCGCGTGCCCCCGACTGCGTGTTCTGACCACGAGCCAGGAGCCGTTGGGCATCGCCGGCGAGATCATCTGGCGAGTGCCGCCCCTGCCGCTCCCCGATCTGCGGCGTCTGCCCCCGCTTGAGCGCCTGAAGAAAACCGAAGCCGTCCATCTCTTCTGCGTTCGCGCCGACGCCGCGCGCCCGGGCTTCGTGCTCACGGATCAGAACGCCCGCTGGGTCGCTCACATCTGCCATCTGCTGGACGGCATTCCGCTGGCAATAGAGCTCGCGGCCGCACGCGTCACCGTGCTCTCGGTTGAGCAGATCGATACGCGGCTGGAAGATGCCCTCCGCTTGCTGACCGGCGGCAGCCGGACGATTTTACCGCGCCATCAGACACTGCGGGCGACGATGGACTGGAGTCACAACCAGCTGCTCCCACCGCAACGGCTGCTTCTGCGGCGGTTGTCCGTCTTCGCGGGCGGACTCACCCTGGACGCCGCAGAGGCGATCTGTGCCGGGGACGGGGTTGAATCAAGCGATGTGCTCGAGCTGTTGATGCAGCTTGTTGAGCGATCCCTTGTCATGGCCGATACACAAGGCCCTGCCGCACGCTACCGGTTGCTGGAAACGCTGCGGCAGTACGCTCGCGAAAAGCTGCGCGAAGCCGGTGAAGAGGAATCCGCGCGCACCAAACATCGCGGCTGGTTCCTCACCCTGGCCCTACACGTGGAACCCGCGCTGATGGGTTCGGACGAGCGCTGGTTCGACCGCCTGGAAGCCGAGCACGACAACTTTCGGGCCGCGCTCGAGGCGTCGTTTCAGGCCGGCGCACGGGAGGAGGGACTGCGCCTGGCCGCGGCGCTACGGCCATTCTGGCAAGTCCGGGGCTACTGGACCGCCGGACGGCAGTGGCTGGAAATGCTGCTGGCGGACGGGGCGGGGACATCGCCGCCCGTACGGGCGAAGGCCCTCAACGCGGCCGGACAGTTGGCGCAGCAGCAAGGAGACTTCGTGTGCGCGAAAGCCCAAAGCGAAGAGAGTCTGGAGCTCTACCGCACCCTCAAGGACACACAGGGCATAGCCGCCGCGCTCAACGTTCTGGGGAACGTGATGCTGGAACAGGGCGACCTTCGCGGCGCCCGAGAACTGCACGAGGAGAGCCTCACATACGCAAAGGAGGCCGGGGACCCCCACCTGGTGGCGAGTTCGCTGGTCAACCTGGCAAACATCGCCGATCACGAAGGCAACTTTGACCGGGCCATCGCGCTGGGCGAGGAGAGCCTCGCGGTGTTCCGACGCTCCGGTGAGAAACGCGGGATCGCCGCGGCCCTCCACATGCTAGGCGTCGTGGCGGGAGACCGGGGGGATTTGGTCTCGGCCCGGACCCGATTCGAAGAAAGCCTGACGCTGCGGCAAGAGTTAGGTGACAGGCGCGGGATCGCCGCGTCACTCACGGCCCTGGGTCGGGTAGCAGGGGAACAAGGCGACTATGCCTCAGCGGGCACGTACTACGACGAAGGATTGGCTATTCGTCGCGAGCTGGGCGACAGGCGGGGCATCGCCGCGGCGCTCTACAACCTGGGAGTCAACGCCTCGCGCCAGGAGGACTTGCCCCGCGCGGCGGCGCTCATGGAAGAGAGTCTGGTCTTGCGGCACGCGCAAGGGAATCTGTCCGGGGTTGCGGAGTGTCTCGAAGCGCTTGCGCGCATCACCCAGGATCCGCAACGAACTGCACGACTCCTGGGCGCCGCCGAAGCCCGACGCGAGGCCATCGGCACGTCGCTGCCTCCAGCCGAGCGAGTCGAACATGACCGGACGGCACTTGCCGCGCGTCGCGCGCTCGGGGATGACGCCTTTGCGTCAGCCTGGAATCAAGGCCGAACGCTGCCGACGGAACAGCTCATTCAATATACGCACTTCTTTGGAGCGGGCAGAGGCCTCCCGGAACGCTAGAATCCGAATCCATCCACGTGGCAATGAATCTTCTGATCGATCCTCTCAAAGGCGTCATGAAGGAACTCCTGGCTGTCCGCCGTCACCTCGATGAGGAATTGATAGGGAGCATACGTGACCTTGGACGGCGTTGAGTAGAGCCTGTAGATGGGCCGGATTCGTCCAATCGCCGCATGTTCGAGACGAAGCCCGCGAAGACCTCGGAGCTTTAGGATCAGAGCGTGATGGTCATCGTGGGGATCGTCATGCCGATGGTCGTGCTCAACATGGAAGAGCAACACTCCTTCAACCACTGGCTGAACCATCTGAGTCCCCCTTTTGCCCGCTGCTGCGCCTCGGAGCCAGCGCAGCCATCGAATGGCCAAAAGTAACAGACCGAGTGAAGCACCAACCAGTACGTCACGTGGAATACGCATGGTGAACGTGAGATGAAAGATGGGATGGCAGTACTCGCCGCGCGTATTCAGCAAGACCTGACATACTCCTGCCGGTCGGAATCAGCCGGGTCCCAGAAAGCGCGTAGACCGCCTCGAAAAGCAAGAGCCCCGGTCGCTTGACCGAGGCCCGCGAGAAAGTGCCCGATAAGTGAAGATCTGGAGGCGGCGGCCGGATTCGAACCGGCGTATGGGGGTTTTGCAGACCCCTGCCTTGCCTCTTGGCTACGCCGCCGACACCCTGGAGCGGGAGATGGGACTTGAACCCACGGCCTTCTCCTTGGCAAGGAGACGCTCTACCTCTGAGCTACTCCCGCTCAACGCATCCCGATTATAGTCCCGCCGTATCAGCCGCGGCAAGCGTCCTTCCCGTCAGCGCGAGAAACACATCCTCGAGCGTGGTTTCGCCGCCGCCGGTCGAAGCGCCGTCCGCCCATCGACCCTTCAAGTGCGCCGGGGAGCCACAGGCGAGGACGCGACCTCGATCGATGATCGCGATGGCGCCGCACAGACGCTCGGCCTCGTCCAGGTTGTGCGTCGCAAGGACAATCGTCCGCGACCGATCCCGATTGAGCGCCTGGAGCAAGGTGCGGACCACCCGCGCCGCGTGCGGATCAAGCCCTGAGGTAGGCTCATCAAGAATCAGCACCGGCGGGTCGTGCACAAGCGCGCGCGCCAGGGCCAGGCGTTGGCGCATACCGCTGCTGTACCGTTCGACCAGGTCATCGCCCCGCCCGTCGAGGTCAACCAGTTGCAGCAACGCGGCCGCGCGTTCGGCGGCCACCGCGGGGCGCAGATCATGGAGCGCCGCCGCGTAAAGCAAATTCTCTCGGCCCGTCAGGCGCCAATACACGGACCGGTCCCCGCCGAGCACGACCCCGATGCGGCGGCGCAACGCGTCGGCCTCGCGCACCGCATCACATCCGAGTACCCGCACTTTGCCGGCTGAGGGAATCAGCAGAGTGCTCAGAATTCGCAGCAGTGTGGTCTTGCCCGCACCGTTAGGCCCCAGCAGCCCAAACATCTCTCCGGCAGAAACGGCTAGGTGGACGTCATCGAGCGCGACGATCTCATCATGCTGCGCCGCGCGCCGTGCCGCAAAGCGCTGTGTGACACCCTCGAGCAGGACAGCGCCCGCAGGGGTCGTCTCGAGAAGCTCGGGCATCGTGGTTACCCGAGCAACGTTGGCAGGGCGCCTTCGCCCTCGAGGAAGCGGCGTTTCAGGGTCACACCGCCCCGCAGCGAGTAGCCGCCGAGCCCACCATCGGAGCGCACGACCCGATGGCAGGGGATCAAGAGCGGCAGCGGGTTGCGGGCGCAAGCGGCGCCGACGGCGCGCGCCGCGCCGGGCTGACCCAGCGCGCGTGCGATCTCTCGGTACGTTCGAACCGAGCCGGCGGGAATCCGGCGGAGACGCGCCAGGACCTCACCCTCAAAAGGTCCGACGCGCTCGAGGTCGACCGTGCCGCGAAACGCTTCGCCCCGACGGATTGCGGCCTCGACGGCGGCGGCGAGCCACTCGGGTGGGACCTCGCGCCGTACAGGCGTGCCGAGGTAGCGCATCGCCTCACGCTCGAAGGCCGAGGAGGAGGCAGAGACCCGCGCAAAGACCGGCCCGCCGGGCCCGGAGGCCACATAGAAGGTCCCGAATGATTGTGGAAATCCGGCATACTGGTACGGACCGAGCGAGGTCTTTGCGCGCGCGCGACCGGAAGCACGCCGCTGCCGCGCGCTCGGCGCTGCGCGGATCCGCCCGGCGGAGGGAGGAGCGGCCGCGAGCGCCGCCAGATCACCGTCTTCCAGCCGGAGAAGCGATGCGACGGGCCGGCCGTGTCGCGTCACCACGATCGGATCCCCAGCCAGCGCGGCGCGCAGGACCTCGTTGGTTCGATTCTTCAGTTCGGCAGTTGAGACCAGGCGCATGATCATTGCCCCCATATAGCCCGAATTATGGCTATATGGTAGTCGCGCCCCACCGGGCTGTCAAGCCTGAGCCTTCTCTACTCCGTCTGACGCGTACCGGACGCGGGGGCACCCGCGATCCCGGCGGTATTCGCGTCGCGCGATCCTGCGCCGCCGTCCGGGTGCTCGGCCAGGTAGGCGGCGACGCGGGCCGCCAGCTTCCGACCCAACACCTCCGCGAGCGCCTCCTCCGTAGCCGCGCGCACCGCGCGGACGGATCCAAAGCGGCGGATCAGTTCGCGCTTGCGCTGCTCGCCAATGCCTGGAATATCCTCCAAGACCGAGAAGACGATTCGCCGTTCACGCAGCCGACGGCCCGCGGTATTGGCAAAGCGATGGGCCTCATCGCGGACCCGCTGCACGAGCTGCAGGGCCTGCGAATCCCGCGCGAGCCGCAGCGGCTCGGGTCGCTCCGCGAGAATGAGCTCCTCTTGTTCCTTCGCCAGGCCCACCGCGGGAATGGCCACATTGTATTCGAAGAGCACCTCCCGCGCGGCGTTGAGCTGCCCCCGCCCCCCATCGATGAGGATCAGATCGGGCAGGATCGACCAGCGCGGGTGGATGGGTTCGTCGCGGTCTAGTTTCTCCTGCTCGTCGCGCGCGCGCGCTAGTCGCCGGCGAAGGATCTCCTGCAGCATGCCGTAGTCGTCGCCCCCGGCGGGGACACGCATCCTGAACTGCCGGTAGTCGGCCTTTCGTGGCCGTCCGCCTTCGAACACCACCATCGACCCGACCGCTTCGCCCGCGCGAAAATGGCTGATGTCATAGCCTTCGATGCGAAACGGCGGCGCCTCCAGGCTCAACGCCTCCTGCAGTTCGGCAACCCCGACGCCGGCCGGGCCGACTTCTCGGGCGCGCGTCTGCTGCAGGTAGAGCAGGGCGTTCTCCCGCGCCAGCTCGACGAGGCGCCGCCGGTCGCCCCGCTGCGGCAGCAGGATCTCGACCTTGGTGCCCCGGCGCTGGCTGAGCCAGTCCGCAAGTGCCGCCCGATCCGCCGGCTCGATATCGACCAGCACCTCGCGCGGCAAGCTTGGCAGGTCGCTGTAATGCCGCGCGAGAGCCTGCGACAGAATGAGCGCCGGGTCCAGCCCGCGGACCCCCGTGAGCAACAGGTGCTGCTGATCCTGAATGCGTCCCGCGCGAATCGTGATCAGTTCCACACACGCCAAGTCCCCCGACTGGGCCACCGCCGCAATGTCGCGGTCCTCCAGACCGGTCGTCGCGATCCGCTGCCGCTCAGCGATGGCCTCCATCGCCTCGATCTGATCCCGCAGCTGCGCGGCCCGCTCGTACTGCATCGCCTCGGCGGCCGCGGCCATCTGTGCGCGCAGGTCATCGAGCAAGTGTGTCTGCCGGCCCTCCAGGAAGACCGCGGCCTGACGCACCTGCTCCTGATAGGCCTCCGGTGTGGCACCCCACGCCACGCACGGCGCGGTGCACAGCCCCATGTCGTAATCGAGGCACGGACGCGGCAGGTCGCGCGTGATCTCGATGCGGCAGGTCCGGAGCTTGAACAGCCTCCGGATCGTCCGGATCGTCCGGTTGACGAGCTTGGGCTCGTGATAGGGATAGGGACCAAAATAGCGCGCGCCATCTTTCAGGACGCGTCGGGTCATGACGATCTTCGGGTAGGGCTCGTTGGTGAGCTTCACGTAGGGAAACGATTTGTCGTCCGCCATGCGGATGTTGTAGGGCGGCTGGTGCTGCTTGATGAGATTCGTCTCGAGGATGAGGGCCTCGACCTCGTTGGCGGTGACGACCACGTCCACATCGGCGATCTTCGGCACGAGGCCGCGCAAGCGGGGATTCGCCTGGGAATCCGGGTCTTGAAAGTACTGGCGCACTCGCGAGCGCAGCGATGCGGCCTTCCCAACGTAGAGCACACGGCCCGAGGCGTCCTTCATCAGATAGACGCCGTGCCGCGGCGGGAGGAGGGTGAGCGTGGTGCGAAGTCGGTCTGAGGCCATCGTCCGCTAACACCTGTCAGTGTACTCTACTTGGCAGAGCGCCTGGAGGCTGTGACAGGTTGCCGCGCGCGACCCGGCTCCCGGCCAGCATCGATATCCAGCACGCGGCGGAGGAACTGACCCGTGTACGAGCGGCGGAGGCGCGCGACCTCTTCCGGCGTTCCCTGGGCGACCACCTCGCCGCCGTACTCTCCGCCTTCCGGGCCGAGATCGATGATCCAGTCGGCGGTCTTGATGATGTCGAGGTTGTGCTCGATCACGATCACGGTGTTTCCCGCATCGACCAGGCGGTGCAATACGCCCAGAAGCCGCTCAACATCCGCGAAATGCAAACCCACGGTGGGCTCGTCGAGAATATAGACGGTCTGGCCCGTATCACGCCGGGACAGTTCGGTGGCGAGCTTCACCCGCTGGGCTTCGCCCCCGGAGAGCGTCGTGGCGGGTTGACCCAGCTTGACGTATCCGAGACCGACGTCCCCCAGCGTTTGCAGCTTGCGGCGGATGCGCGGGATGGCCTCAAAGAACTGCAGCGCCTCGCTGACCGTCATCTCCAGCACTTCGCTGATGTTTCGCCCCCGGTAGGTCACCTCGAGCGTTTCGCGGTTATAGCGGCGGCCTTTGCACACTTCGCACGGCACATACACGTCGGGGAGAAAGTGCATCTCGATTCGTACGATGCCGTCACCTTCGCACGCTTCGCAGCGTCCGCCGCGGACGTTGAAGGAGAAGCGCCCCGGCCCGTAGCCACGGGCTTTTGCCTCCGTCGTCATGGCGAACAGCTCGCGAATCAGGTCAAACGTCTTGGTATAGGTCGCGGGGTTGCTCCGCGGTGTTCGGCCAATCGGCGACTGATCAATGTCGATGACCTTGTCGACGTGCTCGACCCCATCGACGCGATCATGCGCGCCGGCGCGCACGCGAGTGCCATAGAGACGGCTGGCCAGGGCCCGGTAGAGGATCTCGTCAACGAGGGTCGACTTGCCCGAACCCGAGACCCCCGTCACCGCGACGAAGACGCCGAGCGGGACGCGGACATCGATGCCTTTCAAGTTATGCTCTCGCGCGCCGCGCACCACCAGGGCGTGCCCGGGACCGGACCGCCGCTGCGGTGGCACCGCGATGCGCCGCCGCCCCGAGAGAAACTGCCCCGTGATGGAGTCAGCATGTCTGGCCACGGTCGATGGCGGCCCTGCCACCACCACGTGGCCACCCTCGGCCCCGGCGCCGGGGCCGATATCTACCACCCAGTCGGCCGCCCGGATCGTCTCTTCATCGTGCTCAACAACGAGAATCGTGTTGCCGAGGTCGCGCATCCGGATCAACGTCTCGATCAACCGGCGGTTGTCGCGCTGGTGGAGGCCCACGCTGGGCTCGTCCAGGACATAGAGGACGCCCATCAGACCGCTGCCGATTTGTGTGGCCAGCCTGATGCGCTGGGCTTCGCCCCCCGACAGCGTGTTGGCCGGACGGTTCAGCGACAGGTAGTCGAGACCGACATTGACCATGAACGTCAGCCGCGCGCGGATCTCCTTGAGGATCTGCTGCGCAATCAGCGCGTCGCGCCCCGACAGCTGCAGCGTCGAAAAGAAATCTAGCGCCCGCCGGACGGTCAGAACCGTCGCCTCGGCGATGTTCCGGCCCCCGACCTTCACGCTCAGCGACTCGGGTTTCAAGCGCGTCCCCTTGCAATCGGGACACGGCGCGCTGGTCATGTACTGCTCGATCTCCTCGCGCACGTATTCCGAGTCGGTTTCCTTGTACCGGCGCTGCAACTGATTCAGCACACCGTCGAAGGTCGTCTCGTAGTTCCGTAAGGTTCCCCACTTGTTGTGATATCGAATACGGACCGGGTCATCGGAGCCGTGCAGCAGCACGTCTACGAAAGCCTTGGGGAGTTTGCGCACCACCGTCTTCATGTCGACCTTGAAGTGCAGCGCCATCGATGTGAGCAGTTCCTGATAGTATTCGCTCGTCGAGGCCGCCCACGGCACGACCGCCCCATCCAGCAGGCTCTTGTCGCGATCGAGCACCAGGGCCTCGTCGAGCTCCTGCTTGAAGCCCAGGCCCGTGCAGGTCGGACAGGCGCCATAGGGGCTGTTGAACGAGAAGATGCGCGGCTCGATCTCAGGCAGCACGCTGCCGTGCACCGGGCAGGCGAATTGCTGGCTGAAGACGAGCAGGCCGTTTTCGCTACCGGGGGCCAGGGCCCCGCTGCGTGGACGCCGGCCCGTCGGTGGCGAGGATACCCCCTCACCGTCCGGCACGACGTCGATGTAGACGATCCCCTGCCCAAGTTTGAGGGCGGTCTCGACTGAATCGGCCAGGCGCGAACGGACATCGGGGTTCACGACCAGCCGGTCGACGACGACTTCAATGCTGTGCTTCCGATTCTTGTCGAGCGGGATCTCTTCGGAGAGATCGTAGACGATGCCATCCGCGCGGACGCGTGCAAACCCCTGCCGGCGCAGGTCATCGAACAGCTGACGGTACTCGCCCTTACGGCCGCGCACAATGGGCCCCAGGACCTGCACGCGGGTCCCGCCGCCCAACTCGAGCACCTGCTCAACGATCTGCTCACGCGTCTGACGGGTGATCGGCCGGCCGCAAATCGGACAGTGCGGCTGCCCGATACGAGCATAGAGGAGGCGCAGGTAGTCATAGACTTCGGTGACGGTCCCGACGGTCGAGCGCGGGTTGCGCGGCGCGCCCTTCTGATCGATCGACACGGCCGGGGAGAGCCCTTCAATGCCGTCCACATCAGGCTTCTCCATGAGCCCGAGGAACTGCCGCGCGTACGCCGAGAGCGATTCGACGTACTTCCGCTGCCCTTCCGCGTAGATGGTGTCAAATGCCAGGGAAGACTTTCCCGACCCGGAGATACCGGTGAGCACCACCAGTCGATCCCTCGGGATCTCGACGGTGATGCTCTTTAGATTGTGTTCGCGGGCACCGCGGACGACTATACGGTCAAGCGGCATATCAGCGTGCGGGCCTCCAGCCGACCAGTAGGATACTCCCCAGACGTCCTATCATAATGCGCGGTGTTCGGTATGCAATCCCTTCGATCGCGCCGCCCCTAGCGACGGCGAGGGTAGCGACCGCGCGGGCCGCCGCGCGGAGGCCGGCCGCTTGACCGCCGGCCGCGTCCCGCCGAGGCAAAAAACGGTTCTCCCAACCCTTTGCGCAGTTCGGTGATCTGATCGCGGAGCGCGGCCGCTTTTTCGAACTGCAGCTCGGCCGCGGCCTTGCGCATTGCGCGTTCCAGGGCCTCGACCGTCTGCTCCAGTTCACCCGGCGACAGCATCAACAGACGCGCCACATCCCACGGGACCTTCGCGCGCTGCGTCTCGGCCAGCTTGATGAGCTCCTCGGCCGTCAGTATCTCCGAGGAGGGCTGGTAGGTTTGGATTTCCTCGGCGACCTGCTGAAGGTCGATGAGATCGCGAAT
>Ga0187893_10008860_pt1 | contig 15717 bp, 17 predicted proteins | sample MA1701074metaG_FD_139574 | JGI IMG/M metagenome (GOLD analysis project Ga0187893, IMG submission 139574) | White microbial mat communities from a basaltic lava cave in the Kipuka Kanohina Cave System on the Island of Hawaii, USA - MA170107-4 metaG ... | reverse complement strand
TCCCACCAGTAGCCCGACGGATGTTGTGCAACTCTGGGCTGCTGATCGTGACGCGACGGCGGGAACGATGGGGCTCAATATCCGGACGGAGACTGGCACCCAGCATATCTTTGCGGACCGCGTCGGACTCGCAACCCTGACCCCTCGTGAGAGCCTGGAAGTTGCCGGGCAACTCGCCGTCAGTGGCGCGGCCGCACGGGGGCTTCGGACCTATGGGACAGGCACGGATGCCTCCACGAACCTGGATCTGGATATTAGTAATATCTCCACGGCTACTGGGAATGTGCGGGTGTTCCGTACCACCAATACGAGTGGGGCGTTGACCCTCCAAATCCTCCGTGGGAACAACTCCACCTCCGTGCAGCACCAGTTTGGCAGCTTTGGCAACTCGGTTCTCGCCGCGCTCACAGGCAATGTAGGGATTCGGACCTCGACGTTCGGCACCAATGCCGATGCGGTGTTTGCGGTGGGCTCAGGGACAGCGCCCACGACCTCGCCCGCCGATGCCGCGCAAATGTGGGTCGCCGACCAAAACGGCGTGGCGGGGAAAGCGGCGTGGCATCTGCGGGATGAAACCGGGATCATCCATACCGTGGGCGAGTTCGTTGGCGTGAATACGACGGCCCCCACCCATAATCTCCATGTGGAAGGCCCGTCCACAGGAGCGACCCCACCGGTGCGCTTCCGCCACTATCGCAATGCGGATACGTTCGGCAGCGGGTTTCTCCTGGATGTGGAGCGCAGTGCTGCTGCGGGCGGGGCAGGGCTCGGTGTTGGCATCCTGCTGCGGGGGGAAACCAGCACCACGCTCGACCAGGATATGGCGCGGATCGGGGCGGTCTGGCAGACGGCAACGCATGCGAGTCGCTCCGCCGCTGGCGCGCTGATGACGGTGGAGAATGCGAGCGCGCTGATGGACCGGGAGTTCTTCGGGGCGTTCAAGTCCGTGACCAATAACACCGTGACCAGTATGGCCAGTATGACCCTGGCGTCCAACACGACGGTGGCGACGATCGTGCGCTATAGTTGCGATGTGTTTGATGCGACAGATCTGCAGATCGAGGAAGGGGTGATCTCCTGCCACGCGATAAATAAAGGCGGGGTGTTTTCTGGCAATACTTGTCTCAAGAGTTCTAACCAGCAAGCAGCCACGTCCGGGACGTTGACCGTCACCTGGACGATCACCGCTGCAAATCCTGCGGTCGTCTCCGTGAATTGCAACAGCTCGCTGACTCCATCAGCAGGGTTCCCGCGCGTCCGCTTTGGCCTGACGAACCTCACAGGGCAAACCGTCGCACTCAATTAGGGGGAGGATCGATGCAGCGTCTCGTTGTTCTCGGCATCGCCGCCGTGCTGGGGTCCGTCGCGGTGTCCGCTCCACTCGTCTGGCCTGGGGCCAGCAGCCATACCGAATCGGTTGGCGATGCTCCCGCTATCAGCGGCAGTTGCGGCACTGGCCCCACGCTCGTAGGGAACGATACGGCGGGAAAAGTCACCACGGGGACTGGCGTCCCATCGAGTTGCGTCTTGACATTCTCTCCCCCATACGCGAATGCCCCAGCATGTACGACAACCAACGAAACCACGGCGAATCTGCTTCGTGCGACCAGTACGACGACCACGATCACCCTTGCGGGAACCATGGTGGCTGGGGACGTCCTGGCATATATCTGTGCGGGGTACAAATGAGACGGCTCTCCAGTGTGGGCATCGTGTGGGCACTGTGCGTCTGCTGCCTGCCGTGGCTGGTGGTGGCCCAGGCTCCGGCTGTCCCTCCCCCACCGATCGTCTCCTGCCAGGAGGAATTAGCGGCCATGAAAAGTTATCTCTCCGTCTTGCAGGACGCACGGTCTCGGGCTGAACAACAGGCAGCAATCCTCTATTATTTTTGGCTAAAAGCTGTGCGGGACTCCCAAAAAGCACCATCGCAGCCAGACCCTTCGCTTGTCCCACGGGGCAGCGACAAGAACGACTAAACTACCCCAATTGGCAGGATTTGCCGATGGAACACCAGAACGGTTTCTGCCGCATGCACTGTCTCATGATGGGATTCCTGCTTCTGAGCATACTGGGGACTCAGGTCCACGGGGTGGGGAATGAGAGCATCACCGCGCTGCCCTCGGAACCACCGGATACGTCCTGGCGGACGCAGTTGCGGACCTTTCTGACCCAGGAGGATGCTGCACGTTTCACCGAGATGGCGTTTGCCGGGTTTGTCGTGTCTGGGGGCACACACAGCACTTCGGCTTCGATGACCAGTCCGGCATTTGCCACGACGGCCTACACGGCGAACGGAAACCGTGTGGTGCAAAGTGCGACGGCCATCAACTACTCCCTGCTGGGATGTGCGGCCACCGATACCGCATGGGTCATTATCTCTGCAGCAGCGGGGGTGACGCTTTCGAATTTCACCCGTGTCCCTGCGACGGACTATTTTGTCAATTGTCTTGATACCAGCCAGCCCGCCTTGCCGACGGATTCTGTCTGGCTGATGCGTGTCACGATCGCTGGAAGTGCGATTACAGCGGTGTCCCCGATGACGAATAGCCGTCCGACGGCTCCCAGTATTCTGGGGATTGATGTCGCCTCAGTGCGCGAATATGGCGCATTGGGTGATGGTGTGACGGACGACGGCCCGGCACTCACCCGCGCCCTTGCCTCGAATCGCGTGCTCCTGTTTCCCACAGGCACGTACCGGATGACGAGTGCCCTGAATATCAACGGACTCACCAATGTCACGCTCCTGGGTCTGGGGCACGCCACGATCGAGCAGGTCACGACGCACACGAGTGGGATTACCATTACCGGTGCCTCCACTGGGATTCATATTGAAAGACTGATCCTGATGGGCGCCAATGCGACCGCCGCGGTTGGGGGTGGCCTGGGCATTGCCGTGGGAATCGATGGGGCCTCGGGGACGGATGACCGGGAGGATGTCTGGATCATCGGCACCCGGATCTCCGGCTTCTCACACGCATGTATTGGGGTGTTCGGGTCCAATTCTAGCGGCGCATCCAGCGATAATCGGGATGTCTTCATCACGCAGAATCACGTGGAAGACTGTCGGACAGGGATTTTTGTCTATAAGGGCGCCCATCGTGTGATGATCACCCAGAATCGGATCCACGCAACCTGGTCGGATGGCATTGCGATCGATACCCAGTCTGCTGGCGATCCCGCTGTGACATATCCCAACGATAGTCTGACCGTCGCTGGAAACGTCATCACCGATACGGGAGCCTTGGAATCCCTGGGGAAAAATATCGGGCTCCTCGTCAAGGGGCAATCCGCCGAGGTCACCGTCTCCGGCAACGTGATTCGGCGCGTGGGCCAGGCGCAGCCCGCAGGGAACGACTCGTTCGGGATCCTCCTCCAGGGCGATGCTTCGAATGCCAATCCCATTCGTGTGACGCTGACCGGCAATACCGTTGAGAATGTGGTCTCTACCTCCCAGAGTGCGTTCGGCCTGTACATAGGGGAATCTCGCCAGGTGACGGTGACTGGCAATGCCGTGGACGTGGCGACGGATGGGATTCGGGTCCACGACTCCCAGAACGTCACCGTCGTCGGCAACCTGGTGAACGCTCCCGCAAGCTTCGGCATGAACATCACTGGCCCGAACGCTGGGGGGCAATCGACGCGCGTGGTGGTCGCGAATAATACCCTCACGCGGGGGACGGGGAGCGCACTGAACGGCATCAACATCAATTTTGCGGCCAACGTCCAGGTCGGGGAAAACCAGATCGATCAGGCATTCACGAATCCGATAGCCATTTCGACCACAAATGCCACGTATGTGACAACCAATGTTGCGATGCTCGACAGGCTCTTTCTGCTGGCGACCGTCGGCAATACCGTGACCCAGACGACAGTATTCACCGCGCCAGTGCCAGCGAACTGGCTGGATAATGCCCGGGGATTGCGACTGACATTGTGGGGCGACTATACCAATAATAGCGGGGGCAATGCGGATCTCACGATTCGGGTCAAATACGGCAGCAGCACAGCGATGGCAGGGATGAATACGCTTTTCAGCGCTGCGAGTGCCCGGGGGGTCGAGCTGCGTGCCGTGCTGCTGGCCCCCACGCCGACCGCCCAGCGCTGGCATGGCGACCTGGTGATCAACACAACAAATACGGCCACAATGGCCACACCGGCCGCTCGGCTCACCAATACCTTTACGACGACGGAAAATGCGGCAACGGCGTTAGATCTCGTGGTGACCATCGAGCATTCCGTGGCGAATGCGGCCATCACCTTCAACCTGCGCGCCGCAATTCTTGAGCGATTTTAGGAGGGGCGATGCACTTCCGTACGATCATCGATCGTATTGCGCAGCGGTGCCAGGCCCTGGGGCTCACTCAGGGGGACACGGGCCAGATCGATGTGTCGGCCATCGAGTTGCACCTCCTCCACGTGATGCAAGGGCTCGCGGAACGGCACGACTTTGACACCCTGACAAACATCGCAGAGCCGATGTTTGTGACGCGCACGGGAGAGCGCACGTATCGCCTGCCAGAGGATTTTGGACGGCTTGTGACGCCGCAGGACGATCAGACAAGCGGCCTGTTGATTGACGACGGAACAAATGAGTATCCCTTGACCTATCGGGATCCCGAGTTGCACCGACGGCAGCAGAGCCCCACAAACCAGCGACCAATGTATTTTACCGTGTTGGCCTGGGCGCGTATACGCCTCGATCCACCACCAGATGGCAATGGCACAAACAATCCGGGATATACCGGCATTGGGACCTATATTCAGGCGATAACGGCGGATATCCTGGACGGCGAAGTGCCTTTTACGCACCCGGCCAGCCTCGTTGATATGACGCTGGCACAACTGGCGGGGGACCGGAGCCATCCACAATCGGCGTTTCTGCTCCAACAGGCCCTCCGTGCCGAAAGTCAGTTGATCAACCATATGCGGCGGATGCAGCAACAGTTCCAGAGCACCAGTAGCCGCCAGTGGCGCTGGGCACGGAGGCGATAGATGCCGGCGGGAACCTTCAGAGCACGGGTGTACCCCAGTATTCTGACCCCATTTGGGACGTACAGTATGCCGGTGGATTTTGCCCAGGCGGTGGATGAAGTATTCGGGCCGCATACCTACGAGGTGCCAAACGGGACCACAGACCAGAGCATTCCTGGGATTGCCACGGCCGGACTCACGACGGTGCAGGCGTTGGTGATTGTGGCCGATCAAACCATTGCGGTCAAATTGGGGGCAGCGGGGAGTAACGTGGCTGTTTCGATGAGCGCACAGGCGCCGCTCTGTCTACTCGGCACGAGCCTCACCGCGGTCTCGCTCTCAAATAGTAGTGGCAACACCGCCAACGTCACGCTGATGGTCGGAGGCACTTAAGTATGCCGACGGTTGCTGAACTTCTGGACGAAGTTGCCCTGCATCTGGGACGAAACCGGGAGTATTACCCAGCCGCCGAGGTGTGCCGCAGCGGGCTGAATCCTGCCCTCCGGCTGCTCTGCCTGCTGGATCCGACGCTCGCTACCGAACGCACCGTGGTTGTGCTGCCCGCGCAGAGTCTCACCCTTGACCTGCGCACCGTTGCACCACGGGCACATCAGGTGCGGCGGGTGCTCCTCGGGGCCGCCGGGGCAGCGGTGGTGAGTCGCAGTGCAGCGCATTTCGCCCCGCTCGCTCCGACGACGCGCGAGGCCTTGGCACGCCGAGATCCGGCCTGGCTCCGGCGCACCGGGATTCCTGACCGCTGGTTTCCGCTCGGGAGGCATCTCGTGGCGGCCTGGCCGCGACCCGTAACAGACCATAGCCTGACTCTCGTGTGTGCCGTAGTGCCCCCCCCGGTCACGGCGGATACACTCACAGATTTGTCCAGTACGCCAGCCCTGGACAGCACCCAGCACGAATTGGTAGCGCGGGTCGCCGCGGCCATCCTTCTGCTCAAGGACGGGGCAGGCGAGGCGGATCGCGGACTCCAGATGCTCATGACGCTGTTCGGGAAGGAAGCCTTTACGATGGCTGCGAAGCGGCTACGGAATCTACAACAGCAGGGGACGCAACTTCAGCCACAGTTGGTAACACCGGCAGGGGCAGCGTAAGCAACTCCGGCCTTCAGGAAGCGAGAGATTGATGAACACCTTGAGCGATCTGACGACACGGATACGAGCCGTCCTCCAGGATGACGAGGCTCTCCTCTCGTCAGGGAAATTTCCCGCCTGGCAGTCAGCAGAGATTCGCAGCGAGCTCGACCAGGCCCTCATGACGCTGGCCCGTCGACATCTGTTCCAGTCCCTCATCTGGGTGAACGCCATCGCAAGCCGTAGTATCTACCCGCTCAACGAGTGGGCCACGCAAGTACTCACGGGCACGGATAATAGTGGCGGCACAGGCACTATCCAATCCGTGACGGATACGACCCAAAATTTTGTGACCAGTGGTGTGAGTGTCGGGGACCGCGTGCGCAACCTGACAGATGGATGCCGAGGCCTCGTGACCGCGGTAGAAGCCACCGTGCTGACGTGTCTTGCCGGGTTTACGGGCGGGGATGAGAACGCCTTCGATTCTGGCGACCAATACGTTGTGGAACACCCCCTCACGCCAACGACACGCGTGGTGAGTATCGAAGCGGTGCTCTATGATGGCCAGGACCTGTACTACACCGAGGAACTTGCCCTGGACCGGCTTCGGCCCGGATGGGAACTGCGACACACCGGGCCGATATATTGGAGTGTGGACAACGCCCAGACGCCGACGGTGCTCCGCATCATGCCGTCTCCGGTGCTTACGGGATCCACCGTGCCCGTCTTCCCTGAGTCGCCACTGCTCCAGGACTGGCGGGATAACCTGGTGGTGGTCGCGAGCATCCATCCGCAGGAATCTCAGGAACCGACGGCAGCATTGCAGGTGTTGGATGCCTACGAGGATGCCTTGGTCTACGACACGATTGCCCGCTTCGCTGGCATGGAAGGCGAGTGGCAGACCCTCGGACTCAGTACCGTGATGCAGGCGCTGGCACAGGTCTATAGCCAACAACTGGGCATCCGTCATGTCTGAGTCCCAAGAAGCCGCGCGTCTTCAGTCGCAGCGGAGTGTCACCAGAGACCTTTCGTGGAGGCTCCGGCGTTCAGGCCGGAGAGGAAACGAAAGTTGCCCGTGAGGGCAAAGTTCGTCTTGTATGTGACGATAGTATGTGATATTCTATCGCCATGGAAACGGTCAAAACAGTGGTCTGCAAACTCAATCCAACCCCTGAACAGTGTGCCGAACTTGATGCCACGCTGGTGGCATTTGCTGCTGCCTGCAACCACATTGCTGCGGTCGCCAGACAGATCCATTCGAGCAACAAGGTGAAGGTCCAACATGCCTGCTATCATGACGTGCGCCAGCGCTTTGGGCTGTCGGCAAATCTGGCCATCCGTGCCATTGCCCGTGTCTGTGCGGCGCTGAAGGTCAAGGCCAGAGCCCATTCGACGTTTGAACCGACCTCGATTGACTATGACCAGCGCATCTTCAGTTTCCGGGAGTGGGACTGGACCTTTAGCCTGACCCTGCTCCACAGTCGGCAGCGGCTGGACACGACTTTGGGGAACCGGCAACGCCAGGCACTCAAGAGCCAGACGCCCACCAGTGCCACCTTGGTCAAACGGCGGGATGGCACGTTCTTCTTGCATGTCCAGGTCAAAGCTCCGGCTCCGATCCCCCAGGAACCCACCGACGTGCTCGGCGTGGATCTGGGACGCATCGATATTGCCCACACCAGCGATGATGCCCACTGGAGCGGACAGGAGTTGACGGACGTCCGCGACCACTACACCCACCTGCGTGGCGTCTTGCAACACAAAGCCTCGAAAGGCACCAGAAGTACCCGGCGCAGATGTCGGGAGCTTTTGGCACGGCTGTCGGGGCGGGAAAAGCGGTTCCAACGGCACACGAACCACGTGATCTCCAAAACCCTGGTCGAGACGGCACAGGCCAGGCAAGCAGCGCTGGCCCTCGAAGACTTGACGGGCATTCGGGAACGGACCAACCAGGAACCGAGACCGAAGACCGAACGGCGTCGCGGGAACACTTGGGCGTTCTACCAGCTGCGGCAGTTTGTGGCCTACAAAGCCCAAGCGGCTGGCGTGGAGCTGCGGTTGGTCCCAGCGGCCTATACCTCTCAGATGTGCCATCGGTGCTTGCATATCGGGTCTCGCTCCGGCAAACGCTTTGCCTGTGCCCATTGCGGGTATAGAGGCGATGCGGACTACAACGCCGCAAAGAACATCCAAATATTGGGGCTGCAAGTAAGTCTGCCCCGTGGTCCTTGGGTCCACTCCAGGGGGAGTGGGGAGCCCAACGGGCTCCGAGAAAGCTTCGCCCTTTAGGGCGGAGTTACTTACGAAAGGTTTGGTAACATGCGCACCCTCTGGTGGATCACGGTCATCCTGTTCATGCTCTCCCTCTTGGTCTGGATAACGCCAGCGCGGCCTGCGACGGCCCATGACGGGGCGTGGATGGACAAGTACTGGTACTGGAGCGAAGAAGACGGCATCCGGCGGCAGTGCTGCGGCCCACGGGATTGCATCCCCGTGCGGGCGCGCCTGGTGGCGCAGTCCCGCGACCGGGTCACCGTCGAGATCAACGGCGTGATACTCACGATGTCGCCCAAGAGCATCCACCAGAGTGAGGAGTTGTCGGACTACGCCTGCTTTATATTGCGGGATGGACAGCACGTCGTGGAACAAGGGCTGGTTCGATGCCTCTTTTTGACACCAGGGAGTTGACGCCGTGAACGGCAACGGCCTCAAACTGCTGGTCGTACCGCTTGTGACGATCTTTCTGGCAGCCATTGGCTGGTTGTTCATGGACCACCTGCGCGTGAGCGGCGAGCAGCAGCGCCGGACAACGAACGTGTTGATGGTAGAGGAGCTACGCCAGGATATCAAGACGATGACACGGCAACTCGACCGGATGGAAACCAACCAGACGATAATACTGCACTCCCTGCGCCAGCGGGAACTTCCAACGTTTCCCTAGACGTGTGCCGGAGCCATCACATTTTGTTGCGATTTGCAATTCGACACATGAGTTGGCTCCGGCACCGCACAAGGATCTTCCATGGCCGAGAGACAAACGGCAGTTATTCCCCTCCTACATGGTGTGCAGATTGCCGACCCGGCACTCGCCCGCGCTATTGAGCAATTGCGCCGGGAGACTCAACACTATCTCGTACTGCTCACCGAACGTCTGGACCAGCTCCAGGGTCTCCGGGGGATCCCAACATTCCATGCGGATGTGGATGCTGGGGGGAACCGGCTGCGGAACGTCGCCGTGCCAGTGACTGGCAGTGATGCTCAGCGGGCTGACCGGACCATTTCCTTGACCTCCGCTGGTGTCTTTGATGCCGGGGACAAGCGGATTGTCAACGTGTCTCGGGCAATGGCCACCGGCAATGCCGTGCCGCTGGAACAGCTGCCAGAATCGATCACAACGGAGTTGAGCAATTATTCCGCAACCACTACACCGTTGGAAGTAGAAAGTGTCGGGTCAGCGGGCGTCATCACCAACAAATTCAGCCGTGCGGACCACGTGCATGTGGGTATCAACCTGGGAGATGCGCAGACTCTGACGGGGCTCAAAACATTCGACCGGGACCCAGCAGCACCCTTTGCGGTGACCGCTGGCAGTGCGAAGGTGACAAACCTGGACGCCGATTTGCTGGACGGGATTGACTCGGCGGGGTTTGTCCAGATCACCGGAGCACAGACGGTTGCTGGGGCGAAAACATGGTCGGACCTCGCAACGTTCAATGGGGGCCTGCGGTTTGGGACCAACGAGACGATCGATCTCTACGATGAGGCGACGTTCACGGCCACGGGCACAGGATTTACGGTCAATCCAACGGGGACGGCCCGGTATGTCATCCTGGAGAAGTCGGTCTTATTGTTCCTCCCGGAACTCACTGGGACATCCAATGCCACGACCTTTACAATCACTGGACTTCCTGCGGCCATCCAGCCCACACAGACATCCTGGCATCCCGTCAGAATTACTGACAACTCCGTGGATGCCTTTGGACTGCTTCGGCTCAATGCTGCATCAGGGACAATAGACCTGTTTAGTACCGCAGCGGCTGGTGCATGGGCGGCAGCAAACACAAAAACACTGCATGCGGCATGGGTGGCGTATGGGTTGCTGTAATCCCTGGCCCAATACCGTCATTGCCGAACGCCTCACGAGCCTCCTCGCCCATCGCGAGATGCTGGACCACATCATTGGGCAACAATACACGCCGTATACAGATGACGCCCAGGTGAAAGCCCTGAGCCCGGTGCCGCGCCTCCTCCAACTCTTTCTCTACGAGGTGGAGGAACGCGCCCATGCGCGGGCGCTCCTCGCCCGCTGGCAGCCCCCTGAGGGGGCGCATGTGCTTGACGTGGGATGTGGCACAGGATCCTGTGCGGCACTCCTCCAGGCCGAACGCCCAGATCTGACGTTTACCCTGCTGAACCAGAGCCAGGTGCAGCTGCGTGACTGTCCTCCGTGCTGGCCGCGTGTGGCCGCTACGATGCATCGCCTCCCACTGGTCGATGCCTGTGTTGATGCCGTGTTGTTGGCGTATACTCTTGGCTATGGCCTGGTAGCACCGGTCCTGGCGGAGGCGCGGCGGGTCCTGCGCCCTGGAGGCATCCTCATTCTCTATGATATGGTGCCCAAATACCAGGACGCCGATGTGACGCTCGTGACTCTAGGCTACAAGTGCTACCCATTGGCGCGGCTCCTCGCGGCCACCGAGCAGGCGGGATTTTTTCTTCAGCGGTATGAGCCGGTGCCGGTCCCGGTACGCCATCCGGCACTCAACACGATGGACCCCACACTGTGGCAGGCACTGCGGGCCGAAGTCGTGCCTATTCTGATGTTGTTGGAGGCGGGAGGGTAGCATGGCCTTCCAGCGCTGGATCACTCAGGGATTTACCAAGGGGAGCAATCTGATCCTGCCTCAGGACATGATTCCCGAGGGAGGGGTACGGCTGCTTCAAAACGCCCGGCTGACACGGAAACTTGGCGTCATTAGCAACCGAGCTGGGATGCAGGCGCTCGCCACGGGCCTCGGTACGATTGTCCGTTCACTCTGGACCTTGTTTGGGGTCTCGGCCAACACGCGCTATGCCCATGTGGATAGCACGCTCTCCCGCCTGTCGAGCGTCTGGACCACGCCAACGACGCTCTCCTCCAGTGCCGGCAGCACTCCGACGTCCATGGCCAACGCGATTGATGGTGAAGGGGGCCTGTGGACGTATTTTACCAATACGACCCTGGGGCAGCGGAAAGATGACGGCACGAGTTTTTTCCTGTGGGGCATTGCCCCCCCGACGGCGGCCCCCTCTGCCGTCGTCCCCGCTGCGGACCTGACCACGACGATCGATCTGATGAACGCCGCTGCAAATTTTACGGTGACTGCAGGACTGACGGCGGGCCCGACAGATGAAACCAACGTCAAAATCGAGGGGACCGGCAGCGTTACGGTCACGATTGCTGCCAGCACGGTGGGCAGTCTCGCCAAGTCGATGGGAGGCACTACCAACCTGGATACGCTGACAGGAGGAGATAGTACCGTCAAGGACGATGACTATATCCACTTGTGGGTACGCGCCGACCGTCCTGATCGCGTGAGCTATCTCCAGATGGACTTCGATCTCGACACTACGGCTGTCGCGGATGCCTTCCGCACCAATTATTACTCGGTCCGGTTGCCGGGCACGGTGTGGCTAAATCAGGGGGCCAACCAGTGGACGAGGGTACAGGTGCCAAAATCGAGTTTTCAGCGTTTCGGCACGGATACCTCGCTGACCTGGTTGTCCGTCAAAAGCGTGCGGTTGAGCGTCCTGACTACAGCAGATGGGGCCTGTCAGCTGTACTTCGACGATTGGAAGCTGCGTGGGGGAACGGATATTGTGGGCAGCGTGAAGTACACGGCGTGCTACAAACGTAGTGCCACGGGAGCGCGCGGCAACCCGCCGAAAGATGCCGACAGCCAGGTGGTCTTTACCAGCAGTATCGATGTGGATCGGCAACGGACCTCACTGAACATCAGCAATATTCTCCAGGGGGGCGGTGCGCATCCTGGGGATACGCAGATGGACCAGATCCTGTTGTACCGGAGCATCGATGCAGGAACGGCACAATTGATCGATACGATTGCGGATACGGCCTCCTCGCCCTATATCGATGACGTCTCCGTTGCCTCCCTGTTGCTCTCCCGAACGCTGGAAGATGAAAACGATGTGCCACCAAATGGCCATGTCGTGTTCGGACCTGGGGCGCTCAATCGCCTATTTTTGCTTGTGGGTCAGAATGATTTGTACTTCTCCAAGGCGTGGGAAGTGGATGAAAACCGCGTCGAGAATTGGCCGAGTGGCTTCCGGACCACGGTCGGTGATGGCTCCGAACAAGCGCTCACCGGGCTCGTCTCCGATACCACGGTGCTGATATGGACAGACCAGCGGACCTATACCCTGCAAGGCTACGGGGCCGACACGTTCCTGCCGGTCGCGGTGCCGAATAGCCGAGGCACGGTCAGCCGTTTTGCGCTGGCCGAGGGTGATGGTCGGCTCTTTTTCGTCAGCCAGGACGGGGTGTATCAACAAATTGGCATGACCCAGCAACGCCTCACGGACACCATTACGCCGTTTTTTGCGGGACAGACCACGCTCACCATCGCCGGGTGGGACACGAGCGTCAGTGCGCTCGCTGAGGTCCGGCTCAGCTGGCATGCCGACCCGTTCGGACCATTTCTCCTCATGCTGTATCCCCGGTCTGGCAGCTCCACCGCAGACCGCGAGCTCTATATTGGGAAAAATCCTGCGACGGGCGAGTATACCGATATCAGCTTCGACGTCCGTGGCGGCAGCATCACCCTGCGCAGCCTGTACCGTGACCCGGAAGCCAACACCTTCATTGGCGGCAGTGGAGGTGGCGGCATCTATCAGCTGGAGGTGCCCACCCTGGAGAGCGATGCAGGCTCCGCCATGAGCTTTCGGGCCATGACCCGAGCGGAGCATCAGGGAGCCCCACACCGGAGCAAGCACTACGCACAGGTTCTCGTCGAAGCGAACACGTCAGGGGAGACCCTGACGGTCACCGCTTTTTATGATAAAGAGGCGATCACGGAATCTCTCGGAACCTTCACGAGTACCACTGATACCGGTAGTGCCACGTTCACGGTCTCCGACCCGACGGCCCGGCGCCAGGATTTCAGTCTCAATATCACCGGCACCGTGGATGCCCGAATGAGTCTCTTCCGGTATGGCTGGTACTACGAAATCCAGCCGGAGGCGCTGACATTCTGGGATAGTGGACTCATTCCGTTTGGGGTCGAGACACTCGTGAAGGAGCTTTGGTATACTCTTGATGCGCCAGCGACTGTGACGTTTACAGTATATGTGATAGGGCAAGGGAGTTTTACCACGGATCTTCTTGCCACCACTGGCCGAGAAACCGACCGTCTCTTTTTTGGGCCAGGCCGCAGAGGACGGCTCCTGCGGGTAACGCTGAGTAGTAGCAGTGCCTTCCGGCTCTGGGCACTCAGTGCGAAAGTCAAGCCCTATGGCACGGCGATTGGATATACTGATGTCCCGCTACTCCAGGCAGCGTAGGAAGGATCTATGCCCTCCCCCATCGAGATCACGAATAGCGCTTTGACGGCACTCCACACGCTTGCACTCCCCGAGGGGGTGAAGGTGCGCCTCTATGCCCCCGCCATGTATCCGCGCCAATTCCTAGAATTATTGCGCATCTATATGCTGGAAGACGGAGCGCTGTCAGACGTTTTTTGGTGGCAACAGCCCGTTCCAGACGACGAAAAAGGGGGCCCGGAGGCATTTTGCCGATATTTCGAAGGGGTCGTCTTGCTCGTCGTTTTTGCCGATGACCTCGCCCCGATGGGCATGGTGTGGTTCTCGGACGTTCTCCCAGGCCAACAGGCCGATATGAGCGTATGGTATCGCCGCCGATACTGGGGGCGTGAGATCCGGGCCATCTCGCGGGAGTGTCTGCACTGGGCATTCGTGCATTTTCGCCTGCAGAGGGCCTGGTCCATGACGATTTTCCCTGGGGCAGCTGTCCATGCGCTGGCGAGTGGTGGCGTCTTACACGCCACGGTGCCCGACCGCCTGTGGTACAAGGGACAGCTCTGGCCTGTCTATGTGCACCGAGCGACGCTGACCAGTGTGGAGGAGGCCCGCCATGGCCAACGGTGACGGCGGTTCGGAGGGGGAGTCTCGTCGCGAGCCACGGCCACAGACCATCAGTCCGCAAGACACCACAGCGCTGGAGCGTCTTCAGGGTGGGGGCATGCTCGGCACCGAGGAGCTCTACCAGCTACTAAGGCAAGTAGGGCTTTCTACGGCGCCGGCGCAAACCGGGCTGACCCTGCAAGGGCTGCTGGAACAGACGCGGCGCATTGGCGCATCACCAGAGCTGCTCCGCCAACAGTTTGCCCCACAGATTCGCACTATCCGAGACCAGCTCCAACAGACATTCGCCAATCTCTCCCGGCGCCTCGGACCAGCGGGGAGGGCACAGATTCGCCGGGGACAAGAGGAATCCTTCACGCAGGCGGGCAGTGCCCTCCAGCGGTTGTTTGCGGGCGGGGTGCAGGGGGCGGTCCCGCAAATGATGCAGTTCCTCAGTGGATTACGGCCAGCGTTGCTTACCCAGTTGCCCCAACTCACCCAGAGTCAGCAACCGGCGGATTGGAGCGGCATTGGGAAAGCCCTTGCCGGCGCTGGCGGGTTGGCCGGACAACTGTTCGGGCCACAGAATGTCTCCCTCACGAGCCCTGCGGGCTTTGGGGCGGGGTATACGTGGAGTGGCGGTGGCGGGACGTATCCCACGACAGTGCCAACAGGAGCTGGATATGCGGCTTCAGGTGGCTTTTGATGAACGACCCGGCACTGTGATCACAGAGATTTTTACCGCACTGGAGGACGAATTGCTTGCCGGGTTTAAACGCTCCTTGACGAGTCTTGAGGTGTGTGCGCACGCCTGTGCCCGGCTGGCTTTTTGTACGCGCCAGGGGCCGCAGACGGCCGCATATCTGGACAGGATTGCCCAGTATCGGGCACTGGTGGCTGATGCGGCCACGGAGTTGCCGTGACCGATAGCGAGTACAACGACACACGAGCACGGATTGTCGCCCTTGCAGGCAAGTGGCTGGCACCGCTTGGCTTAAAATGGTGGAAGGTGCACCTCGAATATGCCCGAGAAGGCTTTGATGCAGAAGAACGGCATCAGGCCAACGCGCAAGCGACGGCATATACCAACGCCTCCTGGAAATATCTGGAGGCGACGTTCACCTTTCACCTGCCCCGCTGTGCTGCCATGGAGGATGACGAGCTCGAATACGTGTTCGTACACGAATGCTGCCACGCCCTCGTCAATGAACAACGGGAAGTGGTGCGGCACAATGGCACCGATGAAACACTTGACTTAGGCCACGAAGAGCGGGTGTGTACCACGCTCGCCAAAGCCTTTCTCTGGACGTGGGCAGCCGCCACGGAGGCACGCGATGGGGTCCAAGGGCGCGACATCGCAGCAGGACATAAAATTGTCGCCGGAAGCGCAGCAGCTGATGAGTGACGAGCTCCGGCTCTTCGTTAACACCCTGCTGCCCGCACAAATCGGGCTGCAATCTCAGATTGGCCGGGGATTGGTGCCAGGGCTGGGGGGGAACCTGGCGGCATTGCCGGCTGCGGC
>Ga0187893_10008859_pt1 | contig 15717 bp, 20 predicted proteins | sample MA1701074metaG_FD_139574 | JGI IMG/M metagenome (GOLD analysis project Ga0187893, IMG submission 139574) | White microbial mat communities from a basaltic lava cave in the Kipuka Kanohina Cave System on the Island of Hawaii, USA - MA170107-4 metaG ... | reverse complement strand
CGCCATATATGGCGCACATCCAGCACACAACTCCTCCATGTCCGAAACCCGCTAGCCGGTCAGTGGCCAGGGCCGCCCGGATCACCGCGCGGGCTTGGGGGTCCGAGGGCGAAGCCCTCACTAGTAGGTCGGGATCGAGTCGTCGACCTGCTTCGCGTAGGCGTTGATGCCGCCCTGGAGGTTCTTCAGCTTCTTGAAGCCGGCGTCGCGAAGCTGCTCGAGGGCCTGCATCGACCTCGCACCCGACTTGCAGTGCAGCACGATCTCCTCGGACGAGTCCAGCTCGTGCATCCGGGACGCGAGCTGACCGAGCGGGATCAGCGCGGCACCGGGGATGCGGCTGATCTCGTACTCGTGAGGCTCACGGACGTCGATCACGCGGACGTTCGGGCGGATGGCCTCGAACTCACGGGGGGTGATCTGCCAGGACAGGTCGTCGTCCGTGGCGAGCACGTGGTCGTTCGCCGGGACGCCGCAGAACTCCTCGTAGTCGATCAGCTCGGTGATCGCCGGGTTCTTCCCGCAGACAGGGCATTCAGGATCCTTGTTGATCCTGATCGTCTGCCAACGCGCCTCCAGCGCGTCGTAGATCTGCATCCGCCCGATCAGGGGATCGCCGATGCCGGTGAGGAGCTTGATGCCCTCAGTGGCCTGTCCCGCTCCGATGGTCGCGCAGATCACGCCGAACACTCCACCCTCGGCGCACGACGGCACCATCCCGGGTGGCGGTGGCTCGGGGAACATGCAGCGGTAGCAGGGACCTTCCTTGGCGTAGAAGACCGCGAGCTGGCCGTCGAACCTGAAGATCGACCCGTACACGTTGGGCTTGCCGAGCAGCACGCACGCGTCGTTCACGAGGTACCGCGTCGGGAAGTTGTCGGTCCCGTCGATGACGACGTCGTACGGCGCGATGATGTCCAACGCGTTGTCGCTGCGCAGCAGCGTCTCGTGGACGATCACCTCGACGTGCGGGTTGATGTCGTTGATGCTGTCCCGCGCGGACTCGGTCTTGCGCCGCCCGATGTCCTTCGTGCCGTGGATAACCTGGCGATGCAGGTTGGACTCGTCGACCACGTCGTAATCGACCAGCCCGATCGTGCCAACCCCCGCGGCGGCCAGGTACATCGCCAACGGCGAGCCCAGCCCACCCGTGCCAACGAGCAACACCTTGGCGGCCTTCAGCCGCCCCTGCCCTTCCATGCCGACATTCGGCATGATGAGATGCCGGGAGTATCGGCGGATCTCGTCGTTCGTCAGCGACGCGGGCTCTGTGATCAGCGGTTCCATAGCCCTATTCAACCCGTCCACCCCCTCACAAATTCCAGTGCGAACCGTGCGAACAGCAGTTGCTTACCGCCACCGTCACGTCACGCCCCACTCAACTCCGACTTAGGGGCGTATGCCGCCCCTAAGTCGGAGTTCGGTTTAGACGCCCTCCGCCACAAACGCACCCAGCCAATCGTTGCCGACGCTCCCGAGCCGCAAAATCGGAACGTTACTTGCTCCCAGACACTTAGTCGGACTCCTCGCGGGGTACCTGCTGCTCATCGGCGTGGAGCTCGAACATCGATTCTTGAGCCGGGAGATCGATGGGGCTCGCGTCTTCATCGAAGGCACGCGCCACCGCATCCAGGACGCCTTGAGCCTTCCCCAGCGCTCGCTCGGCGTCATCTCCGGTGAATGCGTCCGCTGGCAGGCCACCTGGCAGTGCGTCGGGATAGCGCGTAGGGATGTAGTACAGGTCAAGCCCGGTCACGTCGACTCGCCAGGATCGCCAGCGCTCGTCGAGCGATACCGCGAGCTGGGCAAGGTCGGCAACAGAATGGCCCCACGGATCCTCTGCCCCGCGGAGAATGAGTAGTCCCTTCAGCGCCCTCTCAGCAGCCTGCTGTGCGTGGAAACAGGTGAGGCTCCAGCGTTCCCCTTCCTGCAGGTATCTCGCATCGTCCAGGTCTCTGCGGGCCTGTCCGAGCCAACGCAGCCCTTCGTCGCGAGGGGTCACGCTGCATGGAGGACGACGCCTTCGTCGAGAGCTTGGCGGATGAACGGGCGATGGCGAATCGCGTTGAGCTCGGCGGGGGTGTAGGCGACCAGGTCAAGCGCCACCATCGGCCGGAGGAGCTCGTGCAATCGGGTGAGGCGCGCGATGAACGGCTCCGCTGTGTCGAGCACGACCAGTAGGTCGAGATCACTGTGGGGACCGACCGTTCCACGCGCATAAGAGCCAAACGCGAGCACGAGCTGTGCGCCCTCGGCGGCCAAGAGGTCGGTCAGCCGCTTGGCCTCGGCGGCCAGCAGCGCCTGGCGACGCCGCGCGCGGGCGCTTGTGGTGTCGATCGAACGATGACCGGATAGCACGCTTGAGATCATGCCGGTTCCCGCGCGGGAGTCAACGATCGCGGACCGGTCACTCGACGGCGGTGGCCTCGCGGCGGAGCTCGTCCGCCCGCTCGGCCAGGCCGAGGGTGTCGAGGATGCGGGCGGCCTCGGCGAAGTCGGCGGCGGCGCGGTCCTGGTGGCCGGTGGCTACCGCGAGCCGCCGATCATCGAGGGAGCACACGGATACCACTCGGGGCATTGTGCAGAGTTAGTCCGGTATGCTGGACTAACTCTGCACAGTGCAGGAAAAAGGCCGGGAGCTAGACGGCGAAGCCCATGGCGCGGAGCTCGTCGCGGGCTTCGTCGGAGATCATGTCGGTGGACCAGGGTGGGGAGAAGGTGAAGTCGACGTCGACGTCGACGATGCCGGGGAGGCGGGTGAGGACGAGGGTGCACTGCTGGTGGATCAGCTCGGTCAGAGGGCAGCCCATCGAGGTGAGGGTCATCTCGACGTGAGCCTTGCCTGGCGCGGTGGTGATGTCGTAGACGAGGCCGAGGTCGACGATGTTGATCCCGATCTCGGGGTCCATCACCGCTTTCAGCGCCTCGCGGATCGCGTCGACGCTCGCGACGCCGTGCTCGTCGACCGGGACGTCGGTCTTTTCTGACGGCCACTCACGGATTGGGTCAGTCATAGGTCACGCGGTTTCCCGCTCCCCCCTCCGAATACGTCTTGATCGCGTCCTTCAGTGCCATCCACCCGAGTAGGGCGCACTTCACGCGGACGGGAAACTTCGCGACCCCCTGGAAGGCCACGCCGTCGAGGAGATCGTCCTCGCGCTTGATGCCCTCGCCGTGCATCATCAGGCGGAACGCCTCGGCGAGGTCCTCGGCGTCGGACAGCTCACGGCCCATCACCGCCTCGGTCATCGCGGACGCGGCGGCCATGGAGATCGAGCAGCCCTCGCCCTCGTACGCGACGGCGTCGATGGTCCGCTGGCCGTTGTCGGTGCCGACCCGCAGGCGCAGGTCGAGCTCGTCACCACACAGCGGGTTCGAGTGGCGGACGTGCACGTCGCAGGGCGCCAGCTCCGATGTCCGGTTCCGCGGACTACGGTAGTGGTCCAAGATGATCTCTTGGTAGAGCTCGTGTAAACTCATATCCCTTTACTCACCGCCCACGTGGCCTTGGCTCGAAGAAGCGCTTCGTCACTTCGATGGCGTCGACCAGGGCGGTGATCTCCTCCACCGTGTTGTACAGGTAGAACGAAGCGCGGGTGGTGGCGACGGTTCCGAGAACACGCATCAGGGGCTTCGCGCAGTGATGGCCGGCACGGACGGCGACGCCTTCGCGGTCCATGATCGTCCCGATGTCGTGCGGGTGCAGGCCGTCGAGCGAGAAGCTGACGGCCGCGCCGCGGCTGGCTGGGTCGCGGGGGCCGTGCACCCTGACGCCCTCCACGGCCTCGAGGGCGGGGATCACCTCGGACAGCAGCTCGACCTCGTGTGCGCGGATGGCGCCCATCCCCAGGCGCTCGAGGTAGTCGATCGCCGCCCCGAGGCCGAGCGCCTCGGCGATGACCGGCGTCCCTGCCTCGAACTTGTAGGGCACCTCGTTGAACGTCGCGCCCTCCAACGTGACGTTCGCGATCATCTCCCCCCCACCGAGGAACGGTGGCATCTCGTCGAGCAGCTCTGGCCGGCCGGCGAGCACGCCCACTCCCGTCGGCCCACACATCTTGTGCCCCGAGAAACCGAGGAAATCGGCGTCAAGATCGGAGAGCTCGGTCCCCATATGCGGCACGCTCTGAGCGCCGTCCACGACGACCACGGCCCCGGGGTTGCTCGCCCGCAGCCGCTGCGCCATCTCGCGGACCGGGTTGATGGTCCCGACGACGTTCGACATCGCGGTGATCGTCAGCATCTTCACCCGGCCGCTGGACACCACCCGGTCGAACCAGTCGAGATCGAGGATCCCGTCCGGGGAGCACGGGATGAATTGCAGGTCGAACCCGGCCTCGGCCTGGACCAGCTGCCACGGGACGATGTTGGCGTGGTGCTCCATCTGCGTGCAGAGCAAGATGTCGCCCTCGCCGAGCTTCGTTCGCGCGTACGAGTAGGCGAGAAGGTTGAACGCCTCTGTCACGTTCTTCGTGAACACAACCCCGCGCGGGTCGGCGCCGACGAAGCGCGCCACCTTGCGGCGAGCGGACTCGTACGCCTCGGTCGCCTCCTCGGCCAGCGCGTGCACCCCTCGATGGACATTCGCGTTGTGCTGCTCGTAGAAGCGGGTCATTGCGTCGATGACGCATTGCGGCTTCTGCGAGGTCGCGGCCGAGTCGAGGTACACCAAGCGCCGCCCATGCACCTGCCGCTCAAGGACTGGGAAGTCCTTGCGGACGACGTGGGGATCAAGCGCCTTATATCCCCACCCTCCGGCGACCGCTACGCGGTCGCCCTCACCGCAGGTGCTCATAGCCTTTCTCCTCCAGTTCCTCCGCGAGCTCCGGACCGCCGGACTGCACGATCCTGCCGTCGAACATCACATGTACGCGGTCGGGACGGATATAGCGCAGGATCCTGGTGTAGTGCGTGATGATCAACGTGCCCAGGTCAGGGCCGCTCAACCGGTTCACCCCGTCGGCCACGATCCTCAACGCATCGACGTCGAGCCCGCTGTCGGTCTCGTCCAGAACCGCGATCTCTGGCGACAGCATCGCCATCTGCAAGATCTCGAAGCGCTTCTTCTCCCCACCCGAGAAGCCCTCGTTGACGTTGCGCTGCAGGAACTTGTCGTCCATCTGGAACTGCCGCATCAGCTCGCGGACCTGCGTCATGAACTGGCGGACCGGCATGTCCTCGCCGCGGGTGGCGTTGACCGCGGTGCGCAGGAAGTTCGTGAGGCTGACGCCGGGGATCTCCGTCGGGTACTGCATCGCGAGGAAGAGGCCCTGCTTGGCGCGGACGTCAGGCGACAGATCGGTGATGTCCGTCCCCTTCAGCAGGATCTCCCCGCCGGTGATCTCGTAGGCCGGGTGCCCCATGATCGCGTAGGCCAGCGTTGACTTGCCTGACCCGTTCGGTCCCATCAGGGCGTGGGTCTCACCCTTCGAGACCGCCAGGTCGAGCCCGTCGAGGATCCGCTTACCCTCGATCTCGACCTGGAGGCCTTTGATCTCTAGTTCGGCCATAGTCAATGTCTTCCGTTCCGTTCTTCAGTGCCGGGGAACAGGCGCGTCGTTCAACTGCTGGTCGATGTCGACGAGGATCTCGTCGTCGCTGACCTTGCAGGCGTAGACCGGGATCGGTTTGACGGCTGGCAGCGAGGTTGGCCGGCCCGTGTCGAGGTCGAACGACGAGCCATGCAACGTGCACTCGATGTCGTTGTCGCCGACCCAGCCGTCGTGCAGCGACCACTGCTCGTGACTGCACACGTTGTGGACCGCGCGGACGTCACCGTCCGGTCGCCGGACCAGGCAGATCGGCTTGCCGTCGACCTCCACCTCGATCGCGTCGCCCTCGGCGAGGTCCCCGAGCGTCGCCACACGCCTCCAGCTCACTTCGAAGCCCTCCGTTGGTCCATCAGCGCGGTCGGGCCGGAGAGGATCTCACGCTCGACCTCGGCGAGGATGGTCTCGGTGACGCCTGGCAGGTCGATCCGGTCGGTGATCTCGGCGAAGAAGCCGAACACCAGCAACCGAGCGGCCTCCTCACGGCTGATGCCACGGGATTCCAGGTAGAACATCTGGATCTCGTCGACCTGGCCGACCGAGCTGTGGTGCCCACACCGCACGACATCGGAGTTCTCGATCTCGAGGAACGGGATCGAGTCGGCACGCGCCTTGTCCGTGAGGATCAGGTTACGGTTCGTCTGGTCGGAGGCGGTACCCCTCGCATGCGGCTCGATCTTGATGTTGCCGAAGAAGGTCGCACGGCTAGCGCCTTGCAAGGCACCCTTGTACACGAGGTCGCTCGTCGTATGCGACGCGTTGTGATGGATCAGCGACCGGTGCTCGACCTGCTGGCCCTCGTCGCAGAAGTAGACGCCGAGCAGCTCGCCGTTGCTCCCAGGATGATCGAGGCGCACGTCGGGACGGACGTACACGGTCCTGCCGCCGAGGCTGACCTCGATGTGGTGGTAGTGACCGTCTCGGTAGACCAGGCCGGTGTGGGCGGCGACGTGGTCGACGCCGGGGCCCCAGTCCTGCGCGGTCACGACGCGCGCGACCGCGCCCTCGCCGACGACGACCTCGACGACCTCGACGACCGTCTGCCGGGCATCCCCTGCGTGATCGACATAGATCGAGGCCTTCGCGCTCCTCCCGAGGACGACGAGGACCCGGGGGATGCTCGCGCCGTCCGCGGTGGCCTCGACGGTCACGACGATCGGGTGCTCGCACTCGACCTCGTCGGGAACGTAGACGAAGGCGCCACCGGTGAACGCCGCGAGGTTGAGCGCGGCGTACTTCTCGTCAGCACCGACGACGCTTCCGAGATGACTGCGTAGGAGCTCCGGGTACGCATGGGCGGCGGTGGCCAAGCTGGTCAAGACGACGCCACGCCGCGCGCGGACGGTCGCGCGCGTGAGGTGGCCGTCCACGACCTGCCCGTACCCGCTCCAACGCCCTTCAAGCGCTCCCGCGATGCCGCCGGATCGAGGCTCGGCGTCCCCCACCCGCGCATCGCCCACGGGACCACGGAGGAGCGGCCGGGTGAGGTCGAACCGGCCGGGGTCCGTGTACCGCCATTCCTCGACACGGGTGTCCGGCCATGGCATGTCGGCGAACGCCTTGAACGCCTCTTGTCGCCGGTCACGCAGCCAGTCAGGCTCGCCCTCGGCGAGCCCGAGCACGTCCTGCTCGGTGAGGTCCTTGATCGTCGTCAACTGTTCGAGCTCCTACGTACGAACACACGAAGGTCAAGGCGGGGGGCCTCCCAGGAGGCCCCCGCCCCGCGGGCTTGGCCTATCCGACCGAACCCTCCATGTTCAAGCTGATCAGGCGGTTGAGCTCGACGGAGTACTCCATCGGCAGCTCCTTGGAGATCGGCTCGATGAAGCCGCGAACGATCATCGCCTGCGCCTCGAACTCCTCGACCCCACGGGACATCAGGTAGAAGAGCTGCTCCTCACCGATCCGCGAGACACTCGCCTCGTGCCCGATCTGGGCATCCTCCTCGGCGATGTTCATGTACGGGTAGGTGTCGCTGCGAGCGGTCTCGTCGAGCAGCAACGCGTCGCAGACCACATTGGACTTCACACGGTTCGCGCCTTCGTTGATCTCGACGAGTCCGCGATAGCTGGTACGGCCGTGCCCCTGTGACACCGACTTGGAGACGATCTGGCTCGACGTGTCGGGCGCGTGATGGACCATCTTGGCACCGGCGTCCTGGTGCTGGCCGTCACCGGCGAACGCCACGGACAAGACCTCCCCACGAGCGCCACGACCCATCAGCCATACCGCCGGATACTTCATCGTGAGCTTGCTCCCGATGTTGCCGTCGATCCATTCCATTGTGGCATCTTCGTATGCAGCGGCACGCTTCGTTACCAAATTGTAGACATTGTTCGACCAGTTCTGAATGGTCGTATAGCGTACGCGGGATCCCGGCTTGCAGATGATCTCGACGACCGCGGAGTGCAAGGAGTCGGATGAGTAGATCGGGGCGGTGCAACCCTCGACATAGTGCACGTAGCTTCCCGGCTCGGCGATGATCAAGGTCCGCTCGAACTGCCCCATGTTTTGTTGGTTGATGCGGAAATACGCCTGGAGCGGGATGTCGACCTTGACGCCCTCCGGAATCCAGATGAAGGACCCTCCTGACCACACCGCCGTGTTCAGCGCCGCGAACTTGTTGTCGTTCGCGGGGATGACCTTCGTGAAGTGCTCACGGAACAGGTCCTCGTGCTCACGCAGCGCCGTGTCGGTGTCGAGAAAGATCACCCCTTGCTTCTCGAGATCTTCATGGATCTTGTGGTACACGACCTCTGACTCGTACTGGGCCGCCACTCCGGCGATAAGCCGTTGCTTTTCCGCCTCGGGGATGCCCAGGCGGTCATAGGTGTTCTTGATCTCGGTGGGCAGCTCGTCCCAGGAGTTGGCTTGTTTCTCCGTCGAGCGCACGAAGTAGAAGATGTTGTCGAAGTCGATCCCGGATAGATCACCACCCCACGGTGGCATTGGGCGGCGGAGAAAGTGCTCGTATGACTTCAGCCGCAGGTCCCGCATCCACTTTGGCTCGTCCTTGAGCGCGGAGATCTCTTCCACGACCTGGCGCGACAGCCCGCGCTTCGGCTCAAAAACGGGCTTGCTCTCGTCGGACCAACCGAACTTGTAATTGCCAAGTTGCAGGTCTTCGGCTTTCGTCGCCATGGGTTACTCCTGTACTCCTACGAAATGTGGCAAATGCATTCGCCGGCGCCACCGGCGATCGTCTGCCGTCGAGAGACCTTCGTGCCGAGGAGGCGCTTGAACAGCGCCGCCTCATATGCGCAGATCTCGGGGTGGGACTGCGCGACCTCGCGTACCGTGCAATGTCCCTGCTTCAACTGGAGGACGGTGGCGCCCTCCGGGGTAGTGACGGCCTCGACATCCGACACGAAGCCGTCTTCGGTCAACAGGCGCGCGAGACGCTCGGCCCGCTCGGCCGGATCGTCACCGCACTCCTCAAGTGCCGCACCGTACCGCTCGGCCTGGCGCTCCGCGTGCCATCTCAGGAATGTCCTGAGGGCGGCGCGGCCGTGAACCGTCTCGAGAAACTCGAGCAGATCCTTCGCTAGCTGCGCGGACCGATCCGGGAACAGCCTGCGACCCTTCTCGGTGAGACCGTACTCGGTACCGGGCCGGCCGCGGCCCCCGGTGTGCAGGGTCTCGCCGTGGATGAGACCGTCGCGCTCAAGCCCCTGCAGGTGGCGTCGCACCGCGACCTCGGACACGCCGAGCGCCGAGGCGAGCTCCGCGACCGACCATCGCCGGGTACGGAGCAGGTCCACGATCTGCGCTCTTGAGTCTCCAAGCAGGCCAATGAGCGTGTTCCCGGCGTCGTTGGACGGCGGGCCCATGCTGAGGTTGAGACTGGATCTCACGACGATTAACGATACCGTTTGGTTGAGAAAACATCAACGCCGCAACGCTACCCGACGATCAACGCGCCCTTTGGGAGGTGCACGTCACACCACAAGCGGACCCCGCGGAGCTGGTTGCCCTCACCGACGACGGCGCGGGCGCCCACGATCGAGCCGGCCACGACCGCGCCAGGCCCAATGCGTGCGCCCGCGCACACGATCGCGTCGACGATGACGGCGTCCTCGCAGATCTCCACGTCGTCGAACACGACGCAGTCCTCCAACTGCGCACCGTCCCGCACCGTAACGCGGCTTCCCATGACGGTACGACCGAACAGCTGCGCGCCCTGTTCGACCACGCACTCGTCACCCAGCACGGCGGGTTGGATCACGCGCGCGCCCTCACACTTGCAGTCCTCGCCCTGCCACAGGTCTCCGCCCGTGTGGTTACCGGCCGGCCACCACTGCACCCGCCCCTCCAAGACATGACGGTTCGCCATCAGGAAATGCTTGGGCCTTCCGGTGTCGAGCCAGTACCCGCCGTCGAACCGGCCGTAGACTCGCTCGCGCCCCTCCACCAAGGTGGGGAGGAGGTTCTTCTCGAACGAGAAGAACCTATCGGCAGGGATCCGCTTGACCAGGTGCGGGTCGAGGACGAGGATCCCCGCGTTGATCAGCCGGGAGTCCGTCTCTTCGGGGGCGGGCTTCTCCAGGAAGCGCTCCACTCGGCCGTCCTCGGCGACCTCCAAGACGCCGAACTCGCTCACATCACGAACAGACGAGAGCCAGAACGTGACGAGCGCATCGCGATCGGCGTGAAAGCTCGTAAGGCTCCGCACGCTTGGCGTGGCGACGACATCGCCGTTGATCCATAGGAGAGGGCGGTCGTCGAACGCCCCTTGGTCGAAGGCGTACCGTAGGGCGCCGCCCGTTCCCAGCGGGACCGGTTCGGTCACGATGCGCAGGTTGATACCGCGGCGCTCGGCCTCGGCCTCTACGCCGCGAAAGCGCTCAGCGTTGTAGCCAAGCGCGAGGGTCACGTCGGTGACCCCGCTCGCCGCCAGATGGATCAGTTGATGCACGACGAGCGGGCGGTTGGCGATGGGAACGAGCGGCTTGGGGAGATCGACCGTCACTGGACGAAGCCGCGTTCCTTTGCCCCCTGCCAGGATCACCGCCTGAACATCGGCCATAGTCCGGCCTCCTGACTGGATCGGCGTATGCATCCAGCCTGGCCCGCCTCCAGGCATCCCGAAACCTCATCACCCCAACTTCGATTTGGGGCATATATACCTCGAAATCGAAGTTGGGGCAGAAATCTATCCCGCCTCTAGGAACACGCGGCGGCGTGTAGCTTGCTCCTACTGGCGTGCCCGACGCCGGCGCCGCACCTCGCCTTGGATCATGTCTGACTGGTGCATGAACTTGCGGAGCCGTTGGTTGAACTCCTTGTCGGGCCTGGTCCCCTGGCGGCGCTGGGTCTCTTCCTCCCAGGTAGGGTCGGCACGCTTGATCGAAAGATCAATGCGCCCGTCGTCCTTGATGCCGACGACCTTGACATCCACGTCCTGCCCCTCTGTAAGGTACGCGTGAATGTTCTCGACGAAATCTCGGTGCACCTCGCTGATGTGAACGAGCCCAGTGGTATCGGGTGCCACCTCAACGAACGCGCCAAAGTCGTGCAGTCGGACGACCTTGCCCTTGACAATACTGCCTGGTTGTACGGACACCATTCTCCTCTCGCGGCCTGGCCCATCACAGGCTGCGCCGCTGTCGGTTTGGGGGGTGAGTTCCTCTAAAGTGAGTCGAAGCCAGGGTACCAGCCAGCTGTGGGGATGCGACCGCGTGGCGTGGCGTGCTTGCATGGGGAGCTATGAGGGCGATCAAAGCGCGTGAGCCGGGCGGTCCAGATGTCCTGGAGCTGCGCACCCTACCCGACTTGGAACCTGGACCAGGCGAGCTGCTCGTCCAGGTGCGCGCCAGCGCCGTCAACCGTGCGGATGTCCTGCAACGCCAGGGGCGCTACCCACCGCCGCCAGGCGCATCCGACGTGCTGGGACTGGAGATGGCCGGCGAGGTCGCCGCGCTGGGCGACGGCGTGACCGGGTGGTCACGGGGTGACGGCGTCTGCGCGGTGTTAGGAGGAGGAGGCTACGCGGAGCAAGCCGTGGTTCCCGCGGCCTGTGCCATGCCACTCCCTCCCGGGCTCGATCCCGTCGAGGCCGCCGCCGTTCCCGAGGTGTTCACCACCGCGTGGGACACCCTGTTCAACCGGGGGCGCCTCGCCACTGGCGAGACTGCGCTGGTGCACGGCGGCTCGAGCGGGGTCGGGACCGCCGCCATCCAGCTCGCGCGCTGGCGGGGCTGCACCGTGCTGGTCACGGTCGGGTCTGCGAGCAAGCGAGACGCGTGCCTCGCCTTGGGCGCCTCCGACGGGATCAACTACCGCGAACGGGAGGACTTCGACGTCGCGGTCCACGACCTCACCGGGGGTCGTGGGGTCGACGTCGTGCTCGACATCGTAGGCGGCCGCTACCTGGAGCGGAACCTCCGCTGCCTCGCCACCGACGGCAGGCTGGTCGTCATCGGCCTGATGGGCGGTACGCGCGCCGAGCTAGATATGGGTCTCATGATGACCCGGCGCCTGGCGATCACGGGATCGACGCTGCGCGCTCGATCCGTCGACGCGAAGGCCACCCTCGCCCGGCAGATGGTCGCCGAGGTGTGGCCCGGTTTCGCCGACGGCTCACTGCGCCCGGTGATCGACCGGGTGCTTCCGCTGGCACGAGCCGCGGAGGCCCATGCCACGATGGAGTCGAGCGAGCACGTCGGCAAGATCGTGCTCGCGGTGTGACGCGATGTTGGTTACTTGTAGCGATAGGTGATACGACCGCGCATCAGGTCATAGGGTGAGAGCTCGACCGTGACGCGGTCTCCGGGGAGAATCCTGATGTAATGTTTGCGCATCTTGCCCGAGATGTGTCCGAGGACCGTGTGGCCATTGTCCAGACGGACGCGGAACATCGTGTTGGGAAGCGCCTCTTCGACGACTCCCTCAAGCTCCAGGGCGGCTTCCTTCACGGAGCCCGCACGGGCCTCCCGCTTGGCCCTGGTCTCCTCGTCAACGTGCCGCCTCGATCTCGAGGGCGTCCTTCCACTGCGTCTCCTTGCCATACGTGTTCAACAAGCCTTTCTGATGGTGTGTTCGATGGGAGACCGCGAGCATCCTGCGGTGAGACTCTCACGCTACCAGGCTTGGGCATCATACGATTGCCAGATTTTGCTACTGGCTTGCTCCGGTCCCCACGGTTACTAACGCGAGCGTCTCGGCCAGTATTCCCCCCGCGCCGGCACCGTCGCCGGTCAGCGGACCGAACCGAGCGCGCCACCACCACGCGTATGCCGTCGTGCTGGCAAGCGCTACCGCCAGCCCTACCAGCGGTCCGGGACCGCCGCCGAAGACCACGGGAGGCAGCACGCAGACGACCGCGGCGACCATGGCGGTCACGGTCGCTCTCGCGCTCCCCGGGAAGAACGCCGCCGCGAGGGACCCGTCTTGACGGGGCTCGACCAGCGTGAGGAGCAGCGCCATCGCCGCACGGCCGGCGACTGGCACCGCGATCAGCGCGATCGCCTGCGCGCCGGCCCGCTCGAGCGCGCTAAAGCGCAGCAGGCAGGTGAGGACGAGCACGCCCGAGCCGATCGCGCCGACACCCGGCTCGCGCATGATCGCGACCGCCTCGTCCGGCGGGCGGCGGCTCGCCACCCCGTCCGCGACGTCCGCGACCGCGTCCAGATGGAGCGCTCCAGTGATAAGCGCGTCCACGACGAGGACGCACGCCGCCGCGACCAGCGGGCCGAAGAACCGGCTTACCAACGCGTAGCACAGCGCCCACGCCGCCCCGATCACCACGCCGACCACCGGAAACCACCGCACGGAGCTCGTGGTAGGGGGCTCTTTGGACGCCCCGAGTGGCAGGGCGGTGAGGAAGCAGAAGGCGTCCCGCATGGGCCTCAACCCGGGCTGTGTCGACTCACTCGTCTATATAACGAGTGAGTCGACACAGCGAGGGTGGCGGCGGCGCCCACCAGCGTCGAGAGACGGATCGCCCGCTGCACGTCTACTGGAGTCGGGGTTCGCCCCTCACCGAACGGCCCGCGCACCTCCACCCGCTCGCCGTAGCGCACCGGACCGCCGAGGTGGAGCCCCAGCGCGCCCGCGAAGGCCGCCTCACACCGGCCCGCGTTGGGACTGGGATGGCGGGCGCCGTCCCGCCTGAGCGCCCGCAGCGCCCCACGCGCCGACCCACCGACCAGCGGCGCGCATGCCGCGGCGAGCAGGGCGGTGATCCGCGCGGGCAGCCAGTTCATCACGTCGTCCAGGCGAGCCGCCGCCCAGCCGAACCGCTCGTACCGCGGCGAGCGATGGCCGACCATCGCGTCGAGCGTGTTGGCGCAGCGATGCGCGACGACGCCCGCGGGACCGGTGGCCGCACCCCACACGAGCGTGGCGACCACCGCGTCCGCGGTGTTCTCGGCGAGAGACTCGACGACCGAGCGGCAAAGCTGCCCCGCGTCCAATCCCGAGGGGTCCCGCCCGCACAGCGCGGGCAACCGGCGCCGCGCCTCGTCGAGGTCTCCCCTCGCGATCGCGGTCCCCACCTTCGCGGCCTGGAGGCCCAGTGACCTCGAGCCCAGGGCCGCCCATGTGACGAGCGCGAGGAGCGCGGCTCGGGGACGGGGCCCCAACCGCCGCTGTGCCGCCCACGTCGCCGCGGCCGGGCCACCGACCAGCGTCACGGCGAACACCGCGCCGGCCACCCGGCTGTCATGCCACAGCCGCTGCTGCAAACGATCCGCCACCAGCCCGAACCCCGCGACGGGATGGCCTCGCCTCGGGTCTCCGAATGCCCGGTCGGCGACCCACCCCAACAGGAGTGGGGGGGTCACCGTAACGTCCCTGGTGTCCAGTTCACCCGCACCACGCGCCACCCGCCGCCCACGGGATGCATCTCGGTCACCGAGGCGGGAGCCGCATCGAGCCGCCAGACGGCGCCTGATCCCAAGCCCAGCGCCTCGACCAGCGCGGCCTTGATCAGTCCCCCGTGCGTGAACGCGATCACCGTCCCACCCGCCTCGCGAGCGCTGCGCAGGACCTTCTCGGCACGCTGCCGCACATCGACGAAACGCTCACCGCCGTGCGGCGTGGTGTCCGGATCGGCGTACCACCCCATCATCGCGTCCGCGTCGTCGACCTCGGTCAGCGCCATCCCCGCCCAACGCCCGAAGTCGCACTCGGCAAGCGTCGCCAACGGCTCGGGGTCAAGCCCCGCGAGCCGAGCGGTCTGCAGCGCTCGCACGGCGAACGACGCCCAGCAGTGATCGGCAGGCGGCAGGACGGCGCCGAGCCTCGCGGCCTGCTCCTCGCCCGCCCGGTCCAGCGGCTCGCACTGGTCGCTGGCGCACGCTCCCGTCGTCGCCGGGAAGATCGCGCGGCGCGTCCCCGGAGATGTCGCATGGCGTACCAGCAGCAGGCGGTCCATCGCAGGCCGGACTCTAGCGCCGGCGCGCGGCGGCCTAATCCTGCACTGTACGGCGCACTGCCGCTCGAAAGAAGCTATTCTGATGCATAACATGTATTTTCAATCGAAGGGAGCATTGATGGCAACCGGCGGCAAGATCGGGGCGAACCTCGCTGACCTCCTGCAAACCGCGGGTGTGATGACCGATACGGGGACGGCGGCGGCTCAGTCCAGCGCGCGAGCCTCGCGCCTCTCGGCTCAGATGGAGGCCGAGATAGGCGACGTCACCACCGCGTTGGCCACCCACTTCACTGCCATGGCCGACGAACTCCGGGCCCGCATCGCCCAGGCCAAGCACCGGCTGGCCGCCACCGATTGGCAGGGCAATAGCCAAGCCGCGGCCACCGAGGCTGAGGCCGCCCTCAACCACGACGTCAACCGGGTGCTCGACCAGGCGCTGCGGTCGACCGAAGAGTTCAAGATTTTCATGCTGCGGCGCGCCAGGGACTTCACCTCGACGGTCGACAGCGACTTCAGGACCCTCATGGGCACCATAGACGCCGCCTACCAACAGCTCGCCAACGCGTCAAAGACCTTCGCCGAAAACCTCCAAGCCGCCGATAAATCGATCACGTTCACCCGCTAAGGGGTGAGTGGCCAGGGGGAGTCGCACCCCCTGGCCCTCGCAGAACCGGACGTGAGCCTCTCGGCTCATCCGGCTCCCATTACCCGGCGCTGTACGGCGGCGCGATATGCCAGTGAGCGAACAGGTCTGGCTGGGATCGTGCGATCCTGGCCAACAGCTTTGTCGCT
>Ga0187893_10008858_pt1 | contig 15717 bp, 8 predicted proteins | sample MA1701074metaG_FD_139574 | JGI IMG/M metagenome (GOLD analysis project Ga0187893, IMG submission 139574) | White microbial mat communities from a basaltic lava cave in the Kipuka Kanohina Cave System on the Island of Hawaii, USA - MA170107-4 metaG ... | reverse complement strand
TATCGTTCTTAGGGGCGATTTGCTACGTGCAGGCGGCGCTGCACTTTGAAGCCCTGGGCGCGGTTCATTTGCCTCCATTTGGCGGATCGACGCTGCGCGGAGTATTGGGGCGCGCGTTCCGGAGCCACTTGTGCAGGGCGGTTCCGCGGTGCGTGGAAGAATGCGCGGACCGGGCAGGGTGTGAATACTACCGCCTGTTTGAGCGGGAGCAGGACCCGCGAGGCGCGGCTGGGGCAATTCCGAAGCCGTATATTCTGGAGCCGCCGGCGACGCTGCAAATGGAGCATATCGCGGCAGGCGGCGCGGTGGAGGCGCCGTTTATCGTGATTCGCGATGGAAGCGGAATGCTGCCGCTATTGCACAATATGGCCGGGATCGCACTTGAGGATGGCGAGATCCTCACGATGCGGATCACGCTATTGGGGCAGACGGGCGCGCTGCTGCCGGCGATTGTGGAGTTGCTGGGGCGCACGGCGCTGCCGGTGGGAGGAGGGAAGCTGCGGCTGGCGCACGTCACCGATACCGCGCAAGGCGGCTGCCTGTGGGACGCGCATTTGCCGGGGATTCCGGCGCAGGCGGCGTTTCAGCGAACGCTGCGAGGGGCGCTGGAACAGCCGGGGGCTGCGCCGGGAACGATCCAGATCAGCTTCCTGACGCCCACACGGCTGCGGGCGGGCGAGCACTATTGCTTCGATCCGGAGCGGCTGGCGGCGCATTTCTGGGAAGCGGCTTTGGCGAGGGCCGTTCGCATTCACGACAGTTTCTGCCGCGGTGACGGCGGGCGGCTGCCGTATTTCGAACTGCCGGGACAGCGGCCGCGATTGGTGCGGCATCAGTTGTATCAATATGTGCTGGAGCGGATGAGCCACCGGCAGCGGCGGTTCATGGATTTTGACGGAGTGTTGGGCAGCATCTGGCTGGAGGGCGATTTTGCGAGACTGCTGCCATTGGCGCGCGCGGCGGAGGTACTGCATTTGGGGCAGAAGGCGACATTTGGGTTGGGGCGGGTGCGGGTGTGGACGGAAGTTATTGCAGAATAGGACTCGCCGGGACAGCAATGGGTTCTGGTTAGAGGGCGAACCCATTCGAGATGTGTTGTCCAAAGCGAAGTATTGAGTTCCCCATTTCGTCCAGCTTTGTGCGGAAATCGCCGCTTACTGCGGCAGAATCAAGAATCTGGTCCGGCGTCGGAGGAGATTGCTTATTGATGTCCCAGCGCAGCGTGAGCCGTTGCTGAAACTCCTCGTTCCCAAGCTCTTTTCTATAATTGCTATCAATGTGGCCATTACAATGGACCAGATTGTGGCGGATAGTCCAGATTATGCGAAGGTCGGTAGCCGCCGGTTTCAATTTCTCTTCACTTGAAAAGGGGTTCCACTCGATGATGCTCTTGTAAGCCTCACCGGCATTCGTCACATTCTGAAACCGGAACTCGCGGTCCTTGATGAGGAATGTCCTTACCTCCTCATGATCTACCGGATTCGTGCTCATTTGCAGCGATAACCCCCACTTTCTTTTGAGTGCCCGGCATATGCATCGCGGGTTGTCGATGATCTTTTCGACCAAGAAATCGCGCAGGAAGGTCTCAAAAACCGTGCAATAGGCGATCGCACGCTGGCGGCGGATACCCCTCACCCAGCTTTCATAGTTCGTTCGGGCTAAATCAAAAGCAGCGAAGGCTTCGCTGCTATCGTCATCTATCGCGTCGATCTCAGCTTTGTGTAGCTTTTCTTCAAGCCCTTGAGCAACATCGTTTGCGACCACGGCCCATTGGTCAATATCGTTGATCTCCGATTCGAAGGTCTCACAAGCTTTCGTCATATATGATCTCGATAGTTGTATGGAGTTCAGATCTCCGTTCCATCGCGTTTGATTAAGGGGAGGCCTCTTTCTTCTGCCGGATGAGGCAGTGCGTACTGGCGCTTTCTGTTGTTTCCCAGAAACCACTCGAAATTTCTGCCCTTCGGATCGGGCTTCGGCCCGGTGCGCGGGTAATGAATGGGAAGACCCTCAGGGGGCTCGGATAACAAACTACGGATATCCTGAATGTTGGGCAATTGATCGAAGCCAGCAGCACCATATCGTCTCGCCAATGAGTTTTTGAACCGCTCTACGAACTTACTGTGCCAATCTTCGCAAGCGCGCCATCCCGGGTCGGACAGGGAGTGATACCTCACTGTTGGGTCCAGAAGTTCAACTGCGCTTACGGACAGCGACACGCTCCCAAAGCCGAGAGGTTTTCCAAACCCGAGCCGGTGGCAAGACTTGCCATCCATTTGCAAGGTCCACAAGAGAGCGCCTAATTCGACGGGAGCAAGGTTAACAAACCGGATGTCGAATTCGAATCGCGCACCGGGCTTCATGGCGTCGCGAACCGTACGGTTCTGGTCGTTACAGACACCACCGGCCCGGCTGTATTCCTCTTCTACTGCCTTGCCGTGGTTTCTGTAGAGTTTTCTTCCGCGTAGCACTGCCCTGCCGTCGTAGCCTTCCGGGAGGCTCCACTGTTGCGGCACTGCGCCGTTCTCCGGTTTCAGATAGAAGCGGGTGGTGGTTGGCTTAGGAGAAGAGAGGATTGCCAGTGAAGTTGGGGGAAGCCTTCCGGCATCGTGTTGAAGCGTTCCATGAGAAAAGTTCACTCTCCCGGCATACGCCGAGCGTTCCAAATCCTTTGGCGGTTCACCATGGACCCAACCAAAAAGGCGGCATGCCAAGCACAGCTTATCGGGATTGGTGCAAGCCCGTGGAGCGCCGGCCGGAAGCAAGTCCGCGACCGACCGGTTGTAGAAGACGCGCGGCATGGCAACTGGTACAAGGTATTCAGCGACAGGTCTGGCTGGAGTGCCACTTACCATCGCATAGACTAACTCGCCATTTCTTAACTCTGCGTCCTTTTGCAGAATGAACCTGCTGTAGGCGGGTTCGTCGTTATTGGGCTCGTGGGGACGCTTTCGCTTCTCGACTGCCTTCGCGTGACGTTCCTGATAGTCCGTAATCAGGGCTGAGTAGCCCTCAGGTATTCGACGATGTTCGCCAGACGCGAGCGGGATTATAGGAGCATTGTCTACTCCATCCTTATGAAAGAAAAAGCGCTCGTCATGTTTGTTCTCGATGTTTTGGTTGTTGATGTGCAGATAACCTTCTGCCCAAGTTCCGCTGACGGCAAGTTCACCTTCAGGCCGTTCATGACTGATCTGCCGGACATTCCAGAAGTGAAAATTCCCGCGTGGATGTTGGAGGCGTTCCAGTAAAGCCCAGCATCGGGAGCCATGGTGGAATCCGTTGAGATTAACGATGCTGCGTCTGGAGTAAGGGGTATTACCTTTTGTGCTGAAGCTTTCACGTATGGGGCGATACCTCATTAGCCATGCAGCATACTGGAGATCTCCCGGTGGCTCCCCAATACGCAATGACGAAGTTCCTGTCAAGAGGCGCAGTTGCCAGCCGCCACCACTATTTTGTTCCAGACGCGCAGGCACCAGAGAAAGCGCGACCTTCGGGTCCAGGCGATGGCTCAACTTCGAATCTGCCAATTGACTTACACAGGAGTTGCTAGCCGCTTCGAGCAGGTTGCGCACCATGCCCCGCAAACTGCTTGCAGCCAAGGCAGCTTTGCCATCGAGTTTAAAAAACTCATAGCTGCGATGATCGTTCTGGTGTGTACGCACTTCGTGAGAGTCCGATATGAAGAGAGGTGTGACGGCTTCCAGAGTACACTTGATCCGGCCAGTCAGGCCAAGGTAGCGGTCATGAGGCGGCGGCATACAATGGCCTAACAGGTTCAGGTCCGCAGCCTGGGAGTTAGTCATCTTGACTGACATCCCTGCCGCGCGCAGCTTGGCGCCCATAGCTGTTTCGGGCTGTTGCTGTTTTTGGTCGCCTGGAGGCGCCAAAAAACGAACGAAGTTGTACGGGTTCAGGAAACGATATTTGGCCCTGGCCGGCGTTCTATCCGCCTGAGGTTCGGCGCCTCCCACTGCGCGAACGGAGCGAGCCTGGAACCCACGAGGGCTTTTTTGGACTTCGAACTGTACCTCTTGTCCCACTCTGAGTTGGTCGAATTTGAGTGGTTCTACCAGACTATTGCCATGGAACCAAACATCCTCACCGCCGGCAGCCGGCTTAATGAATCCGAAACCGCGATCAAACATCAGGCGGTTAATTGTCCCCATCGGCATATGCGGTCACCTCCTTCCACCACACGAATACAACCTGGCCACCCTCGGAAAACTCGACGTATCGAAGGATCAAACGTTCGGCGGGACCGTGCGGATACGTCAGGTCGGCGCGCGCTACTCTGTCATCGCGCCACCGATCCTCACCGGAGTTCCGGCTTCCCCATAGCAAAGCACGGCGGTCCCGGCAACGGAGCTTGGCATTGGGGTTGGCTTCCCAAAAATCATCTGAGTCCAACCCTTCAGGTGGACGTGAACGTCCCATAAAATGCCATAGAAAATGGATTCCATCACGGCGCAGGCTCAAGTCGCCGTCAGGGCCAAAAACTCGGGCGCGTTCCAGCAGTGGAAGGTTGGGATCCGGTGGTGTGGCCCCGGCAAAGCGAATGGTGTGGGCGTATTCCCAAACTCCATAGTGCATAGCGCGCGAGGTAAGGTTCCAGTCATCGAGAAACCGCGTGATCCCATCTGCCGGGATCTGCCCTCCCCATATCTGGATTTGCCCAGCCGTGATCTCACGGGCAGGGTCGAGGAGATACTCAACTTCATGCGTAAAGTCAACCACACGGTCCATCAGGCCACACCTGCCTTTCCATAGAGGGTTTCGGCCTCGGTACCGAAATAAGAATCAGTGGTGGCGCGTTCATCAGGACCTGTACAATTCCGGCGCTCCTTATGGAACGCGTCCACCCAGGCCTGCTGGAATTCGCTGAAGCCGCCGACAGCCGAGTTCAGTTTCTTAACACGAAAGACGCCGCTAACGCTTTCCGGGGCTTCGACGTCAGGACCCTCCCCGTCCTTAAGGAAGCCATAGTCGATGGTGAGGGTATCGATGGCCACCGTGCCGAAACCCTTTGCGGCACCGAAACCTATGGTGATGAAACCTTCGGCAAGGTCGCGCAACAGGAGGGTGAGCCAACCGAGTTCCCATGGCTCGGCATTCTGGAGATGCAAACGGATGGGGAAGGATGGTTTCCAAGCGGCGATGGCATCGAACTTGGCGCTCTCCTTCCCGCCGCCGGTAAAGCGGTCGATCGCGAGGAAATCAAGCAACTTTGACGACCATGCGCTCTCATCTACCGTATCTTCGACGATCAGGCGGCTTCCGATTCTCGTGCTGCCAAACAGCCGGCACGCCATACAGAGTTGATCAGGCTGTACCTCCCGCTTTCCTGGAACGCCGGCTTTCCGAAGCAATGAGTCGCAGTTGGCGAGCGGCTTTTCCGGGCGCGACTCAAGGGGGTTGCAAGCCGTGCATTGCACAAGGAACTCCGCCAGATCCTTAGACTCGATGGTAGCCAGTGTTCTGGCGATCCGTTCCGCATGAGAGCGGAGCGCGCCGCGCAGACTTGCACCTGGCAGGATCACGGCTCCTTGCTTCCCCACGACGTCGAGCACAGGGGCGTGATCAAACCCGCCCCTCACGCTTGCCACCGGATCATTTATAAGAAAAGGACCTTGGGTTTTCAGGCGAAACACAAAGTCTACGTAGTTGCGTGCAACACCAAAGTGAGAAGAGTTTGCAGTGGAACCAGTCCATGCGGTGTTTTGGATGCTTTGGAGGTGGGAGGCGAACCAGTCACCAGCGACTGGCGCCCCATCCCAGGGCTGATCCAATTTCAAGAAGGAAACCAGATCGCCGACGGTCACACACTTACGCTGCACGATTTTGAGATCACAAAGCCGAAACGCGCCCATTCCACGCGAGGTGCGGCCGCCCAACCAAGCCCTGCCGGCTTGCCACTCGGCCAGAACGGCGGCCAGAAGCAATTCCTCGAGCTGGGTGAAATCCTCGATCTCGAGGCGGAGGGCAAACCTTGTTCCCCTGGGTAGGGATTCCAGGTCGAATTTGACGCGGCCGCCTCTGGCCGAGGCGCGCGTGGCGCGGTCAATTCCCACGCCGTCGCGAATCCGCGGCGTACGGTCCGAGGGAAGAGCCGCACGAGCGTGAGCGACAAAAAGCCTCGAAGCGCGGCCACCGGAAGCTTCGTCGTCCCCTTCACCCGGATTGACTTCGCCGCAAAGCCGACAGACGGCGCAGCCGCACACCTTGGCGCTGTTACCGCCTTCGAGCGCCTTGCAGGGCGACACGTCAAATAGGGCGGGCGCCAAACGTGTGGCCAAGGAGCGAAGCACGCCAGCCAGTCCCGTTCCGGGAAGGATGAAGTTTCCGGCCGCATCGCGCCGGCACAATCCGTCCGTTACATCCCCACCTCGTCCTGTTCCGACGTGGACGCCAGTACGGGACTCGAGGCTTCCCACAATCGCCAAGTAGTTCATTGGCCTGTCTCCCTTATCCCTGTTGCGTTTTGGCGCAGCGGGCAACTGCATCGGCTATCTTGCGAATCAGCTTGGGCCGCAAGGTGTTACTTTGAGAACTCGTTTGGCGCAGGAGGCTCTTGAGGGTGTTCCTATCCTTATCGGCTCCAAAGAATTTTTTTTCGTCGCGCCTTACGTCAGTTAGCAGTCTTTGATCGCCCAGATCATCCACGCCTTGGCAGAGTTCCTCCACCTCTCGCTCGGCCGAGTCATGAAGCCATCGGGCCACGTCAAGCCAACGCTCATGCTTGAATCCAGCCAAGGCGTCCAGTTTGTCCCTTGAGAAGGTTCTTAAGCCGTACGACTCGTCCAGTATACTTTTGGTTGTGGTTGAATCGGCAAGGGAGCCAAGCCTGAGAGCGCGCGGCAGCGAAAACCCGGTTCCTTGGACCCCGCCGCCCATTTCGTACACCGGGTGGTTGAACGCCACGCGCCCAAACCCCTCGTGACGACGAAGCCCTAAGCCTTCCTCTTCAGCACGGCGCATGCGAGCCTGTACGGCCGCCAGATCTGCGTTTGCCGCCAGCCGGAAACCTACCGCCGACCCTCCTCGCAGACAAATATCCCGCCAGCGCGGCAGCCCAAGGTGTGCATTGAAACCGTCCACGAAGCCGCTCTTGCAGAAGACTCGGATGGAATCTTTTTCGACCGGATGGCCGAGGATCCCTTCCAGGAAGGTTTGGTCGAACGACTGGCGAAAACGGCCCCACGGGTCCACAAGAATGGTATCCGATAGCAATGTAAGAGTCATGGGTTGGGTGATGTCGCCAACGCGGTCCTCCAGTGCCTTCCCACGCCAGAGATCGGTTTCAAGCGGTTCTATCCAAGCGGCGACTAGCCCGTATCCACGGCGAGTCGCCTTACCCAACCGAAGCGGAAACTGCTGTCTTTCGCCCGGCAGACCGGCGAGGCGCACCAGAGTTTCCCATGCCTGCGTGTCGCGGCACCAGATATCCGTTACGAAGCACTGCCGACTTTCCAGAGCGGAGTACCCGTACAAATTCTTCGTGGCGACACGCTGGGTGTGCGGGTTGATCTCCTGGTGCATTTCCTCCCGATGACGAACCTGCGTGACGCCCAATTCGGGCCGGACGGCGAGAAAATCTTTGAGCGGCACCAGAGGAATTCCCGGACAGCCAAGCTGGAGACACATAGGGCACTCGCCCGGAACCGCCCGCCGCGCATAGCTGGCGGGAGGCGAATGGTGCGCCGAGATCTCCAATCTTACCTTGCACACCAGCAGGTCTAGCGGTGCGGGGATGGCCGGATAGCAAGTCCCGCCTCCGGCTTTGTAAACCGGATACAGAAAGCCGAACCGGATGGCCTCCCTGCGGAAGGTGTCGAGAAAATCCTCGTATAACCTGCCTTCAAGGGGCCCCCATCGGGACGCTGCCTCCTGGGCCAGAGCGCCCAGCAATGTAACGCCTGAGATGTAATTTGTGCTTTCGAAAATATTGCCCGCTTCGGCACGCTTTGCCATTACCAGGGGTTCATCCAGTCTTACGACCAAGCGAAACTTGCGCGGACCGGAGGCTGAAGATGCCGGAGGTTCCCAGGCGGATCGAGGACCCTGTATCCGGACCTGGTCCTGGTTGAGGCAACTCTCGAAGTAACCGAGCAAATGATCCTGCCAGCCAGGGCCAGGCGGGGCCTGCCCTGGCCAACCGACAACAGAATCGAGAGTGAATGTGCATTCGCCGCGGCCTCTTCGCCGGGCGGCGCCGAAGCGGCGAACCATTCGCGCGGCTGCCACCAACCAAGCGGCCTGCTCCATGGCGCCGCTCTGCTCTCCAACGCATTCCGCGGAATAGTGGAATACAAGGCGTGCGTCTCCCTCCTCCTGCTGGAAGAGTTTGCCCGGCTCGGCCCGACGCTGCCGGGGGCTAACCCTGACTCTTGCGCTTACCTGGGCCGCAGCTTGGGGGGTGCCCAAGGCGTTGGTTTGATGAAGCGGGCTTTGGGCGCCGGAGGGGCGAGCCGAAGATATCCGCCAGAGCTTGGATACAGCCGGGGTCCCAAAAACCGTGCAAATCGGGCAGGGATCGTTCCTGCACCACCTGTCTTCAGCGGCTTCCAGACCGGAAGACCTACATTTTCGAAGACTTGCCAAGGCCGGTGTTTGGAGCAGATGCCAGAGACCGTCACGAAGGAGACCTTCGATCGTGGATCCTCGAATGACGGGAACCCTGTCGGCGTCTCGCAGCAGAGCTGAATCGATTTGAGAACCAAGCCCATAGCCCGCTCCAACGTGGTAGTCCGAGTGTAGCCTTATAGTGAAACTCAGCAGCATTACAAATCCTCGTACTCACTAAGCGTTACGGTGACGTCGTAGGAATAGTCCCAAATCTCAAGCAGGTCGGCGAAACCATTGGCCCAGAAGCCAGTTCCTTCGGGCCTGTGGAAGGAGCGCCAATAGAAAGGCTGACCAGGTTCGTTAGCCGGGCGGCCAAGGTCTTCTAAGGCCTGTCTGACCAACTCCTTCGTCTCCGTGGCGGAGCCTAGTCCACTCAACCGGTGGAGAAGAATCTTACAGCCGGGATCCCAAGTCCGAGCACGATCGGGAGGCTCTTCTGACATGGTTTCGTCAAAAAGCGAACGGAATTCAGCCCGGCGCTTGCCAGGCAAGTTCCGGGCAAGTTGCCTCCGATGATGAATGAACAGTGCGGCGGAAAGACCCTCGGGCCCGGATGTTTCCGTGAAACACGGTGTAACCGTCAACGCGGCGTCTGAGTCCACATCATGACCTGTTATGACGGCGAAGTTGACCACGGAAGCACGGCGGCGCCGAGTTTCATCTGTATCGGTTTCAAGACTGCGCGCCAACCGCTTGGCCTGCTGGAGCAAGGCTTCTCCGCGGCGGTGGGCGAGAGCATGCGGATAGTTTGCCTTACAAATCACTACTGCGGCGGCAACGGTCGGGCTTGCGTCGGCGAGATGCAACTCGTGGAGCGTTTGCGCCATGCGCCGCTCATACTCCGAGCAAAAACGCCTTGCCAGATCGATGGACCAGGAAGCGGGCAGTAGTGCAAAAAGATCGTCGCCGCCCAGAATCAACGGCACTACGGGCAATACACGATTTTTTTCGGCCTCTCTCATTCGAGCAAGCAACGGTCTACAAGGAGCGGCGAGACTGCCAATTACGATTTCGCGCAACGAGTCCGAGAGTCTCGTCATGGCGGAAGAGTTTCGACATCTATTGAACGTTCTCCCCATTCCGTTGCCGTCAGCCAACAGGTAAGCAACGTAGCGGCGTCCCGTCAGATCGAGCTCACCGATGGCCTCCGCCCAATCTCCGCGTTCGGCGCGGGATAAATCTGGCGCCACAGCCTGCCGGAGGGAATCGAGAGACCCGCCTGTTCCCCAATCCCGCTCCAAATTTTTGCTCATACAGTCGATGCAAAGATAGTTTGGACGATCGTCTTCGTGGCGGACGCCATGCCAAAAGGAGAGGGCCAAGCCGCAGGAGGCGCAGAAAGCGATATGAGGCAAGTGGGCACTTGCGGCTGGTACGTCCCCGCGGCTTTTGGCTTCGCGCAGAGCCTCTTGAGAGGCTGCATTTGCCTCTGTAAAGCTGTTTTCGTTATTGTCTTGCCACTCCACTGGAGCCGCCACGGTGAGGTTCCCGCCAACCGTGCAGCGGTAAAGTTCGGCCAAATCCTCACCGAAAGATATCGCTTGATCCTCGCTGGCAAAGCGAATGCGGAACGCGCCTCCGTCGTTTACGATAAGATCTTCCGTCTCCCCATCGTGCCGCGCCAACAGCGCGGGGGCCCCCTCGCGGCAAAAACGAGAGAGCAGTTGACTTCCGCCGACCACTTCGCGAAGACGGGAGGAACGGAAAATCAAATCCTGAATCTGATCGGCTTCAGCCGCCAGCAGCCACGGCATTTGGGTGGTCCTCCACGATCATATCCGGGGCCAGGAAACGGACTCCGCAGTGCTCGCATAGCTGGCTCCAGGGAAGAATGCCAGCCAATTTGGGCCGGTCATGCTTTATCCAGTTATCGATATAGTCATTCGCACTGGCCTTTGCAATGGCAAGGGTGCGTTCGGCTATGTTGCGAGGGACTGAGAGGTAGGTATGGGTAGCTTTGTTGCGCAGGTCTTTCTCCCTTCCCAGGACTGCATTGTCGGGCAGTGATGGTGCGGCGGCACTCCGCCGGAGGCGGATTTGACCATTTGTTCTTATTTTCATGCACCTTGCCCGGGCATCGCTATTCCCAGCGGGGTCGTATTTCAGAGCCGCCAGAATGTGATAAACCGAATCGCTCTTAATGATGGCCTGCCGGATCTCAGCCCGGAGATCATCAGGCAGCTGGCCCGAAGGTTGGTACTGATCGTCAAGGGAGACATCGAGTTCGTTCCTTTGCAGCAGGAGAAGAATCCGGGCCCGAAGGAGTACTTCCGTGAGGCCACCAGCACGAAGAAGCGCCGAGCGGAAGTCTTCGTTGATCTGGATCAAACGCTCGACTTTGCCGAGTTCGTCGAGCACATAAACAATGAGCTTGCGATCATCCAGATAGAGAGTGTCCGGTCCTTCTTCCAGTACAAGTAGTCTTTTCCACAGCTCCTCGGCATCATCCGAACTCGGCCAATAGTTGTTTTCCCCAAGCTCGGTGACGGCAGTAGGCATCGGCAGATTGAGCAATTGGCCAGCTCCGTAAGCCCTGGAAAAATCGCCGTTGTCCCAAAGCTCGTAAACGACCATAGCTTGTCGCAGCTTTTTCGCCGCGTCGATGTCATTTGGTTCGAACCAGCCGTGCATCGCTGGGACAATGCCGTCCAAAAGACGGCCAGCCGCGTGGAAGGAGTGACGTTCATAAAGTTCTCTTACGCTTTGCCAGTCCTTAAGCCGGAAAATCGTGTATGGATTCGGCAACTCACCAATGCGACAGGTAAACCCGAGGGGTACGCGATTGGCGGGGTCATATTCGTCGAAGTCGACATAAGATATTTGGACTCCGGCGAAGGCGGCAAAAAGAATTGCGCCGGCGACCATGCTTTTCTTGCCCCCTGTGATGTCGAGAATGAGGCGCTCGCCTTCCCTTAGCCGGGGGATCAGCTCTCTACGTAGCACCTGGAATACGCCAACCGGATGATCGGCCTGCAATACGACTGGTGTGCCCGGAATGGTTACCGCAGTTTGCAGGAAACGAGGGTGCAGATTGCTAATCGCTCCTCGAAGCAGTTCGTATAACTCTTCCGGGTTCATGATGTTATTGCGGTTCACGATTGGCAGAACCTTTGCTGGTTTGTAGACGGCAATCGACTGCAACAACGGCTCTATCGAGAAGCCGACAAGCAGGACCAGCGTTCCACCTTGCGCAGCTATGTCGGGTACGCGCGGAGGGTTGTCCCGGTCACTCCGGGCACAATCCAGTTCCTTGGGAAGAAGCTCTTCGATGTAGCGTTCCAGATATTCGGGCTGCAAGGTGTTGTGGTTTTCGTCACGCAATCTCTGGCGCGCATCATTGGCTATGTTGCGCATAACAGGATCAATCGGCATAGCGCTCCTCTATTACCTCGCAACAGACAGGTTAATCGTGATTATCGTGATTATACACCGGATGTCAACAGTTATTTCACCCAAGGCGGCCTATTTTGACTCCGAAATTGCTATGGGGCCACGGGGAAGTAGATTCAACCGTGGCTTCAGCGTTTCACAACAAATGTTGTCACATCTATCGTTGGGGGCGCAGCGCTTTCACCTGAAAACAGTCAATGGGCTCCCCTTTAACCGCCCTCATGTGGCATGGCGCGGTATTGCGAAGCTGGTAGCCAAAATCGTAGGAGCGCAATTTAGAGCGTGCTGGTCTTGAAACAAATGGCATTGCGGGCGGTTTGGCCATGAAGGCCGACGATGGTGCAAATCTCGGTTCTCGTCATTGATGATCTTCGTTGTACCGTTTCGGGTATTCGGGCTGTATGGCGTTGCCGTATTCGCCGCGCAAGAGCTTTCGCAACAACAGCGGCTCGGCAAGCATGGGATCATTCGGCACATCGCTCCTAATGGTTATGGAGATGCGGGCATGCCGCCGACCAAATAAAAGTACAAACTGACCGCCAGCAGCACGCCGACCACAAACCAGATCGCTCGCCAGGCTAAGCCAATGACACGCCCAACCAGGTACACGCCGATCATTACCGAATAGACTGGGATGAACTTCCAAAGAACGCCGGTGAGCGCCTGGATTTGCCAATAGAAAATCAGGGCAACGAAAGCAACTCCATTCCGGATCACTTACGACGGTCTGGATGTCTTTAACGTGCGGGAATTACCGTTTCAATCGCGCCGCCGCGAATCCGCCTTCTTAGGCCCCGGCCTCCAACCGGGGATGTGACCGTGAATGTCCCGGTCGTTTCAATCGCGCCGCCGCGAATCCGCCTTCTTAGGCACATTGCGAGTAAGACCGAAGCCCGGAACGACCTTCTGGCGCGTTTCAATCGCGCCGCCGCGAATCCGCCTTCTTAGGCGAACTTGTTGTTCCGCAAAATATCCGAACGACTGTTTCGTTTCAATCGCGCCGCCGCGAATCCGCCTTCTTAGGCCTCGCCGGCTGATAACACCTCCCTGGCTCGCGCCAAGGAGGTTTCAATCGCGCCGCCGCGAATCCGCCTTCTTAGGCGGTGATCGTGATGTCTGTCCGCGGCTTGCCGCGCCTTGAAGTTTCAATCGCGCCGCCGCGAATCCGCCTTCTTAGGCCGCTGGTCGTAAGGCCGGTCAGGCTAGCTGCCTGTCCCAGGGTTTCAATCGCGCCGCCGCGAATCCGCCTTCTTAGGCGTCTTTGTCCCCTAGCAAGAGCCACGAGGTACAACGTAGTAGTTTCAATCGCGCCGCCGCGAATCCGCCTTCTTAGGCGGCCTGCTCCACGACCATGTCGAGGACTTGCAGGCTTGGACGTTTCAATCGCGCCGCCGCGAATCCGCCTTCTTAGGCTACTCAGAGCTCGATCGCGAAGGTCGCGGTATGCAGACCGTTTCAATCGCGCCGCCGCGAATCCGCCTTCTTAGGCTTGACCGGCCTTCAGCTGAACTCATAGCTGAAGTCTTGAGGAGTTTCAATCGCGCCGCCGCGAATCCGCCTTCTTAGGCTTGGACCTAAACAGATGCAGGTCGCATCTCAAATACCTGCTTGTTTCAATCGCGCCGCCGCGAATCCGCCTTCTTAGGCCCGAAGGAGAAGCCGGAATCCGAGAAGCGCGAACCCGGCAACATGTTTCAATCGCGCCGCCGCGAATCCGCCTTCTTAGGCCATCTACATTCACCACACGGACGGATTGCCTGGCCATAACTGGTTTCAATCGCGCCGCCGCGAATCCGCCTTCTTAGGCTTCGTAGAGAAAGACACTCTAACTTTCGTTGCGCCGCCCACTGAAGGGGTTTCAATCGCGCCGCCGCGAATCCGCCTTCTTAGGCAAAGTTGAGATCTCCCACTGTATGAATTTCTGTGGGGGATTCGTTTCAATCGCGCCGCCGCGAATCCGCCTTCTTAGGCGTGTTCGGCACGGTGACATCGTCTGCCGGATGCCTCTACATCCGTTTCAATCGCGCCGCCGCGAATCCGCCTTCTTAGGCACATACAACATCAACGCAACAGTCTCCGGGGACGGGTCAACGTTTCAATCGCGCCGCCGCGAATCCGCCTTCTTAGGCGGATGAACAGGATTGAGGCTACCGAAGGGAGTTGAGAAAGGCGTTTCAATCGCGCCGCCGCGAATCCGCCTTCTTAGGCGAGCCGGAGGGATTTCGGCTGATCTAGGGGACAGCGAGTTTCAATCGCGCCGCCGCGAATCCGCCTTCTTAGGCCGATCTCCTCAAAGAGCTGGGTACTCTCGGGACGCTCAAGGGTTTCAATCGCGCCGCCGCGAATCCGCCTTCTTAGGCGGATGAACAGGATTGAGGCTACCGAAGGGAGTTGAGAAAGGCGTTTCAATCGCGCCGCCGCGAATCCGCCTTCTTAGGCGCAAATCGTCAACTCGTTGCCCACGGGGGCGAACTTCATCGTGTTTCAATCGCGCCGCCGCGAATCCGCCTTCTTAGGCACCTCGCGAATCGGACCGGAGCTCTCCCCCCAGCCGAGGTTGTTTCAATCGCGCCGCCGCGAATCCGCCTTCTTAGGCATCCACTTCGGGTCGATGGCCCTCGACCAGTGGAGCCAGGCGTTTCAATCGCGCCGCCGCGAATCCGCCTTCTTAGGCCAATCCTCGCCGCGAGAGGGCATCTCGTTGCCCTCCCCATAAGAGAGTTTCAATCGCGCCGCCGCGAATCCGCCTTCTTAGGCGGCTTACCAGTCAAACAAAAAATTCAAGAACGGGTAAACCCGTTTCAATCGCGCCGCCGCGAATCCGCCTTCTTAGGCTTCCTGGGGAACAATATCGTGAAGCCGGTTCCCAGGCTTCGTTTCAATCGCGCCGCCGCGAATCCGCCTTCTTAGGCTCCGGCTGGCCGGCCTCATGTCGAGTCGATTCAGATTTTCTCGTGTTTCAATCGCGCCGCCGCGAATCCGCCTTCTTAGGCGCGGACGATCCGAATTTTCTTGGGTGAATACCCCGAGTTTGTTTCAATCGCGCCGCCGCGAATCCGCCTTCTTAGGCGAGGGTCCTGGTAGCCGCAGGTCGCCAGGAACGTTTCAATCGCGCCGCCGCGAATCCGCCTTCTTAGGCAGTTATATCGGCCTAGAGCTAGTAGGCTAAGCGGAGCTGTTTCAATCGCGCCGCCGCGAATCCGCCTTCTTAGGCTCGGCGGCGTAGATCGGCCATGTTCGTTCAGCCCCAGCTCGTTTCAATCGCGCCGCCGCGAATCCGCCTTCTTAGGCACAGGAGCAGAGGGACCGAGGTAGGGGATTCCTTGCTTCGGTCGTTTCAATCGCGCCGCCGCGAATCCGCCTTCTTAGGCCCCGGCCGTGACAGCACTGCCCGTACTCGCGCTGAGGCCGCTATGAAGTTTCAATCGCGCCGCCGCGAATCCGCCTTCTTAGGCACGGCAAGGTTCTCGAGACGATCGAGGCCGAGCTGGAGCAGGTGTTTCAATCGCGCCGCCGCGAATCCGCCTTCTTAGGCCGGTGAGTGGTATGGAGGTGCCTGGCGCGGGGGCAAATGGCGGTTTCAATCGCGCCGCCGCGAATCCGCCTTCTTAGGCAACCGTCTTTTCAATGATATGGGGGAAGCGTCGGAAAGGCAAGCAGAATCCGCATACCAGCGTACTGCTTGAGCCGCAGGGGTTA
>Ga0187893_10008857_pt1 | contig 15720 bp, 17 predicted proteins | sample MA1701074metaG_FD_139574 | JGI IMG/M metagenome (GOLD analysis project Ga0187893, IMG submission 139574) | White microbial mat communities from a basaltic lava cave in the Kipuka Kanohina Cave System on the Island of Hawaii, USA - MA170107-4 metaG ... | reverse complement strand
CGCCCATGTGTACAAATGACGGTGCGCGAATCTTTAACCGGTAGGGGCGGGGGCTGCCGTCGCTGACGATGAAAAATCCCAATTCGCCTTTCGGAGCTTCCGTCGCACAGTAGATCTCGGCTTTCGGCGGCTTGATCCCTTGGGTATAAATGATGAAATGGTGGATCAGGCTTTCCATGTCCCGCATCACCAGTTCCTTGGGCGGCGGGATATATTGCGGCGCCTCGGCCATGATCGGACCCGGCGGCAGCTGATCGAAACATTGTGCGATGATCCTCGCGCTCTGCCGCATTTCTTCCATGCGGATCCAATACCGGTCGTAGGTATCGCCATTCTTGCCGATCGGCACTTCCCAATCGACTTTGTCGTACACGCCGTACGGCTCGGCCTTACGGACATCGTAGGCGACGCCCGACCCTCGCAAGACCGGCCCGGTGCAACCGAAGCTGATCGCGTCTTCGGCCGAGAGCAGGGCGACATTCTTTGTGCGGCCGAGCCAGATGCGATTCGACGCGATGAGCGAATCGTACTCCTTGACCTTCTCGGGAAAGATCTCGAGGAACGCCTTCATCCGTTGAACCAGCTCGGGGGTGAAGTCGCTGTCGACACCGCCGATGCGATAGTAGTTCAGGGTCAAACGGGCGCCGCAGAGTTTTTCGAACATATCCAACAGTGTTTCGCGTTCCCGAAAGGTCCAGAAGAACACGGTCATGGCGCCGATATCGAGCGCCTGAGTACCGAGCCAAAAGAGATGCCCGATGATACGTTGCATCTCAGCCACGATAGTCCGGATATACTCGGCTCGGATCGGCACCTCGATCTCAAGGAGTTTTTCCACGGCACGGACGTACGCGTAGTTGTTGGACATGGCACAGACATAGTCGAGCCGGTCCGTGTGCGGGATGATCTGCATGTAGGTCAGACCCTCGGACAATTTTTCTACGCCTCGATGCAGATAGCCGAGGTCCGGTGTGGCTTTCACGATCCGTTCGCCGTCCAGCATGAGTACGACACGCAAGACACCGTGGGTGCTCGGATGTTGCGGTCCCATATTCAGCAGCAATTCCTCTTTCCGTTGGGAACTGGGTACGTCTGGCTCGGCGCGAAAGACGCTTTTCTGCTCGTCCGTGATTTCGCTCTCAATGACGTCGAGCGGTGATTGGTCCAATCTCGGAATAAAATCGAACTCGCTACGCCAGCCACGCCCCTCGGTCGGGAAATCTTTTCTCAACGGGTATCCTTCGGCATAGTCCTCCGGCAATAAAATGCGCCGAAGATCGGGGTGGCCGGAAAAGTGGATGCCCATCATGTCGTACACTTCGCGTTCGAGAAACTCGGCTCCCTTCCAGATTCCGGTGACCGACGCAATCGTCGGGTCATCCTCCGTAATGCGCGCCTTAAGTCGAAGCCGTTGCTGTAAGGGGAGCGAGTGCAGGTGATAGACAACTTCGAACCGCAGCTGATCTTCGGGATAGTCGACCGAGCAGATATCCGTGAGATGGTTGAAGGCGGCCTCCGGCGCATCGTGTAAGTAGCGCGCAATCTCCAGCAGACGCGGGGCGGCCACGGAGATAGCGGTTTCAGCACGTGCGGTATCGATGCGGGTCGCACGGATCGCGTCCGGGAATTTGATCTTCAGGCTGTCGAGCAGTGCTTGCATAATTCCAGTTCGCGAGAGAAGCGAGACTCGCCTGTCCCGCCTCTCTCGCCCGTCTCACGGTTTATCTCACAAACACCTTCTCCCTCTGAATCTTTTCCTGTAGCTTCAGTAATCCATCGAGCAACGCTTCCGGACGAGGTGGACAGCCCGGCACATAGACATCGACAGGGATAATCTGGTCGACGCCTTGGACCACCGCGTAACTGTTGTAGTGGTTGCCCGAAGTAGCGCAGGAGCCCATAGAAATGACATAGCGCGGTTCCGGCATCTGGTCGTAGATACGGCGGATCACCGGAGCCATCTTGCGCGTCACAGTCCCGGCGATGATCATGAGGTCGGCCTGTCGTGGCGAGGCTCGAAAGACGCCGGCGCCGAACCGATCCATGTCGTACCGCGACGACACCGTCGCAATCATTTCGATGGCGCAGCAGGCGAGGCCGAACGTCATTGGCCACAACGCCGATTTCCGAGACCAATTCACGACCGCGTCCAGATTGGTCGTCAGAATATTCGCCTCAAACTGTCTTTCCAGGAGACTCATCTCTTCTACTCCACCATTACCAGCAGGGGATTGTCGGGATGCCCTTCTATTGCGCGCGTCGAACGAGGGCCTTCTGAGGCCGCGCGTTCCGCGAGCACGAAGGGCGTCCCGACGGTCCCCTGCTCAATCCCATTCTAACGCCCCCTTCTTCCAGGCGTACCAGAATCCGGCTAGTAGGATGATGATAAACACGAGCATCTCGATGAGGCCCAGCATGCCGAGCGACTGAAACCGGATGGCCCAGGGGATCATGAAAATGACCTCGATATCGAAAATGACGAACAACATCGCGATGATGTAATAGCGCATCGGAAACTGGATGCGCGCGTCTGAAAACAACGGGCTTCCGCTTTCATAGGGGGTCAGCTTGGCTCGATAGGGACGATTCGGACGAGAGAACGCCCCGGCGAGCAGCGCGAAAGCGCCGACGACAACGGCAACTCCGATAAACAAGAGAATCGGGATGTAGTTTTCTGGAATATTTGTACTACCCATGTTTCAACCCGTCGAAAAAGTAAAAAAACCGAACGTCTTCAAGTCGAAAGGCATGCTGACTTATATGACGTGAGGACGTGCGACTCACTTTGCTTCAGCGCCGAGCCGAAGAAAGGTTTAAATTTCAAGCCGTGTAGTTCCGGACGACTGATTCCCTTGTGTTGAACGAGTACCTTAAACGTGCTGCCCATCCCATTCGGCTTTAGAAGATGAATTGAGGCGCGAAACGCTGGGCTTTCCGGCTCCAATTTACCGACCATCTCTTCAACGCCGAGCCCCATCAGAAAGCTCATTTGGTTTGTGAACCCCGTCACATGGAGTCCTTGCGTCTCACCGGCAGCGGCGAGGCTCGAAAAATCTACATGGGCCGTCATATCCTGCTCGCCGACGCGCATGAATGGATCGTCGTTCGCCCGCTGCTGAAAGTAGCAGAGAAATGTGCCGTTCTTCTTCTCGGGCCCGTAAAGATCCTGCGCCGTATGGCCATAATCGATCGTCATGACAAATCCACGGTCCAGGCGCCGAGCAACCTGCTCCATCCAGTCCCTCGCTAGGAGATTCACCTCAGTTCGATAGCCCTCCGGCCACGTACCATTCAAGTGCTGCAAAAATTGATCGAGTGCGGCCGTCGACAGTGGCTTGAAGCATTCCACAAAGCGTCCGTCTCGATCGTCTACACAGAGTTCTTCGGTTCGTCCGTTTACGACCTGAACTCGGTGCACCGGAAAGGCATCGATCAGTTCATTGCTGAAAAACAAACCAGTCACACTCAGCGGGGCTAATGCATCAAGGCCTTCCGCCCAAGTGACGAGGCCGGGCTTGCTGAGCCAGGGGGCCAGATTCCGGCGTTGCAGTGCCCGCATCGCAGGACTCCGTTCGATCAGGACATAGCGGACACGCGATGCGAAGTTTTCTTTTTGATCATGGATCGCTGCCAGGCAATCTCGAGCTAACAAACCTTTACCGGCACCCGACTCGACAATTGTGAAGGGAGTGGGACAATCCATTAATTCGTCCATCTGGCTTGCTTGTTCGGCAATCGCACGGCCAAGAATCGGATGCACATCGGAGCTGGTGTAGAAATCGCCAGACCAGCCGATACGTTCATGGTCCGCACTGTCCGGTTGGCGCATGTAGTAGCCGAATTGCGGATGATACAGCGCCACTTCCATAAAACGGACGAAAGGAATTGGCCCGTTCTTGGCAATTTCGGACGAAATGACAGCGATGAGTTCAGGATGCCCCGTTGTCACAACCAAATCCTCCCATCCCATCGACAATACAAGAAAAAATGACACGAATAGCCTAGGGTAAACCCCACCCTTCCCCGTTGAAACACCAACAGAGGCCGAAAGTGGCGTAGATTAGCCTCGGAATCGTTGCTAAGTCAAGGCGGAGACTATTGGAAACTCAGGCGAATCTCCCTATTCGAGAGGGCTGGATATTTCAGAGAAATGCTTCGTAATGCAGGGGATGGAATGACGCTCGCGCTGATTCCTTGTTTTTTGAGTGTACGGAAGGGGATAGAGCCTGATCTTCTTACGCTTGCGCAACGCACAGCTTCAGAGAAGGCGTGTCTCGGCGCACCAGGGTTTGTCGGGGGAGCGAGAGCCTCAGTGTCGTGCTCTTACGTTCCGTGGCACTTCTTGTATTTTTTCCCGCTGCCGCAGGGGCAGGGGTCGTTGCGGCCCACTTTCTCGTCGCTTCGTTGTACAGTCTGAGCTGCGACTGGTTCTTCTCCGCGATTGAGGATGAGCGCGGGTTGGGGACGCGAGATGACGGAGGGAGGCGTGGGGACGGAGGGTTGCTCTTCGTTCCGGACCGCCTGGACATGAAAGAGCCGATCAAGCGTGTCGGCCTTGACCCGTTCCATCATGCCGGCAAAGAGATCGTAGCCTTCGCGCTTGTACTCAATGAGCGGATCTTTCTGTCCATAGCCGCGCAATCCGATCCCGTCGCGCAGATGATCCATCCCGAGGAGGTGATCTTTCCAGTGGTGGTCGATGACCTGGAGCATGAAGGTCTTTTCCAGGAAGCGCATCAGCTCCGAGCTCAGATCCTGCTCTCTCCGATCATAGGACTCGCGCGCCTGCGCGCGAAGGTCTTCGAGCAATGCGTCGCGCCCCATGGCGCGGAGTGACTCGCCGCCGTCGTTCTTGCCCTGAGCAATATCGAGGTTGAACTGGCCATGCATAAGTTCGGCGAGCCCTTTGAGATCCCATTCTTCGGAGTATTGCTCAGCCGGGCAATAGATGTTCAGCGCGGACTCCACGAGGCCGTCGATCATGTTGCGAAGATCGTCTTTCAAATTCGATCCACCTAAGACGGCGCGCCGGTGTTGGTAAATCACCTCGCGCTGCTTATTCATGACGTCGTCGTACTCCAGCAGCTGTTTCCGAATTTCGAAGTGGTGGGCCTCGACCTTTTTTTGTGCATTGGCGATGGCCCGAGTGACCATGCCATGCTCGATCGGAACGCCTTCTTCCATGCCGAGTTTGAGCATCAATTGAGAGACCCGCTCGGAGGCGAAGATGCGCATCAGGTCGTCTTCCAACGACAGATAGAAGCGTGACGAACCAGGATCGCCCTGGCGGCCGGCCCGGCCTCGGAGTTGGTTGTCGATCCGGCGGCTTTCGTGGCGCTCGGTCCCCAGAATGTGGAGTCCGCCTGCCGCGATGACTTCTTGTTTGTCCTTCTCGCAGTCGGCTCGAATCTGTTCAAAGATTTCCAGCTTGCGCGCATCCGTCAGGTTCTCTTCCCGATACAGAATCTGTTTGAACATGAAATCAGGATTGCCGCCCAGGAGAATGTCGGTGCCGCGGCCCGCCATGTTCGTCGCGATGGTCACTGCGCCCTTGTGCCCGGCCTGGGCGATGATCTCGGCTTCTCGCTCATGCTGTTTGGCGTTGAGGACGTTGTGTTTCACGCCGTTTCGGCTCAAGTAGCCGGCGAGCCGCTCCGATTTTTCGATGGAAATCGTGCCGACTAAGACGGGCTGGCCCCGCTCGTGGCATTCCTTGATATCTTCGACAATTGCGGTGAACTTTTCTTTCTCGGTTCGGTAGACGACATCGGCGTAATCCAGCCGGATCATGTTGCGATTGGTCGGAACCACATTGACGTCGAGATTGTAGATCTTGGCGAACTCCGCCGCTTCTGTGTCCGCCGTGCCGGTCATGCCGCTGAGCTTCTTGTACATCCGAAAATAGTTCTGGAAGGTGACCGAGGCCAGCGTTTGATTCTCGTTCGCGATCTTCACTCCTTCTTTAGCTTCGACGGCCTGGTGTAGTCCATCGCTCCAGCGGCGTCCTGGCATGAGCCGCCCAGTGAATTCGTCCACGATGATGACTTCGCCCTCTTTTACGACATAGTCCACATCCCGTTTGTAGAGGCTATAGGCCTGGAGCCCCTTGACGACGTGATGGACGAGATCCATATGGTTGGGATCGTAGAGATTGTCCACGCCGAGCAATTTCTCGACCCGGACGTTGCCATCTTCGGTCAACGACGCGGTCTTCGTTTTTTCCTCGACCGTGTAGTCATGCTCCGGTTTCAGCTGCGGGATAATCGCATTGATGCGGTAGTAGAGATCGGTCGTTTCATCCGTCGGACCGGAGATAATCAAAGGCGTGCGGGCCTCGTCGATGAGAATACTGTCGACTTCGTCCACGATGGCGAAGTTCAACTCGCGCTGCACGCACTGGGCCAAATCGGTGACGACCAGGTTGTCGCGGAGATAGTCAAAACCATATTCGTTATTCGTCCCGTAGGTGATATCGGCACGATAGGCTTCAGGCCTCGTGCAGGGGCGGAGAGATTGGAGCCGCTTGTCGGAGGCGTCATAGGTCGGATCGAAGAGAAAGGAGGCATCGTGTTGAATGATGCCCACAGAAAGCCCCAGCGCGTGGTAAAGCACGCTCATCCACTGCGCATCGCGCTTGGCAAGGTAGTCGTTGACGGTAACGAGGTGGGCGCCCTTCCCTTCGAGCGCATTCAAATACACCGGCAGGGTGCCCACCAGAGTTTTCCCCTCTCCAGTCTTCATTTCAGCGATACGGCCTCGATGGAGAATGATGCCGCCGATCATCTGCACATCGAAATGGCGCATGTTCAGCTTGCGGCGGGACATTTCTCGGCAGACCGCGTAGGCCTCAGGCAGGATATCGTCGAGGGTTTCCCCGGAACCAAGGCGCTTCTTGAACTCCTGGGTCTTGTCCGCGAGTTCGTGATCGGAGAGCGGAGTCAGGCTGGATTCCAGGCCATTGATCCGTTCGACAATCGGGCGGATTGTCTTGATTTCACGATCGTTTTTGCTCCCGAAAATCTGATTGAGTAGTTGCGTGACCATGGTACTGTCGTTCGGATCGAACGCCGATGTCTCCACAAGTGATTTGGGCAGTATACAGCATCTTTTCCATGAATCCTATAAGAAGCAGGGGTCCAAGTTCGGATTCTTTGTGCATGCCATCGGGAGACTGTCGAACCGAAGCCTGCCGTGACTGCTCGGAGGCGAAGCCGACAGTAGCTGCCTTGACAAGCCTAGTACGGGTCCATTAGGATTCGCTTGAGCCACACTGGGTCGTCGCGATGCGCCACACTGTCCTCAAATTCCTCTCGATCCTCCTGATATTCTGTGTCCTTGCCATCGGCGGTTTAGCACAAGCGCAGTCAGTCGAGCATGCTGGGCACCATGCCCATCATCAGGCCGCCACACATGGCACTCTCCTTTGCTCCTGGATGTGTGCCGCTGGGACAGTTCTCGATACGGCGGTGATCACGTTTCAGGCTGAACTCAGTCCGATTGATTTCGTTACTCTCACTCATACTGCGCAACCTTCGGTCGAGATCTGCCTGACTTCTCCCAGCCGCGCCCCTCCGTCTTTCTCCCTGTAGTCTCCATCGTTCATGCGGCTCGCACAGAGCCTTATATCTTTGCCACACGACCTGCTACGTGGGTTGTGGGAATTAGGTGGAGATAGGAACGATTCTTAAAGAGATAATGGACCAGCGTTAATATGGGAGGAAACCGGTTCGTGAATATGCACACCGGTGGTGATCAAGTGATGGTCAGTCCACATAGACGATATCGCCTGCAAGGATGGGTTGTGTCCGTCTTTTATCACGGGCTTGTGCTGACGGCGGCCTTCGGGCTCATGGCGCAAGTCAAACCAGTCGTACCACAAGACGTGTTCAAATGGGACGTCGCATTGGTCGAATCCCAACGGATACAAGAAACAGTTCAGGCTGAAGTCAAACCAATGCAGGAGTTGGCAAAGCCGACTCGACATCCGGTAGATCCCATCCCGAGCAAGCCCAAAGTGATTACGCAGGACGTACAACCCCGCGAGGTAACGCCGATTGTGCAGCGTGAGGTCCATCAGGTGGTTGATATGAACCGGCCGATTGAACAGACAGTAGCGGTGCAAACGAAAACCGAGGAGGTAATGCCGGTCAGCGAACAGGAACCAGCAGAGGTTCAACAGACCAAACCGTCCGAAGTTGAGTCGATTGCCCCTGTTGTTCCACATGAAGCAGTAACCGCTGATCCAACGATCACCGCAGCGCCGACGATACCTGCTGCGAACGATGCAAAACCGGCTGAATCTGTCATACGAGAGTCCGCTCCACAAACGGCGATGACAACCCGTCCGACTCCTTCAGTCAAAGTCGATCATGGCTGGTTGGTCGAATCGCTTAGGCGGAGACTGGCGGAACTCAAACGCTATCCGAGCGCCGCGCGTCTCAATGGCTGGGAAGGAAAGGTTGTCCTACGCGCAGTGATTAGAGCTGACGGCCATCTGTCGGAGGTAAAGGTGCATAGAAGTTCCGGCCATGAGGCGCTGGACAATGCGGCGATGGAAGCGATGAAGTTAGTCTGTCCGCTGCATATGCATCAACCACTCGGTACCTCCGAAGTCGCGGTGTATGTACCGATGGTCTATAGTCTTGCTAGTTAGCCGTCCGATGCCCTCGACCTCGAGCCGAGGATTGAAGATGGTTCGATCCGCGATGGTGTTCGCCTTTCTAGGCATGATGGCTGTGCCGATTTGGGCTGAAGAGAAGAAGGAAGTAATGAGTGACGCAGTGCGGACGGCTCGGATTCAAGAACTGCGTCTGGAACGGGCAAAAGTCGAGAGTGAGTTGCGCCGGCTCCAATCACAGCCTGAGGGAACGGCACGGTCCACGGCTCCGCGGTTTGAATTTTCGGATCAACCAACGAGAAGCATGAAAGAATCTTTAGAACCATTGCTCGGAGTGAGCGCTCGGGAAGGTTCAAGCGGTCGCGATGTGGAACTCTCCATTCGTGGTTCGAAATGAGGCACACATGATCGAATGGACCAAGAGACTCGCCTGGATGGTGGGGATTGCTATCGGTGTCGTCTCGCTCGCGCCTATGGCACTGGCCGAGTCGGATCAATCGTTGCAGTTCGGTCCAAAACTGACGACTGATCACAAGGTACGAGCGGTGGTAGGTCCTTCCGTCAGGATCGACGACGAGGGCCGCATCTCGCTTGCCTGGATGGAAGAGGACAAGGACATACGCACGGTGCTCTACGCGAGAACTGAGACGTCGAAAGAATCGATTGGGGCTCCGGTCAAAGTGAACCAGCCGACCGAGTTGCCCTACATGCGACAAGAAGCACCGGCGTTGACGGTGGTCAGAGACGAAGTGTTCCTGACATGGGCCTTGACCCATCCAAAACTGACACCCGACAAGCCGTTTTCGAACGAATTGCGGCTGAGCCGGTCCAGGGACGGCGGCAAAACATTCTTACCGTCGATTCTGGTAAACGACGACGAGCAGGTTATCGGCCACAGTTTCGACTCGATCCACGTCGCCCCTGACGGCGTGCTGCACATGGCCTGGATCGATGGGCGGGAAGGCAAGAAAGAGCCCGGCACCTTCGTGACGCGCTCAACCGATCGCGGGCGCACCGTCGCGAAGAATTTCAAAGTGGACGAAGACACCTGTGTCTGTTGCCGGACGTCTCTCACAACCGGGCCTGACCGAACGCTCTATCTCGCTTGGCGCAAGGTGCTCCCCGGCGAGGTCCGCGAAACAGTGGTTGCTCGCTCCACAGACGGCGGAAGTACGTTTTCTTCGCCGGTGATTGTTGGTCACGACAAGTGGGTGTTTCCCGGCTGTCCGCATCGGCCTGCATCAATCGGGACGGATCGGTTCGGCCGGCTCTATGTGGTTTGGTACACCGAGGGTGTTGATGAGACTCCGACTGTGTTCCTGGCCTTCTCTGACGACCGCGGGGCCACCTTCTCTCTCAAACAAAAACTAAACGTTTCGAAGGGAACCTTTCCCGATCATCCGCAGATGGCGGTTGATCCCGAGGGGCGTATCGTTATCACCTGGGAAGAGCAATCGCCTGTCCGGCGTGAAGTCGTGATGAGCGTGTCCCTCGATCGTGGGCAGACATTCAGTGCGCCGCAGAAATTGAATGACAAGAAAGGCCAGACGCCAACCGTCTCGATGAATTCGAAAGGGCTCGCTGCTCTGGCTTGGATGGAGCACGCGATGCCTGCTCATCGCATGGTAGTCCAAACCATCCAGCTACCGCCTATGAAAGTTCTCGCGAAGCAGGAGCCGTAACGTGCCTTTTTCCTTGAAACGAGTTTTGATTACAGCGATGCTCTCTCTGCTGAGCGTCGTCTCGGCTGGTCCCACGCTTGCCGGCGATCCCTTTGTCTCCTTCAAGATGAGCCGCTTGCCAGCGGGGAGCGTGGCAGCGCCATTTGAACTTACGTCGTTGGACGGGAAGGTCGTGAAATCAAACGAGTTGGCGGGCAAGGTGGTGCTCGTCAACTTTTGGGCCACCTGGTGCGGGCCCTGTAAGGAGGAAATGCCTTCGCTTGCGCGATTGCAACAACAACTGGACCCAACACGCTTTGCCATGTTGACCGTGACGACGGATCTGCAACGGCAGGGCATCACCCAATTTCTGTCCCAGTTGGGAGTCAGCCTGCCGGTACTCTTTGATGAAGATCAAGAAGTGTCACGGTCCTTTATGGTACGTGGCCTTCCGACCACGATCGTGATTGCGCGTGATGGCATGCTCGTTGGACGCGCAGTCGGGCCTCGAGCCTGGGATAGTCCCGAGGCGCTGGCAGCGATGCGGCAAGTCGTGGAGAGCGGGAAATGAAGAAGTGTTTTGCCCCACTCGCTCTGGCCATTGCGACACTGTACCTGACGCTATCGGTCAGTGCCGTGGCCTGTCTCTTTGCGCACGAGAGCCAGCCAAATTCAGCCCATCATCACACGAGCGGAGCAACACAATCTTCTCTATGCGCTTGGGCCTGCCACGCCAATCCCACTGTTGACCTTGCTGCAACTATGCCACAGTTGAAACCGTTTCAATTCGTGTCGATGTTGCTTTTGGTCGATTCTTCCATCTCGCCGTTCCTCTCCCAGCTGTCGGCTCAGTCCCGCGCTCCTCCTCGTTCGTAATGTCACATTCACTCAAGACTCATCAATCATCTCCCTGAACGGACAGAGCCATCGACTTTACGGCCTGTAACGAGCTTGGAGTGCGGTGTGTCGTTTTCATTTGAGAAGGAGTATGGGCCATGTTGTCGTTCAAAAAAGTCAGACTGGTCATTGTCGCAGTGCTCGGAGGCATTGCCGCTCTGGATCACGTCGCGCTCGCACAAGAATCGCCCCCGACAGAAGCAGTGCAGCAAAGTCCGCGGGAACAACAACTCCGTGAACAGCTAAAGGAAATCTTGCAAGAGCTGGAGGATCTCCAAAAGGGTCGTGAGAGTGCATTGCCTCCAGCCGAGCGGCCGAAGACAGTGACCGAGAAAGTTGCACCGGAGCAATCGGAAGGTGCTGAAGCGATTCCAGAATATGAATTGTCCGATGTCAGCATCGTTAGCAAACGTTTCCAGAAGCGACCGGAAGGCATTTCGTTGTCCGCAACCATTCCCGCCGAAACAGATTCACAGCCAACCAGAACGATGAAGGAGTCCATGGAATCGCTCCCAGGTATAGTCTTGCGCCAGGCGAACGGACCGCGTGACTTCAGCATTATGATTCGTGGCTTAGGCGCCAAAACGACCTTCGCCATTCGCGATATCAAGATATACGAAGACGGATTTATCCAGACCCAATCGGACGGGCTTTCGCGGCTCGACCTTCACGACCCCTGGTTCATGCGGAGCGTCGAAGTAACTCGAGGCGCGTCATCTTCCTTGTACGATAACTACGCGCTTGGCGGAATGGTTCAGTTCAGGACCAGACGGGGGAGCGACATCAACGGAGTGGAAACCTTCTTGTCGGGCGGTTCCTACGGATACCAAAAGTACGGCCTCGCTGTCGGTCAAGAAACGGACAAAATCGACATCGCCCTGTTAGCGAGCCAGGTAAAGGAAGACGGCTATATCCAGAACAGCAATTACAACACACAGACGCTCAACTTCAATTTTCGCTTCAAGATGGATGACAAGCAGAATTTCTATTTCAAGGCGATCTCCAACTGGCTGGATACGAAAGTGCCGACCAGACTCACCCAGGCCCAGTTTATCGCCAACGAACGACAGGCAGGCGGCGCGCAAACGACCTGTACGTCTGGCATCTTCAATGCCGGTTGCGCAAATGCCCTCTTGCTCAATCAAAGCCGCGTCGATCGACGCACGATCCTGGGGGGCATGTATGAGCGACAGATCAACGCGAATACCGTCCTGACGACGGAAGCCGACTACGACGTCAAAGACATCCAACAAACATTTTCACAAATCGGTGAGAATACCAATCCCAACTACAAGACCTACACCGATTTGCGGCACGAGGGCCGGCTTGGAGAGATGCCGCTGAAGAGTTATATCGGAATTTTCGCGAACCAGATGGACCAGAAAGGCAACTCGTTTCAGAATCTCGCCGATGGTTTTGGAACGAAAGGGACATTGATCCAGAACTCGCGCGGATCGATTTTCAACATCGGCGCCCGCTTTCGGGAAGAACTGGAATTTGCACCGACCTGGATACTGGCGGCGGGGCTTGGTTTCGAACAGTCCCACGTCAGCGTGTCGGCGACCAACTACAATAATGCGGGCGCATTAGCCTCACGTGCCAGCGCAGGACTTAATTTCTCAAACTGGGCGCCGGAAACGTCGCTCACCTGGAGGCCAGCGGAAGGGTATCGACATTGGATTCGAGGCTCGACTGGGTATGGTATTCCAACATTTGCCAATCTCTTGCGAGATCCCGTCACAGGACTTCCCGGAACCAACTTTAATCTGAAACCGCAGAAGAATCTCAACGTGGAAATCGGCACAGAGTCCAAATTGGACAAGACCCTTGCCGTCCAACTCGTCGGGTTCATGACCTTCTTCAAAGACGAGATCATCACGCAGACGATATCAGCGGGGAACACGGCTTCCGTCAATGCGGACGCTTCTAAGTACTTGGGCATTGAAACATCCTTCGATTGGCGCCCGGTGGCAGGCGCGCGAATCTCCGGCGCCTATACACACATTGATGCCAGGTACGTCAATTTTTCAGATCGGACCGTGGCCGGATTTTTGGTTCGGGACGGGAAACACGTGCCGAACGTGCCGTCAGATGTGTTGAACGGAAAAGTTGCATACGAGCATGCGCCGACCGGATGGGGTGGGTGGGTCGAAGGCAGTTACTACAACAGCTACTTTCTGAACAACAGCAACACGTTCAGCATTCCCTCCTATGTAGTCGCGAATGTGAATATTCATAAGAATTTCGAGCTGAGCAATTCATGGTTCCGATTCGCCAAGTTCTATCTGGAAGTGGACAACATCGCGGACAAGAAATACGCCGCGTCCGGTACAGTGATCGGGGGGGAGACGACCGCCGCTGCCGCTAGCAACCAGATTTTCTTCGCCGGCTACGGCCGGGCCATCTATGGCGGGGTGACGTTGGGATTGTTCTAAATTCGTGAGAGCTGCGACGCGATTCTGTTCTAAGGTGAGGTTGCTCATGAGGTACCCGCGACTAATTGGCGCGGAAGTCTCAAATGTGAACCTTATCTCTCGGTGGGTGGAGGATGGGAAGGAAGAGAATATCAAGTTCGGCAAAGAGCTGACTGCGGATCTTTCACGAATTTATCGCAGGGCTTGCTCCAGGAGAATCACGCCGCCGGAGGTGGTGTGTTGCTGGATCGATGCGCTTCTACACACGTGGACGTCTAACTGTCATTTACCGATGTGCTCGCCGCTACATATGGTGGCACTATCCAGCAGAGGATGTTTGATTTATGGAGAGCCTAAAAGAATTCGTTGAGTATGGTGTCGTCGGATTGCTGTTGGGGCTAAGTATTTGGGCTATCGGCGTGACGGTGGAGCGATGGCTGTTCTACCGGCGGGTGAACGCTCAGCAATTTCCCACTTTGGAATTGTTCGAAGCGACATTGACCCGACGGCTGGTGGTGATCGGTACCGTAGCGGCTAATGCACCTTATATCGGATTGCTCGGGACGGTACTCGGCATCATACTCACATTTCACACGATGGGAACATCCGGTTCGTTGGGTGTGACATCAATCATGATCGGCCTGAGCCTCGCGCTCAAGGCCACAGCCGCAGGGCTGCTAGTCGCTATTCCTTGCGTGGTCATGAACAATGTACTCCGGCGTCGCGTCATCGAGCTCCTCGCACAGTATAAGGCACGAAATGGATTGTGAGTGAAATCCAGCTATCCAAATAGGCATGTCAATCTGACAGTAGTATTTAGAGTAACTGTCTGTGTCCAGATGATTGGTTGATGCGTACAGACATGACGTCATGGAGAGATCAATGTCCCGCTCGCTCTTCATGAACCACCTTCATCATTTTCCCTCCAGCAACGGCTCAAGCGTTGGGAAGATCTTCTCGACAATGATCCGATAGCCCTCTCCCGTCGGATGAATGCCGTCGGCCTGGTTGAGCGAGGACAAACCTGCCACCCCATCGAGAAAAAATGGAATCAGCGTGAGATGATACTGCTTCGCTAAGGCCTGGTAGAGCGCCTCAAACCCATCGGTATAATCCTGTCCATAATTCGGAGGGAGTTTCATCCCGGCTAACACGACGGTAACCGAGGCCTGTTGGAGCTGTTGAATGATCCGTTCGAGAGCCTCTTCAGTGATTGACAATTGGATCTCAATCGTGTACCACTATGTCACCCAACAAGAGGAGATCTGACCATGAAATTCATCACCGTACGCGACCTGCGAGGGCACCCGACCGAGGTCTGGACGAAACTGTCTCGCGATAAGGAACTTGTACTGACTTCGAATGGGAAGCCGATCGCTATCCTGTCTGCGGTATCCGAAGATACTCTGGAGAATTCCCTGGTTGCCCTCAGACGTGCCCGAGCCATTGCCGCTGTTGAATCCATGCAGTCGGGTTCCGTAGCGGCAGGAACCGACACCTTGACCCTCGAAGAAATCAACGCCGAAATTGCGGCCGCTCGGAAAGCTCGGCGGCGGTGAAAGTCGTTGTCGACACGAACGTGCTTGTCGCAGGCCTCTTATCGCCGTTCGGCAGACCGGGCGAAGTCGTCCGCATGATCGTTGCCGGGAGTCTTTCCCTCTTGTACGACGCCCGAATCATGGCGGAGTACGCTCACGTGCTGAAACGCCCTAAGTTTTCATTGAGTCCGGAGCACATCGAGGCGTTGCTGGATCAGGTGAAAGCCGAAGGCGTTGTCGTCGCATCAGATCCTCTCTTTATTCGCCTCCCGGACAAGGAGGATGAAGCCTTCCTCGAGGTCGCCCTTGCCGGGCATGCCCACTGTCTGATCACCGGTAACTTGAAACACTTTCCGGCGACGGCTCGACAGGGCATGCGGGTTCTTGCCCCCGCAGAGTTTCTCGACATGTATCGGCAGACCGCGAAGACGAAAGCTCGCCCACACTGACCGCATCACAGCGTGGGATTGACCCGCCTTCACCGTTTTCTTTCCAGCAACGGCTCAAGCGTTGGGAAGACCTTCTCGACGATGATCCGATAGCCCTCTCCCGTCGGATGAATGCCGTCGGCCTGGTTGAGCGAGGACAAACCT
>Ga0187893_10008856_pt1 | contig 15721 bp, 14 predicted proteins | sample MA1701074metaG_FD_139574 | JGI IMG/M metagenome (GOLD analysis project Ga0187893, IMG submission 139574) | White microbial mat communities from a basaltic lava cave in the Kipuka Kanohina Cave System on the Island of Hawaii, USA - MA170107-4 metaG ... | reverse complement strand
CTCGAAAAAGGTCCGCAGGATCTGGCGCGTGATCGGAGCCGCCACCGCGCCGCCACCGCCGTCGGCGTGCTCGACCAGGGTGGCGATGGCGATGGTGGGATCGTCGGCTGGCGCGTAGGCGACGAACCAGGCGTGGTCGCGTTGGTTCCACTTCAGCTTGGCGGCGGGGATGCGCTCCTTGCCGAGCGTGATCACCTGCGCCGTGCCGGTCTTGCCGGCGACGGACACTCCGGGCACCGCGGCCTTCTTCCCGGTGCCGCGCGCCACCACGTCGACCAGCGCCGCCTGCACCTGCGCCAGTGCGGTCTCGCGCACCGGCAGCACCGCCACCTCCTGCGGCTCCACCGCCCGGACCACGCTGCCGTCGATCGCCTCGACCCGTTTCACGACGCGCGGGACGTAGCGCCGTCCCGTGGCGATGGTGGCCACCGCCTCCGCCATCTGCAGCGGCGTCGTCGTCACGTAGCCCTGACCGATGGCCACCGACAGCGTCTCGCCGGCGTACCAGGGCTGCTTGAACACCCGGCGTTTCCAGGCGCTGTCCGGAATGATCCCGGCGCGCTCGTTGCCGATCTCGATGCCGGTGGGCTCGCCGAGGCCGAAGGCGTGCGCATAGCGCGCGATGGTGTCGATGCCGACGCGCTGGCCGACCTGGTAGAAGAACACGTCGCAGGAGTGGACCAGCGCCTCGTGGACGTTCATCGAGCCGTGTCCGCCCTTCTTCCAGCAGCGGAAGTCGTGGTTGCCGAACGGCAGGTGCCCGCTGCAATGGATGCGGGTGAACGGATTGATGATCCCTTCCTCGAGCGCCGCGGCGGCGACGATGAACTTGAAGGTCGACCCGGGCGGATACTGCCCCTGCGTCGCCCGCGCGTTGAGCGGATGGCGCTCGTGCTGGGTGAGCTCGCGCCACTGCTTGGGCTCGATACCGCCGGTGAAGTCGTTGGGGTCGAACGCCGGGCGGCTGACCATGGCGAGCACGTCTCCGTTGCGCGGGTCGAGCGCGACCACCGCGCCGGCGTCGTCGCCGAGCGCCGTCTCCGCCGCCAGTTGCAGGTCGAGGTCGATGCTGAGCACGAGCGTGTGGCCCGGCAGCGCCTCCGCCTCGTCGAGCACGCGCAGCTCGCGGCCGAGGGCGTCCACCTCGACCTGCTGTCCGCCGTGCACGCCACGGAGGTACGGCTCCCACGCCTTCTCCAGACCCGCCTTGCCGACCACCTCGCCGGGCCGGTAGCGGCGGTCGCGGTCGAGCTCCTCCTGGGTGACCTCGCCGACGTAGCCGAGCACGTGGGCCAACATCGGCCCGTAGGGGTAGTTGCGACTGGGGGTGATGCGCAGGCTCACACCGGGCAGCTCGAGCTGGTGGGTCTCCAGCGCCGCGACCTGGTCGAAGTCGAGGTTGCGCTTGACCAGCACTTCCTGGAACGGCGGGCGGCCGGCGGCGCGGTCGAGAATATTCTGGGTCTCACCGGCGCTCTGGTCGAGAAATTGCGCCAGCATTTCCACGGTAGAGGGCAGATCGCGCGCGTCCTCCGGCACCAGGACCGCGTCGAACGACGCGGCGCTGTCGATCAGCACCTTGCCGTGGCGATCGACCACGCGCCCGCGGGTGGCGGCGACGCGGCGCAACCGGATCCGATTGCTCTCCGACAGCGTCGACAGCTGCTCGCCGCGGATCACCTGGAGGTCCCACAGGCGCAGCGCCAGCAGGAGGATCACGGCGGCCGCGAAGGCCGCGCACAGATTGACCCGGCGGCGGACCAGCGGGGAAATCTCGTGCACGCCGAACATCGTCGCGGTCTAGCGCGCTGGGCGCCCCTCCGGCAGCCGCGCGCCGGTCATCAGCGCGAACAGCAACGGGGCCACCGCTGCGGCCAGCGCCGCGTTGACCATCATGCTGGACAGCGTCGGGCCCCACTCGCCATCGAACGCCCCGAACAGCGCCGACACCGCCAGCACCGCAATCGATTTCAGGCACGAAGCGAGAAACACGAGCACCACTTTCGATAAGACGTTGTCGACCCAGAGCCGGCGACAGGTCAAATACACCAGCAAATAGATGACCACCATCCCAAAGGCGTTGAGGCCTGCCGCGCTGCCCGACACCGCGTCCTGCAGATAGCCGAGGACGAACGCCGCCACGGCGCCGCCGACGGTATGGCGATGCAGGCCGAGGAATACGCACACCACGACCAGGATGTCGGGAGCCGGATGCACACCGAAGGGCAGCGCGTGAAACAGCGTCGTCTGCACCAGTAAGCCGAACCCCACCACCAGGCCGATCACCGCCGCGGTGCGCATCAGGCTGGCGGCTCGACGACCTGCGCCGTCGCGTCGACCACCAGCACCTCTTCGAGCCGATCGAGCGCCACGCTCGGCCGCACCACGGCGGCCTGCAGCAGACCGCGGTGGCGACGCGAGACCTCGACCACCTCGCCGACCAACACGCCCTTCGGGAAGATGCCGTCGAGGCCGGAGGTCAGGACGCGGTCTCCCACCGCGACGTCGGCATCGCGGCTCAGGTAGTTCATGTGGCACGACCCGTCCATGCCGCCCTGCACGATGCCGCGCGCGCGGCTGCGCTGGACAATCGCGTCGATCCCGCTGTTGTGGTCAGTGAGGAGCACGACGCGCGCCGCGGTATGGCTGGCGTCGCCGATCTGCCCGACCACGCCCTGCGGCGCCAAGACCGCCATGCCGCGGCGGATCTGGTCGCGGGCACCGCGATCGATCGTCACGGTCATCGACAACGGCCCGGGATCGCGCGCGATCACTCGGGCGCCGTACGCGATCCCCTGCAGCCGGGCGCGGAAGGCCAGCAACTCCGCCAGCCGGGCATTCTCGCGCTCCAGCTCGCCGAGCCGAAGCAGCTCGCTCTCGAGCGCCGCGACGCGCTCCTGGAGCTGCTGGTTGTCGCGCCGCGCGCCGACCAGGTCGACGTACCCGGACCACACCCGCCCGGCGCCGCGTCCGATCAGGCTGAAGACCGCCTGGAACGGGGCCAGCGTGTCGAGCAGCACCTGGCCGACCGGATCGCGGTACGGCTGGGAGCGGATGCTGACGGAATAGAGAAGGAGGGAAACGAGGAGCAAGCCGCCGGTGGTCAACAGGATGCGGTTTCTCCGGACGAACTCCATCACTGAATAGTGACGTCCTTCAACAGGGTCAGCTCATCCAGTACCTTGCCCGCGCCCATCACCACCGCGGTCAGCGGGTCCTCGGCGAGGTGGACCGGCAACCCGGTCTCCTCGCGCAGCAGCACATCGAGGTTGCGCAGCAGCGCGCCGCCGCCGGCCAGCACGATGCCCTTGTCGACGATGTCGGAGGCAAGCTCGGGCGGCGTGCGCTCGAGGGCGATGCGGACCGCGTCGACGATCTGGCTGATCGGCTCGAGCAGCGAATCGCGGATCTCCTCATCGGAGACCTCGACGGTCTTCGGCACCCCAGCCACCAGATCGCGCCCTTTGATCTCCATCGTCTGGATCTCGTTGCCCGGGTAGGCCGAACCGATCGTCAGCTTGATGAGCTCAGCGGTGCGCTCGCCGACCAGGAGATTGTACTTGCGCTTGATGTACTGGACGATCGCCTCGTCCATCTTGTCGCCGCCGACGCGCACCGATTTGGAGAAGACGATGCCCTTCAGCGAGATCACCGCCACCTCGGTGGTGCCGCCGCCGATGTCGACGATCATGTTGCCGGTCGGCTCGGTCACCGGCAGCCCGGCGCCCACCGCCGCGGCCATCGGCTCCTCCATCAGATAGACCTCGCGCGCTCCGGCCGACTCGGCGGACTCCTTCACCGCGCGCTTCTCCACCTCGGTCACGCCGAACGGCACGCAGATGACGATGCGGGGCCGCACCAGCGCTTTGCGGTTGTGGATCTTCTGGATGAAGTAGCGCAGCATCGCCTCGGTGATGTCGAAGTCGGCATTCACCCCGTCCTTGAGTGGACGAATGGCGACGATCGAGCCCGGCGTGCGGCCGAGCATCTTCTTCGCCTCGGCGCCGACCGCGAGCACGCGGCGACCCCCGCGCGCATCCTTCTGCACCGCCACCACCGACGGCTCGTTGCAGACGATGCCCTCGCCCTTGACGTAAATCAGCGTGTTGGCCGTCCCCAAATCGATCGCCAGATCGTTGGAGAACATCCCGAGCAGGAAGTTCAGCACCATCCGCCGCCAGCCTCGTGCGTGTACCGTGAAGCGCCAACTCGGGTACCAGAATTCATCCGGCGGGGCAAGGTTGCGAACGCGCGCGCGTTGCCTTTTCGGTGGGTGTCTTCTATCGTTTCGCACTTCTCTGAGGAGTACCCGACCGTGTTGAACGCAATGCGCAAGAGCGCGAACTCTGCCGTGCTCAAGGTTCTCTTTGGCGCCATCGTACTGGTCTTCCTCTTCTGGGGGGTCGGCTCGATGCGTGCCGACAAGATGGCGGTGGCGGCGCGGGTGAATGACCAGGTGGTCACGCAGCGCCAGTTCGACGACGCCTACCGACGCATGAGCGCGATGTACCAGCGCGCCGGCGCGCCGGCGCCGCCGGCCGAGCTGCTGCGCACTCAGGCGCTCGGCCAGCTCGTCGACTCGGAGCTGCTCGTCCAGGAGGCTGATCGACTCGGGTTGATCGTCGACGAGGTCGAGCTGCGCAACTCGATTGCCGCCGTGCCCGACTTTCAGACCGACGGCGTGTTCGACAAGGACCGCTATGTGCAGCTGCTGCAGCAGAACGGCTACAAGCCGAGCGATTTCGAAGAGCTGGAGCGCCGCCGGCTGCTCACCGGCAAGGTGCAGGAGCTGATCGGCAGCGGCGTGCACGTCAGCGACGAACAGCTCGCTGACCGCTTTCGCTACGAGAACGAGCGCCTCAACCTGCGCTTCGTGCGAATTCCCGCCGCCCCGCTGGAGAGTCAGGTGACGCTCAGCGAGGAGGACGTACAGAAGTACTTCGCCGACAACCAGGAGAAGTACCGCGAGCCCGAGCGGGTGCGCATCAAGCTGGTCGAGTTCCGCCCGCAGGACTTCGCCGCCGAGGTGACTCCGAGCGACGCCGAGGTACAGGCCTACTACGACGCCCACCTGGAGGAGTACCGCCGCCCCGAGGAGGTGCGCGCCCGCCTTATCCTCTTCAAGCTCGCCCCCGACGCGGCTGACGCCGAGAAAACCAAGGCGCGCCAGCAGGCCGACGCCGTGTTGGCCCAGGCCAAGGGCGGCGCCGACTTCGCGGATCTCGCCAAGCAGCATTCGCAGGACAGCACGGCATCCAACGGCGGAGACCTCGGCAAGTTCGGCCGCGGCCTCATGGCGCCGGCGTTCGAGACCGCCGCCTTCGCCCTGGAGCCCGGACAGATCAGCGAGGTCGTCGAGACCCCCTTCGGTCTCCACATCATCAAGCTCGAAGAGAAGCTCCCCGAGCACATCGAGCCGATCGAGGCGGTGCGTGCCGCGATCGTCAGCACGCTGCAGCTGCAGCAGGCGCGCCGGGCCGCTCTCGAGAAGGTGGAAGCCGCACACGAGCAGCTGCTCGACGGCGAGGACATGGCCACGATCGCCGCCGGCGCCGGCTTGACGGTGCAAACGCCTCCACCCTTCAGCCGCACCGAGCCGATCGCTGGGCTCGGACCGCGCCCGGAGCTGGTCGCGGAGGCGTTCGAGACCGCCGCCGGTGAGGTCGGCGAGATCGTCACCGACCCGAACGGCTACATCGTCTTCGCGGTCGAGGAGCTGGTCCCCTCCCGTATTCCGGAGCTCGCCGCGGTCCGCCCGAAGGTGGAGGCCGATCTGCGCCGCCAGCGCGCCAGCGAAGCAGCGAAAAAGCGCGCCGAGGCGCTGCTCACCGCGTTGCGCGAGCAGCCCGATCTCGATGCCCTCGCCCAGCGCGAGCAGCTCACGGTGGAGGAAAGCAAGGAGGTCGGGCGCTTCGGGGCCTACGTGCCCAACCTCGGCAGCGCACAGGCATTGAAGGACGCCGCCTTCCGCCTCACTCCGGAAGCGCCGGTGGCGCCCGCCGTGTATGACGCCTCCGGCGACGCCGTCATCGCCGTGCTGGCCGCCAAGGTCCCGCCCGACGACAGCCGCTTCGACTCGGAGAAGACCGCGCTGCGGCAGCGCGCCCAGCAGCGCGCCGAGGTCGCCGCCGTGCAGCGCTTCCTGGAGCAGCTCAAAGCCAAGGCCGAGATTCTCTACGGCGAAGGCTTCGCCGGGTAGCGCGGCAACGAGGGAAACTCACCAGGCCAAGGACACCGTTGCCCGTTGTCCGTTGCCCGTCTTGAAACGGATGACGGGCAACGGGTAACGGGCAACGGTGTCGTTGGCGGTGAAGAAGATCTCGCGTCAGCCCGAGCTCCGATGAGAACCGCGCAGCCTCGACCGCGTGACCAGTCCGTTGCCGCCGGGCTCTGCGCCGACTGCCGGCACGCGCGGGCGATCGAGACGCGGCGCGGGTCGCGCTTCGTGCTCTGCGAGCGGGCGGCCACCGACTCGCACTTCGCGCGCTATCCTCCGTTACCCGTCCTGCGCTGCCCTGGCCACGAGCCGATCGCAGCCGAGCCCGGTCCGTCCGAGCCCTAGGTCGTGTCGGCGCCGGGATCCGACCACCATGGTCCGCGCGCCGCGCCGATGGCGCTGCTCGCGCAGCGGCCGCTCCACGCCATCGTCTCGCTTGCCGCGCCGACCACGGCGGTGATGCTGATGGCGGCCGTCTCGAACGTGCTGCACACCTACTTCGTCAGCCGCCTCGGCGACGACGCCATCGCCGCCGTGGCGCTGGTCTTTCCGATCGCCCTCATCATGATCACGGTGGTCTCCGGCGGCCTCGGCACCGGCGTCGCCGCCGGCGTGGCCCGCGCGCTCGGCGCCGGCCGCCCGGCCGACGCCTGCGGGGTGGCGGAGCATGCGCTCGCGCTCACGGCGTTGTTGGCGATCGGCGCCACCGCGGCCACCGAGCTCGGCGGCGCGGCGCTCTTTCACCTCATGGGAGGCCGCGACATCGTGCTCGCGCAGGCGACGCAATTCGCGCGCGTCCTGTTCGGCGGCCTGCTGATCACGTTCACGGTCGGCACGCTCGACAGCATCCTGCGCGGCGCCGGCAGCGTGCGCATCCCGGCGCTCTGCTCGACGCTCTCGTTGATCCTGCAGATCGGCCTGACCCCGCTGTTCATGTTCAGCGCCGGCCTGGGGCTGATCGGGGCGCCGTTGGCCACCCTCACGGGCCAGCTCATCGGCTTGGTGCCGCGCCTGGTCTACGTCTTCGGCGGCCACGGCCCGTTCCGGCCGCGCTTGGTGCCGCCGCAGCTCAGCGGCGCGCACGTCCGCGAGATCCTGCGCGTCGGCGTGCCGGCGTCGGTCTCGGCGGGACTGAACTACGTCGCGCTCGTCATCCTCACCGGAACCGTGGCGCGCTTCGGCACGCCGTACCTCGCCGCCTACGGTCTCGGCACCCGCCTCGACTTTCTGCTCTTCTCGCTCGGCTTCGGGGTGGCTGCCGCGGCGCTGACCCTGGTGGGCATGGCGACCGGGGCGGGTCGGCCCGATCTCATCAACCGCTATGTCGTTCACGCCAGCCTGCTGGCCGTCGGCGTGGTGGCGGTGCCGGCGGCGCTGGTCACCTGGCACCCGTCGTGGTGGATCGGGCTGTTCACCTCCGCGGCCGACATCGACGCGGTCGGCACCAGCTACTTCCGTCTGGTCGGACCGTCGTATCTGTTCGTGGTCGGCAGCATGGTCATCGCCTCGACCTTCCAGGGGGTCGGCCGGGCGGTCGTGCCGCTCACGGTGATGGGCATCCGCGTGATCGCCGTGGTCGCCGCCGCGCTCGTCGCGACGCGCCTGATCGGCGCCGGCGCCAGCGCCGTCTTCGCCATCATCGCCGCCGGCAACGTGTGCGGCTGCCTGGCGCTGATCGCCCTGTATCGCGCCGCCTTGCGATAACCCAGGGCGACGCATGCGTCGCCCCTGCGCGAGGGCACGGCACCCGGCCCATGCCGGGTCGCGGCACGCGTCAGTAGACCTTGCGGGTCTTGATCTCCTGGCTCTGCTTTTTCACCATCGCCATCTCTTCCGGCTCGAGGTAGCGCCAGGCGGCATCCATGACGTCGGTATAGAACTTTTCCAGGACGGGGCCGAACAGGTTGGCACACTTCGGGTCCTGCAGGAGCGCGGCGGGTTGTCCTTCCGATGCTGGGACCTGAGTGGAGTCCGCATAGCGCTTCCCCTCGCACTCCACCGTCGCCGGGGTCAGCTTGATGTCCTTGAACCACATGCGCTCACCGGTGAGGCTTTCGCGCACCTCCAGCTTTACTTTTCCGCGTACGACCATGGTCGCCTCGAGCTGTTTGCCAAACAGGGTCGGTACGACTTTCGCCGTCGAAGTGACCGACACATCCAAGTCCGGCTGCAGAACCAGATCGCTTCCCTTCTTGTCGGGGAACGTCATCTCGTCATACCGCTGGAATGGACCGCGTACCGTGAAGCCCCGTGCTGCCAGGATCTCCTGAAAATCGCTCGAGAGGCTTTCCGAGAACGTGTTGAAGGGCGCGACGGCCGTCCAGGGCTCGTCCTGCGCGTAGTTCGCGTCCACCAGCGCGAATGTAACCTTCGCCGAGTTGGGGCCGGCCTGCGACGGCGGCGTGAAGTCGAAGGTCGGCGGTAGAAGCGGCGCTTCCTGCTTCGTCGCGCTCCCGACGATCAGACTGACTCCAGCGACAATCACGAGCAGCATCCTCATCATGCGAAGCGACATCGTTCGTCCCCCCTATGCTCAGGTAATCGAATCAGTTGAAGAGTCAGGGCAGCGAGCCCAACGCCGATCCAGATCGCGCCGATATCGAACCAGTCGAACACGCCATTGGCGATGTACGCATGCGCCACTCGGGGCAGCAGCTCGTCAGCGCCATGGGCGCCGAGGAACGACTTGCCGGCCTGCAGACACTCGAAGGCGCTGTCGATGATTCCCCACAACAGACAGGCGTGGATGACCGCGTAGCGGCCGGGCTGCAGGAGCAGCGCGGTGAGCAGCGAAAAGGCGAACGCATGCGTCGCGCTCGGCAGCATCGAGACCAGCGCGCGGAGATCGCCGGATGCGTGCACCCACGGGGCGAGCCGAGGGAGGTCGCCGAACCATTGGAGGACGTAGAGCGTTTCCGGCCCGCGTATGAAGACGTACACGCTGGCCCCGATGCCGAGCGCACATCCCGCCAAGAACAAAAGGAAATTGTTGATGTGGCGCTTCTCGATCAAACAGCCATCCCCCCTCGGAAGCGAAGATCGATATGCGGTGCGTCGATAGAGCACGGAGGGAGCCCGTGTCAAACCGCGCTACGGGTGCGTGGGGCAGGAGCGACTGGGCGTCGAGGGGGCGCTGGCGCCGCCTCGACGTCAGAACAACACGTCCCAGGCGTCGTTGAGCGATTGCACGCCGCGCAGCTCGACACCGTCGATGGCGGGAAGCTGGCGGCGGGAGCTGTCGGGTAGGATGCAGCGCTTGAAGCCGAGCTTCGCACCCTCGCGCACGCGCGCCTCCGCCTGGCCGATGGCGCGCACCTCGCCGGCGAGGCCGACCTCACCGGCGATCAGGGTATGGGGGTCGATCGGCCGGTTGAGGAAGCTCGAGGCCACCGCCAGCACGGCGCCGAGATCGGCGGCGGGCTCGTCGAGCCGGACGCCGCCGGCGACGTTGAGAAAGATGTCGTGGCCGATGAGCTGCAGGCCCATCTTCTTCTCCAGGATGGCGACCAGCAGCGCGACCCGGTTGGGATCCATGCCCAGCGTCGTCCGCCGCGGCGTGCCGAGCGAGCTCGGCGACACCAGCGCCTGCAGCTCGACCAGGATCGGCCGCGTGCCTTCGATGCTGGCGATCACCGCCGAACCGGGCACGTCGACCGGCCGCTCGGCGAGGAACAGCGCGGAGGGATTGGCGACCGCCTGCAGGCCATTCTCCTTCATCTCGAATACGCCGATCTCGTTGGTCGAGCCGAAGCGGTTCTTCACCGCGCGCAGGATGCGGAAGGAGTGGCCGCGGTCACCCTCGAAGTACAGCACCGTGTCGACCATGTGCTCGAGCACGCGCGGACCGGCGAAGGCCCCTTCTTTGGTGACGTGGCCAACCAGGATGCTCGCCAGCCCGACGCGCTTGGCGAACTGCACGATGTGGGCGGCGCTCTCGCGCACCTGTCCGATACTGCCCGGCGCCGAGCCGAGCTGCTCGGTGAACACCGTCTGGATCGAGTCGATCGCCAGCACCACCGGTTGCACCGATTGGGCGTGCGCGAGCACCGCTTCGACCGAGGTCTCGGCGAGGACCAGCAGCTGTGGCGAGGCGACGCCGAGGCGGTCGGCGCGCATCTTGATCTGCTGCGGCGACTCCTCGCCCGACACGTACAGTGCCGGGCCCTGCGCGGCCAGCTGCGCCAGGGCCTGCAGAACCAGGGTCGACTTGCCGATGCCGGGGTCGCCGCCGATGAGCACGACCGCGCCAGGCACCAAGCCGCCGCCGAGCACGCGGTCGAGCTCCCCGATGCCGCTGGTGCGGCGCTCCTCGCTCGCCGGACTGAGCGCGCTGATCGGCTCCGGTTGCGGCGCGGTGGCCGCGCCGCTGCGCCGGGCGGGCTTCGGCTCGGTCTCCAGCCGCTCCTCCACCAGCGTGTTCCACTCCTGGCAGTCCGGGCAGCGCCCGAGCCACCGCGTCTGCTGCGCGCCGCAGCTCTGGCAGACGAAGACCGAGCGCGGCTTGGCCATGGCGCACCTGCTAGCGCGAATGCTGACAATCGCCAACCGCTGCGCTGGATGGAGGCCGCGCACCTGTGGAGGGCGCCGCGCCGTCGGCGCCGGGGGCGGTGGGGTTGGGAAACAATCCGCCGCGTCCGGTTTCCCGCCTTTCGCCGACCCCGCGCCCGGCGGCGACGGCGCGCCGCCCTCCACAGGATTCGATCATGCGGTTTGGGCGCGTTGACTCCCCCGACGACCCCGACTAACCGTACCGCATGCGGCCGGACGACTTCTTCGTCGACGACCGGCGGCGGCGCATCGCGAGCGGACTACAGCGCTCGCTGCGACCGATCGACGGGCCGCAGGACACGCGCCTCATCGTCGACGGACGCGCCGTCTTGTCGCTCTGTTCGAACAACTACCTGGGCCTCGCCAACCACCCGGAGGTCGTCGACGCCGCGGTCGATGCCACCCGCCGCTACGGCGTCGGCAGCGGCGCCTCCCGGCTCATCTCCGGCTCGATGCGCGTCCACCACGACCTCGAAGCACGCCTGGCGGCGTTCAAGCGCGCCGACGCATCCCTGCTGTTCACCTCCGGCTATCACGCCAATCTGGGCGTCATCACCAGCCTGGTCGGCGCCGGCGACGCCGTCTTCAGCGATGCGCTCAACCACGCCAGCCTGATCGACGGCTGCCGGCTGTCGCGCGCCGCCGTGCACGTCTACCCGCACTGCGACGTGGAGGCGCTGGCCGAGCGCCTGCGCGCGGTGCCGGCGCGACGGCGGCTGATCGTGACCGACTCGATCTTCAGCATGGACGGTGACCGCGCGCCGCTCGCCGCGCTCTGCGAGCTCGCCGAACGGCACGACGCCATGCTCATGGTCGACGAAGCGCACGCCACCGGCGTGCTCGGCCGGCACGGCGCCGGCCTGGTCGAGGTGCTCGACCTGGCGCCGCGCGTCACCGTGCAGATGGGCACGCTCGGCAAAGCGCTCGGCGGCTTCGGGGCCTACGTCGCCGGCAGCCGCGCGTTGATCGACCTGCTGATCAATCGCGCCCGCACCTTCGTGTTCACCACCGCTCTGCCGCCCCCGGTCGTGGCCGCTGCCGGCGCGGCGCTGACGCTGGTCGAGCGCGAGCCCGAACGCCGCGCCGCCGTACGGCGCAACGCCGCGCGCCTGCGACAGGGCCTGCTTGCGCTCGGTTATGACGTGCGCGGCGACGCGGAGAGCCACATCGTGCCGAGCGTGATCGGCGATGCCACCGCCACCATGGCGCTCTCCGACGCGCTGCTCGCCCACGGCGTCTTCGCCCACGGAATCCGGCCCCCGACGGTGCCGGACGGCACGGCCCGCATCCGCGCCACGGTGATGGCCACCCACACCGACGCCGACGTCGACGAGGCCGTCGCGGCCTTCGCCGCCGTGCGTCCCGGCGCGCGCCGCGTCGCCCGATGAACCGCCCATCCACCGCCGAGCTGGCCGCCTGGGACCAGCAGTATCTCTGGCATCCCTTCACCCAGATGCGCGATTGGCTCGCCGAGCCACCGCTGATCGTCGAACGCGGCGACGGCAACTATCTGTTCGATACCGAGGGCCGCCGCTACCTCGACGGCGTCTCGTCGCTGTGGTGCAACGTCCACGGCCACCGCAAGCGCGAGCTCGACAACGCCCTGCGCGAGCAGTGCGACCGGATCGCGCACAGCACGATGCTCGGCCTCGCCAACGTCCCCGCCACGATGCTGGCCAAACGGTTGGTCGAGCTCACCCCGCCGCGACTCACGCGGGTGTTCTACTCCGATGCCGGCGCTACCGCCGTCGAGATCGCGCTGAAGCTCGCCCTGCAGTACTGGCAGCTGCGCGGCGAGCCGGCCCGCACACGCTTCATCGCCCTCACCGAGGCGTACCACGGCGACACGCTCGGGGCCGTCGGCGTCGGCTACAGCGAGACCTTCCACCGCTTCTTCCGCCCGGTCATCACCCCGGCGCTGCAGATCGATCCACCCCACGTCTTTCGCTGGCGGCGCGGCGAGACGCCCGAACGCGCGCTGGCGCTGGCGATCGCCGATGCCGAGCGCGTCTTCGCCGCGCACGGGCCCGAGGTGGCCGCCCTGATCGTCGAACCGCTCATGCAGGGCGCCGCGGGCATGTGGGCACAGCCGACCGGCTACCTCCCCGCGCTCAGCGGCCTGGCGCGCCGCCACGGCGCGCTGCTCATCTGCGACGAGGTCGCGACCGGCTTCGGCCGCACCGGCCGGATGCTCGCCGTCGACCACGAAGGCATCGAGCCCGACCTCCTCTGCCTGGGCAAAGGGTTGACCGGCGGCTACCTGCCCCTCGCCGCGACGCTGGCCAGCGAGGAGATCTTCTCAGCCTTCCTGGCCCCGTACGAGAAGTTCGAAGCCTTCTTCCACGGCCATACCTATACGGGCAACCCGCTCGCCAGCGCGGTCGGCTTGGCCAACCTGGACGTGTTCGAGCGCGAGGGCGTCATCGCCCGCGTGCGTGAACGAGCCACTGAGCTCAGCGGCTTGCTCGCCGAGGTCAGCGCCCTGCCGCATGTCGGCGATATCCGACAGTGGGGATTGATGGCCGGTCTCGAGCTGGTCCAGGACCGCACGCAGCGCACCCCCTACGACCCGTCAGCCAAGATCGGCATGCGCGTCGTGCACGAGGCGCGCCGGCGTGGCGTGATTCTGCGCCCGCTCGGTGGGGTGATTGTCCTGATGCCGCCGCTCAGCATCACCAGCGGCGAGCTCGCGCTGCTGGTACGGGTAACAGCCGAATCCATAGAATCTGCCACGTAGCACCGGCGACGCCGGCCGCCGCGCGCGCGCAGCACCCTGTAAATATGTGCCGCCCGGTGTGCAGTTTCCTGTACAGCGTTGTCCTCGCGTATCTCGAACTGTCCGACCAGGCGCGCCGGCACACGACTTGCTGCTCCGGGCACCCATCTGAAAGGGGATCCGGCGATGCAGCGATTCGCAGAAATCTCCGAGCGTGACGAGGACGAGCTGGTGAATGATCGCCTCCCTGGCATGCCGTTGTTGGGACTCCTCAGCGGGACGGTGTTGAGCCTCGGGATCTGGGCCGCGGTGGCCGTCATCGCCTGGACTGTCTGACCTCCTCGCACCGCGGCGTTCGTCGATCCAACCCCAGCCGGCCGTACCCGGGCCTGAGAAAAACTTACAACCCTGCGCAAATTCGGGCGCACGTTCCAGTGCACCCGATCCAGCGCAAACCGCTTGAAACACCGGCACAGAAGCTGCTGTCCCAGTCGACATCATGTCGCTCGCGGTGACGCGCCGTCTCGGTCTCGGCATCACCGTGGCGTTGTTCATGTTCGGCGGTGGGACCGCGTCCGCCCGTGAGTCAGGTGATCCAATTCGCCTCACCTGGACGGAGGGGGACGTCGCCGGCATGACGCCGATTCTGTCGCCCCAAGGCGCGATCATCGGCTTCGTCGAGTACTACCAGCATCGGCACGGCGACCTCCTCGAAACCACGCGCGTCGCCCACTTCCGCGACGGATCGAGCGACGAGGACCAGGCCGCGGCGCGGATCGCCGACGGTCGTCTCGAAGCGCTGCGCGGGCGCTCGATCATTCGCGACACCACGGGCACCCCCATCGTCGACCTCCAAATCGACGTGCCGGCGGGCCGCATCACCGGCTTCTCCGGCGTCGGCAGCGATCGCGACACGTACGACGAGCGGGTCGAGCTCCCGCCTGGAACGTACTGGGGACCCCTGATCTTCATCGTGGTGAAGAACTTCGAGCAGAATGCCTCTGATGGCCGGCTCGTCTTCCGCACGGTGGCGCCGACGCCGAGCCCGCGCGTCATCGATCTGGAGCTGACGCGGGAAGGAAACACCGTCGTCACGCGTCCCGGCGGCCGCCTCGACGTAATGCGGCTCTCCATGCGACCGACCATGAACTGGTTGCTCGATCCGATCATCCAGCGCATCGCGCCAGAGACCGAGTTCTTCATCCGTCAAGGAAAGCCCCCAGCGCTCGCCCGCTTCGCCGGCCCCCGCAACTACGGCGGTCAGGAAATCCGCCTCGAATAGTCGATCGGTACGCGCGCCCTGGCGCGCCCGTGCCGCGCGCGGCGCAGCCCGGGTTGCGCCGTAGACTTGCGTCGATGCCGGGACTAAAGCCGGCCGTATCCGACGGACTCGCCAATGGGCCGATCGCTTCTGATCACCGGCACCGACACCGCCATCGGCAAAACGACGGTCGGGTGTGCCATCGCCGCCGCGCTGCGCCGGCGCCGACGCGACGTCGCGGTCATCAAGCCGGTCGAAACGGGCTGCGCGCGCGCGGACGACGGCACGCTGATCGCGGCCGACGCGCTGCAACTGCGCTGGGCGGCTGGGCGCGACAGCGATCCGCTGGAGCAGGTCTGTCTGTACCGCCTGGCGGCGCCGCTGGCACCCAGTGTGGCCGCCCGCCGCGAGGGGGTGCGCATCGACGTGCCCGCGGTGGTCGACGCGATCCGCAGTCGAGCGTCGGGCTGTGAGCTGCTCCTGGTCGAGGGCGCCGGGGGGCTGCTGGTACCGTTGACCGAGTCGGCGACCTTCGCTGACCTCGCCCGCGCCTGCGACGCGCCGTTGCTGGTCGTGGTCGGCAACCGCCTCGGCGCCATCAATCACGCGCGCCTGACCCTCGACTGGGCGCGCGCCGCCGGCCTCGAGGTGACAGGGTATGTGGTCAATGCCCTGCGCGCCGACGCGGATCTCGCGGCTCAGACCAATCTCGACGTGCTGCGCGAGCTGCTCGGTCCGCCGCTCGGGCTGCTGCCGTTTCTCGGCCCGCTCGCCCGCAGCGCGGATGACCGCGAGCGGCTTGCCGATGCCGCCGAGGCGGGCATCGACTTGGAAGCGCTACTCGCCAGTGAAGAGTGACGGTAGAGTAGGCGAATGAGCGACGATCCCCAAGGTGGGATCGCGACTCACTCGCCCCTCCTCGAACCGGACGTGCAGATTTCCCGCATCCGGCTCTCACCATTGCTGTCGCCGTAGGCAT
>Ga0187893_10008855_pt1 | contig 15725 bp, 10 predicted proteins | sample MA1701074metaG_FD_139574 | JGI IMG/M metagenome (GOLD analysis project Ga0187893, IMG submission 139574) | White microbial mat communities from a basaltic lava cave in the Kipuka Kanohina Cave System on the Island of Hawaii, USA - MA170107-4 metaG ... | reverse complement strand
GCGGGCCCAACTGCGGACGCTTCCTTGCCACACAACGACTTTCGCGACTTGTCGCGCGACTCCTGCACGATCCTCAACATTTCTTCGACCGACCCGAGACAACGGCATGTGCGGAACCCGGGAACTAGCGGAGGTCCTCGGCGGCTTGGCGGACCTGCCAGTCGCGGTCCGAGCGGGCACGCTCGAGGGCGGCGTCGACTTCGGGCCCCTCGAACGGCGCCAGCGCCAGTACCGCCCTGCGGCGAACGGTGGCCCTGTCCCTCGTGGCCGCCAGGATGGCCGGCAGGCCGCGCTCGTCGCCCAGTGCGCCCAAGGCCGCGACGGCCGCTTCGCGGACCAATGGCTCGATGTGGCCGGTCCCGAGCCGTACCAAGGCGTCCACTACCACCCCGCCGTCGCCCGCGCCGTCTCGCTCGCCGCAGGCCCAGGCGGCCACCTCCACGACGGTGTCGTCGGGATCGTCGAGCAGGCGCAGCAAGGCACCGGCTACGCCGAGGCGCCGGTCGGCGTGGGCAGCCACCTCGGCCGCCCTGCGCCGGACCGCGGCGGCGGGATCGGCGGCCGCGCCCTCGAGATCGGCACCGACCAGGGTGCCCTGGCGGGCCAGCGCGCCGAGCGCCGTGGCCCGTACGGCCGGGTCCGCGTCGCGCAACAGGGCGCGCGCCATGGCCTCGTCGCCGGTGTGCCCGGCAATCGCGGCCGCGCGCCGCCTCGCCGTCGGGGGAGACGGCGAACGAGGGCCCTCGTCGGCTGACGGCATCTCGTCGGATGCGGGCGTGTCGTCAGCTGACGGCATCGCGGAGGAAGGCGATCAGCGCGACCGTGACCAGGCCGATGACGGCGGCCGCGACCAGCCCGAGGATGGCAATCATCAGCGTCAGCAGCACGGCAGAGCGAGCCCGCGGCCACCCGCGCCGCGAGACCGTCGGCTCGCGCCGCACGACCACGGCCGAGGCTTGGCCGAACACTGAGGCCGGGGTCGGGGTCGCCTCCGTGCGCAGGTGCCGGCCGCGGCCGTGGTCCGGTCGGCGCGTGGCAGGCTGGAACAGCTCGTTCGTGACGATCCGGGTCACGATGGCGATCGAGGCCCCGACCACCACGAAGCTGATGACGAACGCTGACACGCCACCATCGATGGTACCGCCCAGCTCGCCGCCGCCCGGGCCGCCGCCCGGGCCGCCGGGCGCGGTTCGCACTCGCCGGCGGGTGGCGTTGTGGTGGGTGCTCGGCGCCGTCGGCGCCGTCGTCGTGCTGGTGCCCGTCGCCGCGGCCTCGATCGAGGTGCCCTACTACGCCATCGCCCCGGGCTCGGCGCGCGGTACCGAGGACCTCGTGGTGGTCGACGGGGCCGACACCTACCCGGCCGAGGGTGAGCTGCTCTTCACCACGGTCAGCGTCGACCGGATGACCCTGCTGCAGCGTCTGCGCCAGCAATGGTTCCCCGACGAGACGGTGGAGGTCATCAGCGAGGAGCGCTATCTGGCCGGTCGCACGGTGGACGAGAACCAGGAGCTCAACCAGCAGCTCATGGACCAGTCCAAGGACGCCGCCGCGTTCGTGGCCTTGCGACAGCTCGGTTACGACGTCGCCCTCGAAGGCTCCGGTGCCTTGGTCACCAACGTGGCCGAGGGATCGCCCGCCGACGGCGTCCTCACACCGGGCGACACGGTGGTGGTGGCCAACGGCACACCGATAACGCTCAACTCCGACCTGGTGGCGGTCATCGGTGGTCAGGCGCCCGGCGACACGACCAGCTTGCGGATCGAGGCAGCCGACGGTTCCGCTCGAGAGGTGAGCGTCACCCTCGCGGCCCGCGACGACGACCCGTCCCGCGGCCTGCTCGGCGTCGAGACGGCCACCCGTGGCCTCGACTACGACCTGCCCTTCCCGGTGACGATCGACTCGGGCCAGGTCGGTGGACCATCCGCCGGCCTCGCCTTCACGCTGGCCTTGCTCGACGTGCTCACCCCGGGCGAGCTCACCGGCGGTGAGGCGGTCGCCGTCACCGGCGAGATCAACGCCGACGGCTCGGTGGGCGAGATCGGTGGGATCGTGCAGAAGACCGCGGCCGTACGCGCCGCCGGCATCGCGGTGTTCATCGTGCCCGCAGCAGAAGCGGACGAGGCACAGGCGTACGCCGGGGACGAACTTCGTATTGTGGGGGTACAGACCCTCGCGGACGCTCTGGCCGCGCTGGGCTCGCTGGGCGGGAACGCCCTCGCGTTGCCGACGCTGGGACAGGACGGTCCGGGAGCGTAGACTCCTGCGCATCGCGGAGCGATCCGGCCCACCCGCTCACAATCCCGCTCCGTTGCGCCGATGAGACATGCGATGAAAATGGGCGGCCCCTCCCAACGCGAGGGGGTCGGTGCGGCGTTGCCCCACCGGCCGCGTTCGGCGCGAGACAGGGGACGACGGTGACGACCGCGGCCGCCCAGCTTCAGTTCGCCGCCGAGTTCGCGCTGTTCATCGTGGCCGTCGCCGGCCTGGCCTTCGCGGTGCTGCGGGCCGATCTGCTGGTCAACGGCACAGCTACTCGTAACGCGGTGGCGCTGGGGTTCGGCTGCCTGGCCGGGGCCGCGTTCGCCCACGGCGCCCTGTTGGTCGAAGACGCCGATGCCAGCCTGCTCGTCGCCCTGCGCTCGGCCGGCCTGCTGCTGTTGATCCCGGCGGCGTGGCGTTGGCGCTCCGACCAGGTCGGCCGGGCCATCATGGTCATGGGCGTCGTGTTCCTGGTGGGGTCCGAGGTCGTGCTGACGGCCGACGAGACCATCACCGCCGACTGGTTGCGGATCGCCGGCTCCCTCAGCGTCGGCCTCGCCCTGCTGCTCGCCGGACGCCGTTCGATCCCGGTGCGGGTGGCGGTGGGCTCCGGCGCCATCTTGTTGACGGTGGTGCTGGCCGTGTCGGTGGCGCTGTCCATCGTCATCGCCGACAACGTCGAGGACGAAGCGGTTCGCCGCTTCGGCGCCACCGCTTCGAACGAGGCGGCATTGGTCTCCGAACGGGGCCTGACGGCAGGTAACAGCGCCTTTCTCATCGCCAGCGTCTTCGCCGCTGGTGGCCAGCAGGCGGCCGATCTGGTGACGCTCAACGACCCGCAGGCGCAGAACCTCGGACAGGCGCGCAGAGATACGAACGACAACCTGATCAAACTGAACGCGGACGTTCTCGATGAGTTCGACCCCCGACTGGGACCGTCGCTGTTCGTCCCCAGCCAGGGCGGCATCGCGGCCAGCACCCCGTTCGACCAGGCGTTGCTTCTCGAGCTGGCCGGCAGCCCCGTGGTCGGGGAGGCGTTGCGTTCGCAGGAGAAGCGCCAGTCGGTCCTGGTGGCGGGCGGCCGGGCCTTCGGGGTGGCGGCCGAGCCGATCATCGTGGCGCTTCCCGAGACCCCGGCGTTCTTCGCCGGTGTCGCGGTGGCGACCACGGTTCTCGACGAGCGCTACGTGCGGACCCGGGTCGAGGGCGTTGATACCGCCGTCGCCGGGTACGAGCTGATCCTGGCCGGCGGCGACGCGGTGCTGGCCGCCGCGGGAACCGATGAACAAGCCCCCCCGCTGGCTGCGCCAGCCGACCCGGAGCGTCCCGCGCCGGCGGCGCAGACCGCGACCGTGCTTCGCCTCGCCGACGACGTGCTGACGCTGAGGCGGGGCACGACCGCGATCGATGGCGATCGGTTCCTGGCGGTGGAACCGGTGTCCACGTTCGACGGGGTCGCGGTCATGGCCGTGATCGTCTCGGTGCCGACGACGTTCATCGAGCAGACCCGGGCCGACCTGTTCCAGCTCCTTTTCCTGGTGGCCCTCGGTGCCGCGCTCGTGGCGTTGGTACTGGCCGTGGTCGTCGGCGAGCGCATAGGCGCCGGCGTGCGCCGGCTCACCACCGCGGCGACCGAGATCCGGGCCGGCAACCTGCACGCCAGCGCCGGCGTGCTCAGCGACGACGAGCTCGGCGTGCTCAGCTCGACCTTCGACTCCATGACCGGGTCGTTGCGGGGCATGACCACCGAGCTGCGCCAGGCAGCCGACGACGAGGCGCGGCTGCGGGCCCGGCTCGAGGCGGTGGTGGGGGGAATGGGCGAGGCGCTCGTGGCCGTCGACGACCGAGGCACGGTCACCGACTTCAACGCCGCGGCCCAGGAGCTCTTCGACGTGGCGGCCGACGAGGCCATCGGCCGCCCGGTGACGGCCATCGCCACGCTGCTCACCGACGACGGCACCGAGCTGGCCGAGCGTTTGGCCCGGCCCGGCCGCGAGGGCTGGACCGAGTTGGCGGTGGTGATCCGCCCCGGCCGGCCCGACATCCCCGTGCTGCTCTCCGCCGGGAGCCTCCGAGGTACGGTCAACCAGGTCGTCGGCGCCGTATTCCTCTTCCGCGACATGCGGCGCGAGCGCGAGATCGAGCGGATGAAGACCGAGTTCCTGGCGAACATCAGCCACGAGCTGCGAAGCCCGCTGACCCCCATCAAGGGCTACGCCGGCATGTTGCGGGTGCGCACCGTCCCCGAGCAGCGGGTCAAGGAGTTCGCCGGGGCCATCGAGGTCGGGGTCGACCAGCTCGAGCGGGTCGTCGATCAGCTCGTCAACTTCGCGGCCATGGGGGGTGGCCGCCTGGAGCTTCGCACCGAGGAGGTCAGCGCCAAGGAGCTGCTCGACCACGTGGCCGAGCGGTGGCGCCCGCGCCTCGACGAGCGGCACCGCATCGTGCGCCGGGTGCAGCGCGACCTGCCACCAGTGGTGGTCGACCGCCGCTACTTCGAGCAGTCACTCGACGAGCTGGTCGACAACGCGGTGAAGTACTCGCCCGCGGGTGGCACGGTGACGCTCAGCGCCCGCTTCGTCAGCAACGGCTCGGGGCCGACTGTGCACCTGGCGGTGAGCGACGAGGGCGTCGGCATCCCCGAGGACCGCGTCGAGGACATCTTCGGCGAGTTCGCCCAGGCCGACGCCTCGGTCACCCGGCGCTACGGCGGCCTCGGCCTGGGCCTGGCCCTGGTGAGCCGCATCGTACGAGCGCACGGCGGCGACCTGCGCTGCGCCTCCGAACCCGACCGCGGTTCGCAGTTCACGATCGTGCTTCCCGTCCTCGTCGGCTCCCGATGAGGACAGGGAGCCTGGCCGATCGGGCCGGCCTGCAGCGGTTCGTGGTGGTCCTGGCCGTCGCCGTCGGCGTCACCGGGATGGCCGTCGCCGCCAACTACAGCTCCGACACGCTGGGCGCCGGAGAGGCCCGGCTCGAGGTCGACGGCCGAGCCAAGGTGGTGCGGGCCGGCGGTGGGGTCGAGGTGGTGAGCGGCTCGACCATCCTGGCTCGCGGCGACGAGGTCACCGCGACAAGGGGGGTGATCCGCCTCGCCTTGCGAGATGGCGCCGAGCTCGAAGGCCGCTCGGCCAGCCGGGCGCAGGCCCAGCCAACCGAGGTACGCGTCGGGGCCGCCCCCGAGTTGCTCGCCGGCTCACTCCTGGCGGTGACCGCGGCGACGGTAGAGATCGTCTCGGCCGGGAACCGTTTGCGCCTCGAGCCGGGGCCCGACGGCTCCGCCGCGGTCCGGATCGAACGTTCGCTGGCCTTGGCCGCGGCTGCCTATAGGGGGACGATCGAGCTCGATTCGGCCGGCCAGATGCGGACGATCCCGACGCTGCGGGAGCTGGAGGTGGCGGTCTTGGGGAGCCCTCAGAATCTCCGCGCTCTCGTCTACGACGAGAGCGATCCGTGGGACCAGCGCTTCCTGGGCGAGGCGATCGAGCTCGGCCGTCGCCTCGACGCGCTCTCCGGTGCGTATTCGGGAAGTCTCGCCGCCGGCGACGGCACCACCGCGGCGTTCTATCGCCAGGTGCTGCCCGCGCTGGCCGCGGAGGTGGCCTTCACCGACGCGCTGCTCGAGCCCAACCGGGCGCCGGGCGAGACCCTCATCGGCGTCGCCATCGCCCAACGGGGCCGGCGGGGCACGTTCGCTCAGCGTTTCCGGGAGGTGTTCGAGTTCCGCACCCAGGGGGCGCGCTGGGGATTGGTGGCGCTGGACCAGGGCGCCGCCGCCGACGCGCTGATCGGCGACGTCGAGAGCGCGCTCAACGCCACGCCCTTCGAGTTCGCCGGCGCGGCCCCGGCCGCGCCCGAGCTCGCGCCGCCCGCCCCGGAGCCGGACGCCGGGGCCGCCAGCGCCGATGACGGCAACGACCAGCCGGACCCGGGGCCGTTGGCGCCGACGGTGCCCGAACCCGATACCACGGGCCCGCCGCCCACCCTGCTGCCGGAGATCCCTCCCCTGCTCCCCCTGCCGCCGCTCGTGGAGCCGGCACCGGACGGTGACAACGATCTCGTCTCGGACGTGCTCAGCCCGCTCTTGGAGACGTTGACCACGCCGGTGAACACCCTGCTGGGCGGCTTGTTGAACGGTTGACCGGCGCGGTGAACGACCCGTCCACCGGCTGCTGGTGCCGCGTCAGGCAACGACTCGCCGTGAACATCGCCGACGTCACCTGACGCGGCACCAGTGATCGCGGCCTGATTGCCGCGACCGGAGCGAGCGGGAGCCGTACCATCGGCTCGATGCTCGATCCCGCGCTCGGTTCTGCTCGACGGGAAGACGGTCTCGATCCCGACGAGTTGGCCCGGACCTCGTTCGGTACCCAGTTCCGCGGCTTCGACCAGGACGACGTGCGCGTGCTCCTCATGAAGGTCGCCGACGAGCTGCGCGCCGGGCGCAAGCGCGAGGCCAAGCTCGGCGCGCGCCTGGCCGCCGCCGAGGAGGCCGTAGCCAGGCGCGTCGAGCCCGCCGAACTTGACGAGGTCGCGCTCACCGCCGCGCTCGGCGAGGAGACAGCACGCGTGCTGGCCGCGGCGCGCGCCGCCGCGGCCGAGATCCGGTCCAAGGCCGAGGAGAACGCCGCTCGACTGATCCGCGAGGCCCACAACGCGGCCAATCGGGTGCGGGGCGAGGTGCAGGAGACGACCGCCACACTGGTGCAGGAGGCGGAGGAGGAGGCGAACCGCGTGCGGGCCGAGGCCCACGTCGTGCTCGACCGCCGCGTCGAGGAGGCCGAGGCGGCGGCCCGTGCACTGGTCGAGGCAGCCACCGCCGGCGCATCCAGTGCCCGGGCCGAAGCCGACCAGGTCCTTGCGGATTCCAGGGCGGACGCCGAGCGGATCCGGTCCGGGGCCACCCACGAGGTCGACGCGGCCCGTTCCGCCGCGGTGGCCGCCGCCGAGGCGCAGATCGAACAGGCCCGGGAGCAGGGCCGTGCGCTCGTGCGGGAGGCACAGGTGGTGCGCAAGCAGGTGCTCGACGAGCTGGCCTTCAAACGCCGGGCGGCACGAGACCAGCTCGAGCGGCTCCGGGCTGGGCGCGACCGGTTGCTCGAGTCGTACGCGGTGGTCCGTCGCACGCTCGAGGAGGCCACCGGCGAGCTCGACGGCGCCCTCGACGAGGCTCGGCTGGCGGCCGAGGCCGCGGCGCGCCGCCTTGCCACCGAGGATTGGCCGGTGGCCAACGGTCCCGCGGGTGCAGCGGTCGGCGCTCCCCGATCCCGGGCCGCCCCACCGGAGCCGGTGAAGCCGGTGCCCGACGCGCCCGAGCCGGTCGATCCTGCGCGGTCGCCCGATCCCGCTCCGGCCGCCGAGCGCGAAGGGCGCGCCCCATCGCCCGAGCCTGTCGAGACGTCCGCGACGATGGATGACATCCACGACACCTCCGCGATGGCGGACAGCATCGACGACGTCGACGACCCGTCGTCGGTCCACGAGGCGAACGAGGGCGCGGGCTTGGCCGAGGGCTCGGTGCTCGATACCGGCGAAGGGCCAACCGCCGCGGTGGACGTCGGCGAGCTCTTCGCTCGCCTCCGGGCCGCGGTTCCTGCCGCTGTCGAGGTCGAAGGGCCCATCGAGGTGCCGGCGCCGTCGCCGCCGGGCCCGGGGCCCGATGCCGGCGAGCCGCCTCGGGCGACGCCCGACGCCTCGGAGCAGGCCTCCCCGGTGGCCGCGCCAGGGGAGCGCGGTGCGGTGCGGGGGTCGGTTCTCGCGCGCCGAGACGCCCTTACCGACGCCATCGAAGGGCGTCTGGTCCGCCGGCTCAAGCGGGCCCTGGCCGACGAGCAGAACGAGGTGCTCGATGCCCTGCGCCGCCACCGCGATCTCGACGAGCTGCTCCCCGACGTCGCCGAGCACCGATCGCGCTACGCCGGCGTAGCCCACCAGCTTCTCGACGAGGCGATCCGCGCCGGCGCCAGCTTCGGGGACACCGGCCTGGCAGAGAGCGGCATCGACGCCGGCGTTCCCGACGCGAGCGACTTGGCCGAGGAGCTGGCGCTGGCCGTCGCGGGCGCACTTCGGTCGCGCGTCGAGGGGGTTGGCAAGGAGCGAGCGGGCGACGATGACGCCCTCGCGGAAGGCGTTCGGGCGTGCTACCGGGAGTGGAGGACGGCCAGGATCGGCGAGGCAGCACGACACGCCGTGCTCGTCGCCTTCACCCGCGGCGTGTACGAGGCCACGCCGCTCGACACCTGCCTCCAGTGGCTCGTCGATGACGGAGGCACGCCCTGCCCCGATGCCGAGGACAACGCGCTGGCGGGACCGGTACCGCGGGGCGAGTCGTTCCCGACCGGGCACCTGCACCCTCCGGCGCACCCCGGGTGCCGGTGCGCCGTGGTCCGGGTGGTCATGGGCGCCGACACCTCCGCATCTCCCACCTCTCACTAGGCTGAGCGCAGATGCGTGCCCCGAGTGATCTTCCCCGGCCGCCGCGCCGCGTGCGCGTGCCGTCCGGTCGGGGTCGCGTCGTGCTCGTGGTGGTGGCCGTGGCCTTGTTCGTCCTGGTCACGTCCCTCCGGGGTATCGCGGGGTTCTACACCGACTACCTGTGGTTCGACTCGCTCGACCAGACCGGCGTGTGGGGCGGCGTGCTCGGGGCGAAGATCGCCCTCGGCGTCATCTTCACCGCCACCTTCTTCGCCCTGCTCTGGACGAACCTCTTTATCGCCGACCGTCTCGCGCCACCGTTCCGGCCGGCCGGCCCCGAGGAGGACCTGGTCGAGCGCTACCACGAGCTCGTCGGTCGTCGCACCGGCCTGGTGCGCGCCGTCACCGCCGCGTTGTTCGCCCTCATCGCCGGGGCCGGGGTGTCGAGCCAGTGGAACGACTGGATCCTCTTCACCAACCGGGTGGACTTCGGCGTGCGCGACGAGCTGTTCCATCGCGACATCGGTTTCTACGTGTTCCAACTGCCGTTCCTGACGTTCGTCGTCGGATGGTTGTTCGCCGCGTTCGTCATCGTGCTCGTCGTCACCGCCATCGCCCACTACCTCAACGGCGGCATCCGGGTGCAGACCCCGCTGGAGCGGGTTACCCCGCAGGTCAAGGCGCACCTGTCGGTGTTGCTGGCACTGCTGGCGCTGATCAAGGCGGCCGGGTACTTCTTGCAGCAGTACGAGCTCACCGGCTCGACGCGCGGGACGGTGAACGGCGCGACCTATACCGACGTGAACGTCCAGCTGCCGGCCATCCGGCTGCTGCTGTTGATCTCGTTGTTCGCCTTCGCCCTGTTCATCGTCAACATCTTCCGCCGAGGGTGGGTGCTCCCGGTGCTGGCCGTCGGCCTGTGGGCCTTCGTGGCCGTGGTCGCGGGGGGAATCGTGCCAGCCCTCGTCCAGCGGTTCCGGGTCGAGCCGTCGGAGTCGTCACGCGAAGCGCTGTACATCGAACGGAACGTCAACGCCACCAAGAACGCGCTCGGCCTCGACGCCGTGACATCCAACGACTTTGCTGCCGACGGTGATCTGGCCGACGCCGAACTGGCCAACAACGCCGACGTGGTCCGCAACATCAGGCTGTGGGACCCAAGGGCCAACATTCTCGGCCGTACCTACCAGGCGCTGCAGGCGCAGCGGAGCTTTTACCGGATCAGCGACGTCGACGTCGACCGCTATGAGCTCGACGGCCAGACCACCCAGGTGAACATCTCTGTGCGCGAGCTCGACACCGACGGGGTGCAGCAGGATTCGTGGGAAGCACGGCACCTGGCGTTCACCCACGGGTACGGCGTGGTGATGTCGCCGGCCAACGCCCAGGATACCGACGGCCGACCCGACCTGATCGTGAGCGACGTGCCGGTCAACGTGGAGGAGTCCACCGGCATCGAGATCGACCAACCGGGGATCTACTTCGGCCAGGACCTGAGCGGCTACGTGATCATCGACACCCGACGTCAGGAGATCGACTTCCAGGACAACGAGGGCGAGACGCAGTTCACCGCTTACGAGGGTGAGGACGGGATCGACATCGGGTCCTTCGCCCGCCGGGCCGCGTTCGCCCTGCGCTTCGGCGACTTCAACCCGCTGTTCTCCGGGAACCTGCGCGAGAGCTCTCGCATCCTCATCAGGCGCGATGTCGAGGAGCGGGTCCGGGCGCTGGCACCGTTCCTGGACTTCGACGCCGACCCTTATCCGGTGGTGATCGGCGGCGAGATCAAGTGGGTGATCGACGCCTACACCACCACGTCGCGCTACCCCTATGCACAGCGAGCCGTGCGCGACGGGCTTCCCGAGGGCTCTGGCCTCGACCATGGGTTCAACTACGTGCGGAACTCCGTGAAGGCCGTGCTCGACGCCTACGACGGCTCGGTGACGTTTTACATCATCGACCCTGAGGACCCCATCGCCGAGGCCTACCGGCGGGCGTTCCCGGACCTGTTCACCACGGAGTCGCCGCCCGATGCGCTGCGCGAGCACTTCCGCTACCCGGAGGACCTGTTCCGGGTGCAGACCAACATGTGGGGCCGGTACCACATCAACGACGCCGACGACTTCTACAACTCCAACGACGGTTGGGTGGTGGCCCGCGACCCCGGCACCACGCGGGTGGTGGCGCCGACGCCGACGTCAACCGCCCAGGACCCCAACGAGCCGGCTCCCCGGCAGGACCGCATCGACCCCTACTACCTGTTGACCCGGCTGCCCGGCGAGGTCGAGGAGAGCTTCGTGATGCTGCGGCCGTTCGTGCCCATCTCCGACGACGACGACCGCCAACTGCTCACTGCCTTCATGGTGGCGCGCAGCGACCCCGACGACTACGGCCAACTCGAGACGTTCGTCATGCCCCGGGACAACCTGCCCGACGGCCCGGGCATCGTGGCCGGCACCATCAGCGGTGATGTTGCCGTCTCCGAGCTCGAGACCCTGTTGGGCCAGGAAGGGTCCGACCTCCAGTTCGGGAACCTGTTGTTCATCCCCATCGAGCAGTCGCTGCTGTACGTGCAGCCGGTCTACGTCGTGGCCGACCAGAACCCGGTGCCGCTGCTGCGCCAGGTGATCGTCGAGTTCCAGGGACAAGTGTCGGTTGCTCCGACGCTACGAGAGGCGCTGGCCGGGTTGCCGCAGTTCGACAACGTGCCCGAGACATTGGAGGAGCCCGACCAGGGAGCGACGCCGCCGGGCGACGACGGCGCTGACGCGCCGTCGGACGAGGCGCCGTCGGACGAGGCGCCGTCGGACGAGGACGCCACCGTGTCCCAGCTCCTCACCGACGCGCAACGGCTCTTCGTCGAGGCCGACGCGGCGCTGTCCCAGTCGCCACCGAACTTCGCCGAGTACGACACCAAGACCCGCGAGGCGCGCGCGCTGCTCGACCAGGCGGCCGACCTGATCGAGGACGCGGCCGACGAGGGCGCCAGCCCGGGCGGCGACGACGCCAGCGGCACGACCACGTCGACGACCGTCCCACCATCCACGTCCGTGCCACCGCCGGAGGCGACGACGACAACTGCGGGCACGCCGGCCTGACACGCTCCGGTTGGCGCCAACCCCCACCGCTGGTATCGTCGCAGCCACGCCGCGGGGTGGAGCAGTCTGGTAGCTCGTCGGGCTCATAACCCGAAGGTCGCAGGTTCAAATCCTGCCCCCGCCACCAACGAAAGTCCAGCTCAGAGGCCCTTTCCGGGAACCCGGGAAGGGCCTCCGACGTTCCGGAGGGGCCCGGATGAGAACAAAGCGCGAACAAGACGTTGGTGAGGTGATCGTGGGCCCGTGGAGCCGCCAGGCGCCGACCACCGACAAGGACGAGCCGGAGCGGCTGGCAAAGGCGATCGCCGACCAGATCACGACGGGCCAGTGCAGCGTCGTCCGCTGGACGTCTTCGATCGACGACGTCGAGACGTGGCGCAAGGCCGCTCGCCGCGCTGGGCGCATCCTCGGCGTATCAATCCGCACCGGCGTGTCCGACGATCGCACGCGGGTGTGGGCGATCGACGCTTCGTAGGTCATCTCCGCAGACGTCGGACGACAGTAGTTTCGGCTGCAGCGTGGCACGGATCGATGACCTCCTTCTTCGGATACCTGACTCTCAGCTTCGAGCTGAGCTGAGCTCCGCCATCGCGGAGGTCAGACGAACAAAGGATTTCGGCCTCGTCTTCGAGTCCCACCTGCCCGAGACCTGCCGGCTGCCGTCGCATCCGATCCGGCGCGGCGTCAAGGCGACCACGCGGTCCACCAACGACGACGCGCTCTACCTCGTCGCTTCCGTGGACGGGTCGGCGGCCAAAACTTGTGCCGCTCCGCGACGGCGACGGGATCGCGATCGGGGTGGACGAACAAGTGCCGCTCGAAATGGGGGTTGGCGACCTCGTCGTGGTGGCCGAGTTCGGCGATCCGATCTACCCCGGCCTCAAGCGCATCGGCTCGGTGTCGGGCGGCGGCGACAGGCCGGCGCACGTAGTCATCAACGGCGAAAACCATCACGCGTTGGAGGCGCTGCAGTTCACGCACGCCGGCAAGGTCGACTGCGTCTACATCGATCCGCCTTACAACACCGGGGCGCGGGACTGGAAATACAACAACGACTACGTCGACGATGCTGACATCTACCGGCACTCGAAGTGGCTGGCGTTCATGGAACGCCGACTGGCTCTCGCCAAGAAGCTGCTCAATCCGGAAGAGTCCGTGCTTATCGTCACCATCGACGAGAAGGAGTACCTCCGGCTCGGGTTGTTGCTGGAACAGGTGTTTCCTGGTGCCGCTCAGCAAATGGTCTCCATTGTCATCAACCCCAGCGGAACGTCGAGTGGTGGACTGTCTCGGGTAGACGAGTACGCGTTCTTCTGCTTTCTCGGTGGTGCGCGCCCGGTTCGCAGTTCGACAGATCTGCTCGACGATCGACCTGCGGGCGACAAGAAGGCGGGCGACCGCAACGTCCGATGGGAATGGCTGCTGCGAGGCGGTGGCTCGTGGTATCGAGCCAGCCGACCCAACCTCTGCTACCCCGTCGTTCTGGACGAGGCCGGGTTGCGCATTGTCGATGTCGGCGATCCCTTCGACGGCGACGATGACGAGGCCAGCCGTCCTCTGGATACCAACGGGCACCCGCTCGCCTGGCCTGTACGCAGCGACGGCCGTCTCGGCATCTGGCGAGTCGAGGCGAGCCGCCTGATGGAGCTCGTCGCCGACGGCTTCGCTTATGTCTCGCAGGCGAACCTAAATCGACGTACTTGGACGCTTCGGTATCTGCTCTCCGGCACGATCGAGGCCATCCGGAAGGGTGACCTGCGGGTCGTCGGCCGTGGTGATCTCGGACAAGTGCTCGTCGAGCCGGTGAGGGGACCATCGGCCGTTCCGAAGACAGTCTGGAAAGCGCAGCGGCACGTGGCAGGTGGCGGTGGTGGAACGCAGATGCTGCAAACCCTCCTTGGTGGGCGCAATCTGTTCCCGTATCCGAAGTCGCTCTACGCTGTCGAGGACTGCCTCCACGTCGCTGTGGGTGACAAGGCAAGCGCAGTGGTGCTCGACTTCTTCGCAGGTTCGGGAACGACCGCCCATGCGGTGGCGCGGCTCAATCGGCGTGACGGCGGCCAACGTCAGAGCATCCTCGTGACGAACAACGAGGTATCTGCCGAAGAGGCCAAGTCCTTGGCCGAGCGCGGTCTTCGTGACGGCGACCCGGAGTGGGAGCAACACGGCATCTTCGAGAAGGTCGCCCGGCCACGGATCGAGGCGGCGATCACGGGTTTCATGCCAAGCGGTGAGCCAGTGAAGGGTGAGTACAAGTTCGTCGACGAGTTCCCGATGGCCGAAGGTTTCGTTGAGAACGTCGAGTTCTTCGAACTGACCTACCAGGACGCGGCGGCCGTCGAGCTGGACTTGGCGTTCGAGGCCGTGGCGCCGCTGCTGTGGTTGCGGGCCGGTGGGCAAGCGTCAACCATCGAGCGGCATGCTGAGTCAGGTTTTGCCTGGGCTGAGCGTTACGGCGTGCTGTGGGACACCGACCGTTGGCAGGCGTTCGTGGCCACCACGCCCGCGACGGCGACGACGGCGTTCATCGTGACGGACTCAGCGACCGCGTTCGCCGCTGTGGTGTCAGAGCTGCCAGCAGGCATCGAGCCAGTACGACTGTATGAGAACTACTTGACGACGTTCGCTATCAACCAGGTCGAGTCAGAGTGAAGTTCGAGCTGATCGACTACCAGCGCGAGGCGGCCACTGAGGTGCTCAAGCGCCTTGCTCGCGCCCGCGACGATTGGCGTGGCCATCAGTCACGATCGGCGTTCGCGCTGTCAGCCATGACCGGTTCGGGCAAGACGGTGATTGCCACGGCGGTGATCGAGGCGCTGCTATTCGGCTCGGCGGACTTGGGCGTCGAGGCCGACCCCAGAGCGACGTTCCTATGGGTGACGGACGATCCGGCACTCAACCGTCAGACGCGGAACAAGATGATGGCGGCGTCGGACCTGCTGTCGGCCAACCAGCTCGAGCTCTTGCACGACAAGTACTTTGAGCTGACGCTGAGGCCCGGCAAGGTCTACTTCCTCAACATCCAGCAGCTTGGCAAGAACGCTGGTTTTGCCAACGTGGCGGGGGACAGCTTCCGGACAAAGACGGGTTGGGAGATCATCGGCGACACGTTCTCGTCGGGCACGACCGACTTGTACGTCGTCGTCGACGAAGCACACCGAGGCATGAAGGCGACTTCCGAGCGGGCGTCGATCGTGCGACAGATCATCGACGGGCGGAACGGCTCGAACCCGGCGGCGCCAGTGGTGTGGGGGATCTCGGCCACGATCGATCGGTTCAAAGCGGCAATGGGCGAGCTGGGTTCGCGCACGCTCTACCCGGCGATCGACGTTGGTATCGACAAGGTCCGGGCATCCGGTCTGGTCAAGGATCGCATCGAGCTGTTCGAGCCAGACGAGTCGGGCACCTTCTCCACGACCCTCCTGCGGGAGGCGGTCGACAAGGTCCGTGAGTTCGACGCCCTATGGGATGCTTACGCTGAGGCAGAGAACGAGCCTCGCGTGCTGCCGGCGCTCGTGATGCAGGTTCCCGACAAGGCATCCGAAGCTGATCTCGCAGAACTCGTGACCGTTGTTGAACAGCAGTGGCCGGGCCTGGGCAAGTACGCCGTCGTCAATGTGTTCGGCGAGCACGCCGACCTCGTTGTTGGTACCCGCACCGTGCGCTACGTGGCACCCGAGACGATCGAAGATGACCATCACGTGAGAGTGGTCCTGGCGAAGGAGGCGATCTCCACCGGGTGGGACTGCCCGCGCGCCGAGGTGCTCTACTCGGAACGGCCGGCGTCAGACGCGACCCACATCGCCCAAGTGGTCGGCCGCATGGTCCGGGTTGCGTCCCAGATCTGGTGTAAAAGCCGACTGACGCAGATTCCTCATGGTGATCCTACGCGGCGGCTGTGACAGTCTCGGCGGTCCACTCCTCGTCGTTGGCCGGGACCGGATCGAACAG